>SL_5KL_010_SEDDRAFT_10000086_pt1 | contig 50333 bp, 45 predicted proteins | sample SodLakKL_010_SED_FD_9118 | JGI IMG/M metagenome (IMG submission 9118)
CCGCCAGACTGTTTCTTGTGTTTGCCTTCTACCCTGGCCTGCCCCTTGATGGTTTCTTTATAAGGGACCCTGGGCGTTGAAAGTTCGACATCTACCCCGAATTTTTGGGCCAGGCGGCTTACGATAATGTCCAGGTGCAGCTCACCCATGCCGGAAATAACGGTTTGTTTTGTTTCTACGTTTCTCTCCATCTTGAAAGTAGGATCTTCTTCGAGGAAGCGGGAAAGCCCACTGCCAACCTTATCCTCATCGCCCTTGGTCCTGGGTTCAACGGCAAAGGAGATGACTGGCTCGGGAAATTCAATAGCCGGGAAAACAACCGGGTTGCCCTTGTCGCAAAGGGTATCGCCGGTGACGGTATTCTGCAGTTTGGCGGCGCAGGCAATATCCCCGGCAACAACTTCTTCCATCTGGATCTGGTTCTTGCCGCGCATCGAGAAAACCTGCCCAAATCGCTCTGTTAAGTCTTGCGTAGAATTGTAAACCTGGCTGTCCGGTTGAATATTGCCGGAATAGACNCGGAAGTAATTGATCCGGCCCACGTAGGGGTCGGCAAGGGTTTTGAAAACAAATGCCGACATCGGTTCATCATTGCTTAGCTTGCGGGTCACTTCATCTTTACTGCCAGGAATATACCCCTTTATTTCTTCTTTATCCAGGGGAGTAGGGAGGTAGCTCTTGATTAAATCGAGCATGGGCTGGATCCCAAAATTCCTGGTGGCGGCACAGCATATCACCGGAATCGTCTTTCCTTCAAGGACTCCCTTGCGCAGCCCTTCATTAATTTCTTCATCAGTCAACCCTTCACCCTCCAGGTACTTTTCCAAAAGGTTGTCATCGGCTTCAGCAATAGCCTCGACCAGTTTTTCTCTTAACTCCCGGGCATGATCTACCAGGTCGCCAGGGATATCCTCTTCTGAAGTTTTCATCCCGTCATCAGAAAACATAATCGCCTTCTGCTTGACCAGGTCGACAACTCCTTTGAAGTCAGCTTCTTTACCAATGGGCATCTGCAACGGGGCCACGTTATGCCCGAAATTGGTCCGGAGCTGTTCCAGGGTTCCTTCGTAGTCAGCATTTTCACGATCCAGCTTGTTGATGGCTACCAGGCGGGGCAGGTTAAAATCATCGGCATAACCCCATACCTTTTCGGTGCCGACTTCAACGCCGGATACAGCACAAACGACTGCTAATACGCTGTCGGCGGCGCGCAGGGCTCCCAAAACGTCACCAATAAAGTCAAAGTAGCCCGGTGTGTCAAGCAGGTTAATCTTAATACCATCCCACTCCAGGGGAGCCAGGCCCAGGTTTATAGTCACCTGTTTTTTGATTTCATCGGGATCATAATCGGTAGTGGTGTTGCCCGATTCAATTTTTCCCTGGCGGTTAATTGTCCCTGACGTAAAAAGCAGCGCTTCGGTAAGTGATGTTTTTCCGGCACTGCCGTGGGATATTAATGCCACATTGCGAATATTTTCGCTGTTGTACTTCTTCATGTATAGACCTCCTCAATATCACCCGCCTGCTTGCTACAACCGGGTTAATATATTATTAACCATTTTTCGATGTATACACTATCATTATCGCAAAAAAAATGCAAATAGAAAAGAGACCTGCAGCGCTATTTTGCAGGATTGACCCGGGCTTTAACATATTCAATCAGCCCGCCCCGGTTGATGATCTCCTGCATGAATGGAGGAAAAGGTTCGGCTTTATAAACCCGGCCCGTCCGGAGATGAGTTATGGTGCCCTGCTCCAGGTCTACCTTAAGCCGATCTGATCCAGGTTCAATACCAGACAGTTCCTCGCGGCACTCCATGATCGGCAGGCCGATATTGATGGCATTGCGGTAAAAAATACGGGCAAAGCTTTTTGCAATCACGCAGGAAATCCCGGCCCCTTTGATAGCCAGCGGCGCATGCTCCCTGGAGCTGCCGCAGCCAAAATTTTCCCCTCCCACCAGGATGTCACCGGGGGCGACCAGGCCGGGAAATTCCGGCTTGATATCTTCCATCAAGTGTACCGCCAGTTCCCCGGGGTCGGTTGTGCTGAGGTAGCGGGCGGCAATAATTGCATCGGTATCAATATTATCGCCAAACAGCCATGCTCTTCCTTCAAAAATCATCGGGCAACCTCCTCGGGGTGAACTATTTTTCCCGCAACGGCGGAAGCCGCCGCTACGGCCGGGCCGGACAAAAAGACTTCGCTTTGCGGGTGACCCATACGGCCGACAAAGTTACGGTTGGTGGTGGCCAGGGCCTTCTCGCCGCTGGCCAGTATGCCCATATGGCCGCCAAGGCAGGGCCCGCAGGTAGGGGTGCTGACCACTGCTTCAGCATCGATAAAGGTAGTCAAAAGGCCTTCTTCCAGGGCCTGCCGGTATATTTGCTGCGTGGCCGGGATGACCAGCATTCTTACCGCCGGGTGAACCCGCTTATTCTTGATAACTGCAGCGGCGATGCGCAGGTCCTCGATGCGCCCGTTGGTGCAGGACCCGATTACGACCTGCTGCAGCTCTATCCCTTCAGCCTCGGAAACCGGGCGAACCCTGTCGGGCGAGGGAGGAAAGGCAATCTGCGGCTCAAGATCTGAAACATCGAAGCTGAAAATCTGCTCATAAACCGCATCATCATCACTGTAAACTGCCTCATAAGGCCCGGTGACCCGGCCTTTTAAGTAATCGAATGTAACCTGGTCGGGCTGCACGTAACCGCATTTGCCCCCGGCTTCAATAGCCATATTGGCCATGGTCAAGCGCCCGTCCACAGACAGATTGGATATGGCCGAACCGGCAAATTCCATGGCCCGGTACCTGGCCCCGCTTACGCCGATTTGCCCGATAGTATATAAAATGAGATCTTTTCCCCCTACCCAGCGCGGCAGCTGTCCCCGGAATTCAAACCGCAGGGTAGAAGGCACTTTGAACCAGGCTTCGCCAATGACCATCGCTGCAGCCAGGTCGGTGCTGCCCACCCCGGTGGCGAAAGCGCCCAGGGCCCCGTAGGTGCAGGTATGCGAATCAGCCCCGATAATGACTTCACCGGGCCGGACCAGCCCCTGTTCCGGCAGCAGGGCGTGCTCTATCCCCATCCTGCCGATTTCGTAGTAGTGCTTGATCTTGTATTTTTGGGCAAACTGCCTGATCAGCAGGGCTTGCTCGGCGGAAGCAATGTCCTTGTTCGGGGTAAAGTGGTCCGGAACCAGGACAATTTTTTCAGGATCAAACACTTTATCCACGCCAAAACGTTCAAATTCCTTGATGGCTACAGGAGCGGTAATATCATTACCCAGGGCCAGGTCAACCTTTGTATTTACCAGGTTGCCTGGTGCGACCCTCTTTTTGCCGGATTTTGCAGCCAGTATTTTTTCAACCATTGTTGAGCCATGTGTTGACCCATGATTTGTTGAATTATTGCTTGCAGAACCATGGTCAAGCCTGTTTTTTTGATTCATTGTTCCCTATTCGCCTTCTTTCTGTATTTACTGGTGCTCCCTGGTTATTCTGGAACCGCGAAGCAGGGCAACTTTACCCGTCCTGACTATTTCCTTGATCCCATGATGCTGGAGCAGGAGTTTTATAGCTTCCATTTTATCCTCGTTGCCGGTTACCTCTATGATCATCGAATCAGGCGATACATCAACAACTTTACCCCGGAATGTTTCCACGATCTGCTGGATATCGCTGCGACTGCCGACCTCGGCATTAACCTTGATCAACATCAGTTCGCGCATTACCGAAGGTTCATCGGAAAGGTTGCTGACTTTAATCACGTTGACCAGCTTGTGGAGCTGCTTCACCACCTGCTCGACAATGGTTTCACTGCCTTCAACGGTAATGGTCATCCTGGAAATCCCGGGAGAGACGGTTTCTCCCACCGCAATATTGTCAATGTTAAAGCCGCGCCTGCTGAACAAGCCGGCCACCCTGGTCAGGACACCCGGTTTGTCTTCGACTAAGACTGCAAGGACATGCTTCATGATCGATCCCCCCCGATAATAATATCATTGATGGGACGATTTGGGGCGACCATGGGGTAAACGTTTTCTTCCGGCTCTACCACAAAATCGATTACCACCGGTCCTTTTTCTCCGATGGCCTGCTCAATCGCCTCCGTGGCTTCCTGTTCATTGCGAGCCCGCATCCCTTTAGCCCCAAAAGCCTCAGCCAGCCTGACGAAATCCGGGTTGCCTTCCAGCAGGGTATGGGCATAGCGTTTATCATAAAAGATATCCTGCCACTGCCTGACCATACCCAGGTAGCTGTTGTTAATGATGGCAATAGTTATATCGAGCCGGTTATTAACAGCGGTTGCCAGTTCCTGGATATTCATTTGGAAACTGCCATCCCCGGTAATACAGACTACTCTTTTACCCGGGGCGGCTATTTTGGCTCCAATAGAGGCGGGAAATCCGTATCCCATGGTGCCAAGCCCTCCGGAGGTTATAAAGGTCTGCGGTTCACGGATTATAAAGTGCTGGGCGGTCCACATCTGGTGCTGCCCCACATCGGTAGCCACCACGCTGTTGTCTCCGCACAGCCGGCTCAGCTCCCTGATCACATACTGGGGCTTAACTGTGCTGCCTGTGCCTTTGAACGCTCCCGGCATCGGATTTTGCTGCTGCCAGTTTTCAATTTGTTCAAGCCACCCGGTCGTGTCCCCGGGATGCAGTTTTTTCAAGATCGCTTCAAGGACTGTTTTGACGTCTCCCACAATGGGAACATCGATTTTAACGTTTTTTCCGATCTCGGCGGGATCAATATCTATATGCACAATCCGGGCATTATTCGCAAACGAGTCCAGCTTGCCGGTGACCCGGTCATCGAAGCGCACTCCCGTAGCAACAATCAAATCGGCTTCACTGAGGGCATAGTTGGCGGTAATGCTGCCGTGCATGCCGGGCATACCCAGGAACAGGTCCCTGTCTCCCGGGTAAGCGCCCAGCCCCATCAAAGAAAGAATTACCGGGATCCTGGCTTTTTCAGCCAGTTCTTTTAGGGCATCTGAAGCGCCGGAACGGATCAGCCCCCCGCCGCCAAAAATAACCGGCTTGTTAGCATCGCGAATTGCCTTGATGGCCCTGCTGATCTGGCCGGCGTGGCCGTTATAGGTAGGGTTGTAACCCGGTATTTCACATTCTACACTGTATTCAAAATGCGCTTCCTGGTCAAAAACATCCTTGGGGACGTCGATTAAGACCGGCCCGCGCCGACCGGTAGAGGCCAGGTAAAAAGCTTCCGATAAGATCGAGGGTAGTTGTTTTGCGTTTTTGACCAGGTAATTATGCTTGGTTACCGGGAGAGTGATCCCGGTTATATCGGCCTCCTGGAAAGCATCGGTCCCGATAAAGCTGCTGGGGACCTGGCCGGTAATCAGAACCAGCGGCACTGAATCCATGTAGGCGTTGGCAATACCGGTGACCAGGTTTGTGGCCCCTGGCCCGGAGGTGGCAAAGACCACCCCTGGTTTGCCGGTCACCCGGGCATAACCGTCGGCGGCATGGACGGCGGCCTGCTCGTGACGCACCAGGACATGCCGGAGCGGGGAGTCATACAGGCTGTCGTACAGAGGCAGGACTGCACCACCCGGGTAGCCGAAAATAGTATCGACCCCTTCTTTTTGCAGCGCCGAAAGAATCATGGCTGAACCCTTTGTCATCTTTTTTTTCATCAGGTATCACCCGCCTCCTCATCCGCAATATCTCCCAAAACAGCGCCAAGTCCTGCTGAAGAAACCTGCCCGGCATAGCGCTTTAGATAACCGTGGTTGATTTTTGGCTCCGGTTTGCACCACTTTTTAAGGCGGTTGTTCAGCTCCTCTTCCGCTACTTTCAATTCCAGGCTGCGGCCCGGCAAATCTATGGATACCAGGTCGCCGTCGGAAACAAGGCCGATCGGGCCCCCTGCGGCCGCCTCCGGGGATACATGGCCGATAGAAGCGCCCCTGGTAGCCCCCGAAAAGCGCCCGTCGGTAACCAGGGCCACTTCTTCATCAAGCCCCATCCCGGCCAGTACCGAGGTGGGAGCCAGCATTTCCCGCATTCCAGGTCCACCACGCGGGCCTTCGTAGCGAATAATGATCACACTGCCTGCTTCAATCTCGTTATTATTAATCGCTGCAACTGCGTGTTCCTCGCTGTCAAATACCCGGGCCGGCCCTTCAAAGCGCTGCATGGAGGCAGAAACAGCCCCCTGCTTTACAACAGCGCCCCCCGGGGCCAGGCTTCCAAAGAGGACTGCCAGCCCTCCCTGGGGCCTGTAGGGCTCTTTAACACTGTGAATAATAGAGCGGTCAACAGTTTTTGCAGCAGCAGTATTTTCACCGACCGATTTACCGGTTACGGTGACCAGGCCCGAATGCAGCAGCCCTGCCCCGACCAGTTCATTCATCACGGCGGGAACGCCGCCCGCCCGGTCCAGATCCTCGATATGATTTGGGCCGGCCGGGCTGAGCAGGCACAGCTGGGGGGTTCTCTCGCTGACCCGGTTAACCTGGTCCAGGTCCAACTTGAAATCGCATTCATGCGCCAGGGCAGTCAGGTGCAAAAGGGTATTGGTCGAGCAGCCCAGGGCCATATCGACGGCCAGGGCATTTTCAAAAGCATCCCGGACTAAAATCTGCCTGATTGAGAGGCCTTTGTTTAAAAGTTCCATCACCTGCATCCCGGCTTCCTTGGCCAGCCTGGTCCGCCGGGAGCTGACCGCCGGGATGGTTCCATTGCCGGGCAGGGCTATGCCCAGGGCTTCTGCCATACAGTTCATGGAGTTGGCGGTAAACATGCCTGCGCATGAACCGCATCCCGGGCAGGCGCTTGCAGTCATTTCTTCCAGCTCCTGTTCGGAAATCCGGCCTGCCCGCGCTGCTCCGACTGCTTCAAACAATTTGCTTAAGTCGATCTTTGTTTCCCTGTGTTCACCGGCGAGCATCGGCCCTCCGCTAACGATCACAGCCGGAAGATCAAGCCTTGCCGCGGCCATCATCATCCCGGGTGTTATTTTGTCGCAGTTGGTGATAAAGACCAGGGCATCGAAGCAGTGCGCCTCCACCATTAACTCAATACTGTCGGCCACTACTTCCCGGCTGGCCAGGGAATAATGCATACCGGCATGGTTCATGGCAATACCATCACAAATACCGATGGTGGAAAACTCCACGGGAGTGCCGCCCTTGATCCTGATCCCGGCTTTGACGGCATCTGCAATGTCGTCCAGATGGATATGTCCGGGAACTATTTCATTGGCCGAATTAACAACACCAATTAGGGGTTGATCCAGTTCACGGGGATGAAATCCGGCCGCACCAAGCAGCGAGCGGTGCGGGGCCCGGTCAATGCCCCTGGTAACCTTGTGACTGCGCATGTTTTTCCTCCTGTCAGTTTCATTTTTCTATTTTTTTTATCCCTGCAAAGGCTCCTTTGAAACTACCTTCTACCCGGTTCGGGCCGGTTAACCCAGGGGGACGCCTTCTTTCATCGTCAAGGCCCGGAATTGTTCCATCAGGTGACGGGTAATCGGTCCTGACTTTCCGCTGCCGATAATTCTGCTGTCGGCCTCTGTAACCGGAATTACTTCTGCGGCCGTCCCGGTCAAAAAACACTCATCGGCCACGTAAAGATCATGCCTGGTAAAGGGCTCTTCTGCCACCTGGATCCCTTCCTGCCGGGCTATTTGGATGATAGCTTCCCTGGTAATGCCCTCCAGGATGCCCAGGTACGGGGGAGGAGTAATCAGTTTCCCCTTGCGGTATATAAAAACGTTATCACCGGAACCTTCACAAATATAACCCTGGGGGGTCATCATGAGCGCTTCCAAGACTCCGGCCCGGTTGGCTTCCAGCTTGACCAGGATGTTGTTGAGGTAGTTAAGGGATTTGAGTTTGGGATCAAGGGCGTCGGCATTGTTGCGGCGGGTGGCAACTGTGATAACGCTTAACCCTGTTTCATACAGCTCTTCCGGGAACAATTTAATCTTGTCAGCAATGATCACTACCTGGGGATTTTTGCATTTCTCAGGATCCAGCCCCAGATCACCAACTCCCCTGGAAACGACCACCCTGATATAAGCATCCTGCAAGTTGTTGGCGTTAACCGTGTCAACAACCGCCCTGATCATCTGGTGGTGATCATATGGAAGGTTCAGCATGATCGAGTGAGCCGATTCAAACAGCCTCTGGATATGCTCCTCCAGCTTAAATATGCGGCCGCTATAAGCCCTGATTCCTTCGAAAACACCGTCTCCATAAAGTAAACCGTGATCAAAAACTGATACTACCGCTTCTTCTTCCGGAACCATCCTACCGTTCATGTAAATAATCCGGTTCATATGCATTGCCCCTTATTATAAAGTGTGTGGATAAATATAAAAAACCCTTCGCCCAAAGGGGCGAAGGGGCTTCCTCCGCGGTACCACCCTTTTTAACCTAACCAGAACCGTACTGGTTACAAAAGCCAGTCTTTGTGATGGTGGTAACGGTATCAACCCGGTCCGGCCTACTTCAGTTTCAGCCGGACGGCTCCGGACCGACGTTCAGCACAGCCCTTTACCGGTTTCCAGCCTCCCCGGTTCTCTGAAAAAGAATTGTGCCTACTCCTGTCTTTCTTCGCCTGTAAAGTAAAAGATTGTTTAATATTATAGCCCCCTGCCGGCAGGGTGTCAACAATTTTAGCTTATTTCTGCCGGCATAATTACATGAGTTCAACTATGCAGCTAAAACCAGCCGGGTTTTCATCAAAATGTTAATTAAGTAACCGGGTATACTGCATTGTAACCGTCGCTCCAAACCAGGTCGTAATCAATGCTGGATAAGTTTTCAAGATGGAGCCTTTGTTTGCTGCCGTTAACGTTAATTATAGTCATGTGGTCTTTGGAAGCGTCAGTTTTATGGCCCGTTTCCAGGGGCGGTAACAGGCCCTTTCGTCTCTTAAAGAAATCCAGGGCTACATTGGGAAGAATTATATAAGATAAAACATCTTCTTCCTGTTCTATATATTCTTCTATTTCTTTTCTCGCTNCCTCCAACTGGGGCTTTAAGTTATCGGCCGGACGTCCGGTGATCGGTTCTTCACCCTTGAGAACAAGTTCTTTCAAANCATGGTTAATATCTCCCGGAGGTTTCCCGTAGAGGCCGCGCAGATAATTTTTAACTTCGGTAATGATCATTTTATAGCGCTCACCGGTCAACACGTTAAACATGGCCTGGGTCCCGACTATCTGGCTGGTGGGGGTAACCAGGGGCGGGTAACCAAGGTCGGCGCGAACAGAAGGAACTTCATCAAGCACGTCTCTAAGCAGGTCGGTGGCGTTTTGATCAGAAAGCTGTGAAGAAAGGTTGGATATCATGCCCCCGGGAATCTGGTAGATTAACACGTTTGTATCAACACCCATGACATCCCTGGGTATTTTATAATCACGGACAATTTCTCTAAAGTGCCGGCTTACTTCAGTTAACTGATTCATATCCAAACCGGTATCATAAGGGGTTTCTTTCAGAGCAGCTACCATAGTATCTGTTGCGGGCTGGCTTGATCCCATTGAAAGGGGAGCAGAGGCAGTATCAATAACATCGGCACCGGCCTCAGCTGCCTTGAGATAGGCCATGGAAGCCATTCCGCTGGAATAGTGGCAGTGCAGCTGGACGGGCAGGCCCACTTCTTGTTTGAGGCGGCCCACCAGCTCATAAGCCTTGAAAGGGGCGATCAAGCCGGACATATCCTTGATGCAGATTGAATCAGAGCCCACATTTTTAAGCTCCAACCCCAGTGCAATGAAATGATCCAGGTTATGAAAAGGACTGGTAGTATAACAAATCGTCCCCTGGGCATGAACCCCTTCTTGCTTTGCAACCTGGATAGCTTTCTCCATATTGCGCAGATCATTGAGGGCATCAAAGATCCTGATGATATTGATCCCGTTGTAAACCGATTTTTTAATAAATTCTTCCAGTACATCATCGGCATAGTGGCGGTACCCAACCAGGTTTTGCCCTCTCAGGAGCATCTGTTTTTTGGTTTTTTTCAAGCCTTTGCTTAATTGCCTCAGCCGCTCCCAGGGGTCTTCGTTTAAATACCTGAGGCAGGCATCGAAGGTGGCCCCACCCCAGATCTCTACCGAATGGTAACCCACCTGGTCCATTTGCTCAATTATTGGCAGCATCTCGCCTAAACGCATCCTCGTGGCCATTAACGACTGGTGCGCATCACGCAGCGATGTATCAGTAATTTTTACTCTTCTTGCTTCTGCCATTCTAGTTACTTCCTTTCTAAAATAGCTACTCAAGGCCAATCAGGTTGACAACCCTGTCATCTTGATCCAGCCTGATCAGGGTTACTCCCCTGGCATATCTTCCCAATAATGAAACCTCTTCTATTTTCTGCCGGTTAATCACGCCCCGGGCAGTAACAATCATGAACTCTTCTTCCTGGCCGGTTAAAACGATGAATACAGCCAGGGGGCCGCTTCGCCTGGTCATTTTCATACCAATCATGCCCTTACCTCCGCGCCTGCGGGCTGTAAATTCGCTGACACGAACCCGTTTCCCGAAGCCTTTGGCTGAAGCTATTAATACCTGGTGATCTTCGGTAACCAGGTCCGCCCCAACCACCTTGTCTTCCGGGCCAAGTGTGGCCGCTTTTACGCCCCTGGCGGCCCTGCCCATCGGCCTGACCTCGGTTTCAGAAAAACGGACAAACAACCCGGCGCTGGTTCCGACCAAAACCTCTTTTTTGCCATCGGTCAGTTTAACGGCCATCAACTCATCCTCTGGAGAAAGGTTCAAGGCTGTAAGTCCGCTTTTGCGGGTATTTTTATACTCTCCAAGCGAAGTTTTCTTGATCATGCCGCGCACGGTTACCATGAGCAGGAACCGGTCTTCGCTGAATTCATCAATCGGCAGGGTGGCAGTAATATATTCATTTTCTTCCAGGGGCAGCAGGTTTACCAGGGCCGTCCCGCGGGACTGCCTGCCCGACTCCGGTATCTCGTGGATCTGAAGCAGGTAGACCTTGCCCCGGTTGCTGAAGCAAAGCAGTTTATCATGGGTGGAGGCCACATGGCACTGTTCCACGCGGTCATTTTCCCGGGTCTGCATGCCGAGAACCCCTCTGCCACCGCGGTGCTGGCTGCGGTAGGTGGTTAAGGGCAGCCGCTTGATGTAGCCGCGGTCGGTCAGGGTCACAACTACATCTTCCTGGAAAATCAAATCGGTCAAAACTACGTCCCCTTCATCGGCTACAATCTGAGTCCTTCTTTCATCGCCGTGCTTCTGCTGGATAACAGCCAGTTCATCACCTATAATCTGCATGACCAGGTTATCGTCTTCCAGGATCCTTTTCAGGTAAGCGATCTTTTCATGGAGCTGCTGCTGTTCTTCAGCCAGCTTGGATATTTCAAGCTGGGTCAAGCGCTGCAAGCGCATATCCAGGATTGCCTGGGACTGCTTCTCGGTAATACTTAGCATATCCATCAGGCCTTCGCGGGCTGTGGCGACATCCTTAGAGGCCCTGATCAGGGCAATAACTTCATCAAGCCTGTCCAGGGCAATCAGGAGGCCTTCAACAATATGCAACCTTTCTTCCGCTTTGCGTAAATCAAACCGGGAACGGCGCCTGATGACATCCTTCTGGTGTTCCAGGTAGCAAACCAGCATCTGCTTCAGGTCAAGGACCTGGGGCTGTCCGTCAACAAGAGCCAGCATGATAATCCCATAAGTCTGCTGGAGTGAAGTGTACTGGTAAAGCTGATTGATAATTACCTGGGGTTCATAATCTTTTTTAACTTCAATAACAATCCGGACCCCGGAGCGGTCGGACTCATCACGCAGGTCTGTAATGCCTTCCATCTTACGTTCTTTGACAATTTCGGCAATTTTTTCAACCAGCCTGGCCTTGTTCTGCTGGTAGGGCAGCTCGCTGATTACGATTTGGCTGCGCTCTTTATCTCTTTTTTCAACCTGGACCAGGCCCCTGATTTTGATAATACCCCGCCCGGTTGTATAGGCGGAATGGATCCCCTCATGGCCAACGATAATACCGCCGGTGGGAAAATCCGGCCCCCTGACAAACTGCAGCAAATCCCGTACAGAGGCCTCCGGGTTGGCAATCAGGTGCTTGATCGCCTCGCTTAACTCGTTAAGGTTGTGCGGAGGGATATTGGTAGCCATGCCCACGGCTATACCGGCCGAACCGTTGGCCAGCAGGTTGGGAAATCTTGACGGCAAAACAGCCGGTTCTTCCAGGCTCTCATCAAAGTTAGGCCTGAAGTCAACTGTTTCTTTATGCAAATCAGTCAACATTTCACCGGCAATGGCAGAAAGTCGTGCTTCCGTATAGCGCATCGCCGCGGCGGAATCCCCATCCTGGGAACCAAAGTTGCCATGGCCATCAACCAGGGGATAGCGGGTGGTAAAGTCCTGGGCCAGCCGCACTAAAGCATCATAAAGCGCTACATCCCCGTGCGGGTGATATTTACCAAGAACTTCACCGACAATCCGGGCTGACTTGCGGTAAGGTTTATCATGAGTCGAACCCATTTCCGACATGGCGTACAGGATCCGCCTGTGAACAGGCTTCAGGCCGTCCCGGACATCAGGAAGCGCCCTGCTGACGATAACGCTCATGGCATAGTCAAGAAAAGACACCTTGACTTCGTCATAAATATTTACAGGCACTACATTTTCTCTCTCGGCCATTTCGTCTCCTTAACGTGTATATGATTGGAAAGTAATATAATGAATAGATTCTATCATATATTGCCAGAACAGAAAAGAGAATAAAAACGAAACACGGGCGAAACATGAGGACGGTTCCAGGCGAAACACGGGGACGGTTCCGCGTTTCATTTAGTGGAGGTATAAATCTTGAGCAAGACCGGTTTTTCAAAATGAGAGGCGAGGTCGTATTCCTGACCATACCAGTATAGCCGGTCCTCTGTTAGCGGGGAAACAAACAGGCTAATCTTTTCCCTGGGCTCTTCATCATGGTAAACCACAAATTTTCCGTTTTGGACTTCATAGTCAAGTGAACCATCCAGTTCAGGGAGACCCGGGCCAAAAGAGTCAAAAGTTGTAGTGAGCGGCCTGATATCTCCTTCTCCGGTGATTTCAAAACGGCCCTGTACCAGCCGGTTGCTCACCGAATGTAGATAGGTCATTTCAAAAACATCATTATTATTAGCAGGTATGGAATAAAGATACTGCTCTTCCCCGGGCGCTTCCACAACCAGGTGCTGCTGCGGAGAATGTATATGCATGATGCCGGAATAGATAAAAACAAGCATACCCAGGAGCAGAATACAATATAGCGGTCTATATTTTCTCGCTCCCGGACATGCCTGCATTTTAGTTAATACGCACATCGCTGTAACCCGCCAGTTTTGCCAGGCACTTAGACCTAAGCAGGTGTTACCCCTTTAGTGTCTTCAAAAGCTTTACGCCTGCGCTGCATTATATAGATAAACGCAAAGACAGAAACCCCGATAATATCCGTCAGGATCGTCGGCCAGATCATGGATATCGCAATAGCGAGCAAAATTGCCTGCTCATAAATACGTAACTTTGTAAATAACCAGCGCTGGACAACAGCGGCAAAGCAATACATCCCAAAAAGTGAAGTTGCTGAAATTAATACGGCACCCTGCCAGGTCGTATCAATTAAAAGGAATTCTGTGTTATAGATAAACATGAACGGCAGCAGGAATGCGGCCATGTCAACTTTAAAGCCCTGGATCCCGGTCCTGATCGGTTCCGAACGGGCTACGGCAGCGGCAGAATAAGCGGCCACACCGACCGGCGGAGTGTCGTCGGCCAGGATGGCATAATATAGAATGAAAAGATGGATGGCCACTACCGGCAGGTCAGGCTCAACAAACAGCACTGCCGGAGCCACCAGGGTAGCCATAATCACATATTTTGCAGTGGTCGGCAGGCCCATGCCCAGCACGATAGACATCACGGCCGCAATGACCAGCAGCAGCAACAGGCTGTCTCCTGCGAGCACCGAGAAAAAGATGGTCATCCGCAAGCCCAGCCCGGTCAGGCTGATCACACCGACAATCAAGCCGGCACAGCCGCAGGCTACCCCAATGCCGGCCATACTCTTGGCCGAGCTGTCCAGGCCATCTATAAACTCTTTGCCCATAACTTTAAGCTGCTCGCTAACAGCAGGCCAGGCCTCTATGCTGCCTGCCCTGATCTCCTTGAATGCTTGCAGCAGTTTAACGGCCAGGCTGACCAGGAGCATGGCTAAAATACCGTAAAAGCCCGCGGTCAGCGGGGTAACCCTTAAAACGAGCAGGTAGTAAACCAGGACCACCACCGGAATCCAAAAGTGGATCCCGGCAAAAAAAGTTGATACAAAGGGGGGTATTTCTTCTTTGGGCAGCGCTTTAATATCCATTTTTGCCGCTTCCAGGTGGACCATGATCAATAAGGCTACATAACTAATTACCGCAGGCAGGGCGGCGTGGATGATGATCTGGTAATAAGGGATGGCGGTAAATTCAGCCATGATGAAAGCGGCCGCGCCCATGATCGGCGGCAAAAACTGGCCATTGGTAGAGGCGGCGGTTTCAATTCCTCCGGCTACTTCGGGCTTGTAGCCGGCCCTTTTCATCATCGGGATGGTCATCGAACCGGTGACCACGGTATTGGCCACCGAACTGCCGACGATGCTGCCCATAAAGCCGCTGCCGACGACAGCAGCCTTGGCCGGTCCCCCCCTGGTCCTGCCCAGCATGGCATTGGCCAGGTTGACCAGGTAACCACCGGCCCCTGAGGCCTGGAAGAAGCAGCCGAACATAACAAAAGCAAACACGAAAGAGGCGGCCACCCCGACGGGGATGCCAAACATTCCTTCACCGGTCAGGTAGAGGTGATCGATAATCCGCCTTAAGCTGTAGCCCCGGTGAGCGATAAGATCGGGAAAATAAGGTCCAAAATAAGAGTAGAAAAGAAAAAACACCGTAACCGTCGGGAGCACAAACCCAAAGGCACGCCGGGCGCATTCCAGGACCATCAGAACGGCCACGCCTCCGAAGATCAAGTCGATCAGCAGTGGCCTCCCGACCCTGAGGGCAAGATCTTCATAAAAGACAAATACATAAAACACCGAGACAAAACTCACCAAGGCCAGTAAAATATCGTACCAGGGCAGCTTCCTATAAAGCTCTTCTCTCTTTTTGGTGTAGGGAAAGTAAAGAAAACAAAGAACCAGGGCCACTGACAGGTGAGCCGAACGCTGCAAGCTTGCCGTCAGCTGTCCTGCGCCGGCGGTGTAAAGGTGAAACAAAGCCCACAGGGCTCCAATGATAAAAACAATAAGGCCCGCCTTGCCGATCAATTGCCTGGTCATGCCTTCTTCAGTAAATTTTTCTAGTTCTTCTGGTAGATCCGGAAGTTTAAATAGATCATCCTTTTGCACATAAACCCACCTCTCCAGCAACCAGGTATCTTGAACAAGGTGCAGGACCTATTGAAGATCCTGCACCCCGCTGTAAAAGGTTGCTTTAGTCAACTAGCCCCTGCTCCTGGAAGTATCTTTCCGCACCGGGATGTAGTTCAATCGGCATCCCTTCAAGAGCGGTATCCAGGGTAATCAGGGTCCCTCTTTCATGGGCGCCGTGAATGGTATCTATGTTTTCAAAAATGTTACTGGTAAATTCGTAGGCCAGATCTTCAGAAAGATCGGCATGCCCCACTACCATGGCCAAAACAGCTACGGTTGTGGATTCCGGAACGCCACTGTAGGTGTCTGCCGGAATAACCTCTTTAGAATAATAGGGGTAGGTTTCGATCAACCAGTCAATCTTATCATCGTCAATGGTTACAATTTCTACATCTTTTACAATAGCAACTTCCTCAATGGCGGCTGCACCCAAACCAACAGTGAAAAATGCTGCATCAATTCGGCCGTCCCTTAAGAAGTCGGCCGCTTCACTGGCAGTAATACGTTCTACAGAGCCAAGATCATCAAAAGTCAGGTCGTAGGCTTCAAGGATCTGCACCGCGTTAGCTTCAGTTCCGCTGCCCAGGGGCCCTACGGCAACATCTTTTCCGGCCAGGTCGCCCGGGTTTTCAATCCCGGCATCAGCGCTGGCTACGATCTGGCAGTGCTCGGGATAGAGGGTGAAAAACCCTCTCATTTCGGGAACAGCTTCATCTTCATACATTTCTATGCCATTGTAGGCATAATAGGCGATATCATTTTGCAGGATAGCCAGCTCGGCGTCCTTTGTCCCGATCAGGCGGGCGTTGGCCACCGAGGCGCCGGAAGCTTCAGCGGTCAGGCTGATATTATCCATGTTTTCATAAGCGACCCGGGACATGGCCCCGGAGATGGGGTAATAGACCCCGGCTACCCAGCCGGAAGCGATAGTCCAGCGCACCGGCCCTACTTCTTCTTCTTCATCTGGTTCCGGCTCTTCTACTTCTTCTTCCGGTTCCTCTGGCTCGGGCTCCGGTTCCTCTGCAGGTTCGCAACCGACGACCAGCATCAAGCTTACCACAAAAAACACGACCAGCATCAAGCTTAAAGCTTTTTTCATATTCATTTTTTACTTTAACCTCCTCGATTTAATCTTTTTTAATTTGAAATCAGGCCCAGCTTAAAACCCATCACTCACCCCCCGTAGTGAAGTAGATTGCTACAAAAACCAGTATTAATCCAGGTGCTGCAAGCCTAAATATTGAGCAACTAATCAGCCTGTTTTCCTTGTTAAATGCTAAGCGGCGTCATGAAAACGGTTCGAATATCCCATAAAGCATAGTTTCAGGGCCGAAAGGAAAAGGGTGGAACCGTCTACTGTGGCTTAGCAGGCCAGTCCTGGGTAGTTGAAATCTTGATAGTGCTAATTTTTTTATATCTTAGTTTTAGTACTATTCACTTATTTCTTATTCGTTTATTTCTCAAAATACCCTCTATGAAAATTGTTAAATTATCTTAAAAATTAATAGCAGGAGGGAACATGGAAAGCAACAATGCAGGCAAACCACCCGGCTTTTTAGAGTAACCCTCAAGAAAAGCAGGTTTAAATACCAGGCCGGTTCGCTAGAATAATTATTAAGCAAGGCTTTCACATGCTTTATCTACTGCTCCAGCGAGCAGGTCAACCAGCAAGTCCATTTCTGCTTTCTCGATTACAAACGGTGGAGCAACAAGCAGATAATCGCGAGGAAAAATATCGGCCGTTCTGCCCACCCCGGTATATACTAGCAACCCTTCGTCCAGTTCATGCATGGCTATTGCACGGACCTTTTCAGCCAGGGCAATTGATGCCGGGTAAGATTCCCTTGTCTCCCTGTCCTTGACCAGTTCCAGTCCCAGGAGTAAACCCATGCCCCGGACATCGCCAACGATTGGCCTGCCGGCAGCAACTTCATTTAGCTTGCCTTTCAGGTACCGGCCTTTTTCTTCAACTTGCTGGAAAAGGTTGTTCTCTTTTATATACAGGTTTACAGCCACCCCGGCGGCACAGCTAACCGGGTTACCCTGGTACGAATAACCATGAATGAAATTGCGGGTATTGTTGTTAAAAATCTCATACACTTTTTCCTGCATTAAAACTGCACCCAGCGGAGCGTATCCTCCACCCAGCCCTTTGCCAAGAGTAACCAGGTCGGCGCTGACTCCAAAGTGATCCATAGCCATGTAAAGACCGCTCCTGCCGTAACCGCAGAGCACTTCATCGGTAATCATCAGCACATCGTAACGATCGCAAATGTCACGAACCATGGTAAAGTATTCAGCCGGGGGAACACTGGCTGCAGCAGAGGTACCGATGATCGGCTCAAAGATAAAGGCCGCTACATTTTCTGGTCCTTCTGCAAGAATGGTATTCTCCAGTTCCCGGGCACAACTAATCCCGCATTCCGGATAAGTAGCGCCGCAATAACAGCGGTAGCAGTGCGGGGCCGGGACGAGCGGGAAAGGCATCACAAGCGGAGAATAAAGGCTGCGCCGTTCTATATTACCGGCAGTTGAAAGGGTGGCAAATGAACTGCCGTGATAACTCAGGCGCCTGCCGATTATTTTCCATTTTTTATGGTTGCTTTTTTGACGGTGATACTGGATGGCAAGGCTGAAAGCGGTTTCATTTGCCTCCGTGCCCCCGGAGACAAAATAAACATAATCCATGCCCGGGGGAGCGTCTTCGGTTACCAGGCGGGCCAGTTCTTCCTGGGGTCTGTTGGTAAAGGTAGTTCCATGAGAAAAGCCCGTCTGCCGGGCTTCCTTGTAAAGGGCTTCCGCTACTGATTGCACCCCGTAACCGATATTGGTAACAACACAACCGGATGCGCCGTCCAGGTACCTGCGGCCACAGTCATCCCATACGAAAATACCTTCACCCCTGTCAAGCAAAGGATACTTTTTTTCCAGGGATCGATAAAACACATTGGAATGCTTCAAAACATTCTCACCTCGTTTATTATATTTTACTTTTTCATAGAATCTACTAAAGCTTAGCTCAGTTAAATATCGAGGTTTTGCACTTCCCTGGCGTGGTCCTCAATAAAAATGCGCCGCGGTTCTACTTTGTCGCCCATGAGCACGCCAAAGATGTTATTAGCCTGGATGGCATCAAGCAGCTCAACCCGCTTGATAATCCTTGTCTCAGGGTTCATGGTTGTTTCCCAGAGCTGTTCAGGATTCATTTCCCCAAGACCCTTGTAGCGCTGCAGCTGCAGGCCGCCTTCCCGGTCCCAGCCCTCCAGCAGTTTCTGCAGTTCTTCTTCCCGGTAAAGGTATTCTTCTTTTTTCTTGCCTCTCTTTACCTTATATAAAGGGGGTTGGGCGATATAGACAAAACCGCTGTCGATTAGCTGGTGCATGAACCGGTAGAAGAAGGTCAAAAGCAGGACCCGGATATGAGAACCGTCAACATCGGCATCGGTCATAATAATGATTTTCTGGTAGCGGGCCTTCTGGATGTCAAATTCGTCTTCAATTCCTGTTCCGAGAGCGGTGATCAGGGTCCTGATCTCATCATTGGCCAGGATTTTATCAAGCCTTGCCTTTTCCACGTTGATGATCTTGCCCCGCAGGGGCAGGATGGCCTGGAAGCGGCGGTCCCGGCCCTGCTTGGCTGAACCGCCCGCGGAATCGCCCTCGACCAGGAACAGCTCGCTTTCCCCGGGATCCTTGGAAGTGCAGTCCGCCAGTTTCCCGGGCAGGTTGGTTATTTCCAGGGCGTTCTTCCGCCTGGTCAGTTCTCTTGCTTTGCGGGCCGCTTCCCGGGCCCGGGAAGCCCTGATCGCTTTTTCAATAATCCGCCTGGCAACAGCCGGGTTCTGTTCCAGAAATGCTTCCAGCCCTTCGTAACAAACATTATCCACTATGCTGCGGACCTCAGTATTACCAAGTTTAGTTTTAGTCTGACCTTCAAATTGAGGATCCATAATCTTGACACTTAGCACTGCGACCAGGCCTTCCCTGATATCTTCTCCGGAAAGGTTGCCCTGGTTATCTTTTAAAAGGCCTAATTTGCGCGCAAAATCGTTGACCAAACGGGTCAGTGAAATCTTAAAACCGTACTCATGGGTCCCGCCTTCATGGGTATGAATATTGTTGGCATAGGAATAGATAACTTCTGCATAACCGGCATGATACTGCAGGGCAAGTTCCACTTCTAAGCCGCTAACAGAGCGCTGAATGTAAACCGGCTTGTTGGGTACAGTTTCTTTGCCCTGGTTCAAATATGAAACATACTGGATAATGCCGCCGTCATATTTGAATTTTTCTTCTTGACCGGTGCGCAAATCTTTAAAAACTATTTTTGTCCCTTTATTCAGAAAAGCCAGCTCCCGCAGGCGTTGTATAATAATATCGTTTTCAAAATCAATATCACCGAAGATCTCATGGTCAGGCTTAAAAGTTATACTGGTACCGGTTTTTTTGATTTCTCCAGCTTCCTTGATCGGGGTTACCTTATTGCCTTTTTCGTAACGCTGAAAATATTTCTTACCGTTACGGAATACTTCGACTTCCAACCATTCAGCCAGGCCGTTAACCACAGAAACCCCGACGCCGTGCAGCCCACCGGCAACTTTATAACTGTCACCGCCGAATTTACCCCCCGCATGGAGGGTAGTAAGGACCACTTCCACGGCAGGGCGGTTTTCCTGGGGATGCATTTCTACCGGAATCCCTCGCCCATCATCGGTAACAGTGGCGCTGTTGTCCGTATTGATGGTGACTTTTATTTGTTTGCAATAGCCGGCTGAGACTTCATCTATGCTGTTATCTACAACTTCAAACAGGAGATGATGCAGGCCGCGGCTCGATGTAGAACCGATATACATGCTGGGCCTGAGCCTGACCGCTTCGAGGCCTTCTAATACCTGGATATGCTCTGCGTTGTAGTCATGGTTTTTGTTTGATCTGGACATTCTCCACCTCTTATCAAGTTAAACATTAAAAAACTGTTTACGCCTATGTAATTATAACATGTTTCAGGAAAGCAGTTTACGGGTTATTTCATCCGGAAGAATTATGCCGTCGGAATAAAGTGAGGGGGGAAATAGGTGACATATAAATATCATTTTCAGTAACAATAAAAGACCTGGGATGATCTTTTTTAGTATGATCATACAGTGCTTCAAAAGAAGCAGACTTGATCAACTGCTTGTTCACCTGAGCAGGCATGGGGTCAAGGTTGAAAATACCGATCAGATCATCATTAAACACTATTTTGGAATTACCAATGTGTAAAAACATCAATATCCTCCCGCCAGTAAGAAAATAGTAGATTTAAATGGCATAATTCAGGTTGAGTCCCTTTCCATGGCTGAATCAGCTACCTGTTACTATTTACATATAGTTATTCTTTTTCCTGCTTTTCAAGGTCACCAATTTGAAAAAATATATCAGTTACTACTTTTCCACCGGCAAAGTTATTTATTTTTGTCTTCAACCGGGGTTTCATCATTGAAAGGTGATAAGCCCATACTGAATCTTTTACCAGCACCCGGAGTAAACCGTTGGATATGCTTTCCGCCTTTGTAACTTCAGCCAGATCTGGACCAACAATTTCAGGCCACTGCTCAACAATTAAGTACTGCTGGTATCCATGCCAGAGGTTATGACGGCGCAGGATATTTTCAATCACCGGCCCTAACTTCTTCATCAACAATTATCCCCCGGTTTATCTTAATCTGCTTGTAACTTCGCTTTAATTCTTCAATCATTCCGCCCAAATCAACGGCAGAAGTAATAAAACACTGGCCGGCATTTTTGCGAATAAAATTTAGCAGGTGCTGCTTTCTGGCCTGGTCAAATTCAGAAAAAACGTCATCTAACAGGATAATCGGGTATAGATCTTGTTTTTTTTGGACAAGACTTGCTTCTCCCATTTTCAAAGCCAGGGCAGCCGTCCTTTTTTGCCCCTGTGATGAATAATGCCGGGTATTGTAACCGTTTATCATAATTACCATATCATCAAGATGCGGACCAAGCAATGTCGAACATCGCTTCATTTCTTGTTCCCTTTTTTCCTGAAGATCGTGGTGGAATTGCGCTATCATTTCATTTGAATCCTGGCATCTTTTAACTGTACTTGCGTATTCCAGGGACAGTTCCTCTTTAGATCCGGTCATAGCATCAAAAAATAACCTGGCCTCTTTTTCCAGCGCTTTGACCAGATCCGTCCTTACCCTGATCAAGCTTACACCGAGAGACACTAATGCCTGATCCCAGGAAACCAGGTAGTCGTTAATTAAGGTTCTGTTTTTAAAATCTTTCAAAATCCGGTTGCGCTGGTTCAGGACGCGCTGGTAATCCCTTAGATTTTTTAAATAAGTGGGATCGAGCCTGGAAGCTTCCAGGTTTAAAAAACGGCGCCGGATAGACGGGCCTTCGCTGATAATCTGCAGGTCATCTGGACAAAATACTATGACCGGATAATCTTTAATATGATTATAGCGGTGGCCCTGGTCATTATTCACTTTTATTGTTAAACGCTGATTATGCCTGTAGCCCACGTGAACAACATGGTCAAAATCATCCCTGATGAAACTACCTTTTACATTAAAGCAGTTTTCACCAAAATGGATCAGTTCTTGATCTCTCCTGGTTCTAAAGGAACGATTGACAGACAGAAAAAAAATGGCTTCCAGCAGATTGGTCTTGCCCTGGCCATTATCACCGGTAATAATATTCAATCCGGGATGGAATTGAATATACTGTTGCCTGTAATTTCTAAATGCTTCCAGGTTGATGTGCTTAAGGTAGAACAATTAAAGACCCCCGCAGAAGATTCAGTTAATTTTTTTGATCGGTAGAACCAGGTAAAGAAAGCTCTGATCATCAACCAGCCTAAAAATGAGGGGGCCGTCGTTTCCATGGAAATCAATCAGTACTTCTTTTTCCTCCAGTATTTTTAAAATATCCAGCACAAAACGGGTGTTAACATGCAGGTCTATGTTTTCACCGTCCTGTTCAACCGGTATTAATTCCTCCATACTTCCTTCCTGCCCGGAAACTTTTGCTTCCAGCTGGTTATTATTTAAAATGAGGTTAACAGCCTGGTTCTTACCCTCCGCAAGCAAGGCGGCCCTGCTGATCACCTCTTCAAATCCTTTTCGTTCAATCTTAACCCTGGTTTTATATGAACCTGGTATAACACCGCTAACATCCGGGTATTTTTCCTCAAGCAGGCGGGAGGTAAAATTAATGCTGTCAAAATTGAAGGCAATCGTTTTATTATCCAAACCTATTAAAACTTCCTTTTCACTATCTTCAACGATTCTCAAAAATTCCCGCATCACCCGGGCTGGAACCAGGCACTTTCTTTCCTCAAAAGACCAGCTATCGTCCTGGATTTCTTTAACAACCAGGCGGTATGTATCTGAAGCAGTTAAAGTTAATTTTGGGCCATCGAAAGCAAATAGAACACCATTAAACGCCGGGCGGGTTTCTTCAGCAGAAGCGGCAAAAATAACCGACCTTAAAATCTTTTTAAAGCGCTGCTGCCCAATTGAAAAGCCGCTGTCGGGATCCGGTTGGCCGAATACGGCGGTAGGGTAATCATAAGCATCAGCACCGTTGAGGTTAAAGTGAGCTGTCCCACCAGTAAGATCAACCCTGTAGTTATCCCAGTTTATATGTAAATTGACCTCAGAAACCGGAAAGTATCGCATAATATCTACAATTTTGGGAGGTAAAAGTATTTTTCCGGTGTCATCGCCGGCATAATCGATGCTAACTCTGATTGCCATTTCTAAGTTGGTAGATGAAAAAACCAGGGCGTCCGGTTGAACCTCAAATAAAATACTATTTATCATAGGGACTGTAGAACGGACCGGTAAAGCTTTTTCTACGGTATCAAGGCATTTGTATAGCTCTCCAGAATTTGTTGTTATTTGCATAGAAGAACCCTCCCTCAAAAAATTGTTAACATCTTTTCTTAACAAATAGATTTTAATTAAACATATATATAAAACAAGTACCAGTAGTAAAAGATGTGTATTCTGTTGATAAGATATTATTTACACCGAAAGGATAATGAAATAGGCTTAAAATAAAAAAGCGGCGACACAAAAAATGTGGACAACCTATTAAAATGCTGTTCAAAGATCAGGTCAAGCATGGTGATAAAATAAAGAACACTAGATAAACACAGCTTATCTACATGTTGTTCAGGAATTATCAAGAATATTATTTTTGATTAATTCAATACGGTGTTTAAAATCACTGTCGTTGGCAATCATTTCCTCGATTTTTTTAAACGCATGCAAAACCGTGGTGTGATCCCGGCCGCCGAATTCTTCTCCAATTTTCGGAAGAGAAAGGTCTGTTAGCATGCGGCAAAGATACATGGCAACCTGCCTGGTGAGGGCAATATTTTGGGTTCTTTTCTTCGATTTAATTTCTTCCGGTTTGATATTGAACCCATCTGCAGTAGCTTGAATCACGTTTTTGATAGTTATATTTTTCTGGCGGGTGAAGATGATATCCTGTAAAGCCGCTTCGGTCAATTCGAGGGTTACCGGTGACTCTGAAAGTGAAGCATAGGCAACAATGCGAATTAAAGCCCCCTCGAGTTCACGAATGTTGGTAACAATTTTTTCAGCAATGTATTGAATAACCTGGTCCGGTATATCGATACCGTCGGACAGGGCTTTTTTCTTTAAAATTGCCGTCCTGGTTTCAAGGTCGGGGGGTTGAAGATCGGTAATTAAGCCCCATTCGAACCGGGAACGTAGGCGGTCTTCAAGGGTGGGGATTTCTTTAGGGGGCCTGTCGCTGGAAATAATAATCTGGCGGTTGTTATCATGGAGAGCATTAAAGGTATGGAAAAACTCTTCCTGGGTTTGTTCTTTACCTGCTAAAAACTGGACATCGTCAATCAAAAGGATATCCATGTTCCGGTATTTATTCCTGAAATCGAGGGTTTTGTTATCACGGATTGAATTAATGAACTCATTGGTAAATTTTTCAGAAGAAAAGTAAAACACCCGGGTGAAACCATGCTTAATAAGAGTGTATTGACCGATGGCATGCAGGAGGTGTGTTTTGCCAAGACCGACTCCTCCGTAAATAAACAGGGGATTATAAGCACGGGCCGGGCTCTCTGCAACGGCCTGTGAGGCAGCATGAGAGAGGCGGTTACAAGAACCTACCACAAAAGTATCAAAGGTATAGCGGGGGTTAAAACTGGATATGAATTTGTTTTTTAAATGAACTTCATTGCTATCGTGGGGATTGTTATGACTGCTCTGGGCAAGCTGCTGTGGAGCATCCGAAGATGACTTAAGAACCTGCCGGGGTTGGCTTAAATCACCGAGTAGTTCAAATTCATCTTTATCTTCAAGGTCGGCTGCAATAATAAAATTGACACTATAGTTTTCACCGGTAATTGCTTTTAAAGCATTAACTATTTGGGTTTGGTATCTTGTTTCAAACCATTCCTTGGTGAAGTCGTTGGGGACTTCAACTACCAGGCGGTTGTTTTCCAGTGAAACAGGCCTGGAGAGGTTGAACCAGGTTTCAAAGCTGGGCTTATTTAATTCCTTGCTCAGTTCAGAAAGGATTAATTGCCAGGTTTCATGTAATTGGCTGTTCATAAAAAAACCCTCCTACAGGAGCAAGAAATTGGCGAGTTATTAACAATAATGCTAGTTATCAACATAACCTGTGGATAACTATAATTATATTTAACATTATCTCTGCTTTTTAAAAACATATTAACAGATATCCACAGCAACTGCAAAGAAAATCTACCGGTAAAAGAACAAGGAAAGTGCTGTTTTAGTAAGGCAAAGCCTTGTAAACAAAAAATAACGTAAATCCTTAGCCTGAGTTATCTGCATATTTGAAGACTGCTTAAAGAAACTAAATTGTAAGCTTTAAAGGCATTTTGTTTGCTTGACACCCTTGCTTTAATTACTGTATAATTTCCTTTGATTCAGAATGAACATAGAAGGGGTTTGTGAATCATGAAAAGAACTTATCAACCGAAAAAAAGAAAACGGAAAAGAAACCACGGCTTCCTTAAAAGAATGAGGACACAGGCCGGTAGGCAGGTTATCAGGAGAAGAAGGAAGAAGAACAGGAAACAATTAAGTGCTTGAAAGGTTCAGGGTAATCTTTGAGGCTTAAAAAAAACTGGGAATTTAAATGGGTGTATCGTAACGGCAGGACGGTGGTATCAAGAAATATCGTCCTATATTACTGCCCAAATGGCATTGATTTTAATCGTATAGGGTTTTCAATCAGTAAAAAAGTTGGTAAAAGTGTTGTCAGAAATAGAATCAGGCGAATTTACAGGGAAGCTTTCTATAAGGTAGAAGATCAGTTAAAAAAGGGCTATGATTTTATTTTGATCGCACGAAAACCGGCAGTAGATGTTACGTTTCATGAAGCGTGCAAGGAGCTGTTTAATCTATGCCGGAAAGGAAAATTGCTGCAGAAAAAACACTTAAAGCAGCCGAGCGCCCGGTAACCATAATGTGCCTGGCACTGATCAGGTTTTACAGGCTATTTATTTCTCCTATAAAACCTCAGGTATGCAGATTTTATCCCTCCTGTTCACAGTATACTTACGAAGCTGTCTGCAAATATGGATTTTTAAAGGGACTTTTCATGGGTTTAAAAAGAATACTGAGCTGCCACCCATTTAATCCTGGCGGTTATCATCCAGTAGAATAAACCTTGGTAAGGAGGAACGTTTAATGATAGATGCCATAGCTGAAGTATTCAGCGAAGTCATAACCTTTATATATGCATTTATACCAAATTTTGGAGCAGCAATTATAATCTTAACCATGATTGTAAAGCTGATTACTTTTCCATTAAATAACAAACAAATCCAGACCACGAGAAGAATGCAGAAGCTCCAGCCTGAAATTAAAAAAATCCAGCAGAAATATAAGGATGACAAGCAAAAACAGAACCAGGCCATGAGTGAATTTATGAAGGAAAATAAAATGAACCCCCTGGCCGGATGCTTGCCGCTGCTGGTTCAATTCCCAATCTTGATTGGCATCTTCCGCATCCTGAGGGAACCGGATCATTTTTTGAATATGGAAGAAATAAACAGGTATTTGTTTCAGAGTGCGGAGTTTATTGACTTGATGGCTGTTCCTAACATCGGGTTTGATAACTTCATCAGCCAGATCAGCATCTATTATATATTTCCTCTAATAGCAGGCGGCACAACATTCCTGTATTCAAAGATGTCAATGCCTGCAGACAGCAGCCAGAAAATGATGGTATATATGATGCCGGCCATGATTACCGTTTTCAGCTTCGGCTTCCCGGTGGGCCTGGTGATCTACTGGACTATGAACAATTTATTCTCAATCGGTCAGCATCAATTTATCAACTACCTGGATAGCAAAAAAGAAGGAAAAGATATTGAAATAAAGGCCAGGGTTAAAGATGAAGACATCAAGAATGAAGCAGAAACCAAAAAAGCATCGAAGGAAAAGGGCGAGGGAAAGAAAGAAAAGAAAGTAAAGAAAGAAAAGAAAGAAAAGGAAGCAGACTTTTTTAAGGTGAGCTCAAATAAAGAGGATGAAATTAAAGCTGAAGCAGGAGGAAAAGAAGGCGGAAATGCCGTGGACAGGGATGGAAAAACTAAAAAAAAGAAAAAAGGGAAGGGTAAGAAATGAGCGAGATTGAAGCAACAGGGAAAACCGTCGATGAAGCTGTTGATAAAGCCCTTGCTTCTCTTGGTATAAAAAAGGATAATGCAGTTATTGAAGTTAAAGAGGAACCAAACCAGGGGTTGCTGGGTTTGCTGGGTAGCAAGGATGCGCGTGTTTTGGTAAAGCCGGAAAAGACGCCGGAAGATTACGTAAAGAAATATGTGGAAGATATGCTATCTTACATGAATATAGATGGCAAAGTGATCGTAGAAGAAGATGAAGAAAAAGTGAAGGTATCAGTATATGGAGAAGATGTTGGGAGCCTGATCGGCAGGCGGGGAAAAACGCTCAGCGATATACAGTACCTGGTTGGCGTAATTTTGCGGAGGCAGTTTCTGGGGCTTAATAAGATGATTGTCCTGGATGTGGAAAATTACAGGGAGAGGCGAGAAAAAACCCTGGTCCAGCTGGCTAAAAGTGTTGCCAGAAGAGTAAAAGAAGAAGGAACAGAAAAGGCGCTTGAACCAATGACACCGCAGGAAAGACGGGTTATCCACCTGGCCCTGCAGAATTATTCCGGGATAACTACGGTCAGCAGCGGGGAAGAGCCTTACCGGAAAGTGGTCATTGTTCCACGTTAAACATTTTTTCAGGCGCCGCCCCGTCACGGGGCGGTTTTTTATTGAAGCAAATTGCTTTATGGGGGAATCCTTGTGAGGGAAAATGATACTATAGTTGCAATCAGCACACCTTTGGGTGAGGGAGGGATAGGTATAGTCCGCCTCAGCGGACCGGATGCCTTCAAAATAGTTGACAGGATATTTGCCTGTCCCCGGAAAAAGGAGCCTGGTTATCCAAAACCTCGCCATCTTTACTTCGGGCATATAAAAGATTTTCAGGATAATATCATTGACGAAGTGCTGGTTTCATTTATGCCCGCCCCCAAAACATATACAAGAGAAGATATTGTAGAAGTGAACTGCCATAGTGGAATTTTTGCCTTAAGGTCTGTTCAAAATATGATTTTCGAAACCGGTGCGAGGACGGCTGAGCCGGGGGAATTTACTAAAAGAGCATTCCTGAATGGAAGAATTGATCTGAGCCAGGCTGAAGCAGTATTAAATATGATCAGGGCCCGTTCAGAAGAAGCGGTAAAAATAGCGGCCAGGGGTCTCCAAGGTGAACTGATGAATAATGTGGAAACAGCAAGGGATAAGATTATATCACTAAGAGCGCCGCTGGAAGCATCATTTGATTACCCGGATGAGTTTGATGAGGCTGAATATGATTATAGTGAACTGAAACAGCAGTTGCGGGAGTTAAAAGGATTCTTAAATAAAATGCTTAGTGGAGCGGAAAAAAACAGGGCTTACCAGGAAGGCGTTTCTGTAGCAATAATCGGAAAACCGAATGTGGGCAAATCGTCATTGTTAAATGCGATGCTTCAGCAGCAAAGGGCAATAGTTCATGAGGTGCCCGGAACAACGCGGGACATACTGGAAGGCTATATGAACCTGGGTGGTTACCCCATCAGGCTGGTAGACACCGCCGGCATCCAGGGCACCTGTGATCCGGTTGAGAAGCAGGGGATTCTTTTATCCAGATCTGCAGCTGAAAAAGCGCGGTTAGTCATCCTGGTCTTTGACGGTTCGGCAGACTGGACTAATGCGGACGAAGAGATCGCTGCTATGAGAAAAGAAGGCCAGGGGCTGGTTGTAGTGGTTAATAAAACCGATCTGAAAAAGAAATTAAAACCGGATACTTTAAAAAGCAGGTATCCCGGTGTAAAAGTTGTTGAAACATCTGCAGTACATGGTGCCGGTATAGATGACCTTGAAGAAGCAGTAACTGCCGAACTGGATCACATCTTTGGGGAAGAATGGGTTAGTGAAAGTCCCGTTGTGGTGTCAATCAGGCATGAAGAAGCTATTGGTGAGGCAATAGAGAATATAGACAGGGCTATTCAGGCAGTTAAGGAACAGCCCCTGGAAATTGTAAGCCTGGAAATGCAATATGCCTGGTATAAGCTGGGAGAAATAACAGGCGATACGGTTAACGAAGACTTACTTGATAAGATTTTCAATGAATTTTGCCTGGGCAAATAAACGGTGTTAAAATGATTGGAGCTTAAGTGATTATGTCCGGACGCGTTCAAGCCCATATTGAAGAGATGTTTACGGATTTGAACATAGGCACTATTGATGCCATCACGAAAAAGCAAGTGGCTCAATTTGCCATGCTGCTGCATGAAGGCTTGAACAAGTTAAGGCTAACCGGGGAAAAGAGTTTGGAGGGGATTATATGGAAGCAGATTTATGATTCGCTCAAAATCTTGGAAGTTACTGCACTCGAACCCGGCTTAAAGATAGTAGACCTCGGCAGTGGAGGTGGGCTGCCTGGCTTACCCCTTAAAATATGCAGGCCTTCAATAGAATTATTTTTGATGGATGCAAACCGGAAGAAAGCTGCATTTTTGAGTGATGTGATCAATGAGTTAAACCTGGAAAAAGCATGTGTCCTGTGTGGAAGAGCGGAAGAATACGGACAGGGCAGTGGCTACCGGGAGCAGTATGACCTTGTTTTGAGTAAGGCTGTAGCGGAAATGGCGGTCCTGGTGGAGCTGGCACTGCCGCTGCTGAGAAAAGGCGGCCGGGCGCTATTTTATAAAGGTCCGAAGGGGAAAGGTGAAGCCCGGGAAGCTGTTAAGGCTTTATCAGCATGCGGTGGGGTATTAGAAGCCGAGTGGACTTATGAATTGAAAGACGGTGAGCAGAGGCTGCTTTATAATATCAGGAAAACCAGGGCAACCCCCCTAAAATACCCGCGCCGGGCGGGTGTCCCTGCCCGCAGGCCTTTGAAATAAACGGGTTCTAATGGCCCGCTTCTCAAAAGATCATGTTTGAAGAACAAAAATATGTTTGGAAGAACAAAAATATATTTGAAGGAAAGAACGAAGAACTGTCTAATTTAATGATGTGATAAGTTTTTTGATCAGTCACTTCCAGGCTCTACATATAATTGCCGGGTTTCATGTGAAACAGGCTGAGAAACCCTGCCCCATTAAAGCTTTGAAAAGGATGTTGAGGTAATGTCAGAAAAAATGCATCAACAGTTAACGGCAGCAGAAATAGAACCATCGACAGATAAAGTCCTGGCTATTGATCTTGATCGGATTAAACCCAACCCGTTTCAACCGAGGCGGGAAATAGTCCAGGAAAAAATCGACGAACTGGCCCAGTCAATTAAAGCATCAGGATTAATTCAACCTATTGTTGTGCGCAGGGTTGGAAGCGGTTATCAACTGGTAGTTGGCGAACGCCGATATCTTGCCTGTAAAAAGCTGGGGTGGAAAAAAATCTCGGCAGCAGTCAAAACCCTCACCGACAATGATATGGCCACAACTGCTTTGATTGAAAACCTGCAGCGGGAAAACTTAAATATTATTGAAGAAGCCAATGGTTATGTAAGCCTGATGAAAAACTTCAACCTGACCCAGGAAGTCCTGGCCCAAAGACTGGGGAAAAGCCAGTCTACAATAGCAAATAAAATAAGGCTGCTTAAATTGCCCGAGGCTGTGCGTGAAAAATTACAGGAGTATAATCTTTCAGAGAGACATGCCCGGGCCCTGCTCAGGCTTGTTAATGAAGAAGAGCAGCTGAAAATGATTGAGGAAATAGGACAGAGTGGATTGACAGTAAAACAGGCAGAAAATAGAATTGCAAGAATTAGCGGTGAAAAAGAAAGTCAAAAAAGGGTCAAAGGTTCTAAGCCAATCATCAGGGATATGCGTATTGTTTTAAATACAATCAGGGAAGCGATCCAGGTGATAAAGAGCTCCGGTTTTTATCCTGAAGTAAATGAAACTGTGGAGCCGGATTACATTGAGATAAATATCAGGTTAACCAGGGAAATGCTGCAGCATAAGCATAGTAAAAAGGAACAGGCAGCAAATAAGAACAATAATAAGCCATCATGAGGAGAGATATAATATGGCCAGGGTAATTGCTATTGCAAATCAAAAAGGTGGTGTAGGAAAAACAACTACCGCCATAAACCTCAGCGCTTCGCTGGCTACAATGGGAGAAAAGGTTCTGCTTATCGATATTGATCCACAGGGGAACGCTACCAGTGGTGTTGGGCTGGCCAGGGAGAACCTGAAAACTTGTATCTATAATGTTTTGATTGATGATTTGCCTTTAAAGAATGTGATTATGCCAACCCGGTGGGAAAACATGGTCTTGGTACCGGCGACGATACAGCTGGCAGGAGCAGAAATAGAGCTTGTATCAATGAATGAACGCGAGGATAAGCTAAAAAAGGCCATGGGACAGCTACTTGATGACTATTCTTTTATTATAATTGATTGCCCTCCTTCACTGGGACTACTTACTCTTAATGCACTGAATGCTGCGCACGGGATCATGATCCCGATCCAGTGCGAATATTATGCGCTGGAAGGCCTGGGCCAGCTCATGAACACTATCCACCTGGTTCGAAAACACCTTAATGATAGTTTAACCATTGAAGGTGTGGTCCTGACCATGTATGATATACGTACAAATCTTTCTGAACAAGTGGCAGAAGAGGTCCGGAATTATTTTAAGCATTATGTTTATAATACGGTGATACCGCGTAATATTCGTTTAAGTGAAGCTCCCAGTTATGGCCAGCACATTCTTGAATATGATCCGCGCAGTAAGGGGGCCAAACTACATCTTTCTTTAGCCCGGGAGGTATTAGAGAATGCCAGAAAAGAGACGCTTGGGTAGGGGCCTGGGGGCATTAATCCCGGAAGTAATGGATGAGGGTGCTGAAACAAATGAAATTTCTCTTGACCTGATTAAGCCCAATCCATATCAGCCGCGCCGCGATTTTGATGATGAAAAATTAAAAGAACTTGCTGCTTCCATCAAGGAGCACGGTGTTTTGCAGGCTGTAGTGGTTTCGCCGGACGATGACGGAAAAAGCTATACCCTGGTTGCAGGTGAGAGGCGCTGCCGGGCGGCAAAGCAAGCCGGCTTAAGATCTATTCCGACCATTGTAAAACCGGTAGACAGAAAAACGATGCTTGAAATTGCCCTCATCGAAAACTTGCAGAGGGAAGATCTAAATCCTGTTGACGAAGCAATGGCCTATAAACGGTTAATGCAGGAACATAATTATACCCAGGAAGAACTGGCACATCGACTGGGCCGGAGCAGGCCTTCAGTCGCCAACAGTCTCAGGCTTCTTGGCCTGCCTGATAAAATCCTGGATATGCTGGCCAAAAATGAGTTGACAGCGGGGCAGGTTCGCCCGCTACTGTCAATTGCCGATCAGAACAAACAAATAGAAGCAGCCCGCTTAATAACTAAAGAAGGCTTTTCTGCCCGTGAAGCGGAGAGAATGGTTGCAAAGCTGAATCGCACTAAAGAGCAGAAAACTGAAGAGGGGCTAGACGGCAACAGCGGTCCGGATCCGCTGCAGGCAGAATTGCAGCTGCAAATGCAGAGAGCACTTGGGACAAAAGTTAAGATAAAACCGGGCAAAAAAGGAGGTTCTATTGAAATATATTATTACGGTGACGAGGATCTGGAGCGGGTTGTATCAAAGCTGCTGCCAGAGGGGCTCTAGTAAATGTTTCACGTGAAACATATTTCACTGCTGCTTATTCCAGGGAGTGTTAAACACAAAGGCTGGATATTCCGCTGCTGCATGCAAGAGCCATCTATGGCGGCAGAAGATTGTGAATTTGTTCGGTCTGGATTTGTTGTGATATAATTGACGAGTAAATGATATCGGGGGAGAATACCAGAAGTGGTGTTTTTAAAAACCCGATTTTTTTAACGAAAAGATTTAACACCACATTATCAAGGTCGAAGAATTAATCAAGGAGTAGTTGCAGGTTATGTCATCCAAGAAAGAAAAACGTTGTTTTACAATTATGATTGTTCCCCATTCCGAGGAAGCTACTTTCAGCCTGCGGCTGCCGCTGTTTGTGGTCCAGGTTGCTGTTGGCATACTGGTCCTCGGGGTAGCCGGATTCAGTGCTCTCGGTTATGCCTATCTGAAAGCGGCAGCTGAGGCCAGAGAGGCCCAGGCATTGAGAGATTTAAACCGGGCCCAGCAGGAAGAAATCGACTCCCTGGCCATAGAAACTGAAAGAATGATGGATCAGCTGCGTGATGTTGACGAGCTGGTGAAGTTTGTTACTGAAAAGCTGGAACTGGAAGAAGAAGAAGTGGATGAAGCCCTGGAAAACCAATCCGATTCCAATTCAAATTCTTCTACTCCAAGATACAACGGCTATGCTTCCAATTCAAAATCCCCTTCGCTTGAAATGACAGGACCGCTGGCCTATGAACGGCCTTACGATCAAGCCCAATCCAGCGGCAACCTTTTAGAAAGAACCTCCGGCAATATTGAGGTGCTGAAAAATATAGTTCCGGAACGCTCTGAAACCTTAGATCTCCTTGGCGAATATGCCGAAAGAGCAAAGGCGAAACCTTCTATCTGGCCGGCGAGGGGACGTGTTTCTTCCGGCTTCGGGATGAGATCCATTCCCTATGGCGGTGGTTACCAGTTTCATACCGGGGTAGATATAATTGGTTCCCGGGGATCGCCAATCTGGGCTACCGCAGATGGCAAGGTCACTTTTTCCGGCTACCGGGGCAGTTTCGGAAACCTTTTGATCATAGACCATGGTTATGGCTATGAAACTTATTATGCCCACCTGGCAGGCTTTGCTGTAAACAAAGGAGATCAAGTCGAGAGGGGAGAAACTATAGGCTATATGGGTGCTTCCGGACGAACCACAGGTGTGCACCTGCACTATGAAGTTCATAATGAAGGTTCTCCTGTAAACCCGGAAAGGTACTTTGAGTAGCCCGGCTTTGACCAGATAATAATTAAACTAAGTGATAGGAGGAAAAAAGCTTGTTTAAAAAAGATAATATGGAAGTTTCGTCTGACAAGGTAAATACCATTATCGGAAAGGATACTGTATTTAACGGCACCATCAACGGCAAAGGGCTCATCCGTATTGATGGAGAAGCAGAAGGCACGATTATAAACCAGGGCGATATTGTAGTTGGAGAAGGCGGCCGGGTTTCGGTGGAAGTAAAAGCCCGTAACATCACCATTGCCGGCAATTTTAAAGGAACCCTGGAAGCGGAAGGGAAACTGGAATTAAAAAGAACAGGTGTTGCGGTTGGGACTTTTAAGGCCAATGCCCTGGTGATTGAAGAAGGTGCTGTCCTTTCAGGGACCATGGAAATGGAACATGAGGAAGAGCCTGAAGAAAGCCAGGTTAAGAAAGACAAAGCTTATGGTACAGTTGACACTGAGGCAGAAGAAAAAAGCAAGTACCAAAGCCCTTTAAGTGAAAGCACATCCCACGAGAGAGCTCTTTAGTAGCCAGGTAAAGCGCCAATACAATAATACCAGGCACAGGAAGCAAGTGATTCTGCTTCCTGTTTTCTTGTTTAAAAAAGCTTTTTGGCTGTTTTTATTTATCTTCGGCAGGAATTAGAAATAAAAAGAAGAAATTTAGTTATTTGTATTCTTTAAAGCAAGAATCTAAATAATTTAGAATTGAAAAGCGAGGTATTGACATGCTGATAATTCTTTTAGGGCCGCCAGGAGCAGGTAAGGGCACACAGGCGGAAAAGATTGTTGAAAAGTTTAGCCTTGTTTATATTGCTACAGGCGACATTTTACGGAAGGCTGTAAAAGAAGGCTCCACCCTGGGCCGAAAAGCACGTGAATACATGGATCAGGGCCAGCTGGTACCCGATAACCTGGTTGTGGAAATTGTCAGGGACAGGTTAATGGAACCGGATTGTGTTAACGGTGCTCTTTTGGACGGGTTTCCCCGGACGGTTGATCAGGCAGTATTCCTGGAACAGGTGCTGCCGGATATAGAAACGCAGGTTGACAGGGTTTTATTGATCGAAGTCGATGAAAATGAGCTGATCGAACGCCTTACGGGTCGCAGGGTTTGCGGCGATTGCGGCGCTAGCTTCCATGTTAAATATAAACCTCCCAGGGTTCGCAATGTTTGTGATCAATGCGGCGGAGATCTTTATCAACGGGACGATGATTCCCTGGCCACGGTTACAGAAAGACTGGAGGTATATAAAAACCAAACAGAGCCCCTGGTCGAGTTTTACGAAGGCCGGGGTGTCCTGGAAAAGATCGATGGCAACCAGGATATTGACGATGTTTCTGATCAAATCAACAGTGCATTGGAAAAGCTTTAAAGATACTGAAAGGACTATAAAGACCGGTGGTTACTCGCAATGGTTGATTTCCGTGTGGGTCAGTTAGTCCAGATGAAAAAAGGGCATCCCTGTGGTTCTAACTGCTGGCGGATTATCAGGGTCGGTATGGATTTTCGTATCAAATGTGTTAATTGCGGGCGCAGCGTATTAATGCCCCGTTCTCGTTTTGAGCGCCGTGTAAAGGGTTTTTATCCCGAACCCGGCGATGATTCGGACACTGTTTAGGCAGGGGAGGAATTGTTATGGCCTGGAGCTGCGGTATTGTCGGGTTGCCTAATGCCGGCAAATCCACGTTATTTAAAGCTCTAACGGCGCTCGATGTCACTATAGAAAATTACCCGTTTTCTACCATTGATTCCAACAAAGCCGTAGTGCCTTTGCCCGATCAAAGGTTAAGCGCCCTGGCTGAAGTATTCAATTCTGAAAAAGTTACCCCGGCTACCATCGAAATATTCGATGTGGCCGGCCTGGTGAAAGGGGCCAGCAGGGGCGAAGGTCTTGGCAACCAGTTCCTGGGGCATCTCAGGGATGTTGATCTTCTTATTCATGTTGTAGGGGGCTTTGATTTGCAGCCGGTGGACAAAGAAACCCCGCTTACAAGGCTGGAGACGGTCAACCTGGAATTATGCCTGGCTGATCTTGAAGTTGTGGCCAGGAGGAAGCAAAAAGTCGAACCCAAGTTAAAAAGCGGCGAAAAAACAGCGCAACAGGAGCTGGAAGCCCTCAATGCCCTGGAAGAGCATTTAAACCAGGGGGTATTCTTACGATACCTTGATTTTTCTAAAGAAGTACAGGCTGTTGTCGATCAGCTATCTTTACTAACCCTTAAAGAAATGATTTATGTCTATAACCTGGATGAAGAATATTTTTTAGATCCCGATTTGTCTTTTTTCCCGCCAGAAACCCCGGTAGTCCCTGTCTGTGCCGGGCTGGAGGCTGAACTTACTGAACTGCAGGCAGAAGAAAGAAAGACTTTTTTAGAAGCATACGGTATGAGTGAAAGCCGGACTGAAGTGCTGTTGAAGAAGTGCTATGATCACCTGGGATTATCTACTTTTTATACGGTTAAGGGCGACGAAGCCAGGGCCTGGGTAGTGCCGGCCGGGATCCGTGCCATCGAGGCGGCCGGAAAAGTACATACAGATATGGAGCGCGGGTTTATCAACGCTGAAGTTATAGCCTGGGATAACCTTTTTACGGAAGGAAGCCTGGCCAGGTCCCGCGAAAAAGGCCTGGCCAGGGTTGAAGGGCGTGACTACCCTGTAAAAGATGGTGAAGTCTTGTTTTTCAGGTTTCGCCAGTAAGAAGGGCGGATTGATTAATAATTGAATCCTGTGGACAAACAATGGGCTTTTACTGTCAGGTTGATCACCCTTATCGTAGTGCTGGGTGGAGCTGCTTTGCTGCTCTACAGCATTTCCTGGGTTGTGGGACTGCTCCTGGTCAGCACCCTGATTGTCTATATTTTTTACCCCCTGCTCACACTTTTAAAAAAACGCTTTAACATGCAGCACGGCCTGGCAACGGGCCTGGTTTTTCTTGTGTTCCTCCTTACCTGTGCGCTTATTGTCAGTTTGATTGTCCCGATTATCTACTTTGAAGCAACCGAACTGATCGAAAGTTTTCCCCATTACCTGGCTCGCTTTCAGGACTACATTTCCTGGCTATCGCAGCAGATCATAATTTTTGAAGTAGAAGAAGAAGTCAGAAGTTACCTGGTTGGCCTCAGTGATAATATTCACCAGGGGATTGAATACCTTGCAGAAGCTTCACTGCATCTTATCGTGGGGGCAGTTGATTTCTTTCTGATATTGTTCCTGGTTTTTTATTTGCTCTACGATTTTCATCTGGTCAGGGACCAGTTTGTTGATCTTGTTCCTGTTAAACACAGGGCCCTGGCTAAAGAGTTAATCGGGGTTCTGGATGCAAATGTTGGAATTTTCATCAGGGGATCTTTGATTCGTTGTTTTGCAGTCGGGGTGATAACCAGTATTGTCCTGCTCATTCTCGGTATGCCTTATGCCATGCTCCTGGGACTAATTGCCGGTGTTTTCAATTTTATCCTTTATATTGGCCCTTATATTGCGGCAGTGCCTGCCCTCCTGTTAAGCTTTTCTCCGCTGACTCCTTCTCCGTTTCTAATTATTCTTGTTTATGTCGGGATCCAGGTAGTTGACGGTATGTTCCTGGCCCCCGTTGTTTTGGGCAGGATCATTAAGCTGCGCCCCATCACAATTATTGTTTCGATTCTAGTTGGAGGAAGCCTGGCCGGCCTGCTGGGCATGGTCCTTGCAGTTCCGCTGGCTGGTTCAGCCAGGGGGATCCTGGAGATCATCAAGCGGGGTCCAGCTTACCGGGAAGAAGCACAGCGTTAATGATGTAAAAAAGTTGGCTGTCAGCAGGCTGCTTGTGCAGGTGGGAATAGTTTAATGTGATCAGGACCAGCAGAAATAACAGGACTAAAGCAGGCATCAAGTAAGACAAAAAAAGCATCTGCGCTAGCTTGCCTTGCCCGGCCACTTGTGCTATTATGTTCCAGGCATATCCCTGCTCCGATAGGGGCCGTAAGTCCAGAGGGAGGTGATATAAGATGGGACTTTATGAGGTAATGTTCATTATCCGTCCGGATCTGGAGACGGAAGAACATGAGGAAGTATTGAACGGGATAAAAAACACCATCACCGGTAATGATGGCACAGTCGACAAGTTGGTTGACTGGCGCAAGCGCCGGCTTGCTTACGAAATCGAAAAGCACACAGAAGGCCACTATTACCTGGTTTACTTCAAAGGCCAGGGCACCATAATTCCTGAATTGGAACACTTCTTTAAAGTCAATGATGCAGTTCTTCGCTTTTTAGTTGTCCGTGTTGAAGAAGATTATTATGAAACCGCTGCTGCGGAAGAGCCGGAGATCGAAGAACCGGCTGCGCCGGAAGAGGCTGAGGAAGAGGAAGTAGCGGCAGCTGCTGTTGATTCCGGCCAGGAGGCCGGGCAGGAAGCGGGTGATGAAGAAAGTGCTGCAGAGCCGGCAGAGTCGGCAGAAGGCGAAAGCGCTGCGGAAGAACAGCCGTCTGAAGAAACGGATAAAGAGTAAAACCGGGAGGTCTGTCTAACATGTTAAACCAGGTTGTGTTGATCGGTCGCTTAACCCATGATCCTGAATTGCGATATACTGCCGGCAGCGGGGTGCCGGTTGCTACTTTTTCGATTGCCGTTGACCGCCCTTTTACCAACCAGCAGGGTGAGCGGGAAGCAGATTTTATAAAAATAGTAACCTGGCGCAAGCAGGCTGAAAATTGTGCCAACTACCTCAAGAAAGGCAGGCTATGTGCAGTCAGTGGCCGTTTGCAGATTCGTTCTTTCGATGACAGCCAGGGAGTAAGGCGGAAAGTGGCTGAAGTTGTTGCCGGCGATGTACAATTCCTGGACCGTCCCCGCGGCTCTGATGAGTCGGGCATGGATGAAGCTCCTGGTGGAGACGTTGATAATATTGATATTAGTGGAGACGATGTTCCCTTTTAGCGGAAGGAGGGTGATTAGATGAGGCGGGATCGAGGAAGAAAGCCGAAAAAAAAGATCTGCAGCTTTTGTGTAGATAAAATCGATAGTATAGATTACAAACAGTATGATAAATTAAAGCGGTTCTTGACCGAACGAGGGAAAGTGCTTCCGCGCCGAATTTCTGGAAACTGTGCCAGGCACCAGCGGCAGTTGACCCGGGCAATAAAAAGGGCTCGCATTATGGCCTTGCTCCCCTATACTACAGAATAGGTTTTTGATAACCGCTTTTAAGACGGTGCCGGGAGATCTACCCGGGCACCGTCATTTTTATTTCCTGGATCATGATGCAGGAGTAGCCGGGTCAGAGGAGAATTAATTATCATGAATATTATGCGTATAAAAGGACAGCGTTCGAGGCGGGTTATTTTCGCCCCGGCATGAAACTGGTGGCTGGACCAGCTGATTTTTAGACAAATCATTTTTGTAATATATATTTTTTTAGTCTACTTTGCCTGCTACTGCCCGGCCGGTTTAGGAAAACAGAAGCGAGCATAAAATGCAGGCATGGAAACGCAGGTGAGGTTAAGCAGGTATAGAAACACTATATCGTGGTGGTTGAAAGGAGTGACTGACAATGCAGATCATTCTGCAGCAGGATGTTGAAAATTTAGGTAAAAAAGGTGAACTCAAGGATGTAGCTCCGGGTTATGCCCGGAACCTCCTTATACCCAAGGGTATGGCTGTAGAAGCAACTCCCCAGAGACTGCGCGAGTGGAAAAAGCGGCAGGAAAAAGAGGAGATGCTTAACAAACAGTTGGAAGAGCAAGCTCGTGATCAGGCAGAAAAATTGAAGGCCGTGGAACTGGTAATCGCCATGCCGGCCGGTGAAGGCGGGCGGTTATTTGGTTCGGTTACTCCGGCCGATATAGCCGATAAGTTATCTGAAAAAGGTTTTCAAGTTGATAAAAAGGATATCGAAATTGACGGACCCATTAAAAGTTTAGGCAGCCATACCGTATCCGTTAAGCTGCACCCCGGTATTAAAGCCGAAGTTTCCATCAGTGTTGAGCAGGAGGCCTAGTTTTCTACTGAAAGGAGGCAGTTTAAATTGGCTGTAATCAGCGATAGGGTTCCGCCCCAAAGCAAAGAGGCCGAACAATCTGTACTCGGCTCGATGATGCTTGATAAGGAGGCGATTTTCTCAGCCGCAGAGGTTCTGTCAGACCAGGACTTTTATAGCACTGCCCATCAAAAAATTTTTTCTGCCATTCTTTCATTGAGTGAAAAGGGCGAGCCTGTCGACCTGGTCACCCTGTCAGAAGAGCTGCAACGCAACCAGTGCCTGGAAGATATTGGCGGACGCTCTTATCTGGTTACTCTAGCCAATTCAGTTCCTACTGCGGCAAATGTTCAGTATCATTCACAGATTGTCAGGGAGAAATCTATCCTGCGCTCTTTGATCCAGGCTGCTACAGAAATTGTTACCCGCAGCTTTGAAGCCCCGCACAATGTAGATGAATTCTTAGATGAAGCGGAAAGGCTGATCTTTGAAATAGGGACCCGGGGCAAGCATCAAAGCTTTGCCCCTTTAAAAGATGTACTGGTTCAGACTTTTGACCGCATTGAAAAACTATATGATGAGAAAAAAGGTGTGACAGGTCTCCCGACCGGGTTTGCTGATCTTGACCGGATGTGTTTCGGACTCCAGAACTCAGACCTGATTATTGTTGCCGCCCGCCCCAGTATGGGGAAAACCACATTTGCCTTGAACATTGCCCAGCAGGTTGCGGTTAATGACAAAATGCCAACTGCTTTTTTCAGCATGGAAATGTCCAGGGAACAGTTAGCCCAGCGGCTGCTGTGTGCTGAAGCGCAGATAGATGCCCAGAATATGCGCCGCGGCTTTTTATCACAGGCGGAATGGCAAAAATTGACCAGGGCGGTGGGACCGCTTAGTGATTCACCGCTTTTTATTGATGACAGCGCTTCCCTCTCCGTAATGGAAGTCAGGGCCAAGGCAAGAAGGCTGAAGGCGGAAAAAGGACTCAGTGCAATATTTGTTGACTACCTGCAGCTAATGCGCGGTTTTAGCCGTTCAGAAAGCCGCCAGCAGGAACTTTCTGAGATCTCCCGGGCCCTGAAAGCTCTGGCCAAGGAACTTAATGTCCCGGTCCTGGCCCTGTCTCAGCTCAGCCGGGCCGTAGAAAAAAGGCCCGACCGGCGGCCTATCCTCAGTGACTTAATGGAATCGGGCGGTATAGAGGCTAATGCAGACGTGGTTATGTTTATCTACCGGGAAGCGTACTATCACAAAGAATCTGATAAGGGCAACATTGCCGAAATCAGTATTGCCAAGCAGCGTAATGGGCCGACAGGCCTGGTTGAACTATATTTTCTTGATCGCTATACAAAGTTTGCCAACATCACAAGAGAGCCATCCGGTCAAGAAGGTTGAGACAATCGCAACAGAGCCATCGGATAATGAAGGGTGAGACAATGCATTCAAACCGCAGTTATGATGTCATTATAGTTGGAGCCGGTCCGGCCGGCATCTTCGCGGCCATGGAATTAACTGCTAAAAGCAGGGTCCGGGTATTGATGATCGATAAAGGCGCACCCCTGGAAAAGCGCAACTGTAAAACCCAGAAAGAATATGGCCGGTGCCTGCGCTGCGATCCCTGCGCTATTACCTGCGGTTGGGGTGGCGCCGGTGCATTCAGCGATGGCAAACTGACCCTGACCCCGGCTTTTGGTGGTTTGCTGGATGAATATGTCGAGCGCAGCGTGGTTGAGGAAATGATTGATGAGGTTGACCGGACCTACCTTTCCTTTGGAGCTCCTGATGCAGTTTTTGGAACGGACACTGAAGCGATTAAGAAAATGGAGCGCCTTTCAGCAGCTGCCGGCCTCAGTTTAATACCGGCAAAAATCAGGCACCTGGGAACTGAAAATTGTTACGGTATCCTTGAGAAGATGCAGGAAGCCCTTAAAAGCAGGGTTGATATTATGATGAACACAACTGTTGAAGAGCTTCTACACCGGGATGGCCGTATTGTAGGGGTTAGGCTTGCATCCGGTGAAGATATTAAAGCAAATTATGTAGTTTGCGGACCCGGGAGGGTCGGTGCCGAATGGATTTACGGGCAGGCTAATAAACTGGGCTTAAAGGGATTCAACAACCCTGTTGATATCGGGGTGCGGGTTGAGATCCCGGCGGTGATTATGGAGGAGCTTACCGCTAAAATCTATGAATCCAAGCTTGTATATTATACCAGCCAGTTTGATGATCGGATCCGCACTTTCTGTATGAATCCCTACGGGGTGGTGGTTACTGAAAATAATGATGGCTTGCTGACGGTGAACGGGCACAGTTTTTCCACAAGCAAAACTGAAAATACCAACTTTGCGCTGCTGGTCAGCAAGACTTTCACAGAGCCATTTTCCGAACCGATTCGTTATGGACGCTACATTGCCAGCCTGGCCAACATGCTCGGAGACGGTGTAATTATTCAGCGCCTCGGTGACTTGCTCAAGGGGCGGAGGTCTACCCCGGAGCGGATTAAGCGAGGCCTTGTCCAGCCCACCCTGAAAGAAGCCACACCCGGGGATTTGAGTCTGGTCCTTCCCTACCGCTATCTCCTCGCAATAATTGAGATGCTGGAGGCCCTGGATAAAGTGGCCCCCGGTGTAAACTCCAGGCACACCCTTTTGTATGGAGTGGAGGTTAAGTTCTATTCATTCAGACTGTGCTTGAGCAGCGTTCTTGAAACCGGTATTGATAATCTTTTCGCCGTTGGAGACGGAGCCGGTATCACCAGGGGTCTGATTCAATCTTCTGCAACAGGTATGCTGGCAGCAAAGGAAATAGTTAGCCGGTTGAACGCCGGGCAATGACCGGAGCTTGTAAGTACAGGGAGCAGGAGAATTGAAATAAATGGCGAATTATTTACCCGGTTGTTGCTTTTATGTGGTGTGTTCAAATGTTAACGTATGTGTAACTACTCAGCCTGTTGCCCCTGTTTTGCCCTTGTTATTTAATGATAAGCGGCGCTGTGGGATCGGTTCGTGAGGAACCGCCTTCTGTGAACCAGCGGGCTAGACTTTAGTAGTTACAAGTAGGCAGTTATTAACAGGCCTGGGCATCATAGCGTCGGCATTGCAGAGAGGAACAATCAAATGAAATCCTGGTCAGTCCCAACTGTCCCTGCAGGCAAAAAGCCGAAACTGAAAAACCAGAAAGGTTTTCTTCAATTAGTAATCTGTAATATCAAGAACATTATTTCCTTGATTAAAAAAAAGGGGATTAGAGCTTCATCTTTCATTGCTGCCTCATCTTTTATCCTGATTGCGGCCCTGGTCTTGCATGGTTATTTCAGCAATTATGTATATATAGTTATATTTGATGGAAGGGAAATCGGGGCTGTCAGGGATGTTAAACAGGTAGAAAACCTGATTGATGAATTAACCGGGCGGTTTTATGATTATTATGGTATGGTAGTGGCGCCCGAGAATAGAATTAGGCTGGTGAAAGATTACCGGCCTGAAACAATTCCAGATCCCCGCTCCGTCGAGGAAACAATCAGGCAGGAGATCACTTTTTTAACCGACGCATACCTGCTCATGATCGACGATAAGCCCCTGGTTCCGGTTGCGTCCAAGAAAGTGTTGGAAGATGTGCTTGAATATTTTGAGAATGCCTACTTAAATGAAAGCAGGATGAACAGGATTATCGATGTTTCTGTGGTTGAAGATTTGTCTCTCAGGACCTGTGAGGCAGCTCCCAGGGATTTGTTTGGCAGTGAAGAGGTCATTGCTCTGCTCGTCAATAATGAGACCGATCGAAATATTGCCACTGACATCTGGTCCCAGGCTAATACGTTTAGTTTTGCCGGCCACCATCAGCCATCCGTTTACGTCACTCCCGGTTCAAATATACCAAACTTCCCTGGCGGCAGCCAGGGCTATGGTCTCGACTATGAATTAATCAGTGCCGGTGTTAATGTAAAGACTGTTGAAGAGCTTGTCGTTACAGAAATAGTTCATCATGATCTAGAAATTGAATATGACGAGGAGATGTGGGTAGTTCAAACCAGGGTTGCCACTCCCGGCCAGGATGGCAGGAAAGAAACAGTATATCATTTGACCCGGATAAATGGTAATGAGGTAGACAGGGTCGCAGTAAGCGAAAGGATGATCAGGGAGCCTGTTACCCAGTTAGAAATCCAGGGGACGGCACAGGTGCCTTCCAGGGGCACCGGACAGTTTATTTGGCCGGTTGAGGGCGGTGGTGAGGTAACTCCAGGCAGGGGATTCAGTTCATGGCATACCGGGATTGATATCGACGCCAAGCCCGGCACCAACATCCTTGCTGCCGATAGCGGAGTTGTCTGGTATTCCGGTTTTGGCGGTTCGCAGGGTAATTATATTATTGTCTACCATGGCAATTACTGGACCCTTTACTTACATAACCAGGTTAATCTGGTTAAAAAAGGAGCAACAGTTAAGCAGGGTGATGTCATTGCCAGGGTTGGCTCCACGGGTCGTTCAACCGGACCGCACCTGCATTTTGAAGTCAGGCGTGATGATGGAAGCGGAGAATGGCGAGCCTACTATCAACATAAACCGGTAGATCCCCTGCGCTTTTTTAGACCTTGATTAGTTTTTCTTCCTTAAATGTTCAATAATATGACGATTATTCTAAGGTCCGGCTTTTTTTAGGCGATCTTATGAAGGATTTATTTGCTAAAAAGCGAAGTTTTATGTTTACTAAAAAGATGGGGTGGTCAATATGCCTGCAACGATCCTGGTAGTGGATGATGAAAGGCCAATAGTGGAAATACTGCAATATAATCTTGAAAAGGAAGGTTATAATGTCATAACTGCTTTTGATGGCGAAGAAGCCCTTAAAATTGTCAATACCGAACAGCCCAGCTTAATAGTTTTAGATATAATGCTCCCCCAGAAGGACGGGTTTACTGTGTGCCGTGAAATTCGTTCCCAATCGGATATTCCCATAATTATGTTAACAGCAAAGGAGATGGAAATGGACAAAGTCCTGGGATTGGAACTGGGTGCGGACGATTACGTTACAAAACCCTTTAGCGCTCGTGAAGTGTCTGCCCGGGTCAAAGCGCTTCTAAGGCGCAGTACATCAGAACAACTTCAACCTGATGGCACCAAAAATGAGATCATGGTTGGCACCATTACTGTAGATCAAAACGAAATGCAGGTTTATAATCTAGGGAAAGCGATTGATTTAACCCTGCGCGAGTACACCCTTTTAGTTTACATGATCACGAAGCCTGGATTTGTTTTCAGCCGGGAACAGCTTTTAGACCAGGTCTGGGGTTACGATTACATTGGAGATGATCGGACCGTTGATGTAACCATCAGGAGGCTTCGCGAAAAACTGGAGCAAGATCCCGCCCAACCTGAGTATATAAAAACAAAAAGGGGCGTCGGTTACTATTTTAGGTCGCTTTAATATTTTTAACAGCCTCCAGTGGAAAATTATTTTTATCTACCTGATGCTGATCCTGTTCTCCTTACAACTGATCAGTGTTTACCTGGTCCAGTCTTTGGAGCAGTATTATCTCAGCAATTACAAGGAAAATCTTGAAAACCAGGCCCGGTTGCTTTCAGCTTTTATTAAGCCGGGCTTTGGCGAAGGGGAAGAGTGGGCTGAAGATACTGTCCGGCTGGCAAGAGAGTTCAGGGACCTGCATGAAATGGAAATAATTGTCCTGGATAACTATGCCCAGATCGTGGGGACTTCAGGCAGCCAGGCCAATGTGGGGCATCGCCTGATTCGCGATGAGATCACCAGGGCCCTGGCCGGAAATCTCAGCGACAACATGCGCTATGACCCGGTCAATGAAGAGCGCCGTTACTATATGGCCTACCCGATTGAAAATAACCAGAGGATAATCGGGGTGATTTATTTAAGCGGATCATTAAAATCAGTAGACGATACCCTTGGTGAGGTGAAGACTCTCCTGCTCAGCGGGGTAGGTTTGGCCCTGGCAGTCAGTTTTTTGCTGGGGATTGTTTTAACCAGGACCATTACACTGCCGATCAAGGAAGTTACCGGCCAGGCCCACGAGATGGCCGGAGGTGATTTCTCCCGCAAAATAGAAGTCCAGGCTTCCGATGAAATTGGTCGGCTGGGAGAAACATTTAACTACCTTGCAGAACGCCTTAGCCATACCATTAATGAAATGTCTACAGAAAAAAACAAGGTTGAAGCCATAATCAACAATATGAGCGACGGTGTGGCCGCACTTAACGGGAAGGGTCACTTAATCCAGATCAATCCCTCCGCCCGCCGCCTGCTTAAAAACCTAACCTTGAAAGTTCCGGCATATAACCGTTCCGGTTTTGGGCTGTTGAGGAGCCTGATTGGCTCGGAAGCTACCCGTCGTTTTGTCCGCAAGCAGGAACCTTTAACCGCGGAAATCTCCAGCCAGGATCCGGATTGTACAATGCTGGTAAAAATCGCGCCGTTTAAGGTGGACAAGGGTAAGCTTGACGGAACTTTGATTGTTCTGCATGATATCACCAGGGAAAGAGAACTGACCCGCCGCCAGGAGGAATTTGTTGCCGATGTGTCCCACGAATTGAGGACGCCCCTGGCCACAGTAAAAAGTTATGTAGAAACCTTGCTTGATGGAGCGGCAGAAGAACCGGAAGCGCGCACCCGCTTTTTGAATGTTCTGGCCAGGGAAACAGAAAGAATGGTCAGCATGGTGAAAGACCTGCTGGTTTTATCCCAGATGGATTCCAACCGGGTGGACTGGAAAAAAACCGAGGTTGATTTAAGGAACATGGCATTAGAAGCGATCGGGCAGGCCCGGCAAAAGCTGAAAGAAGAACTGCCCCCGGTATATGTACTGATTGAACCCGATTTTCCCAGGGCTTTAGCTGATAGGGATAAAGTAATGCGGGTTCTGGCCAACCTTTTGAATAATGCTCTTAAATATACCCCGCCTGATGGGGAAGTCCTTGTTAAAGCCGAAAAAGAGGATCACCAGGTCAAAGTGGTCATAGAGGATACCGGCAGCGGGATTAGTGAAGAAGAGCTGCCCCGGATTTTTGAAAGGTTTTACCGGGTTGAAAAAACCCGCAGCCGTGATTACGGTGGAACCGGCCTGGGTTTGTCCATAGCCCGTAAAATAATTGAAGCCCATGAAGGGAAAATATGGATTGAAAGCTCAGCCGGTGAAGGAACCACGGTATCTTTTACCCTGCCTGCTGCAGCTTTGGAGGAGGGAAATTAGATGGTTGAGCAGTTTAAAACTCTTCTGCTGCTTGTCTTGATCGGGTTGAGCCTGTTTTTGACTTATCAGCTATGGTACGGACAAAAGCCGGCCGAACTGGTTGCTGATGATGTTTATGAACAGGTAGAAGTGGAAGCACCCAGGCCGCTTGAAGATGTCATTGTTCCCGGGCGCATTGTAATCTCTTGTGAAGAGGGTGCTCATTTATATAGAAAAGGTGCTCCTGGTTATGAGAAGATTTGGGATAAGTTATCCGCCCTGCTGCAAAATATAGATAATAATTTTTCTACCGACTCTCAAAATGCGCCGCCCGAGGAAGCGATTATGTGCATGAGCGCAAATTTTGACCCCCCCCTTCCTACCGGTATTGAAATGCCCTGGTTATCAGGGCTTTCAGGTAGCGGCATTGAAGGATTGGACTTATACTGCCTGGAAGATTCATACTGGTTGGTTGTAAGCCCGGTTGACGAGGGTAAAAAATATTTACCTGTTGGAGAAGAAAGAGTGGGTAAGTTAACAGGTGTTATGGAAGAATTAACTGCAGGTAGTGAGCCTGCTTACGGTTATCTTGGTCCGGAATCTGTTTTGCAAGAAAAGGAAGAGGAAGCAGAGGAGGAAGCAACTGAAGACAATGATCGCGATCCCGGTTATTTTGATCCAGGGTCTGTTTTGGATGAACTGGAATTGGATATAGATATTGTAAATCCAATTTATGTGCCCCGCGATGAGAGGGTGATGAAAAGAGTAAGCCTGGAGGCAGAAAACCTCGATCAAGAGTTATTGTTGAAGACCTTTTTTGTAGATTATAACCTGGCCCGTGTCATTGAAGAAAGGGATGGTGGTCGGCTTTATACCGATGGTGAAAAGGGACTTCGCCTGAGTGATCTCGGTTTTGAATATTCTTATCCCCGGCTGGAGGAAGGACAAACAGCAGTATCGTATAGTGAAGCGCTGCGCAGCAGCAGCAGTTTGATCAGCTATCACGGCGGTTGGCCTGATAACCTGCGCCTGGAGAGTGTTGGCCTGGAAAGCCGGGGGGGTAAATTCTTTTACGAAGCTGAGTGGAAAATTTATCTTAATGGTTACCCCCTTATTAGCGGGCAGCCAACCAGGATTATGTTTAATGATCTGGGGCTGTTTCATTTTACCCGGTTCCTTTTCAAGCCGGCAGGGGCAGCTGAAGCAGCAGCCGATGAGCTTATTCTAGGGGCTGATAAGGAGAAAATTATTGTTGCTGACTGGTCCGAGGCCTTATCGAAGGCTGTGGAAGAATTAAAGGAGCGCTCAGAAGGGTTTCTTACCAGGATGCGGCTGGAGGACATGCATTTAAGTTATGCTGTTACCGGGTCGAAGGCATCTCCCAGGGGGACACCGGTCTGGGTGGTTAAAATCAATGGCGAAGAAATCATCTTAAAAGCAGATAAACTTGAAGTCATCAACGAGGAGGATTTAATTTGAACCTCGGCCGGGCCAAGTTAATTCTCATTATTGCATTCACCGGGTTAAACTTCTTTTTGGGCTATCAACTTTTTTGGCCCGATTTTGGGCGTTTGACGGAAGTTGCCGTTACTGCCGAAGATCTCAGGGAGGCCGAGCAAAAGCTTGCTGCAAACAATTATTCTCTTGATGCTTCATTTGATAGATCTACCCGGACCAGTGATTTTATAACCGTATTCCCGGATTGGAAAATTAAACATGATCTTCTATACAAACTGATAAAGACCGGCGTTCAAATTGAAAAAACAGAACATATAACTTATTACAGGACAGAAGAGATGCGGGTAATTATTCATAGCAGCGGCTTGCTCCAGGTTTTTTTCACTGCAGGGGAAACTCTGGAGGAGCCTGCATCCGCCCTTGAGCAGGGAGAATTAAAGGAAATGGTAGAAGTGTTCCTGGAAGAAGAAGGGTTGCTGCCCGAAGGGATTAATTTTAATTACCTCGAAGAGAAGGAAGATGGCAGTATGACCCTCAATTATTATCAGCTGTTGGGCGATCTTCCTGTATTTTCCGGAAATTTAAAGGTAATCTTAAAAGATGATCATATTCAGGCTGTCGAGATATACTGGCTTGAACCTGCTGAACGGAGTCCTCATCGGGAGATGGAAGTTATTTCACCTGCAGAAGCGTTGAAAAACCTGGTTTCAGAGCTTGGCCCCAGTGGCGAGGAAAGAGTTATTAAGCAAATTGAGCTTGGTTACTATAGCGGGGAATATGATGCCGAAAAGTGGGAGATCCCCCCGGTCTGGCGGATCGTGCTGGACAATAATCAGTACTATTATGTCAATGCTTTTACCGGCAACCTGGAAAAAGATGCAGTAATTCCGGATCAGCTTTAATTACTATTCCGGCTGTAGTTTTAATGATATAATTGAAGCGGAGGCGACTGAAGTTACTATGGAAAGTATTATTGTAAAAGGCGATACCAGTTTATCAGGCAATGTTAAAATAAGCGGTTCTAAAAATGCCGCCGTAGCAATCCTTCCGGCTGTAGTTTTAACTAAAGATAATGTCCACCTGGAAAACTTGCCTGATATAACTGACGTTCGCACAATGGTTGAAATCCTGGAAAACCTGGGGGTTTCTATTCGCAGGCGCGGCCGAAATGCCCTGGATTTAACCCCTGGTAACCTGGCAAGGGTTGCCCCCTCTTATGAGCTGGTTAAAAGGATGAGAGCATCCTATTATTTTATGGGCAGCCTTTTGGCCCGCTTTGGGCGGGCTGAAGTCCCCATTCCCGGTGGTTGTGATCTCGGTCCGCGCCCCATTGACCAGCACCTGAAAGGGTTTTCTGCCCTGGGTGCAGATATCAACATCGAACATGGCATGATTAACCTTTCTGCAGAAAAGCTGGTAGGGGCTCACATTTACCTGGACGTAGTGAGTATTGGTGCCACTGTAAACCTGATGCTTGCCGCTTCTTCCGCTGAAGGCAGGACTGTACTTGAGAACGTGGCCAAAGAACCGGAAATTGTTGATCTGGCCAACTTTTTAAATGCTATGGGGGGTAGGATAAGAGGGGCCGGGACTGATGTGATCAGGATTGACGGGGTGAAAGAATTGCACGGGGCCTCCCATACGGTAATACCGGACAGGATTGAGGCCGGAACTTTCATGCTTGCCGCTGCAGCCACCGGCGGCAGCATCAAAGTGGAAGAGGTTATCCCCAAACACCTTGAAGCCATAACCGCCAAGCTGCGGGAAGCAGGAGCCGGTGTGGA
>SL_5KL_010_SEDDRAFT_10000088_pt1 | contig 49734 bp, 38 predicted proteins | sample SodLakKL_010_SED_FD_9118 | JGI IMG/M metagenome (IMG submission 9118)
AGTGACGGTTGAAGCCGCGGGTATAGATCATCTCAAAATAGAACCGGAAGACGAGACGATAGAGGCGGGTGAAACGATAATTTACTATGCGTTCGTATTCGATGAATTCAACAACCAGATAGAGGATATCACTGTGGACACGAATTGGATGATAGACGATGGTGCCGGTGGTGAATGGAGAGAGAATGAATATACATCGGAAGAGATTGGTATCTGGACGGTTACTGGCGTATATATATACGATGAAGAAAGTCTAACAGTCGAGACGAAACTGACAGTTGAAGAAGAGCTTAAGGAGTATACGCTCATGATAGATGTAGAAGGCGAAGGTTCTACGGAACCTGAGAAAGGTATTCACAAGTACGTTGAAGGCGAAGAAGTGGAAGTAGAGGCCATAGCAGACGAGGGATGGTACTTCGTAGAGTGGACCGGCGACCATGAAGGTACGGAAGAACAGATCACCATCACCATGGACGATAACAAAGAGGTAACGGCGGTGTTTGAAGAGATCCAAACATACGAGTTGGCGGTGGGTGTAGAAGGTAAAGGTGATGTGGTGGTAGAACCTGAGCGGGAAGAGTACGAGGAAGACACGGAAGTGACTCTTACGGCTGTACCTGACGAAGGTTGGCACTTTGTCGAGTGGACAGGGAATCATGAAGGTACTGAAGAAAAGATCACTATGATCATTGAAGATGATATGCACATCACAGCAGTATTTGAAGAAGAGATCGAATACTACGAACTAACTGTTAACGTGGAAGGCGAAGGCACCGTAGAAGTTGAGCCCGAGCAAGAATACTACGAAGAGGATACTGAAGTTGAATTGACGGCATTACCAGAAGAAGGTTGGTACTTTGTAGAGTGGACCGGTGACTACGAAGGCGATGGTGAAGAGAACACCTTAAACATAACCATGAACAGCGACATCAATCTAACCGCTCATTTTGAAGAAAGTATAGGGGAACCGATCTTCGAGATCGAGATCATCTATATTGATGAGAAAATTGAGATAGGCGAAGAGATAACACTTAACTACCTCGTCGAAAACACAGGTGATGCTGAAGGAACTCAAGAGATAGTGTTCCGTGTTGGCGGTATAAACGTAGATACTGTAAATGTGACCCTCGATGCGGGTGACGACCACATCGGTGAATTCTCCTTGGAAGCTGGAGAAGCAAGATTCGGCAGAGGTGGTGAATTCGTGTTCGAAGTTATCGGCGAAGATGAGGTGGATTTGGTGAGTATAGCTGTAGATGAATCATCGACTCCATCGGATGAAGGAGATCTCTTTTCTGATTACTGGTGGTTGATGCTGATAATACTCGTGTTAGTAGGAGTCTTCCTCTTGATCATACTTTTAACTAGAAAAGACGAGAGCACGGATGAAGAAGATAACACTCAGCCGAGAGCTGATGGAGTGTACAAGGGTCATGGGAACGAGGTGTTCCAGCAGTCTAGTTACGTTTATAAAGCTGATGGAGATATCTCCACTGCTCTTATGACTCTAGGCCAAACGACTAAAAGTAGAGCGTACGAATATATGACCAAAGAAAAAGGGGTACCTATAGAATACGAAGATTTTGAAAGTGAGTTGGAGGAACTGGTCAGGGATGAAAAAGTGATCCGGCAACCTCGAAAAGATGGAGAAGATCTTTACCAGTGGATGGGAGAATGAATCGCAACCTAGATCAATAACGGTCAGAAGCAATACTCTGACTAAACCTTTTCACTTTCTCTCTTCGAATAGTACTTTATATCAACATCTTCAAAGCCGAGATGTTCAAAAAAAACCATGGCCTCAGGATTGTCCGGTTCTATCAAAACGGCCCATATCTTGAAACCCTTACTTTTAAAAACATTCTCTAATCTTTTTACCAACTCTTTTCCGATCCCTTCTTCTCTATAGTCCTCATCCACCGCCAATCGGTTTAGCCAGCCTTTACGTCCGTCATCCGTACCGAAAACTATACCTACCATCCGTTCCTCTTCATATGCCGCTATCCAGTATTCTGGTTGTTCTTTTAACTCTTGTTTTATATTCTCTTGGGTGTCTCTCCCTTCTGGTTTGTAGGGTAGCCCGGCCTCCTCCCAGAGCTCTAAAATCCTATCATACTCTTCAATGGAAGGCGTTCTAAATCTTATACTCATGTACCGATGGATACTGTACAAATATTTAATATATCCTTCGTTACTTTGTATAATCAAGGGATCAAATGAAAAGAAAAGAAACAATCCCTTTGCTATATGATCATCATACTCATACCAGCGGTCGTGCGGCCCACTATGATTGCGTTGATCTTACGGATGTTAGGGATAAGGATAAAGCTATCTCTTTGATCAAAGCTAACTGTTCAGAAGAAAGGGTCAACGTTGTTACCGGGTTGATCAACTCCTATTATTCTTTCAGTTCTAACGAGCTTGAAAAGATGCCACCCGTGGTCATCTGCAATCTCTCTTTCCATGGGTTTTCTTTTAATGAAGAGGCCGAAAGAAAAGTGGAAGAAAAATTTGGAAGTACCCAACTATTGGAAAGATTGAGAGATCCGGATTGGACTGAAAGGAACCTGCCGAAGGTGATAAAGTTCCTCACCGATCTAGAAGGGGTAAACAAAGAAAAACTTGACAGGGTCTATGATTTTTATCTAGAGAAAGGTATCTGGAGAACCGACGATATGCTGCTGCCCTCGGAAGATGTATTGGATATGTTCGTAGATTCAGGATATGACGAAAGGACTGAATTCTGGGCTGACTTGGAAACTTATGAGGGATTGAGTAAAAATGCCAAAAAGAAAGTCAAAGGGATCAAAGTCTTTGCCGATGGGGCTCTGGGTCCAAAGACCGCCGCCATAAAAGAAAGTTACTCCCATGAAGATGATAAAGGTATACTGATCTACAACGATGATGAACTGAAAGAGATCATAGAGAAGTTAGAGACTTTGAAAAAAGATAGAATTTCCATCCATACAATAGGCGACAGAGCCATCGAACAGGTCATCGACGTCATCGCGGAACTTGAAGAGAAAGGTTTTTCTTTACCTAAAACCAGGTTGGAACACGTCCAATTCATTTCTGAAAAATATGCGGAGGAAGCTAAAAGATTAGGAATTATCCTATCCATGCAGCCTAACTTTAGCTTGGATTCTGAATACTATGTTGATCGACTTTCCGAAAAGTACGTCAGAAAGAACAATCATTTTAGGATGTTGATAGACGAGGTAGGATTTATTCCCGGTCAAGACCTAATCTTCGGATCCGACGGTATGCCTTATGGTGCGACTTCTGCTTTGATGTCTTCTCTTTTCCCTCCTTTTGAGAGCCAAAGATTGACCCTGGAAGAATTCAAAAGAGGTTACTGTGTGGAAGATAAAAAAAGGGGATACATCGAACTTCAGATGGATGAAAGGAAAAAAGAGATAAAAATTGAAGAAGTGATAGATCAAAGAAAAATATAGGAGAGGAAAATTTGTTCAAAGTTTTTAAAGCTAAAAAGGAAAAATGCAGGATCTGCAAAAAAGAGAGCGAATACATATCTGGCTTTTTATCGCTTTGCTTGGACTGTATTCGGAGAGAACCTTCTAAGGCTTTAAAGATAGGCGAGAACCTTCACTTAAAGGCTAGAGACCAGATCGGTCTTTTCTCCGGTGAAGGTTCAGATGGCGTAGGTTGTGATCGATGTGCCGTGAACTGTAACATAACCGAGGGAGAAAAGGGATACTGCGGCCTATTGAAGAACGAAAGCGGCAGGTTGGTACGCGAATTTGGAACGTCCCAAAAAGCCGTAGGGGTATGGTATCATAATCCACATCCTACCAACTGCGTTCCCTCGTGGTGCTGTCCTGGTTCTACTGGAAGCGGTCATCCTAGATTTGCTAAAACGCCCGAGGGTGATCTAGGTTATAGGAACGCCGCTGTTTTTTTAGGTTCGTGTAGTTCTCACTGCCTTTACTGTCAAAATACCGACTGGCACGACATGGCTTCTTCCTGTGAACCTCTGTTGAAAAAAGACGAACTGGTAAGCAAAATAGTCCAGGACGGATCGATAACTTGTCTATGTTGGTTCGGAGGCTCGCCGGAACCACAGGCCCCCTTCGTATACGAAGTCTCTAAAAGTATATTGGATGAGATCGAAAAAGATAGGATCTTCAGGATATGCCTTGAGATAAATGGTAACTTCAACTGGGGTCAGTTGGAAAAGATAGCGAAGTTATCGCTAAAGAGCGGGGGTGGTATAAAGTTCGACCTGAAGGCATGGGATAAAAATCTTTATAGGGTGTTGACCGGAGTAGATTCCAAAGAGGTTTATAAGAATTTTAAAAGATTAAATAAATTCAACGTGAAACGTGAGCAACCGCCTTTCCTTCGAGCTTCTACATTGTTATTACCGGGCTACATAGATCTTGAAGAGATAAGCAATATAGCAGCTTTCATCAGCGAAGTCGACACGTCCATACCTTACTCATTGTTGAGCTATGCACCAGCATATAAACTGGACGATCTGCCGGCTACAAAAAAAGACTTTGCACTCACGGCTAAAAATGTTGCCGAGAATCAGGGTCTAGAAAATGTGAATATAGGTAATATCCATCTACTGCAGTGATTTATTCTCTCAGATACACACTAAAAGCTTTCCAATAGGTATAAATATGATGGATTATAAAATGAATGAATAAGGAATCCCATGGATATAGAAAAGAAACTGGCATTGCTCTTGACCGTCCTAACCGTGATGGGTGCGGTTCTAGTTATGTCAGGATGCCTCGGTAGCGACGAGAGACCTCAGGAAGTCGATCTAGATGTTTTAGACGCTGAATTGAGAGGGACTAATGCTCAGGGAGAAGAACCCGATGAAGGCCGCGAATTTCTATGGTTAAGAGTGGAGATGAAGAACCTAAAAGATGAGGATATCGATCTAAGTCACGTACTGTTCGAGGTCGCCACTGCAGATGGGATATTATACCACTCCGATGGAGCGCAGGAGATGGTCACTAATCTCCATCCAGACGGAAGAGATGTGTTCTGGTTGGTGTTCGACCTACCTGAAGAGATCTACGCTAAAGAATTATTATTCGAACCCTATGATGCGCGGGATCCAGTAGGTTGGACTGATATCCCCTCCTATTGAGTTCAAGGCGGCATATCTAAATTTTTCACCATGTAATATCTTTTTAATTCATATCCGTGTTTTCTATAGTAGTTTCTAGCACCTACACCGCTGGTCACTCTCAATTTTTCTCCTTCTCTTTTAGAAATTTTTTCACACTCTTTTAAAAGCCTTGATCCCAGACCGGAATGTTGAAAGTCCCTACTTTTCTCATCAACAGGGGTCATCTCACCCACAACTTTTAATTCCCTTATCGTCGGCATCGCTTTTCCATTGGTCCTTAGCCGTGCATATCCTACTAAAACATGATCTTGGTCGCTCAGTTCCAAAAAATGTTCTACACCGCCCGAGGCACGATACACGAACCTTTTTAACTCTAACGAGTCAATATCTAGTTCTTCACTCGAATGACCCACTTCCCTACATCTTATGCAATCACATCGTTCTATCTTTTCTTTTAATTGGTGTTTAGCATACTGTCTAAGGTTGCTTTTTTTAACTCCTCCATCAACCAGCTGAGAAGGTATGTCTCTCTGCACCCTTTGTATTCTCACGTACTTTGGTACGGCCGCTTTCATCTCCGCTATCAACTGTGCAGCCTCTTTAGTTGTAAGAGGTTCATAATTACCCTTTTCCCATTCTCTGTGTAATTCAGTGCCCTGGACTACTAATGCAGGGTAGATTTTCAGCATGTCCGGTTGAAACTTTTCGTTTCTGAACAACTCTAGGAAATCGTTCAGATCCTCTTCTTTTCTCATGCCCGGAAGTCCTGGCATAATATGGTAGCAGACCTTCAGTCCTCTTTCTTTAGCGAGTTTGGTCGCTTCTATGGAATCTTCTACTGTGTGCCCTCTGTGGATTTTTTCTAAAACACCGTTCCTGATGGATTGTACGCCTATTTCAACCCTGGTGGTGCCCAGTTTTAACATAAGGTCTAGTTCTTTTTCTTTACAGTAGTCCGGCCTAGTTTCTATGGTCAGGCCGATACATCTTTTTTCAGCGGACTCGTTGAGTTCGTGAGCATCTTTTAGGGATGTAGAATTTTTGTCGTTCAAAGCGTCGAAGCAGTTCTTCACAAATCTTTTTTGGTATATCCTATCTCTGGCTGGAAAAGTTCCTCCCATTATTATAAGATCGATCTTGTCCGTTTCATGACCGATAGCTCTGTATTGGTTCAACCTATCTTTTACCTGACCCCATGCATCGAAATGGTTTCTTTCACCTCTCAGAGCGGCTGGTTCTTTTCCCGTATAGGACTGCGGACTTGGTTCTTCGCTTTCCGGTCCTCCTGGGCACATAATACATCTTCCATGGGGACACTCTGCCGGAGATGTCATCACCGCGATAACCGAAACGCCTGATTTTTTACGAGCGGGTTTTCTCTGAAGAACGTGAAGAACGTCTTCTCTTGTTACGTTTTCCATCTTTTCGACCTTCTCTAAAATTTCTGAGTTGGTCGGGAGTTCGTCTCTACCGTACTTGCCACAGAGTCTTATCTTTGCTTTTTGAAGCTGGTCAGGTGTTGAGATATGGCCTTCTTTTATCTCTTCAATCATCTCTTCAAAGTAGTCCATCGTTAGTCTATTTCGACGTATGGGTATAACAATCTTTCTATTCCGAAGAGTTGGAAGGAAAAACGATATATAACTGCTCATGATAATATGACGTGTCTGAAAGGGCTCATAGTCTAGTCACGAGGAACAAAGGTTCCTCTTGCTCGCAAATCATAGATTTGCTCATGGTCCCAACCCCTATTCGCAAAGGGCTCATAGTCTAGTTGGTTATGACGTCGCCTTGACACGCGTTGGATTCTTGAAGAATCCACTAGCTTTAAGCTAACGCTCAAAATGGCGGAGGTCGCCGGTTCGAATCCGGCTGAGCCCACTTCACTTCGTTTGTGTTCTCAGCGGATTCGAAATACGAGGAATCCGAGTATCCCTCTTACTCATCGATTTTGAAAAAGAAAATCGATTCGTCCGGCTGAGCCCACTTCACTTCGTTTGTGTTCTCAGCGGATTCGAAATACGAGGAATCCAAGATCCCTCTTACTCATCGATTTTGAAAAAGAAAATCGATTCGTCCGGCTGAGCCCACTTCACTATTTATTCGTGATTTTTTTTTTCGTTCTATTTTGAACAAGTAGGAGATTCACACTCTAATTTCTATCAGGAAGAAGTTTTCATTTGTACTCTTGACAAGTGTCACAGTACCAACTATCATACTCGTCGATGAACCTTATCCTCTGTCCGCAATCAGGACAATTTTTTATGTTTTTAAAAGGTGGTGGAGGTTTTTCTGCTCTTTGTCGAGATCGTATGTGTTGTTGCACAGGATGATGATGATCGTCTTGAGGTTCTTTTTTCTTTTTTAATATCACTATTACTAATATGATCAATGTTATCGATGTCACAAGAAGCAAGGGTATACAACAATACCTACTCAAGAAACTACCATCCTCATCTATGTCCTCTTCCACTGATACTGTTTTTTCTTCTCCTCCGATTGTTATTATGAATGAACCAATATCTTGAAAAGTATGGTTCTCTTCAATAGATCTCTGTTCGTAAGGGTCCAGCTCATACCTCCTAATGGTGTGAAGAAAGTTACCATCGTTGTCGTATATACTTAACACCAAATCAACAAATAGCTCATGATTTATTATGGTGGCGCTAATGGTGACAGTCTCTCCGACTTCGATCTCAGTAGGATGAACTGTAAATGCAGATATAGTTACATGATCACCTATATCGAAATTATTCAAATTTTTTCTTTCAATTCCTTCCTTTTCCATCCCCCTTCCTACCATCACCCCGCTTAACAGCAATGAGAGTGTAACAGCGAATACAAATAGTCTCTTTCTCATATCTATAGTCAAGGACACGACTTTTATTTGTTTTTTTAGTGTCCTTGACTAGTTGTGGATGACGCAACGCAATTACAAATAAGTTGCGTCTTCCACTATAAACCCCTCTTTCTTATTATGAGGAGTATCGGCCGATATGTATAAATATTTTATCGGGACGCAAAAGTTAGGTTCTACAGAGCACTCTCGACGATTTTATCATTCGCGGTCAGCTTAGAGATCGTATCTGAAATCAGGCTGGAAATTGTTATAATAGGATGCGGGCGCCGGGATTTGAACCCGGGTTATAGCCTTGGCAAGGCTAGGTGATACCAAACTACACCACGCCCGCAGCAAGAACCGGATGATGCTTTACGCGATTACAGATATCAAATTGAGTTATAAACGTTTTGGATTATCGGGATGAAATTTTACCGTTTCCGGCGAAAGATTTATAACGTAATTCGAAGACCCTTATTTTAAATGAGGAGACAAAAAAAAGCAAAACTCAGAAGGATAGCCAGAAAACGGATCAATGTCCTTTTTAAAGAGGCGGAGGAAGCCGCATCGAAGGGAGAGCTAGAAAGAGCTAATAGATACGTAGAACTGGCTAGAAAGCTGGGTATGAGACACAACGTATCGCTCCCCTCCGAATTTAAGAGGAGGGTCTGCAAGAATTGTTATTCTTATCTTTACCCCTCTAAGAGTTGCAGCATCAGATTGAAAAAAGGATCGTTAGTGAGTAAATGTTTTGAATGTAGGAGCATAAACAGGTATGTTTATGAAAGGAATTCAAAGTAAGTGATAGTATGGATATAGAAAAGGCCAAAAAAGAAGGACAGGATTTGAAGGCGACGCTGCACATAGGAAAAGAAGGTATCACCGAGTCTTTGATAGACGAATTGGATAAACAGATGGAAAAGCGCGGTTTGGTGAAGATCCAAGTCAACAGGAACGACCCCCGTCAAAATACGGAGGAAACCGCAGAAGAACTAGAAAAGTTATCTATAGGTGAACTTGTAGAAGTAAGGGGTAAGACCGTACTTATGTTTTATCAGCAGTGATCTTTCGTTTATCTCTTTTTCACTTCGAGGTCGTAGGCCATCTGCACCTGTGTAGAGGAATAGGTCCGCACCTTTCTTTCCTCTTGGACTCGAACTTCGAATCCATCCCTCTTTATCCTTTCCAATAATCCCCGCAGTCTCTCTTTCCTCTCACTCTCTTCAACTATTTCATAATAGTGGATGGTGCCTTGATCTTTCAATGCTTCGAGTGCCGAATGGATGAATTTTTCAGAAGAGTGTGGAAGGTTCATGATGATCCTGTCGCATTTTATTTTAGGAGCAACATCTCTAGCGTCCGCTTCGTAGATAGTAACTGTATCTTCAAGGTTGTTTCTTTCAACATTTTTTTTAAGGTACTCGACGGCATCAGGATTCAGGTCTACTGAGTAGATGTGTTCAACAGGTGCATCCCTCCCTATGAGTACAGTATAGGGACCGGCACCTGCGAACATATCAAAGAGCACCTCTTTTTTCCTTACCTTTTTTACTACTCTCCACCTTTCCGTGGCCAACCGAGGAGAGAAGTAAACCTCGCTGACGTCCACTTCGAACTCAGCACCGTACTCCCTGTGTACGGTCACGGTCTTTTTATCTCCTGCTACGTGCCTCACGTCTCTGACCCTGAATTCTCCCTGAACACCTTGATCTTTCAAAACAGTAACCAGATTTTTGTGTATATTCAGTATGGCTTCTCCGATTTCTCGTTCGTACTTTTCAACTTCATCGGGTATCTTTATCAGGGCTATGTCTCCTATGATGTCATAGCTGGAGGGGAGGTACTTTTTTAGATGTTCGGGTAGGTCTACCAACAGGGTATAGTCACTCTCTAACGTTTCCCTCTTCTCCACGTTTTTTTCCACGAGCTCATAACCTGACTCTTCGAACCGTCTAGGCGGGGGTTTTTTCAAAGGTAAAAACAAAAACCGTCCATCTTCTGAAGACTCGATCTTACCCTTTCGGAAGAGCAGGTCTTCTTCCAAAAGCTTATTTCTCACCTTCTCTCCTTCCTGTTTCGGAACTTTAAGGCAAAGCATCTAAGAGGTAATATGCATGGGAGAATTAATATTCATCGGTTTAGGCCTGTACGACGAAAAGGACATAAGCGTTAAAGGTCTCGAAGCTGCTAAAAAGGCGGACGTAGTTCACTCTGAATTTTATACTAGTGATTTGGCAGGTAGTACTCTTCAAGATATAGAAGATATGATCGGGAACGAAATAAAGATACTGAAACGGGAGGAGGTGGAGAGTAAAGCTTTACCCCTTGAAGAGGCCCTTGCCGGTAAAAGAGTAGCGTTCCTTACCGCCGGAGACCCTATGGCTGCCACCACACACGTAGACTTGAGGTTGAGAGCCGTGGAAAAAGGCGTCCCAACTACCATGATCCATTCCTCGTCCATATTCTCGGCGGTGCCTTCTTTATTAGGTGTGCAGCACTACAAATTTGGCAGGACCGTAACTCTTCCCTACTCGCAGGATGATAGAGAGTACCCCGTCAGTCCTTATAAAAATATAAAAGAGAATAAGGAGAGAGGACTTCACACCCTGGTACTGTTAGATATCAACTCGGAAGAAAAAAAGTATATGAGCGTAAACGAAGGCATCGAAGCTTTGATTTTATTAGAAAAAAGATTGGGCGAAGATATTGTCGTAGAGGACACGTTATTTGCAGGTTTAGCTAGAGTGGGTTCCTCCGATCCTGAAGTGAAAGCAGGATATCCAAAAGAGTTGATGGAACACGATTTCGGCACTGGACTTCACTGTATGGTGCTCTTTGGAGAATTACACTTCATGGAGATCGATTCGCTTATCAATCTAGCGGACGCACCTAAAGAGATCAGAGAAGGATGATCGGATAGATGATGGGAATAAATTTATAAGTGAAATGCGTAAACAGGAATCCATGCTCGACAAAAGCTCTTTGGTAACGATAAAATTGTTGCTCTTGCTTTTTGTAAGTGTAAATTTAGTTTTTATGGGCTCAGCGGACGCTGTTTTTCTGGATGAAGAAAGTTTAGTTAAAAATCATGACATCATGTACTTCTCAACCGACGATGATGTACAAGACCAGGAAGAGAACGGGGCCGAAAATTTGACTTTTAAGGCGGTACCGAGGGATGGCGAGGTCGAACTGTATTGGTGGCTTTCCGATAATAAGAGTGAAAGGATGTCAGTAGCTTACTACAATATCACCAAAGACGGCAAATTTTTGACACAAATAGAAGATACTAGTTATATAGATAAAGATGTAGAAAATGGCGTCGAGTACACTTACCAAGTCAAGGCCGTAGGTGAATTAGAGCATGGCGGATACAGAGAAAACATCACGCTACTATCGGAAGAGGTCACCGCCACGCCAGAAAGTTATTGGTGGATATGGATTGCCCTGCCCATAAATGCATCGGCCCTAGTTTTTGTGATCTATTATGTGGGAAAAAATAAAGAAGACTTCTTTTTCGGTAAGGATTGATATGATCGGAGTTAACACGCCCACGGTGACAATTTTAATATAGGTAATTTATTTAGGATTTAACGTTCAAGATGAAACAGAAATCCATCTATGATTCCATAAAACAAAAGATGGGACGTCCATCTAAAGAAGAGATATTAGAAGGAGACACTCTTCCTGTTTTATTCAAACTAGCATGGCCCATGATGATCGCTTCGTTGCTACAAACCGCACACAATCTCATCGATACCATATGGTTAGGAAGATTACCATCTCCTGAAAATACACTTTCCGTGGGTGCTATCAGCGTAGCTTGGCCTTTTGTATTTCTACTATTGTCCGTCGAGATAGGGTTGGGGATAGCCGGTATAGCCATGATATCTCAACATACGGGGGCAAAAAAATACGAAGAGGCATACCATGATACGGGACAACTTTTTGCTATGTTTTTAGTGTTATCTACGGTATTGGGCATTTTAGGTTATTTCATCGCAGAAGATTTCCTTAATATGTTGACACAGGAAGGAGATCTAGTACCTTATGCCACGGCTTATCTCCAGATAATATTCTTAGGCTTTCCGTTATTGATGATCATCGCAGCCTTTAGTTTCTCCCTGAGAGCTTGGGGCGATACGATAACGCCCATGTGGGTCATGGGCATCGCTGTGATCATAAACATAGTTCTTGATCCTATTTTCATATTCGGTTTTGGTCCTATAGAGGGCATGGGCATAAGAGGTGCAGCCCTTGCCACTGTCATCGCCCGAGGAGTAGGAACCGCCATCGCTGTTTATCTTTTATATTCACATAAAGTAGATATAAAACTGAAACTTTGGCATCTCAAACCCGATCTAAATAAGATAAAGAAATTTCTCAGGATCGGTATCCCTGCAACTCTAGCTAGGATGGAGGAATCTTTCGGTTTTGTTTTACTCACGGGTCTTCTAGCGATGCTTCCTATGCAGGAGCAGATACTTGCCGCATATGGTATAGGTGGCAGGATCATCAACATCACTTTCATATTCTTAAGTGGGATGATGATGGCCGTCAGTACCATGGTGGGCCAGGCATTGGGGGCGGACAAAAAAGAGAGGGCCGTGACGGTCACGAATAAAGCGATGCTCGTGTCGATACTTTTTATGTCTATTGTATCTATGATTTTGGTGGTATTCAGGTACCCCATAATGAGGTTCTTTATAGTGGATGAGCCATTGGTGGTAGAGATAGGAGCGCGATTTTTGGCCATACTTGCCATAGGAGGTCCTTTCTTCGCCATCTATGAAAGTGTGACTGGTGCTTTGAACGGCTCTGGTCATGCTGGACAGCAATTTGGTCTGAGCCTACTGAGATTGTGGGGACTTAGGATACCTATGATCTTGATACTAGCGTTCGCTTTTGCAATGAACTCTACAGGGGCTTGGTTGGCTATAGGCTTCAGTAATGTGATCACGGGTATAGTCTCTTATTGGTTATACAAGAAAGGTTGGTGGAAAGAGAAGGTGATCGATAAGGAGCCGCCGAGTCTCGATAAGTTGAAGAAGAGGTTTAAAAGAAGATTTGCAAAAGGTTAAACGGCCCATTGAAAGACCTTTTGGCAAAGCAAATTTTATATAATGTGTTATCATCTAACCATCCCAATGAGCTGGGTTGTTAGTACCGAGGAGATCACGATCATCATAATTAGAGAGTGATCATTCATCCGCCCAGCGTTAGGTTTTTTGTTATTTTTGGAGGATGTTTGTATGAGTGAAAATGGTGGACAATTCGAACCGATAGAAAAAGACGCTCCCTTACCGGAGAAGGAAAAGGAGATAATAGAGTTCTGGAAAGAAAAGGATATACCGAGTAAAAGTAGGGACAGGGAGAGAGATAAAAAATTCGGCTTCACAGAGGGTCCTCCTACAGCGAATGGTTTACCCCATATAGGTCATGTTTTGACCAGATTGGTGAAAGATACCTTTTTGCGCTACAAGACCATGGACGGGTACCAAGTCGTACCGAACATAGCGGGATGGGACACCCATGGGTTACCCGTAGAGATCGAAGTCGAAAAGGAACTAGGTATAGATTCCAAGGACGAGATAGAGGAGTACGGCTTAGAAAAATTCAACGAGATGTGCAAAGAGAGTGTTTTCCGGTATGAAAAAGATTGGAGGAAGATGAGTGAGAGGTTAGGGTTTTGGATAGATTACGACAACGCGTATATAACCATGGACGATAACTACATAGAGAGTGTTTGGTGGAGTTTGAAACAGCACTGGAATAATGGGCTGCTTGAAAAGGGGCACAAAGTTGTACCTTACTGCCCGAGGTGTGGAACACCGTTGTCGAGCCACGAGGTCGCCCAAGGATATTCTCAGGTCGAGGACCCATCCATATACGTCAGATTCAAGATCAAGGACGAGGACGCTTACTTTTTGGCTTGGACTACAACGCCGTGGACGCTCATATCCAACCTTTTACTCACTGTTGGCGAGGATATCGATTATGCTTTGGTGGAATATGAAGGTGACAAGTATTACCTTGCTGAAAGATTGGTCGAGGACGTATTCCAGAGTGCAGAGGTTCTCAAAAAGCTCAAGGGTAAAGAACTGTTAGGTAAGGAGTACGAGCCCATGTTCAGCTATGTAGACTCTGAAAGTGAAAGTCATTATGTTTGTTCGTCGGATTTTGTTACACTTGAAGAAGGAACAGGCATAGTGCACATAGCTCCTGCGTTCGGTGAAGAAGACTATGATCTATGTATGGAGGAAAACATCGATCTGGTAAATCCAGTAGACGAGAGTGGAAAGTTTACAGAAGAGGTTACCGATTATGCAGGACATTTCGTAAAAGAGGCGGACGAGCAGATAATGGTTGATTTAGAAGAAAGGGGCGATCTGATCAAAAGGAGTACTGTAACTCATACCTATCCTTTCTGTTGGAGATGTGATTCACCTCTATTATATTACGCTCTTGAAGGTTGGTTCATCCGGACTTCTTGGGAGAAACAAAGATTGAAAGATAATAACGAAGAGATATTCTGGAAGCCAGAACATCTCAAGCATGGACGGTTCGGTAACTTTTTGGATGATCTTAAGGATTGGTCTTTAAGTCGTAACAGGTTTTGGGGTACCCCTCTTCCTATATGGCTTTGTGAGAATGGACATGAACACTGTGTAGGCAGTAGAGAGGAGTTGGCCGAGATGGCCGTAGAACCTTTACCGGATGATTTTGAGTTTCACCGTCCCTTCGTCGACAGGGTCAAGCTAGACTGCCCTGGATGTGATGGGACCATGGAAAGAGTAGAGTACGTTATAGACTGCTGGTATGACAGCGGCAGTGCCCCCTTTGCACAATTCCACTATCCCTTTGAGAATGAAGATAAATTTGAAGAGGCTTTTCCCATAGACTTCATAACCGAAGCGTTGGACCAAACAAGAGGATGGTTCTACAGTCTTTTAGCCATAAGCTCTTTGCTCTACGACGAGCCTGCCTACAAGAGCTGTTTGACTCTTGGTCTTGTGCTCAACGAAGATGGAGAAAAGATGAGTAAAAGTAAAGGAAATGTGGTGGAACCAGACGTTGTGTTCGAAGAAGTGGGTTCCGATGCCACTAGATTGTGCTTTTTGGACTCGCCTCTTTGGAGGTCCTCACCTTTTAGTCAGAACCTAGCCGAAGAGAAGATAAAGAAGACGATAAATACTCTTTTTAACGTGGTCACTTTCTTTACCAGCAACGCTAATATAGACGCTTTCACTCCCAACCCGGACTATGAGATAGATCAGGAGATAGATAGATGGTTGCTCTCCAAAGTGAACTCATCGACTGTGGAAATTAGAGATGCCATGGATGACCTCGAAGTTCATAGAGCGATCAGAGAGCTAGAAAGCTTCATAGATAGCTTGTCGAACTGGTATCTAAGAAGGAGCAGGAGAAGGTTTTGGGAAGGTACTGAGGAGGAAAAGGAAAGTGCCTACAATACTCTTTACTACTCACTCAAAACTCTAGTCAAGTTGATGGCACCATTCACGCCCTTCATCACCGAAAGGATCTACCGTAAAACGATACTACCTGTAGATGGTGGAGAAGAGTCCGTGCATCTGTTGGAGTATCCTGAAGTAGATCATAACAGAGTGGATAAGGAACTCGAAGAGAATATGGATATGGTCATAGATATAGCGGAATTGGGAAGAAAGGCTAGACAGAAGGAGGATATAAAGTTGAGACAGCCTTTGAGAGAGGCCGTTGTTGTTCACGGAGAAAAAGAGACAGAAAGAGCGGTAGACACATTTGAAGACATACTAAAAGATGAATTGAACGTCAAGGAGTTGAAAGTCTTAAAAAACGCGGACCGATTGACTACGTACAAGGTGGAGCCGAACTACTCTTCTTTAGGTCCTAAATTCAAAGGTGATGCGGAGAGAGTCGCCGAAGCGATAAAAAAAGCGGACCCCGTCCAGTTGAAAGAAAGTATGGACGAGAAGGGTAAGGCGCATATAGAAGACCACGAGCTCGACGAAGAAGATGTAAAGATATCCGAAGTGGTAAAAGAACGATATCTTAAAAGCGAAAAGAAAGGCTTGGAGGTTTACATCGACTCAGAGATAAGCGAAGACCTTAAAACAGAAGGTTTGGTAAGAGACGTCGTGAGAAGGATACAGACCATGCGAAAAGACCTGGATCTTGGCTATACTCAGAAGATCGATACCTACTATCGAGGCGACGAAAAGTTAGAAAGAGCGGTGGTAGAGCTACACGACTATATCAAAAAAGAAACCCTCTCCGAGAGCTTAGAGAAAGGCAGCGGTTCAGGCATGGACAAGGAATGGGATATCGACGGTAGAAACATCACCATAACCGTAGATCCTATTGATGATCAAGGAGACGAACCATTAAATACAAATTAGTAGTTGACTATAGAAGGAAATATCATGGCTCGTAAAAAAGAAGAAAAAAAGATGGAAGTTACGAAACACAACAGCACGATCAGGTTCAAAGAAGACGTAGAATACAAAGATCTTCTCCCGGTATTCCCTGATCTTTATCTTTTGTTCATGGAGTTGTCGGATCAGATACCCGACGAAGGTGGAGATGAATTCATGCACATGGTCATAGACCAGAATATCAAAGACCTGCGTAAAAACCGAAAGCCACCTGGACATAACCGTGAAGCACGGTACAGGATGATATTTCCTATCGGTCGCGATAACGTTGAATTTATCCTCTATCCAAGGATAGCAGAAGAGGAATCCGAGATCGAAGCTATCACTGCTAAGATATCGGAGTTTTTAGACGAAAATGAACTAGAGCACGAGATAATCTGGGATCAGATGGAATATCTCATGGAAGAAAAAGATTGATGGAAGCAAAACTCGGTTTCACTGGTGGAAAAATCTTTTGCAAACGCCCGCCAGATCATCAGTTGAACGGTAGTTAAAATTTTCAGGTAGTTGTTCTTTATATCGTTTATAGTTGAACCTTTTGTCCATGAGCACGATCAGGGCTCGATCTTTTTTACTCCTTATGGGTCGGCCTGCAGCTTGTAACACGCTGTTCATAGCAGGATATATCCTGGCGTAACTGTAACCCTTCTCCTTTCCAAATTTTTCCGCATAATAATCCTCCAAAGATTTGAGTTTTAATGTTGGAGGTGGGAAGGGTATACCCGCTATTATCACGGAAGAAAGTATGTTGTTCTTATAATCTATACCCTCTGAGAGACTGCCCCCTTGAACACCCAGTAGTAGTTTGTTATTACTCCTTTTAAGACTTTCAACCATCTCCTTTTTTTCTCTTTTCGAGTGAGTCCTCTCTTCTATCTTCATCTCTTTTTTTAGATGCACCATGCCCAATCTATCGACTATATGGTTCATGAGTGAGTAGGACGGGAAAAATACGGCAACGTTACCCTGCGTATTGTTGGCAACGTCCGCTATGGAATTCGCGTAGGCCTGATACATGTTCAAACCTCTTTCTTTGTAGGCGGTCGTAACGTGATCTACGCTCACGATCTTTCTGTTTTCTTTGGGAAAAGGTGTTTCGTATGTTTTGATATGGGTTTTTTTATCATTTATACCCAAAAGGTCGGCGTACATCTCACCAGGATGTAAGGTACCGCTCATCATCACGGCGCTGTTTATTTTGCTGAAAACTTCTTTGCTGTACTTTGCAGGGTCCAAAAGACCTATCTCTATGGTAGGTGGGTCAGGTTCTACCGAGCGGAATACTTCCTTTCCTTCCTCTCTCCATGTGTCCAAGAAAGAATAAACGTACATCGGTGCAGTTGCGGAAGGGTCTTTCTCTATTATGTCTCTAGCCACCATGCCGAGGTCTGCCAGCAGTTCATCTAATGATTCGAACTGGGTGAGTCCTCCCTTCAAAGCTTTTTCTATCTTTTCATCTAAAAATCGTTTATCTATCCTCTTTTTTTGTCTGACTTCTTCATCCAATTCAGTGCTCAACCGACTCATGAAACTGGCTAGTGGTGAAGAGTAACCCTGTATTAGGTTGAAAGCTTCATCTAATAATGCCTTTGAAAGTTTTTCTTCTAGATTCCCCCTTATCCTACCAGGAAGGTTGTGTGCTTCATCGACGATCAGTAGAACATCTTTCAGTTCTATCTCTAGAAGTTCGAAGATCCTGTCCCTTATATCGGAGAAGATGTAGTTATAATCGCAAACTATCAGATCACTTTCTTTACCGGCCAGAAGAGCGGCTTTATGGGGACAAACATTGGCGGACCTGCAGAAGTCTACGATCTCCGAGACGTGTTTTGTATCGTTCCTCAAACTTTCAACCACTTTAGACATCTGTTTGTTGAATAGATTGCACTTGCTTTGCCCCTTCTCGCTACAGAATTCCTCGAAGACAGGATACGGCAGTTTTGATTCTTCTCTAGGACACATATGTTTCTTTGAGATCACGTCGGTAGCGTTCACTGAAGAGGGCATCTTCTTGACCGTCTCTATGGCTATACTGTGCTGGGATTGTTTACTGGTCAAGAAAAACACTTTTTGGTCTTTTGTTTTAGCTTTTACCGCAGGTGGAAGTACGGCGGCTGTTTTTCCTATACCTGTAGGAGCATGGGCGATCAGTATTTTCTTCTCTTCGAAAGCTGCAGTAGCGTCTTTTTTGAATTCCTTCTGACCTTCACGTATATTTTTAAAAGGGAAATAACGGTCTTCGGTGGGTATAGTCCCGTCGCCTTCCTGGTGTGAAAAACCGTCAGTCAGGCTGCTCTGCTCTCTCTCGCATCTAGGACAGTGTCTTTTTCCTTTTTCCGTACGAAGAAGCGTACCACACTCGTTACAAAAGGCGCCCATCACCACCTTCACCAACGATCTCCCTATAACTTTTTCCCTTGGCCGTTGGATAGATCCTCTCAGGCGTGTAAGTAAAACAGAGATCCATAGTAAAGAAAACGCTTAAATATTGTTCACACACTGTAATATACAACGGAAGGGAAAATATGATAGGTTTGAAGAAGGTCCTATCGCTGTTGGTCGTATCCATTTTAGTCATGGGAGGATTGACTCTTTTTGGTGCGCGGACCGCCGGAGATGAAGAAGGGGACCTCATCGATAGGGTCTCCGTTGGAGTAAAGTTAAATTTGGAATGTGGCGTGAGTGACGTTTATGAAGGCGAGCTTGATACGTTCCTGCATCCTATACCCGGGCCCGTTTACGATGATTTTCCGGAAAAATGGCGCATGGAATTAGGAACATGGGGCGCTGGAACATCTTACTCTAATTTGTTCATCAATCCGTCCCACGAGGGACATGGAACCCAGGCTATGGAGGACGCGATAGATGCTGGCTGGATAGAAGAACCGGAAGAGATCCAGTGGTTGGCGAACGACGTTGATGGAGAGTGGACCGTCAACCCGTTCGCACACAACGATATCAGGTTCGCGATGCAGTATTTGAGCAGGGAAAATATAGCGGAAGAGCTGCTCAGAGGTTATGCAGATCCTAGATACTCGTTCATGGACGTTTCTTCAGAAGTTTGGCAGGACCATTTTGTTGAAGCCATAGAAGAAGAATACGAAATGTCGCCGGAAGGTAACGAAGAGCTGATGAAACAGATGATAGAAGATGCCATGGTAGAGATCAAACAGAACGTTGCCTTCGGAGAGGTAAGGCACGACGGCGAGTATTGGCAGTATAGAGCACCAGAAGAAAACTGGCGCGATATAGAGGTGAAACTAATCGGGAGAGTGGAGGATTGGAGGCTCGATCTAGCTTACTACATGGTCGATATCCTACAAGATCTTGGTTTCAACGCTTGGGTGGATCCCACCGATTCTGCTACAGCTATCTCGTTAGTGTTTTTTGGTCATCCGGATCCGTACGACGATCTAGCTTACCATATATACACAGGAGGCTGGATCTCATCTCAAGCGAAGTACTACCAAGAAGCAGGAGCGGCACAGATGTACGCTCCGTGGCACGGTTTCACCCAGACTCACGTTGAAGAGGAGCGCTGGAACTACGACCAAGAGGGTTACACGGAGAGGGTTCAACGTTTAGATAATATCTCAAAAAGGCTCTTTCAGGGTGAAATCGGATCCGAGGAGGAGTACTGGGAGAAAAAGATAGAGGCCACGCAGCTCGGTTTTGAAGAATCGCTAAGGGTATTTCTCCTGACCAAACAGTCGTTATATGTATACAACCCAGATACGCTACTCAGCACGGTCACAGAGTCGATCAACGGTTACGACACGTACTTCGGTCCCAGGACCATGAGGACCGACGATGGAACTCTTGAGACGGCTGTGTTGACAGGAGTTGACAGACCTTACATGGACAACTGGAACAAGTATGGAGGTTCGGCGTATATTTACGGAGAGTATAAAAGAAGACAGATCAGAGAGTACGGTTCTTGGATGCATCCTCAGACAGGATTGCCCATGGAAGTCAACGTGTACTGGTCCGAAGGTAGAGATACAGACCCATACGAAAGGAGAGGCGACGTAGAGATGGATTACGAATGGGTCGATGACGAACTCGTGGAGAACATAGAGATCCCAGAAGATGCCTTGGATTATGTGCCAGGGATTCAGGTAGAGGATGAGTGGGAAGAGGTTGGAGAGTGGTGGACCCGTGACGAATTGATAGCTGAAGGCTTGATAGAGGACGAGTACGCCGCAGTCAAAGCAACCTTAGACGTGCACGAAGAACACGTATGGCACGACGGCACCGACTTCACACTACGGGACGTCATGGCCAACTACGCGAGAGAAAAGCGATTGACCTGTCCATCAAGCGAACCGTATCTATCGTCATGGGAGAAAAGAAGAGGTCCGTGGTATGATACCATCCATGCTATAGAGTGGGATGAACAGAATGGAACTTACACGGTTTATGGAGATTATACACTTCCCATAGAAGACAAGCTCGGCAGTTACTATGAGATCTTTCCCGAGGTGCACCCATTGACCTACGAAGGATGGGATCACATGCACGGAGGTACGGAAATATGGGAGATATCGGATGTGGAGGAAACGTACAACTATGAGGCTGGAGTTGCAGACAACTGGATACATCAGATATCACCAACACCGTGTGAAGATCTGGTAGAAGTTTTACAGACCATGATAGATGAAGAGTACCTACCGTGTTACCTTGATGAAGACAGAGGCGCTCCTATGCCGGCGAACTTTGCCGAAGTCAAAGCTACTTTAGAGAGCCTCATAGACTTCATAGAAGAGTACGAACATTCTTACATATCAGTGGGTCCGTTCTACATGGAAGAGTATGACACAAGCAACCAAACCATGGATCTAGAAAGATGGGACGATTACGGTTACCCGTTCGAAGGTGAAGAGATAGGGGACATGGAATTTCCATACGGCTACTGGGCGGCTCAGTTCGAGGTGAAGGAGGTCAGATTAGATTCCATAGACGCTCCCGATCATGTTATGATAGGAGATGACTTCGAAGCGAGCGGGACAGGTCACTACGCACAGTTGTACCCTTTACCCGACAAAGAGCCGTTGACAGAGGACAATATGGAAGAGTACAGGTTCACACTGAGAGATGAATTCGATGGTGAAATATTGTTGGTGTTGGATGAGGACGATATAACTCTCACCAAAGGTGATACATACAGTACGTTCGAAGCTAAAATACCTACGGACGAGTTGGAATCAGAAGGTCATTACTCGATGCAGTTGGAAGTACTCGGCGTTGGTGAATCGTCATTTAAAACGATAAACGCCATGGTTGTGGTGAACCATCCCGATGTAGATCTGAATGTTATCGATTTTTCCATGGACGAAGAAGTTGAACTCGGGGAAGAGGGTAATATCTGGGCAGAGATAGAGAACTTAGGTGCGGAAGATGATACTGTTAAGATAGCACTCATAGATGAATACGGAGATGAAGAGATCATATACGAAGAAGAGGTACTAGCCCACGATACTATCACCATCGATCATCACCATACCTACGAAGATATGGGTGAGTTTAGTGTAGAGGTCTGGGACGCTGAAGACCGTTTTGTTGACGACTTTGGCACCGTAACTGTTCTAGAATATGAAATAGAAGTTTTAAAATTTGCAGTAAATCCATGCTCCGGAACAGCACCGCTTAGAGTTTTCATCGAGATGTTTGCAGAGAACCACGGAACCACGACAGGAAAGATATCTTTAGAGGTGAACGGCGAAACAATAGAAACATTTGAAATTTCACCCGAGAGTATGATGTATGAAACCATGGTATATGAGATTGAAGAACCCGGAGATCATACCATCGCGTTCGGAGAAGAAGAACGAGAAGTAACTGTTGTGGAGGACTACTTAGAACCCGTTGAATTGGTGGTTCCTGATGAGGTGCACCAAGGAGATACGGAGACCATACAAGTTACGGTAGATAGTCAAGTAGAGGAAACCACGGCTCATCTATTGGTTGGCGACGAAGAGTACGTAGAAAACATAGAGCGGGAAGGAGAAGTTACTTTTAGCGTTGATCACACATTTGACGTACCAGGAGAGATAGATGTCGAGGTGTTAGACGAAGAGGAAACGAGATTGATGTATGATACGGTCACGGTCTTAGCACTGTACGAACTCGCTGTAAACGTAGAAGGAGAAGGACATGTAGAATGGGAACCAGAAGAAGAAAATTACGTAGAAGGAACCGAAGTGAAATTGACGGCACTACCAGAAGAAGGTTGGCACTTCATAGAATGGACGGGAGACCATGAGAGTACGGATGAACAGACCACCATAACCATGGACCAGGACTATGAGATAACAGCTCATTTTGAAGAACTCGGGACCTACGAGCTTACAGTAAACATCGAGGGCGAAGGCACTACAGATCCACCAGAAGGTACTCACATCTACAATGAGGGAGAGGTTGTAACGGTAGAAGCGGTACCGGCGGATAACTGGACATTTGTGAATTGGACGGGAGACAAAACAGGTGATGAGACAACCATGAACATAACTATGGATAGCGATAAGGAAATCACGGCACACTTTTCGAAAGAGGACCCTATCTTAGAAGAAGAATACATAGGTACGGACAAGGAGTGGTACGAACCTGGAGAGAACGTTACGATAGAAGTGAAAAACGATGGTTCGGCCAGTAATATCCCCATGATATATGATTTCGGCATCTATATAGAGAACGTAGAAACCGGTGAAGTGGTGTACGGTCCTCTTGAAGGGATAACACAGCCCGCAGTACCGGACTACGGCCGCACGGAGTATATCATATGGGATCAGACGGACCTTGAAGGTGAACAGGTTCCCGAAGGTACCTACAGGGTCAAAGCGGAGAGGGAATTCGAGCACACCACCGAATTTAACATCTCGGAAGAAAGCCCTCATATAGAATTATCGAACTTGAGAGCCGAACCTCAAGTGGTAAAAGCTGGAGAGGAAGTAGAAGTAAGAGTGGACGTTACCAACACAGGATATGAGACCGTAGAGTATTCAGTAGAGTTCTATATCTATGGGCCCTGTAGATGGAGTCTAAATGAATCCGTTTCGGTCACCGTAGAAGGAGGGGAGACCAAAACCGTCTTTTACAATTATACGACTGTAGACAAACCTGGTGAGCATTTTATCAACGTCATGGAGGATGACGAGATCAAGATATCTACATCGATCGAAGTGGAAGAGGATGAGAGCTTTTTGGACTCTCTGAGGACTAACTGGTGGTTGATGGTAATCGTTATCGTGATAGTAGCTGTCATATGGATTTATGTGAGCCATAAAAAGATCGAGACTGAAAAAGTGAATAAAAAGGTCCCAGTCCTCCAGAAAAAAGAAAGCGGTAAAGACGAAAAACAATAAATAAACAGAGAATATACCAGATAGTGAGGTATAAACATGGAGTGCAGTAAAGAAGAAAACCTTGAAAAATGCAATTGTACGTATACAGGATGTCCGAGGAAGGGTATCTGCTGTGAATGTTTGGAGTATCATCTAGAAAAAGATCAACTTCCTGCGTGCGCCTTTCCCAAAGAGGCGGAGGCCACATACGATCGTTCTTTCGAAAAATTCATCGAGGTACACGGCTGATGTCAAAAGTCAACATACATGAGGTTTTGGGTAGAGGTTACTCTTCCAACGTTTTTTTTGTTGAATCGGAAAAGAACTTTCTTGTAGACGCTGGCATGGGCATATCGACTCAGATAGTGAACCAGGTCAGAAAGGTTTCCGAAGATATCCATAGGATAATACTGACACACCGCCACGTAGATCACGTTGGAGATGCAAAAAAACTTTCCCAAGATCTGAACGCTCCTTTATACGCTTCAGAAAAAGAAGCTGAAGCTTTGAGATCCGGTGATGATCGAACGGTGATGGGGAGTAATTTTGGCAGGAGGATACCTCCTCTAGAAGTCAACAAATTGGATGAAAGGGAGTACTCTGGCTTCAAAGTATTAAAGACTCCTGGACATACGGAAGACAGCATCTGCCTTTACCATCCCGGAGAGAAGATACTTTTATCCGGCGACACGGTTTTCTCCCACGGAAGCGTTGGAAGGACGGACTTGCCCACGGGAAACAGTAAAGAATTACAGGGGTCCGTGGAAAGATTATCTCGTTTAGACGTAAATTCTCTTTACCCTGGACACATGTCAGTTGTTAGGGAAGGAGCCCATGACCACATCCAAAGGGCATTGACCGGTCTGAAATTTCTACTCTGATAGATGGGATACTATGTTAGAACTAAAGTGTAAGAAAAAGGAATGCGACGGGGATTGTTCTCCTCACTTCATATCTTCGGTGAGCGAGGTGTTGAGCGATCACGAGCTCATAGTATATCCCACGGAGACTCTTTACGGGCTTGGAGCCGACCCATTCCATGAAGGCATGATTAAAAAGATCAGAGAAGTCAAAGAAGCACCGCCCCACAAGAAAATATCCACAGCCTATCACAATCTAGAACATGCGTCGGAATTCGTAGACATACCTGATCCAGCTCGAAAACTCGGTGAAAAGTTCCTACCGGGACCTCTATGTATAGTGGTGAAAACTCCAGAAGGTACCGAAGGTATCAGAGTTCCCGATCATCCGTTGACAAAAAAGATAATAGAAGATTTTGGTCCCATAACTTCCACAAGTGCCAACCTTCACGGGGGACCGGATCCTGTAGATGTGGAGACTTCAAAACTCCATCTGAGAGGAAAAGTCAAACTATACGTCAACTGCGGTCCTTGTAGATATGGTATAGGGAGTACCGTTGTAAAGGTGGATGAAAAAGGATTTGATATACTCAGGGAAGGTTACATAACCAAAAAAGAGATCGGAGATGTGCTTGAAGTTGAACCCAGATGAGATCAAAAAGTATAGGAAAGCGGGGATAATCGCCCGGAGAGCTCTGAACAAGGCAAAAGAGGTCTGTGACCAAGGTGTACCTTATCTTAAAGTTGCTGAAGAGGCAGAAAGGACCATATACAAACACGGCGCAAAACCGGCATTCCCCATGAACATAAGCGTAAACTCAGTGGGTGCTCATTATACTCCTATAGAAAACGATGAGAGCGAGTTCAAGAAAGGCGATCTAGTCAAACTAGACATAGGATGTCACGTAGATGGGTACATAGCGGATAACGCCCTTACTGTGGAGATAGGCACATCTCGGCATACTTCTCTGATAAAAGCGGCGGAAGAGGCCTTAGGTGTTGCGATAAGATCCATAAGACCGGGGATGAGGACCAAAGATATCGGTAAGAATATAGAGAACGTTATAAACAGTAGGGGTTTTAACCCTATCTCCAATCTGACTGGCCACGAACTTAAACGGAACGTCCTACACGCCGGTACTTCGATACCCAACGTATCTAAGGGATGGACTAAGATAAAAAAAGGCATGGTGCTTGCCATCGAACCCTTCGCCACCGACGGAAAGGGTAAAGTCAAAGAAGGAGGTGCTGGAGACATATACAGATTGGAGGGGCAGCGTAACCTTAAAGGAGAAGATCTTGAATTCTATGAGTGGGCACAAAAGAACTTTGGTAGTCTGCCCTTCGCCGCAAGATGGTGTGGGAGATACGGTGAAGATCACAAGAGTTCCCTCAAACGTCTTCGCCGGTTCGGAGCGGTTATGAATTATCCTGTACTCGTGGAAAAGAAGAAAGGTTTGATCAGCCAGAGTGAACACACCGTGATCGTAACTTCCAAGGGCTGTAAGGTCACTACGAAACTATCGCAAAAAGATTAAATTATCCCGTTCTATTCATCTCTACATGATGAATAAAAAGGTAGCTCAGATATTAAATGAGATAGCCGATCTTTTAGAAGTCAAGGGAGAGGATTTCAAACCTAGAGCTTACCGTAAAGCGGCTAGAAAGATCGCATCCATGAAGGGTGATATAACTGTATACCATGAAGAGGGTACTTTGAGGGAAATAGAGGGTGTTGGAAAAGCTATCGAGGGTAAGATAGAGGAGATGATAGAGACAGGCTCTATAGAATACCTTGAAGAGTTGAAGGAAGAACTCCCTTCTGGTCTGATTGAAGTGATGGGTGTTCCGGATATAGGGCCAAAAAGTGCCAAAAAACTGTATGAAGAACTCGAAGTCGTGGATCTGGACACATTAAAAGAAGAGGCCGAGAGCGGCAACATAAGGGAGTTGAAAGGATTTGGAGAGAAGACAGAAAGTAAGATCTTGAAAGGTATCGAGATGTTGGAGGATATATCTGGAAGGCACCTTTTGGATGAAGTTATCCCAGTAGCGGAGAAACTTATAGGATACCTTGAACCTAAAGCCGAAAGGATAGAAAAAGCCGGGAGTTTGAGAAGATGGAGAGAGACCATCGGCGATATAGATATACTGGCCACCGGTGACTCTGATGAACTCATGGATGCTTTTACCTTATACGAAGACGTGGAAGAAGTGATCGTAAAAGGAGAAACGAAAACTAGCGTGAGGTTGAGAGGAGGCATCCAAGCCGATCTCAGGGTGGTAGATGAGGATAGTTTCGGGTCCGCTCTACAGTATTTCACAGGGGCTAAAGAGCATAATGTCCCGCTGAGGCAGATAGCGATAGACAGAGGATACAAATTGAACGAATACGGTCTTTTCAAAAAGAAAGACGATGAAAAGATCGCAGGAAGGGTCGAAGAGGAGATATACCAAAAGTTAGGCCTGAAGTGGATACCTCCCGAGTTAAGAGAAAATAGAGGAGAGATAGAAGCTGCCGGACAAGACGAACTACCAGAGTTGTTAGGCTGGAACGAGATAAAAGGAGATCTTCAGGCGCATTCCGACTGGAGCGACGGCCACAACACCGTTTTCCAAGTCGCGGAGGAAGCTCAAAACAGAGGCTACGAATACATAGCGCTGACGGATCATTCCCAGAGTTTGACCGTCGCCGGCGGTCTATCCCGTGAGGAGATGATGGAGAGAGAAAAAGAGATCGAAAAAGTCAACGAAGAACTGGAGATAAACGTACTTTCAGGTATAGAGGTAGATATAAAAAAAGATGGAAGTCTTGATATGGATCCTAAAACATTGGAAGGACTTGATATCGTGTTGGGTGCGATACATTCAAATTTCAGGATGGACGAAGAGCAGCAGACGGAAAGGATCAAAAAAGCGTTCAAAACCGGCCTTATCGATATTTTTGCGCATCCGACTGGCAGAAAGATAGGTGAGAGGGAAGGTTATGAGTTTAACATAATGGAGATAATAAAGTGCGCAAAAGAGAACGACGTGATCCTCGAGATAAACGCTTCGCCTCAAAGGCTCGATCTAGATTCATTGAACGCTAGGAATGCGAAAGAACAAGGCGTTCTGATATCACTGGGAACGGACGCCCACGGTCTTAACCATCTGGACTATATGAGATACGGCGTCGCCACTGCGAGAAGAGCCTGGCTTGAGTCTAAAGATGTGGTGAATACAAGGTCTTACGACGATCTGATAAAGATATTGAGAGGTGGATGAGTTGGCCCGTGACGATCTTAAAGTACCGGGAAGTAAGGATAGGGCCGAAAAACGTGCTGAAAGGTTGAGAGAGGAGATAAGACACCATGATAGAAAGTACTATTTTGAAAGCGATCCCGAGATAAGCGATCACGAATACGATATGCTGGTGAAGGAATTAGAGGCCATAGAGGATGAATATCCCGATCTGGTCACACCGGATTCTCCCACTCAGAGAGTTATCTCCACAGAGATAGACGAGTTCGAAACCGTAGAGCATATGAGTACCATGCTGAGTTTGGATAACACCTACAATCACGAAGAACTAAGAGATTTCGATAAAAGAGTAAAAAAAGGTATAGATGAAAAAATAGATGAAGTTGAATACGTCATCGAACCCAAGATAGATGGACTAGGCGTGGCGCTTTTTTACGAGGATAAGATCTTAAAGAGGGGCTCTACGAGAGGAGATGGTAGACGAGGCGAAGACATAACTCCAAATATAAAAACCGTTCCCACGATACCTCTACGTCTGAGCGATAAAACCGTATTGAATACCGTAGAGGTGCGGGGAGAAGTTTACATGCCTAGGGACGCATTCGAGGAGATGAACCAGGAAAGGATAAAAGAGGAAAAGGACCCTTTCGCAAATCCTAGAAACGCTGCTGCGGGGACAGTAAGAAATAAAGATCCTTCGGTGGTGGCCCAGAGACCTTTGGACATATTCATCTACACTTTGAGCTATCATGAAGAAGGTGAATTCGATACCCATTGGGAATGCTTGAAAGAGATGAAAAAAGCGGGTCTGAAGTTGAACGATAACGTGGTCAAAAAAAAGGGTATCGAGGAAGTGATCCGGCACATCGACGATTGGGAAGAAAAGAAAGAGGAACTGAATTACGAGATAGACGGTATGGTCGCCAAAGTCAACAGGCTCGATCTTCATGAAGAGTTAGGTGCCACGTCTAAACATCCTCGTTGGGCTATAGCTTATAAATATCCCGCTATGAGGAAAACCACCGAGTTGAAAGAGATAGAGATACACGTGGGTCGGACCGGTAAATTGACTCCCATCGCCATCCTAGAGCCGGTTCAACTTTCGGGAACGACCGTATCTCGAGCTTCGCTTCACAACGAGGACGAGATAGAGAGGAAAGACGTACGTGAAGGAGATACCGTACTGGTAGAAAAGGCGGGAGAGATAATACCTCAGGTCGTAAAGGTGATAAAAGATAAGAGAGACGGCAGTCAGAAAAAGTTCGAATTTCCAGAGGAATGCCCGGTATGCGGGAGCGAAGCTAAACGTATAGGGGAAGAAGTGGCTAGGAGGTGCGTCAACGCTCAGTGCCCTGCTCAGATAAAGCAGAGATTGGAATTATGGGGAAGTAGAGGCGCCATGGATATCGAAGGCTTAGGACCCAAACTACTGGATAAATTAGTTGAAAAGGGTGCGGTCAAGAGCATTGCGGATCTCTACAAACTTGGAAAGATACAGTTGACCAGTGTTGAAAGGATGGGGGATAAGTCGACTCGGAACCTTTTAGATGAGATCGGGGAAAGCAAGGATATGGGTTTGGCTAGAGTTCTTTACGGCTTGGGTATAAAATATGTCGGAAGTAGAGTCGCACAGGTCCTGACCCATCATCATGATTCCATAAATGAGATAATGGACGCTTCCCAGGAGGAACTAGAAGAGATCGATGAGATCGGACCCAAGATCGCTGAGAGTATAGTTTCGTTCTTTGAGGACCAACAGAACAGAAAGATGGTGGATGAGTTGGAAAGGACTGGAGTAAACATGAAAGTTGAAAGAGAGGATACCCATAAGTTCCTAGAGGGGAAGAAGTTCGTTTTGACCGGCGCTCTTAACGATCATACTCGCGACGAAGCTACAGACAGGATCGAGAAGTACGGCGGAAGAGTCACTTCCGCAGTCAGTGGTGCCACCGATTACATAGTCGTGGGAGAGAACCCTGGATCTAAATTGGATAAAGCCAAAGAAGAGGGCACTACAGTATTGAACGAAGACGAGTTCAGCTACATGCTCGATAATAAGGAATTACCGACGTAGGGCAGGTAGTCTGTTGATCTGTTTCCGCTCACAGATTGGAATAGCTTCCTCCACCGTCTACGGGTATAGCGACACCATCGAGGTAACTCGATCTTTTGGAACACAAGAAGGCCACCACGTCACCAAGTTCTGAAGGGGAACCGATCCTCTCCAAGGGTATGTCTTCGTTCCAAAAATCTAAACCTTCCTGGTATGAGTCGAATCGGCCTTCTTCAACGCCCACGTTTATGAGTTCTCGTATCCTAGCGGTTTCATGGGGGCCCGGCAGTACCGCATTGGCTCTGATCTCAGGACCCAGCTCTTTAGACAATGTTTTCATCAATCCGATCACGCTCATGCGGACAGAATTTGAAAGAACCAGACCCTCTATGGATTCTTTGACGCTTATAGAAGTTATATTCACAATGGTCCCTCCATCTCCCTGCTTTAAGTAGTCTACTGCTTCCATCACGACTCTCACCACGCTCATAACCAGAAGATCGAACGAAAGGTACCAATCATCATCTTTGGTCTCCATAAAAGTCATACTCGGAGGACCACCGGCGCAGGTGACTAGATGATCTATCCTTCCAAATTCTTCATAAGTTCTTTCCACCATATCCTCTATATCTTCTTTCTTGGTCAGGTCGCCGGGTTGGCCGATCACTTCACCGGGTCCAAGTCCTTTTAATTCATCTACGGCTTTCTCTAAACGAGTTTCATCTCTTCCGTTTATCATCACATGGACTCCTTCCCGGACCAACGCTTCCGCCGAAGCCTTACCAAGTCCACTGCTGGAAGCAGTGACAAGGGCCGCATTTCCATCTATCTCCAGATCCATTTTATTTTCCCTAGTGCCCGATCGGGGATTCGAACCCCGGTAAAAGGCTCCGCAAGCCTCTATGATATCCAAACTACATCAATCGGGCGTTACTACTCCGGATGAAGGTATGCACTTAATATCTTTTTCTTTTTTTACACAGCTCGATCACTTCTTCGTACACTTTCTGAAGAGGTACGTCGTTTTCTTCGGCTATCTTTTTACAGCTCTCATATTCAGGAGATATTTTTTTCCACTCGGGTGCGATCTTGACCTTAGCTTCGCCCCATGGCGTTTTGACCGTTTCGAACTCTCGTAGGCTCACCACTCTTCTCCCCTCTTCTATCCTCAGACCAAGAGTGGAAGTCTCTTCCATTATGGTTTTTATGACCTCCTCAACGCGTTTTTTCTTCAGTATCACAGTGACTTCACGGCCTTGTCTGCCTTTTTTTCCAGCCGCTGGAACCGTGTAAGCATCTACGGCGTGCTCTCTTATCCTCTCTAAAGCGAATTCCAAGACTTCCGGTGTCATGTCGTCCACATAAAAACGTACAGTGTATACTTCCTCTTCGATATTACTTTTTTTACCCAAAAATATACGCAGTACGTTTGGCTCTTCCATCTCCCTATCGCCGAAACCCACACCGACTTTCTCGAGGACCATATCCGGTGGCTTTACCTGCTCCGTGAGGATCTTTAAAAGGGCCGCACCGGTAGGAGTGACTAGTTCACCTTTTTTTTGACTGAATCTTACTTCCCAACCTCTCAATAATTTTTCTGTGGCCGGAACCGGAACCGGCAGCTTACCGTGTTCGCATCTCGTGTAACCTGAGCCAAAAGTGACAGACGAGGAGTAAGCTTCTTCTATCTCAAGGTCGCAGAATAAAGCGACGCTTCCTACGATATCTATGATGGAATCCACCATGCCCACTTCGTGGAATTCAAGGTCATCTACATCTTCACGGTGGATCTCGCTTTCGACTTCCCCTATCATCTCAAAGGTCTTCAAGCTGAGCTCTTTCACGTCTTCATCTAGATCTGACTCTTCGATCATCTTTGATATCTCGGACAATTTTCGATGGGGCTGGTCTTCAAATCTTACCTTAACGTTCTTTCCTCTCACACATCCTTCTTTATCTTCTATCTCGACATGTACCTTGTTCAATTTTAGCTCTTTGATGACCTGGTCTAAAAGCTTTGCATCTCCTCCCAAGTCAATCAAACTAGCGAGCAGCATATCCCCGCTTATGCCCGATTTCAGATCGAAATATGCTATCCTACTCATATTATCACTCCTTGAGCATATGATGTACGAAGGCGGCGGCACCGTAGCCGTTGTCTATGTTCACCACGGCCAGACCCGTGGCACAGCTGTTCAACATGGTCTCTAAAGCGGATCTTCCTCCTCTAGCCGTACCGTAACCCACGCTTGTAGGAACAGCTATGACCGGTGTTCCTATAAGGCCTGAAACTATCCCTGGGAGCGTACCGTCCATACCTGCCGCGACTATAACGGCGTCGGCTTCTCTCAATCCTTTAAGATGCGGCAGCAATCTGTGTATCCCCGCTACCCCTACGTCGTACAGTCTTTCTACGGCGTACCCCATCTCTTCTAAAGTTACAGCGGCTTCTTCCGCCACAGGCACATCACTGGAACCTCCTGTGACCACGGTCACTTTTCCGTCCACATCTAACTCGACGTTTCCAACGACTATCAGCCCGGCCTTTTCTTTAAATTTGACGTCATCTCTTACCGTACTCACGACTTTAAAATCTTCTTCACTGGCCCTGGTAAAGAGACGATCACCGACTTCGGCTATTTTTTTTAACTGCTCCTTCGACTTTCCGGGACAAAAGACTGCTTCGGGAAGCCCTTTTCTTATCTCTCTAAACGTATCGATCTTAGCTTCACCAAGATCTGTATAAGGCATAGCCAGTATCATCTCTTTTAGCTCTTCGCTAGATATCTTTCCATCTTTATGATCCTTTAAGAGTTTATCCAAATCATTCAAATTATCATCCACCTTCAGGGGATATGGAACCGGTCCTGTATCCTTCTAGGTCTAAAAAGATCCTATGGAATCCTTCTTTTTTCAAAAGCGCCACTATCTCCTCTCTGTTGTTTATGATGCTGTACATATCTTTTGGCCACACTTCGAGCCTTGCGGTATCACCAAAGCACCTCACTCTTAACTGTTCGATACCAGATCCGAAAAGTTCTTTCTCTATCCTTTCAACTTTCTTGAGCTCTTCTTCAGTCAATTCTTCACCAACGGGGAATCTGCTAGCTAAACAGGCAAAGGAAGGTTTATCCCAAACATCCCTCCCTCTCCATTCGAGGATCTCTCTTACCTCTTTTTCTCCTATCCCCGTTTCCAGTAACGGTGCTCTAGCATGTTCTTTCACCGCCTTCAATCCCGGTCTGTGACCTTTTACTTCTGTGGCATTGGTTCCTTCCAAGATCGTTTCTCCTTCCTTTACGGATATGGAACCGAAAAGTTCCTTCTTACAGTAGTAGCACCGATCCTGGGGATTCGCTTTGAATTTTTGATCCGATAATTTATCCGTTTTAACTAAACGATATTTTGCCCCCATGCTTTCCGCTCTTCTTTTCGCCTCTTCGATCTCCTGGTCAGGATAGAGAACATCGTCGATTATAACCGCTTCAACATCCCGGGCCGCTTCGAGAGCCGAATCGAGTACCAACGTGCTGTCTTTTCCTCCGGAATAAGCTACTAGAACCTTCTCTATATCGTTTTCAGGGTACCACTCGAGAAGATCTTTCCAACGCTGTTCTAGCTCCGGTTTTTTCATACTTTTACAACTAGCAGGGATTATAAAAAGTGATTGCTTCCTTATCTACAGCTTTTTTCAGCCAGACCTACGAATAAGGCTTCCATAACATATTTATATTGGTTAACCATTGGTTAACGATGTGAAGGTGGAAAAGATGGTCCGTAAAAGAAAAGGAGAGAAAGAGACCAATAGAGATAGAGAACATCTAAGAGCATTATTTCTCTTGAGAGCTCAGGACGAGATAGTAGGTCCGTCCCAACTCTCTGAATTCATGGGTATTTCAAGAGCGGGTGCCATGAAGAAGATGAAGAAGGTGGAGGACCTAAACTACGGTGAATACGTCCAGGGAAGAGGGATCCGTCTGAATAAAAAGGCCACTAAAACCATCCGAAAAGATATAGAGAGGCATCACGCCCTCGAGCTCTTTTTAAGAGAATCATTGGACCTATCCCAGGAAGAAGCCTGTAAAGAATCCGATTCGTTAGAAGAGCATGTGAGTGAAGACTTGATGAAAAAGATCCAGGAAAAATATGAAGACGAGTTGAGATGTGAGTGCGGTCACTGTGTGGATCCAGAGTTCGATTCCGGAACAAATCAGCTTTACCAGTGTCATTGGGTTAAAAAACACTTTTCTATTTCAGAATGAGAAAGGGAGGTCCAAATCATGGATAATGGGTTGAACGGGGAAAAAAATAAAACAAGTACCGAACTGAAAAAGATCGGAGTTATAGCCGCTGTTGTTATTTTATTGATATCATTGGGAGCGGTCACATACTTCTTCAGGGATGAAGAAACAAGTGATGGTGGCTCGGACCCTCATGTTTGGATGTCATTAAGAAAAGTAGAGAAGATGATAGAACACTTTTCGGATGAGATCAGTGAATTGGATCCAGATAATGCTGATCATTATGAAGCTAATACAGATGATTATAGAGATCGATTGAATGAACTTCATCATGAAATCAAAGAGCACCTAGCTCCCTATGAAGGAGAGAGTTTCATGATCTATCATCCCTCTATAGGATATTTCGCCGATGACTATGGACTTGAACAGTTAGCTGTGGAGATCGAAGGTAAAGACCCGGGTCCTGGACAAATTCAAGGGTTGATCGATCGTGCAGAGGAGGAAGAAGTCGCCGTTATCTTCGTTTCACCCCAATTCGACGTGGAGGCAGCTCAAACTATAGCCGATGAAATAGGGGGAAGAGTCGAGACGTTGGATCCCTTGGCCAAAGATTATCTAGATAATATGGAAGATATCGCCTGGAGTTTGATAGATGCTTTTGAGGAAAGGGAAAAAAGAAGGAACATAGTGTATGGATCAGATAATCTGGAATCATCGTCTTCTCAAGATCCTGTTATCAGTGTCGCGGTTACGATACCTCCCCAGGTCGAATGGGTGGAAGAGGTGGGAGGTAATAAAATAGAACCTATAGTGATGGTGCCGTACGGTGAGGACCCCCACACTTATGAGCCCGAGCCTAGTAGGATGGAGATGTTAGCGCAAGCTGACGCTTATTTCAAATTAGGATCGGGTATAGAGTTCGAGGAGCGACATATGAACAGCATCAAAAATCAGAATCCTGATCTGGAGATAATCGACGGTAGCCGGAACATAGAACTCAGACATTTCGATCACGATCACGATCATGAATACGAGATCGGTGAATTCGAGATAATCGATAGGGTGCAAGATGAGAAGGTGGCTTACGTGCATGGTGACCACTGGCACGGTTCTCTTCCCGAGGTACCTGAAGACGGCCACATATCACTGGGAGCCTACATAGAAGACGAAGATGGTAACGAGATAGAGTTAGGATACGAATACCAACTAGGTGTAGATCATGTTTTAGATGCCGACGAAAGCATAGTTTCATTTGAGGCGCACGGAGATCATGTTCATATATCTGGAGAAAAAGAGGGAACGACAAGGGTGGTTTTTCAATTGATCCATGACGAGCATATAGTTTATGAGACGCCTCCCATAAGCGTATTTGTAGGCGATCACGATCACGAAGATGAGATCGGAGAATTCAAGATAATCGATAGGTCCGAAGATAAAGAAGTGGCTTACGTGCATGGTGACCACTGGCACGGTTCTCTTCCCGAAGTTAATGAAGGCGAACACGTATCACTGGGAGCCTACATAGAGGACCAACACGGTCACGAGATAAAATTGGGAGACGAGTACCAGTTGGGAGTTAGTTTAGCAGAAGGAGCAGAAAATATAGTGAGCTTCCAAGAACACGGAGATCACGTACACATCCACGGCGAAGAAGAGGGAAGTACAGAAGTTGTGTTCCAGTTGATCCATGATGACCACGTGGACTATGAGACGCATCTTATAGATGTAGATGTGGGCTGAAAGATGATGATAGGAGATTTCAAAAAAGATGACAAACTAGGAAAGAAAGCCCTGACGATAGAAGGCGTTCACTTGACTAAAGGTGAAAATATCATCCTTAGAGACATAGATCTGGAGTTGGACCGAGGTGATTTTTTAGGGATCATAGGCCCCAACGGAGGCGGAAAAACTACTCTACTTAAAATCATCTTAGGTCTTCTAGAACCGGATAGAGGAAGGGTTAGAGTGTTCGGGAAAAGTCCTTCCTCATTTAGAGGAAAAGTTAGCTACGTTCCTCAGTTTAAAAACTTCGATTCTGATTTTCCCATAAACGTTTGGAACGTCGTCCTGATGGGTAGGGTAGGATCCCTAGGGTTAAATCCATTCTATTCGAAAGAAGATAAGATCAGGGCAAAGTCTTCTTTGAAAAAAGTGGATATGTATGATTTCAAGGATAGACTGTTTTCATCTCTTTCCGGTGGTGAAAAGCAGCGAGTATTGATGGCTAGAGCACTTGTTTCTGAACCAGAGATTCTATTGTTGGATGAACCAACCGCCAGCGTGGATGAAAAGATAAAAACAAGCATATTTGAACTATTGAAGGAGTTGAACGAAAAAAAGGATATAACGATCATACTGGTATCTCACGATGTCGGTTTTCTTTCTTCTTATGTAGAGAAAGTTGGCTGTTTAAATCAAAACCTGATATATCATGGTTCGGGAGAATTAACTCACGAGATGATAGAGGAGTCTTATGGATGCAAGGTTGATGTGATAGCACATACCCACTCGAAAAAGGCCATGGAGGATGTATGATATGTTTTTTAACTCAACGGAGGATCTTAGATGATCGTCGATATACTATATGGTTTTTTTGAACTACTAGAATATCCGTTTTACAGGAGAGCGATCATAACCGGATTCCTGGCATCCATAGTTTTTGGCATAGTAGGTACTTATGTAGTGATAAAAAGGATAGTATTCATAAGCGACGGTATAGCTCATGCTTCTTTCGGTGGTATCGGCTTAGCGTTCTTTTTGAGTCATTATCTGATCTTCTCGATCGATCCTCTTATCGGAGCTGCTGTTTTCGCTTTAGTATCGGCTGTTGGTATAGGCCTTATGAGCAAAAAGAAGATACAAAGAGAGGATACAGCCATAGGCATAATATGGGTGCTGGGCATGGCCCTAGGGGCACTATTTTTCAGCCTCACTCCTGGTTACCTAACTTCCATGGAGAATGTTCTTTTTGGAAATATATATATGATCAGTGATAGTGACATATACATGCTTCTTTTTCTCGTCATAGGTGTTCTTGTAGCTGTTTTTATCTTCTATCATGAACTACAAGCTGTTTCCTTTGATGAGGAATTTGCAGAAGTTGCCGGTGTTAAAACAACTGCATTCTATCTGTTCTTACTGGTGATAGTAGCCCTATCCATAGTCTTTCTTCTCAGGTTCGTCGGGATCATTTTGGTCATAGCGTTGTTCACCATGCCCGCATCTATAGCTAGTGGGTTGAGCCACGACATAAGGAAGATAATGTTATACTCGTGGATATTATCACTGATCTTTGTTATGGGTGGGCTGTTCTTATCATATCTATTAGATTTCCCTTCAGGTCCGACTATCACTCTTTTTGGAGGACTCATATTTGTCATCTATACCCTGGTGGGATGGGTTAGGGGATGAGATATGATGATCCAAAATATCCATCTACTCATCTAAAGGCCACCTTTCAACTTCTAAGGCGTCGGCTGTAGGATATACCTCTATCCCGAAACATCTCTCTTCAAGTCCTTCCTGTATCTCGTTCAAAAGTTCTAAGGAACATTCTATCCTTTTTTTGTGATCATCAAACCACAAGATATCCTCCGATATTGCGAATAAGCTCTGAAGTTCTTTCGCTCTTTTTTTATCTTCCGTTTCGATCATACCCCTGATGATGGTCCCTTCTTCGGTCACTATGTCCCCCTCTTTAGCCACGTTTTTCACTCTCCTTTTGAGCCTGTTGGTCAGTTGAACCCCGTCTTTGAAAGCTAATGAGCAGTAATGTAACGAGGTACCGAAATCTTTATTGAGCAATTCGAGTGCAAGTTCCTCACTACCCTTGACCGCGCTGGAGATATCGCTTTTGTGTTGGTATCCTCTTTTCTCAAGCTCTTTAGAGTTGGTGGAAGAGAACTCCAGTTCGTTTATGTTGACGAAATCACACGAGCTTCCCAACGCCTTCAAAAGATGGACGGTCTCTTTCTTTTTTCCGGGTATACTAGGGATCTCCAATCCTGTAGACATATACATCTCATCCTTTATCTCCTCTAAAAGCAGCGGATACTCCGTTTCTTCGATACTGCCCCACTGCTCCATGGGTGGATGGAATCTGATCTCGTCTAGACCGGAATCGTAAGCACGCCTTATCGCGTCTATATCCGTAGAACGAGTATATAGATGGATATGATGGTCTTTTCCGAACTCACTTTTCAACATCTGTATATACATGATGGTTCTCTCAGATTGAGATATCACGTAGTTAGAATCCGCATCCATGGTGAAATCCTTCTCGCATAGTGGATCGCCTCCTGTTATGCCCGTTCCGGTTGCATCTATGGCCCTTGCTTCTTCCACCACCTCTTCATCGTTATCCACCTTCTTTTCGTTGGCGAACACCACTGGTCTTCTCTTCTTTTCTTCTGAAAGTGGACAATACCAACATGCAGAGTCGCATTTACCGGTTACCAACAGTACTAACTTTGCACCTTTGGCACATTCTTTGCATCCATCTGGAAGAACTCCCGTGTAGGCCGAGTCTTTTTTTACCCGTTTTATGTCCATCTTATTGACTCCCTGATCATATATGCAGCATCAACATATTACTTTTTCCTTCGGTGGTGTTCAGATCGTTGAAAGCGAAACTACTTTTACACGTGAGTATATCGTGAAACATGATATATCTAGGTCCAGGGGGAACTCCCCACGGAGTAAGCGGAACCAAGAGGAGTATGAAATACTTGGCAGAAGAAGGGTTGAATGCCATGGAAGTGCAGTTCGTTAGAGGAGCTCGTATGAAAGGATCTACTGCGGAAGATATAGGGGAAGAGGCTAAAAAACACGGCATACTTTTGAGCATACACGCTCCTTATTACATCAATTTAAACTCCGAGAAAGAAGAGATCATAGAGAAGAGCAAGGAACGTATAATGAAGAGTGCTAGATTGGCGGATAAGATGAACGCTTGGATCATAACCGTACATGCTGGTTACTACTCAGGCATGTCCAGCCGAGAGGCCACGGAGATCATCGCCGACAACGTCGTTGAATGTGCAGAGAAGATAGAAGACGAAGCTCTGAACGTCAAGATCGGTTTAGAACAGATGGGCAAGGAAAAAAGTTGGGGAACATTGGACGAGTTAGAAACAGTGGTGGATAGGACTTCTGTTGCCGTACCCGTATTGGACTTTGCTCATTATCACGCCAGGTACTGCGGAAAACTAAAAACTAAAGAAGATTTTGAGGATCTTTTAAAAAGATACGAGGCCATACACCAAGGCCGACTTCATTCTCATTTTTCTTCCATAGAGTATGGAGATAAGGGCGAAAAGAAACATCTAGATATGGAAGAGTATCAGCCGGATTTTAGAAAACTTGCTCCCTTGCTGAAGGAAAAAGATTATGATATAACGGTTATCTGCGAGACACCAGAACTCGATAGGGACAGTTTGAAGATGAAAGATATATTAGGTATCTAGATCTCCACTTTTTCTACCTCTGAGACGCCGTCTACTTTTTCCACCAAATATTCCACATCAGCGGTGTTGGCGATCTCGTTCTCATGAGAAACTATGATGACTTGGTCCGCTGTGACTTTCTCCATCACATCTTTTAATCGGGTGAGCTGTTCTCTGCTGAAGCCCGTGGTGGGTTCGTCTAACACCAAAAGATTACTTTGAAGCCCCAACTCTTTTTTGATCATGGTGTTGAAAGCCAGTCTGTAAGCCAAGGCCACCGAAGTCCTTTCCCCTCCGCTCAGATCACTGACAGGGGTTTCGTTGTTCTGAACAGTGACGATAGGAGCAAAGTTTTCGTCCAGCCTCGCATTCACTTCCGGCTCATTCAGTATCTCGTCGAACCACTCTTTGAAGTAGCTGGCAAAATCCTGTCTGATCTGTGCTAATCGATGTTCTTCTATGGCTTTGATGGTCTCTTTGAATTGGTTGTTCATCCATGAGTTCAGTCTCCTCAATTCCTTGGCTTCTTTCTTACTCTTTTTTTTATTTTTGATCTCCTTCTTTCTCTCCTCGATCTCGTCTCCGAGTCTGCTCACATCTTCTTTCAGATGTGTCTTCTTCTCTTTTAGCTGGCTTATCTTTGCGATGAGCTTCTCGTGCCTTTCTTTTATCTTTTCCAAGTCCTTTTTAGAGAATTTTTCTTCCAAGTTTTCCAGTTCTTTTTTGATCTCTCCGAGAGCGTCTTTCTTTTCTTCCACCACCTTTTCTTTCTCACCCTTCTTTTTGAGATATTCGCCCTTTTTTTTCAATCGTTCTTTTATCCTGGTGAACTCATCTTTGAATTCTCGGAGTTCTCTTTCTCTCTTTTTCAGCTCACTGAGATCCTTTTCGTCTATGTCTTTTTCTTTTATATCTTCATTCAAACCCTGGATTTTTTTTTCGAGTTCCTGGATTCTTTCTTTTAATCCCTCTTTTACTTTCAATTCTTTTTTTAATCTTTTTATCTCTCTTTTCTTGTAGTTCAAGTCCTTTTTTTTCTCCTCCAGGTGATCTATCTTTTTCTTTAGCTCCTTCAGTTCCTGGTCCATTTCGGCCTTTTTCTCTTCCAGCTCTTCCTTTTTGCTCTCCATCTCCTTTATATCTTCTTCCAACTCCTGCAACAACTCTTCTAGATGTTCTTCGTCTAGTACCTGCTGGCATTTTGGACATCTTTTTTCCATCTCAAGATCTCTCAGTTCCTCGATTTCTTCTTTTGACTCTTTTAGATCATTTTCAACGGATCTTTTATCGGCCTTTATATCGCTGATATCTTCCCTTATCTTCTTCCTTTTTTCCTTTATATCTTCTGATCCTTCGACTTTTTTTTTCAACTCCTCCACCCTTTCTTCTGCTCTATCCTTCTCTTTCTTTTTCTCTTCCAACTCTTTTGATCTTTTAATTTTGTTCTTTAACCTTATCTCTAGATTTTCCTTTTTACTTTTCAGTTTATTTTTTTCATCTAGTTTTTCTCTAGCCCTTTCCAACTCTTTTTCTGCCTTTACATATTCTTCTTTTTTTTCCCTCACCATACTCAATTTTTTCTCATCTTTTTCTATCCTCTCCAACTCTTTTTTTGTTTCCTCTAGGCTTTCTTCAGTGGTTCTGATACTATCCTCCAATCTTTTCTTTTTGTTTTCAATTTTTCTCTTTTTCTTTTCTAGTTCTTCCAATCTTTCTCTTTTTTCTTGTGTATCCTTTCTTTCTTTTATGCGTTCTTTGAATTCCTGTGCGACTTCTTTTTTTTCTTCTTTTTTACTCTCGATCTCTTCTTTCTTCTGGTCTAGCCTTTCTTTTTTCTCTTCCATGTCTTCGGCTTTAGCTTCGAGTTTTCCTATCTCATTCTCTAAACGTCTCTTCACTATACTCACGTTATCGGCGGCCCTTTCGTACTCTTGTATGTTGAATATCTTCCTTATGGACTCTAACCGAAGATCTTCGTTCATGGATAGGATACTCTTCATGCGCTCCTGGGGCGTATATATGCTCATATGGAAAGTTTCTACTTTACCTCTAGTGGATTCCCTGAGACCCAAGAGGTCTATTATCTTCACTCTCATCTCTTCCCAGGACAGCTCCATCTTTTTTCCCTCGGTTTCCAGATAACATTCCTTGGCCCAGTCGCTGCTCCTCTTCCTTATGGAACGGTAGGCTAGGAAATCGTTATCCTCTACTTCGAATCTTAACTCGACACTGGCCTTATCCGCACCATGCCTCAGTATCTTGTCGTAAAAGTTTTGCTCCGTGGCCCCGAAAAGAACGAATTCTAGGGCGTAAAGGATAGAAGATTTTCCCGAGCCTATATCCCCCTGGAAAAGTAAAACTCCTTCGTCGAAATCGATATTTTCTTCTTTATAACTCCTTATGTTGTTGATCTTCATCCTGTCGAGTTTCATCTTTCTCCTCCGAAATCCACCAAACTTATCTGGCCGCCCTTCTTCTCAGCACGCTTTTCTTCGTCACTGGGCTCTTCTTTCTTTTCACGTCGTTTTTCCTCCTTTTCGTGATCATCTCTTTTACGTATGAGCTCCCATGCTTCTTCCCATATACGCTCCTCGTAATCGTAGTCCGTTTCGTCTTCGTTCTTTTCTATCTTCAGTATGTTGAGCAGGTGGTGACCGAATTCATGCCCCCAATATTCGTGATCTATATGCTCTTCTAAAAGCCTCCGCTCCATCTTTTCTTCTTCCTCGTCTCTTTCTTTCAACTTCACTCTTTCAAGTTCTCTACCCTCTAGTTCTCTCCTGTTCAGGAAGACGGTCTGGAAACCCTTTTCTTTTTTCAGCTTTCTTTTCTTCTCGTTGAAATCTATATCCGCGGGAGTACCTTGAGAAAGGGTACCTTTGACTTTCAGTAGCAGGATATCGCCGTCCATCTTCTTATTATAAAGCTCTTCTAACTTCTCTTCCAGTTCTTCAACATTCGATCCTTCTGCATCTATCCTGTGTAGAACTATCCTGGGATCTTCAAAGCTGATATATTCAGGTTCCCAGTCGTCAACGATAAAAAAGCCTCTTTCGTCTCTTTCAAGGTCTGTGTAAGAAGAGCCGAATGTCGGCCCAGGGTAGTATATCCTGTTCTCATGGTCTTCTATCTTGGCGTGGATGTGACCGCCGGCATAGTAGTCAAAACCTTCGGGTAGAGAAGAGAGAGGTACGCTCTTTTCTTCGTGTATATCGGCGGGTTTCAACTCCGCTATGGGGGTATGGAAAACAAATATGCTTCTGCTCTTTTCTTCTCCAGGAGAGAAGTCGATATGTTCAAAGTAACTCACGTCCGCCCTGTTTTTCCTACCACTCAACCCTGCGATGGAGATACCGGAAGGATCTTCCTGAAGAGCTAATCTATTCTCCTCTTCCAGATAGTTGACCACCTTTTTGAAGACTTCCGCACTCTCCAGCACATCTATGAGTGAAGCCCTGGCGATGTTGAAGTCGTGGGAGCCGTAAACGGAGTAGATCCTGATGTTTTCTTTTCTAGCTTTCATGAGTATCTGTACGGCTCTATCGACCACCTCTAGATCAGGATGCGGGTTGTGAAAAAGGTCTCCCGCGATGACTATGAAATCAACATCTCTTTCGATGCTGATGTCTATGGACTTCTCAAAGGCTTCGAGGTTGTACTCTTTGAGTTCTGGATGCCGGCTGAACGCACCCAGATGACAGTCCGCGATATGTGCGAATTTTACCATCGTCACCCCATAGTGGACGGTGATTTAAATCTTTACTAGAGAGGTAACTGAAAGTTGCTCAAGGCTATTGGTTCGTTTTTACTCTACCTCATCACTATGGAAGTATTTTTTACAAAGATCACAGAAGAATCTTTTCTCTCCTTCTTGGATCCTCCTAAGATGGCCCCCGCATTTAGGACAATGTTTTTTGACGCAGCCATCTGTATAACATTCTCGCAGACCCGGGTGGATATCCCTTTCCATCATAACGCAACCTGATAGTCATAATATACTTCTACTCGATAAAAAATCTTTTCACTCAACAGAACCCGTATCCTCATACCGTGATCGTTACCAATAGATATGGTGAACCGCAGTGAAGTCTTTAATGAAGATCAAAATATAGAATCCATGAGCTCTTCTATATCTTTCATATTTTTTTCTATCTTCTCTATGCGTTCTTTTTTATTTTCTTTTATCTCTTCCTTTATCTCATCTATGGATCTGTCCAGCCTATAGATGTGTACCGGTCTGCCTTTTCCTTCTTTTTTGAGGTCCCTTTTTGTCACCCATCCACGCTCTTTCAATTCCTGCATGGCGATGGAGACCTCCGGTTGTCTTAATCTCGTGGCGTCTTCGATCTCTCTACTCCTGGTTTCGTCTCTGCCTGCGAGGAAAACAAAAGTTATTGCGACGTTTTTGTTGAATCCAGCTCTTACCAACTTGTCTATCAACTCTTCTTCCTCCTCACTCAGATCGTTGTCATATACGATCTTATCCTCTAATCCTTTCTTCTTGACCTTTTCGATCAACTTTTTTTCCTCTTTAGTCAGGTCTTCTTCCACCATTTTTACACCTATCGAGGTTGCTACATAAGGTATAGTATAAATCTTTTTTGAATATTTAATCACATATATGCCATGAGAAAAAGGGATAATACTAAATCTTAAAAGATAGGATTACTCATGGATGTTAACGCTCTCGATACTGATAGTCGTTCTTCTTATAATAATAGCGGGCCTCGTCTACGCCTGGAAGAGTGAGATGTATCTAGTTCAGGTTCTGATGATCCAAAATTTACTCATATTCATGATAGTAAATCCCTATTTCAGCGGACCATTTTTTGGACCTGCGGTAGATATCCTTGCCGGAAGAGCTATCTATCTCTATGACCTAGGGCTTCTATTTACTAGGGCCCACACTTTTGTAACCATGATGTTCACCCATGCGGATATAATGCACATCTTCGGGAACCTGATAGTCCTTTTCTTCATAGGCATGGCCTTGGAAAGTAGAGTGGGTAAAAGATGGACTTTCGTTTTTTACTTTTTTACGGGATTCATAGCTACTATCGGGCAGTACTCGTTGAACTGGCTTCAAGTTTTGAGCGGAGTCTCAGGATGGAACATCCTACAGATACCGAACATCGGCGCCTCCGGAGCCGTATTTGGGATAATGGGTGCACTGGTTTTTCTCTACCCTAAGGATAGGATCACCATGCTTTTGGGTCCTATATTGGTACCGAGGGTCAGGGTGGATCTTGCTGTAGGCGTTTTCATACTCATGCAGACCGGTATCATCTTCATCTCCGGTGTTACCAACATAGCTCATGCGGCTCACTTTACAGGTTTCGCCGCAGGTATAGTTTTAGGAGCCTATGCAAAAAGAGAGGGTGTTATGGAATTAAAAGAAGGACCCCTACACGATTATACGAAGTTGAAAAAACTCGTGAAGACCCAGGAACACAAAAAGATATATGAAACCATCATGGGATCTGACGAGAAAGACGTCAAGGAGGCTTGGTCCGAACACCTTATAGAAAAATCCAAATGCCCGAAGTGCGGTCAAGACCTTACCACGGGTGAATGTGAATGCGGTTTCGATGTATGGGAAGATTGATATAATGGAAGACCTAAAGAACACCATAAGAAGCGTGAAGGTGAAGGACCATGAAAGTACCAAATTCATACTATCTCAGGTGTTCCGTTTGTGAGGAAGACACTCTCCATAAGATATTGAAAGGAGAAGTCGGCACCAAGGGAAAGGAAGTGACGATAGACGGCGTGGTTAGATGTAACGAGTGCGGCACAACGGAGCATAGGACCATCCGTGAGAAGAAAGCCGTAGATGTACCGATCATCGTGAGTTGGAAGGACGACTCCGAGAAAGAAAGCATATCGCTCTATCCCGATGAGTGGATACACATAGGGGACGAGTTGATAATAGATGATTCCACCGTGAAAGTCACATCTATAACGCAAAGGAAAAAGGACGGTACCGCCAGGACTAGTTCCTCTAAAGTCGAGGACATAGATACCATCTGGGCCAAAAAGTACGACAAGGTCCGTGTGAAGGTAACGGTAAACAAGGGTAGAAGCAGTTCTTCAGAGGTGTTAGAAGTGGTACCCGAAGAAGAATTTCATTTGAACAGTATGTTGGAGTTCGACAAAGACGAAGCCGTGATCCACAAGATAATGACCCATGACGGCATGATAAAAAAGGGAAGTGTAAAAGCGGAAGACATCAAAAGGATCTATGCGAAAAAGATACGCTGAGGCCTAGAGTAAAAGGTTCACATCAATCCCATCTGTCCCAATTTCTCAGGTAGGTAAGTATCGGTAACATAGTCCAATCCATACTTCGCTAAGGCCTGCTGCTCCGCCTTTTTGTTTATATCTAACATGGTCTCGATCTCTTCTTTCCAGAAGTCGGTATCGAACCTCGGATCATCTAGTTCCTGCTCCAAAGCTTTCCTGTCGTTTTTTGAGAGTTTATCTGTTGGCAGATCATAGGTCATTATATCGCTGGCAGTTATACCGATATACTCCGCGGTGGGGGTCGCAAGGTAATCGGAAAGGTACGCAGTATTTATAGCACCGTAGGCCACCGAGGCGAAGATCCTGAAACTCCATGGATCGGCATCGGTGAAAACAACTACCGGTATACCTTCCTCCTCGCTCAACCTTTTTATGACCCGTCTGGTCGCTCTCGCGGGTTGCCCTTTTAGATGCACCAATAAAGCGTTGGCTTCTTCATCGAAGCCGTTCTCTACCAGCCTATCGAACATACCCCCAGTCTCTATGGCTATCATAAAATCGACGTCGACGTCTTTAAAATTCACCTTGTCGGATTCTACGTTGTATGGGACGGTATAACCCGAGTCTCCTACGTCGTCTCTGCAGTTGATTTTCCTGATCTCTCCCTTCCTGTTGACTTCCTCTACGGTTATATTTCCTATCAACCTAGCTCCATCTTCTTCCGGTCGAAGTTTGAAGTCTTCTCTCAAACACCCAGTGGCCAATTCCATGTCCTCGGCTAGACTGTCGGACTCGTTCTGCTTGCTGAATTCTGCTTTATCCCATCCTTCAGAGATATAATACATCTCTCTCAGCGTTGAAGATTTATCCCCCTCGATCATATCCTGTATCAGCTCCAGCATGTAGAGTGTTCGGAGCAGCATCCTGGCACTCTTCAATTTCTTTGCGGACCTTTTGGTTTTTGAATCGCCGAGTTTCCATACACCTTCTCTACGATCTAATTCTATGTTAGATTTGGACCGCGTAGGGATAGCCATATTCGGGATATCACCGTTTTCAAGCTGTTGGTAGAATCGCTCCGCGATATCTCTTAACTCGTCCAGCGCTTCTTGGTGTCTCTCTTCTTTTTTTCCTTTCATATCATCACTCCTCCTTTATCTCCGCCATCTCTATACCCCAATCGTCTGGTAAGGTTTCGGCTCCGATGAGTTTTGTCTCCGTGACTCCTTCGATGTATACATCTGTACCATCTAAGTCATCTTCTTCTAAACCTCCATCGAATTCTAGACTGATCCTTCTTCTCTCAGATGGTTTCAAAGTTTCAAGCGTCCATTCTAAGTGATCTCCTTGATGGTCTGGATCGACGTTGGACGACAAAAGTTCTGTTTCAGGATAAGGTTTTTCGAAAAACAGGTTCATCTTTTTATTTTTGGGAGTATAATTTGTTATGTCTATATCGATCTTGCACCTGCCGTTATCCCACTCGCATCTCCTGTCTACATAGACCACTCCCATTATTTTGGTCATAGATTTACTCAATTCTGGTATTTCTTTTCCCACTATTTCAGCGGATTTTTTTGCTATCATAGGTAGTATGTCGTTGACCACCGTGAACTTCTTTTTGACCTTTTTGCGTCTTTTCTCTTTGTTCAGGTGTGTCCTCAAGTTCCTAGCACATTCTCTCAGTCCTTTCTCGACCTCATCGATAACTTCCGGTATGTCCGCGATAGAGTCTTTTGCTTCGGATGTGAATGGAACCCTTGTAGACGCTACGTGGACCAAGATGACCGCAGGCCCGGAGGGCATCCCTCTACCTCCTCTTTGATCCAGGCCGTATATCCTCCAATCTATGTTTTTTATGGCGGTGGAAACGGCACATCCACTCTTTTTGTAAAGCAGCGGGACCCTGTTAGCGAACCGTAAAACTTTCACAGGTCCTTCCTTGGGTAGGTCACCGCCGTAAACGAGTCCCACTTCCACCTGGAACGGATTACCCGAATAGACCTCAGGATCTCTTGTCGAAGGAGGGGCGTAGTATTCTGGATGTTGTCCCTTGAGGACGTTCTTGAGTCCCTTCTTTATCAACATACCTTTTATGGGGGAGAGACAGTCGGTCTTTGGTGCCATGAGTTTGACTTTTTTAGCTGCTTTCAAAATTTTCTTACAATCTTCGACCTCAAGATTTTTTGGTTTAGTTTTCTCGTCCATCTCCGCCTCTTCACATATATCCCCCGCTTTACTGTAACTTATCCTGCTGAACTCGTGTTTTAAAAATGATTTCAAAGTCCTTCTATCTGTGTCTTTCGCCATCTTCGCCAAGGTACCCAGTTCTATCCCCTTCAGATGTGGTTGTACCGCTTTAGTTTTCTCTGGGAGTTGATCTGTCGCCCGTTTAAAAATTATTTTTTCTCCATCCCTATCGAACTCTATCCTTGCGTGGGGATTGACTATAGCCGTATTTTTCAGATACTCGAAGACGGAATGTTTCCCCCGTCTCATCAACCCCTTTATGGTGGTCTCGAATTTCATACCGTGCTCTTTACCTTCCCATAGGACCACATCGTCATCGAGGACTTCCGGTTCGTTCTTCTTGGTATCCATGGTTATCTTCATCTTATGGGCGTAATCTTTTTCTTTGACTTTAGACCAAACCAGGGTGGCTTTACCCGTGGTCAGTTGGCCGTACATCACCACTGCCGATACCCCTATACCTTGTTGCCCTCTACTTTGACTGATCTCGTGGAACCTTGAGCCGTAAAGGAGTTTACCGAAGACTTCTGGTACTTTTCTCTTCACTATGCCGGGCCCGTTGTCTTCCACCGTTATCTTATACTCTCTGTCGTTTATCTCTTGGATCCCTACTTTGATCTCTGGAAGGATCTCCGCCTCTTCACAGGCGTCGAGCGAGTTGTCTACACCTTCTTTTACAGCCGTGACCAACGCCTTGGTCAACGAGTCAAAGCCTAAGATGTGTTTGTTCCTCTCAAAAAATTCTCCGACAGAGATCTCCTGTTGTTTTTCCGCAAGTTCCTCGGCTATTGAGGCCATAAGTTCTCGTCAACTCCTTAAAACTTTGGTATTGTTAAACTTTCTGGAAAGCGAGACAGAAAATAGAAAAAAAAGAGGTGAAGTATTTTACACTCACCTGCTAGATTCTCTATCCTGCAGCCTTTCTTCTTCGGATAGATCATCGATATTTTTTCCGGGCATTGCCTTGCCCAGTCCTTCAGATACCTCAGCTATCTTTTCAGGATCGTCAAAATTATGGACGGCTTCCACTATGGCTTCACCCATGACCTGTGGACTTTCGGACTTGAATATACCGCTGCCAACGAATACCCCATCTGTACCTAGCATCATCATCAGGGCCGCATCGGCAGGCGTCGCTATACCTCCCGCGGCGAAATTTACCACGGGCAAGCGCTGCCTCTCCGCGACCTCTTCTACGAGTTTTAGGGTCACGCCGTGCTTTTTAGCTACGTCGATCAATTCATGTTTCTCTTTTTCCTTCAGTTCTCTTATCTCGCCCATGACCGCTCTTTGATGTCTGACGGCCTCGACGATGTTACCCGTTCCGGCTTCTCCCTTCGTCCTCATCATGGCGGCACCTTCTTCTATCCTGCGCAAGGCTTCTCCAAGGTTTCTACATCCACATACGAAGGGGATATCATGATCAGTCTTGTCAACGTGATAGAAAGGGTCAGCTGGGGTCAAAACTTCTGATTCATCCACCATGTCTACACCTAATGACTCCAAAACACGGGACTCTGCGATGTGCCCTATCCTGCACTTTGCCATCACAGGTATGTCAACAGCATCTATTATCTCTTTTATCTTCGCAGGATCGGCCATCCTAGCTACACCTCCTACCTCTCTTATATCGGCTGGGACCATTTCAAGGGCCATCACGGAAACGGCTCCAGCATCCT
>SL_5KL_010_SEDDRAFT_10000089_pt1 | contig 49314 bp, 47 predicted proteins | sample SodLakKL_010_SED_FD_9118 | JGI IMG/M metagenome (IMG submission 9118)
GACCCGTTGAGTGATGATGGTTCTAGTTCGATATCACAAACCAAGTGGAGATACCAGAGAGTGGGAACAGACACTACTGGCGGATAGAGAGGAAATGATCGTATCCACCTTTCGATTCCGCCTTAAAAAACCTTTTTCACCTTTTGATTCCCGTATTTTGATCAAAGACGGTTATTATGGAGTTATGTTTGATCTATTTGACAATTGGTATAACGTTGTCAAAGTATACGATAAAAATAAAAATCTAGTTGGGTATTATTCAGATATCCGAACCCCACCAATAAGGATAAAAAATGGTTATGAAGCTACAGACCTGTTCCTAGACTTTTGGGTTGAACTAGATAGAAGCTACATAATTTTAGACCTCGATGAATTTCAGGTAGCTAATTTATCTAAAGATTTGAAGAACCAGGCAAGGGATGTCGCAAAAAAATTGAAAGATATGATAGAAAACAATGTGTATCCGCCAAAGATTGTTAGTTCGTTCAATATATCTGCAGATGAAATCGGTGAGATTTAATCTATGAAAATCGATATCTAGGTGTTGACCGAAAAAGCCGGCGGGTACAAAACTTATTTCCGATTATTTATAATATGTTTTTAATACCCTCGCCTATCTTCTAGTATATAAACCTATATAAAGCGTCATACAGTTTCTTTAAAATTCCCTAAGGAAATAGACCAGGAGTTGTCTGACGAAAGCTTTTTTATGGATTAATACATCGTTACATTTCCCTAGCCCGCTCCTTTAATGCGGTCAAACCGGGTGGAAAGCAGATGCCTTAACAGGTGTATATAGTCCGTTTCGATTTCCACATGAAATAAAGGGGTGGTTAGGCATAAGCCCTGATTATCAAAGTATGGTCATAATCGTATTTAAACGATATCACATACCTTCAAGTCCAGAAGATTGATCATTGATATCAGGGGGAGATAAATATGGAAGGAAACGTATTCAGCACATACATAAGTTCAAAGCCCCTGTTCAAAGGGGATCGGGATATCTTAAGACCATCCTATATACCTGAGGAGTTACCTCACCGTGAGAAATACATAAATGATTTAGCTTCAATTATGGTAACAGCTCTTCGAGGTAACAGACCATCTAATGTATTGATATTCGGTAAAACAGGAACTGGTAAAACAGCAGTAGTTCGCTTTCTAGAAAGGGAGATAAACAGATTGAAGAGAGAATCATCTAAAAGTAATCTTGAAGATGATTTCAACAATGAAAATATAGATAGGGTTCAATATGCATATATCAACTGTGAAGTAGTTGATACTCATTATGGCGTTATGAAAAATATAGGTAACAAATTCGTCGAGAAATGGAGCGAACAGATACCTTTTACTGGTTGGCCTATGGAAAAAGTCTATGAATCTTTAAAGGAACGAATCGACGAAAAACCTAGGGTCGTCGTTATAATCTTGGACGAATTGGACAAATTAGTAACTAAAAGCGGAGATTCAGTACTATACCACTTATCTAAAATAAACTCTGAACTTGAGAATAGTAAAGTAAGCTTGATCGGTATATCTAATAATCTGAAATTTACAGAATTTTTAGACCCGCGTGTGAGGAGTCGTTTAGGTGAGGAAAAATTGATATTCCCACCCTATAACGCCGATCAACTCAAGGATATTTTATCCGACAGAGCGAATAAAGCATTCGAGAGCAACGTGATAAGTGAAGAGGTCATATCCCTCTGTTCTGCCTTGGCAGCTCAAGAGCACGGCGACGCAAGGAGAGCTTTGGATCTACTCAGAGTATCTACCGAGATCGCTGAAAGAGAGAACTGTAAGAACATCAATACTAATCATGTTTACAAAGCAAAGAATAAGATAGAACAAGATTGTGTCAGAGAAGCAGTTATCACGCTGCCTACTCACTCTAAAATAGTATTGTATTCGATATTATTGAGTGAGAAAAACGGACACGATAAACTGACAACTGGAGAGGTTTACACAGGTTACAAAGAACTGTGCATACGCTCTGGAATGGATCCCCTCACCCAAAGAAGGATCACCGATCTCATATCTGAACTAGACATGTTAGGTTTGATCAACGCTAGAGTAAAGTCGTTCGGTCGACGAGGAAGGACTAGAGAGATACAAGCTAGTGTACAGAATGGAGATACCATCGATATAATAGAGGATGACGAAAGTATAAAATCCGTAGATGGATTATCCCTTTCTTCTGTGAAACAGACAAAACTGATATAGGATTTTTTAAAACCTTTACTTTTTACTTTTTTATTATCCTTTTCTTATGTGAATTCCCATTATCATCTTCTTTGAGATCTTTCTTAGTATCTCTTTTATAATGATTTATAGAATATTCTAAAACTATGGGTGCCGAAATGATAACTATAATCGAGATTACTAGATTCCGCCATGTATTCGAAGGTATGCTATCGGTTCTACCCATATATATCAATTTGATCGAACCGAACCAAGGTAATTCTCCTCTAGCTTTACCTTCGATCCACTCTATTTTTACCGGTTCTTGGATATTTCGCAGATTACCTTGATCGTAAATACCCCTACCATTCCTGATATTGTTGTCACCCATGGTGATAAAACCATCGTGTCTATAACCATTGTCCTCATCGAGAAAGTTATCTAAGTCTATCTCTAAGATAACATCCCTGTGCCCATAGTCATAGATTATGATATTCTCTGTAAGACCATAGACTCTTTCACCTTCGTCACTCTCCCAATCCACTCCATAAGTTAAGTCCGCAAGAGTAGGGACGTCGAATCCATCTGCAGTTTCATTGTATTCTATGTACACCACTGGTCGATGGATAACTGGAGTTTTGTCTTCTGACCCATCTGGACGGAATATGATCACATCGCCATACTGGCCATAACTACTATAACCAGAGTGTCTACCCTCTACATAAGAAACAATATCATCACGACAGTTGATAGACTTAACAGCGACTATATCACCGGTGTCTATAACCCCTATTTGACTTGCTGGAGGCTCTCCCTCACCGTGACTCATACTGGGAGATTCGATGACAACCATAGGAGGCCATCGTCCCGTATAAACATAAAGTGAACTTAATATGATACCTAATATCAAGAGGGCAATAGCTGCGTCCTTCAAAATCGGTATCAATTCATCTTTGAGATCTTCCATGTCGAAATAATCTACACTACACCTTTATTAAGTATTTTTCTCGAGAATGAACCCAGTTTTAGTCAATTCTTTATAAACTATGTTGATACCCCTCTCGATATCCCCAATATTTTTCCCGCCAGTACAAACTACCTTTCCAGAACCAAAAAACAACATAACTAGCTTTGGATCTGACATCCTGTACACCAATCCGGGGAATTGCTCTGGTTCGTATTCTGTTCTTTCTAATCCCAATGATATAGCTATCGAACTTAGATTGAGTCTATCTTCAAGGTCTGTGGTCGCTACTATATTTTGGATTTCTATATCAGGTTGTTCCAATACCTCGATGTTATTTTCTTCTAATATTGTTTTGAGATAATCCACCGTTTTATAGATTTGTTCCTCTCGTTTGGCCCCAGTACACACCATCTTTCCACTACCAAATATCAATACTGAAGTTCTAAATTCTTTTTCCCTTAACTTATAGATCACACCTCTAAATTTCTCAGGCTCATATTCAGAACCATCTAACAATTCTACGATCTCATCTAGATCGAAAGAGTTACCTAGTATAACCGAGGCGACTATGTTTTGAACTTCTATCTTGAACACCAATATCCCTCCTATATTTATAGTAAATTCTTTTACGTTGATGTTACTATGAAATATATTCAATATTTATAAAACTTCGCTTTTAATACCTCTTTCGCAAACGAAAGATAATTAAAGCAAAAAGGTTTACAGTAGGACGATGAACAGACCTACTATCGATGAGTATTTTATGTCTATGGCCGAATTATCTGCTTCAAGATCAACTTGTCTTAGAAGAAAGGTAGGGGCAGTGATAGTAAAGGATAAACAGGTTTTGAGCACGGGTTACAACGGTGCTCCAAAAGAACTCCCACATTGTGAAAAGGTTGGATGCCGTAGAAAGAGGATGAAGGTGAAATCTGGTACTAGACATGAATTGTGCAGAGGGGTTCACGCTGAACAAAACGCAGTTATCCAAGCAGCCGTATTTGGAGTAAGTGTTAAGAACGCAACACTTTACTGCACACACCATCCATGTGTTTTATGTATGAAGATATTGATAAATGCAGATATAAAAAGGGTGGTTTACAAAGAAGGGTATCCCGACGATTTATCACAAGAGATGTTGGAAGAAAGTGAGATAGAGATAGAAAAAATTGATTGACATATAAATAATAAAATAAAAGTGGACCATATTTAAGGCCCGATTAAACTGTTTTAAAGGCTAAGTGCATCTACTGGACAGACTTCTATACAGTTTCCACAATCGATGCAGGTCTCCTCGTCTATAATTGCTACTTCTTCTACCGTGATGGCTTCTACCGGACATTCCGGTTCACATTGGCCACAGGCAATACAAGCGTCCTCATCTACGTCTACTACCATTTTATCACGGGGGATGTGAGGTATACTATATATAAAAATTTTACTGAAATCTATAGGCTTAGTGCGTCTACTGGACAGACGTCTACACAATCCCCAATATCTTCGCATATATCGGCATCTACTTTGGCTACATCTTCAATTGTTAACGCATCTACAGGACAGGCTTCCTCGCATAGACCACATGCTATACAGGCATCTTCATCTATCTTGACTACCATCTTATCACGCTGTGAAATAGATAACAAATAATAAAAACCTTTCTGTCAAAACATTCTAGTGTAGAAAAATATAATAATTGGCATCTATGATTGAGTTTCATGCGGATAATACTCGACGAGAATCTGCCGGCTCAAACAAAAAACGAGATAAAAGAGTCCTATGAGAGTGAAGATATATTAGATGTGGATGAATCGTATAAAGGTATACTAGATCTAAGACTAGTGGACAAGATGGATGAAAATGATATCATGATCACCAGGGATAAAGAACTTCACAAAAATCTTTTAGATATAGACAAATACAGCATATATTACGATATACAAAAAAACAATATCGTGGAGATATTGGTTAAAATAAAATATTATCTCAAAGGATATGATCAGCAGACCATCGAAGCTGGTTCTAAAATGAACAACCATATCACAGATGGAGCTAATTCATTACTTAGAAAAAGATTTGAAGAGCTAAAAAAAGAGAATTCTGAACTTAAATGTCGTATGAATGTTCTAGAGGGTAAGTTGGAATCCATATTAAATACTGCAAATTCAGTACTCGATGAAAAAAACTGATGAAAAACTTTTAATAAGTCTAAGTACATATTTTTAGTTGAGAGTGAATAATATGATGGATTCGTTATTAGAAAAGAAACTAAAAAAGATAATGGAAGGGAGTGTAGTAGTAGTGATGGACGACGGGATGTCATTTATAGGTACTCTTAAGGAATTTGATAAAGAAACTCTTGTTCTGAGCGATGTATATCAAGGATCTGCTAGTGAGATAAACTGGGAAGAGGTCAGTGAAGATAATGAAGAGGACATGAAAGAAAAGATGAAGGATAAAAGCGAGAGATATGGATTTGTTGATTGGACAGCAGTTCATCTCGAAGAGGTATATATCAGAGTAGAACATATTTCAAGGATATGGCCCTGGAAGATAGTCGAAAAAGTACCTGCTTTAAGTAAAAAATATAGGGCAGGACCTGTTTATAGAGACAATCATTCTACTCCAAACATATCTGGAAGTATGGATATACCCGAAAGTATGAGAAAACGATAATCAAAACCCTACCCTTTTATTTTCTTTACCTTTTGCTCTAATTCTTCTCTGAGTTCTAAACCTTTATTCTCGCTTCCGAAATAATCTACTCTAGCTGCTATGGCTATCTTGTTTGCAAATAACCTTGCGATCTTGCCTCTTTTATCTGCATCCGCCTTGTGTACATATGGATGTTGTAGGAGCAATCCATGTTTAGGTGGTTTTGTTCCCTTACTAAGGTGACTGAATAGAGCTTTTTCCGCTCCCAAGACCTGTATTGTACTAGAGGGGAGCTTTGCCATCTCTTCCAGCGAGCCGACCTGTGCTATCAATTCCGCACCCAGTTTAACACCAGTCAGTTCAGTGATATTAGGAGCTCTTTCTTTCATCAGATCCTCTACATAATCCCATAATTCATTTCTAAATTCTTTTTTATCCCGTATCAACTTCGCAAATCTCTGATAATTTTTTCTCTCTATCTCTGATATGTTCCCACCGACTGATTCCTGGACCATACCTGTTTTTTCTTGGATCTGATTCCTACCACCAAAGTTTGAAACTAATTCTAAAAAATCCTCGTCATCCACGGATTCTTCGAGTTCGGGATAATGGATAGAATACCAGTCCCGCAACCGTTCCATTAGTTGATTGATAGTTTCGTTAAGGTCTTGGATTGTTTTTACCGCCTTTGCAAGATGTTCACCATGATCTACCGATTCTCTGAGTTCCAACTTACCAAGTCTTGTTAACATTTCTTGAAGTAGATCAGGACCAAAAGAATAGTCCTCTGCTTTTATGAAGCTTGTATCAAATGGCTTCTTTTCCCCAAATTCAGATAACCGATCTTCAGTCACTTTTAAAGGGGAATGTCTTTCAGCAAGGGTTTTTTCTTCATCTAAAACCTCTCCCTTTTTCATTCTATATCTCTTCTTTGCTAGTACTTTAGGGTCCTTTTCAAATAGTATCTTATCTAAGACTTCTCTTTGCTTTAAAACAAAAACCCCGAACCACTTCGTGCATAGAAGTCTTTCATCTTCCTTCGACATATCAACCATCTCACGGTATGGCACACTTTGCTATAAAATTTACCTAACCTTCATCCTCTATTATATACAGATATCCCATAACCTTGATCACTGGTACTTCATCTCCCTCGGTCTCAAAATCTTCTGGTTTTAGTAGTGTGACCGTATCATAGCTTTCAGGATCAAGGACTTTAATCTCATCTTTGCTCTCTGAAACTATGACAGAACGCTGGATCAACTCATCTCCTCCTAAAACCTCGGCGTTTTCTAATCGTTTATAATCCATCAACCTTCTTTCCCCACTTTTTACCACCTTTAAAACGACTTTACCACCGCTGTCTTTGAGTTTTTTGACCCTAAATATTTCATTATCTATTTCTATGAAATCGTTCAACTCATAAGCAGGTATCCTCACAGAGTAGGTCATCCTGTAAATATTTTGACCGTCTTCTCTTCCAGCCAATTTAGCAGAACTTTTTACACTTCCTCCTACAGCTCTAGATATCTCATAAGCTAGATTCTTTGTAACGCCCGAATCACTTAGATAAAAATCTAGACCTCCGTGCATCTCTTCTTGTGCTGTCAGAAACACACTCCTTTTTTCGTCTTTTTTAATCTCTATCCTTTTTTTAACTTTTTCAACAATCAAATTTTTCTGTTCTTCGGTTAATTCTTTGCTGGAGGGTCTTACTTGAAGTATCGCCTCATAGTAATCGCCGTGTATCCTACTGCAAATTGTACACTGGGTTTTTTTGAAAACTATCTTAGAGGATATATCCTTCTCAGTGACCATGTCCCCAGACCTTAATTCTACCGAAATATCTGCGATTATATTGTATGGATCCTCCTCGTGAAATTCGACATTGAATGAGAACTTTTCTACTTCATACGGCACTGAAATAGACTCATCTATCTTCTTTAACATTATAGCTTCCATATCTGGACGTTCTATCCAGTTGCTCTTCCTCTTAACACTACCACAAACGGGACAGATCTCTATCTCGATACGTTCATCTATATCGATATTCAATTTCCTTTTTTTGAAACATTCAGAGCATAAGCCATCGAACAATTCATCTGGTTCAGACCCACATTCTACGCAGAACATATCCTTATATCCTCACTATCTGTAAATGTGGTACACCTTCAATCCAGAGTACATCTTCCTCGAATCCAAATCCATTTTCTATGGCTTTATCTACAGTATTTTTACCAACTAGATTAGCTATAGTTGCGCATCTAAATTCTTCCTCTATATCATCTAGTTCCTTTTCTCTACCACCGTAGAATGATTCTTTAACATCTAAATGGAGATCCTCTTCTGCGAATGTTTTTCCTAGCAACTCCTTATCACAGGCAGCTAGTAACTTTTCATTCTGTTGGTCATAAATCTGATAGCTTATCTTCATCATCTACATCTCTTTTTATACAAATTTATACTTTCCCTGTCTTGGCTGCATTATCTGTCCGTTCTGTCTCATCTTCTGTAATTCCTTTCTAACTTTTTCCTGGGATATTCCAGCTTTTTCACCGCGTTCGATGATCTCATCTTCAGGAGCACCACCGTCATGCAACTGTTCAAGCTCTTTGATAATATCTCGTATGTCATGCATTATAGTTCTTTCGCTTGAAGATATACCTGAAGCCACAAAATCTATGTCCAATCCACCTTCAGAAGTGGAAGCTACTTCGTTCAAGAAATATCGAGTCACATTGATAGCCCGTTTTGCATCCTCGTTGGTCACTTTTTTTCTAAGATGAGCTCTAGCACTGGCCTCGGATAACCTTACTAGTGATTCTAATTGTCTTGCAGTGATCGGTATAGCGTCTTCACTACCTCCACCTGCTCTTATGTCTAGGTAAAAGCTTTCGAGTTCATCTCTAGCATCATCAGTCATGATCGGGTTGACCGTCTTAGCATAAGAAACATACTTCTTCAAAAAGTCCTTCTCGAAGGGAGGTACGAACCTCTTCTCCGGTTCATAAGTATCATCATTTATCATCTTCTCACCGACCTGATGCAGTTCCAATATGTGTTGAGCAATATTTCGGTCTTTTTCTTTATCTGGCTCATCCATTATAGCAAAGATCAGATCGAAACGAGAGATCAACGGAGGTGGTAGTTTGATCTGCTGGGATATATTTTCATGTTTTTCAAATCTACCTAACTCTGGGTTGGCAGCCCCAAGAACCGCACAACGGGAGTTCAATCTTGCATTTATACCTGCTTTAGCCACAGATATACTCTGCTGTTCCATAGCCTCATGCATTGCGCTTCGATCTTCATCTCTCATCTTATCCAATTCGTCAACTGCAGCTATACCATTATCTGCTAATACCAGGGTACCAGCTTCCAAGATCCATTGACTCTCTCCCATGACTTCTTCCCTGACAGCTGCGGCGGTCAGCCCTGCTCCAGTCGTTCCCTTTCCCGATGCATACATCCCCCTAGGCGTCAGGTCAGAGATATATCTCAACAACTGGGATTTTGCGGTTCCTGGATCACCTACTAGTAATATGTGGATATCTCCCCTTACATTGCTACCATCCGGTGTCTTTTTCTTTACTCCGCTGAAGAGCTGAAGTGCTAAACCAGTTTTTATCATCTTCATACCCTGTATACTAGGAGCTATGGAATTCACTAATTTTGAAAATAAACGGGGATCTTTTGATGTGTCCAATATCTCTTTCTTATCCTCATCGGATAACTTAACGTCTTTATACTCATAATCCTGGACTTCGAAACTATTGAGTCTCATGAAGATATTGAATGTTCTAGATTGAGATCCCCCCGGTCCACTTTTTGGAGTCCCATCTAGGATGCCGTTCATAACAATTCTATCACCGGGTGAAACCGTACCCACTAGGTCTTCTCTCGTCCAGCCCTTTAATCTTTGTGGCTGCTCCCCTCCCCTAAGGTCTTCGGGGCTTTCTTGTATCTCCATAGTTTGATAGTCAGTGAACTCAGACTCCTCCAAGATGAGTTTAAAACTGGTTTTATTAGAAGATTTACCACAGCCTTGGCATTCCATCGGTTCTTCGATCTTACCTGCACTCTGTTCTAATCTTAAAGTAGCTCCACATCTCATGCACTGGAAAACCGCTGTAGTCAACCTTGGTCGGACCTCTGTTGCCTTTCGTACTAAACCTTTCACCCCGATGAATTGAGTGAGGTCGTCTGCCCTTAACTCTCTGATACCTTTATTATGTGCTTCTGGAAGATCTTTTATCCTAACCCTTATTGGTAATTCATCGTAACTCGAACCAAGTATCTCGTTTATGGCTTCAGTCGCAGCCTCCAAACACACTCTTGGTTTTTCGTGGATATATTCCGGAAAATCGACTTCGAAGTGATCCATCAATTCTCCATAAGTTATAACCAATGATCTATCATCCGGATAGTTCTCCGCTATCCTAATTATCTCTGATGTGAACCCTTCTTCTTCGAAGAAGAGTTTGAAATTTTCCCGTATCTCATCTTCAGAATATTCTTTCATCTTCATTTCTCCGGATTTTTGTCATATATCTTCGGTTATTAACATTTTACTTGAAAACATGGGGGGTTTTAAATATGGAGGTAGGAGATGAATGAAAGTGGTTGATGGAATTATACACAAATCGATTATATGGGAAAATCTTTTTTGCTTACTAGTGCGATGTAACTTGATATGGTAGAAACTCTCTACTCAAAAAAGATTCCAGTTATTTTAATTTTGTTCATATTAGTTACACCAGCATTAGTATTTATCAATTCAGAAACTCAAGCTTCTGAAATAGGCGAATTTCCATATCCCGGAGACGATTGGTCATGGAGTATGATCGGAACCCAATACGCTCATCAGCTCGGTGAAAAAGGTGATGACGTATTAGTGGCGGTACTGGATACCGGTATAGATTATACACATCCTGATCTCGAAGATAAGATGTGGGATGGTATCGGATATGATTTTGTTAACGGTGATGAGGATCCTATGGATGAGGATGGGCACGGAACTCATGTGGCAGGTATCATAAGCAGTGTAGCTCCTGAAGCAGAGCTCATGGCCCTTAAAGTAGTTGAAGAAGAGGGTGGAAGTTGGCAAGAAGTCTCTGAAGCCATCAGATTCGCCAGGGACTACGGCGCAGATATAATCACAATGAGCTTTGGAGGAGAAAGATCTCCCCTGTCAAGAGCGGTAGAGATGCAGATAGGTCATGCATATGATAGAGATGATACATTATTCGTAAGCTCTGCCGGTAATGACAATACTGATAACGAATATTATCCTGCAGCATATGATAACGTGATCGCTGTATCAGCTATAGATTCTAATAAAGAAAAAGCTAGTTACAGTAATTACGGAGATTGGATAGAGTTGACAGCCCCTGGAGGAGATAGTGGTGATAGGATAATGTCCACTCTCCCGGATGATGGTCACGGAGAAAAAATGGGCACATCTGTGGCATGTCCCTATGTAGCTGGTGTCGCTGCATTAAGGAAAGGAGCTTTTCCTGGATCGAGTAACCAAGATATACGAGAGTCTATTAGGGACACAGCTATCGAACTCGAGGGGCCAAAAGTCCATTTCGGACACGGTCTTGTCAATGCATACCAAGCAGCAGGTGGTGTCACACCTACCCCTCCTATGAATCTAAATGGTGAGGCGGGAGATGGTCTGATCGAATTGAATTGGGAAGAACCTTGGGATCAGGGTATAACAGATATAGAAGAGTTCCATATCTATAGAGGAACCTCCCCAGAAAATATGGATATTATATACGAAACCGAAGAGGCTCATAAAATCGAGTATTTAGACGAAGATGTAATCAACGAACAATTATATTATTATCATATAACAGCATTGAATTCAGAAGGGGAAAGTTATCCTAGTGAAGAGATAACGATCATTCCAAGAGAATCACCGACTCATCCTAGTGAACCACGGAACTTGGAAGCTGAAGAGACAACAGAAGGTATCCGGTTGACCTGGGACAAGCCCTTTGATGATGGAGGTTCTACATTGACTGAATACAGGATATATGTAGGTACAGAATCGGATGATTTAGACTATATAGCAAGTATCGATTCTTCAGAATCATGGTACCTTGATAGAGATTTAGAAACCAATACTACGTACCATTACGCTGTCACATCTGTCAATGAAGAGGGAGAAAGTGGTTTTTCGAATCAGATCAGTCAAATATACTCTCTTGAGTTAGATGATGCAGACCCACCTCCAAACGAATACCCCCCACTTCAGCCCTACGAAGACTATCCATTGATCCCTTTCGTAAACATGGAACCCATGATATTCATCTTGGTCGTTATATTTTCGATCTCATTGGCATGGCTAACCTTTGTTTATTATAGAGAATATAAAAGGAAGGTTGAGAGAGAAAAGAAAAAACGTAGAACCCAAAAGTCAGATCAACGAAAAAAATATTATTGATTTTTTGGGGAGTAACCATAAAAATTAAAAAATTCCTGTAGATTTAGGTATGATAATATGGGAAGCAAGATCAAAGTCACCGTGGGAGATGTAGAACTCAAAGGAGAATTAGCCGATACTGATTGTGCAGAGGTCATCGAAGAGATGCTTCCGTTGGAAAAGAATTTTCAGACATGGGGGCATGAGATCTACTTTACTATAGCTCTTGAGATGGAACTGGATGAAACAGCCAGAAAAGAAGTGGAGGTTGGTACGTTAGCCTACTGGCCACCGGGTAAAGCCATAGCACTGTTCTTCGGTGAAACACCGGATTCAACTACTAAAAAACCTGTAGCAGCAAGTGACGTGAATATAATCGGATCTATCGAAGAAGCTGAAAAATTAAAAAGTGTTAAAGATGAAGGAACGATCAGGATCGAAAATATGTGAAAAGTTCATAGTACCATAAAAGTAATATCATAAAGGTTTACTTCCAAATCATGACCTCTTCAAATAAAGACTTCGACGAAACTCTGAATACCATATATAGTTTTATCAGGGACAAGGTGGAGAAAACCGGCTCCGATAAAGTGATACTTGGATTGAGTGGCGGACTGGATTCTGCAACGGTATTAAAATTATGTATCGACGCACTAGGGAACGATAAAGTTATCTGCCTCATCATGCCAGAATCTGTTTCTCCGGAACAGGACATGGAAGACGCACGTTGGTTAGCATCAGGATGGGATGTCGAGTATCACGATATCGACATAGATGATATTTTGAATGAATTTCCAGCAGATCCTGATAACCGGATGGCTTTTGCAAACCTAAAAGCAAGGATACGAATGTGCCTGGAGTACTACTTTGCAAATGTTGAGAACGGTCTAGTCGTTGGAACAAGTAACAAAAGTGAATTGTTATTGGGCTACACTACAAAATACGGGGACAGTGCTGCAGATTTCCTACCTGTTGGAGATATATACAAGAGTGATTTAAAAAAATTAGCCGAAGCCATCGAAGTCCCAGAAAGATTTTTAAACAAAGTTCCGAGAGCAGGTCTTTGGGAAGGACAAACCGATGAAGATGAATTGGGATATAAGTACGAGGAAATAGACGAAATACTCAAAGGGATCGAAAAAGGATATTCCTTGGAAAGGATCGCTGAGATCAATGGAGTTTCTAAAGAGGCTGTTCAAGATATAAAAACCATGGTGGAAAAGAATGCTCATAAAAGAAAGATACCCACAGTGGCCAAGTTAAGAAGTGCTACTATCGGAGTAGATTGGAGGGAGTTTTCAGATTAAGAGGGGATTTTTATGGTGATGATATTACTTACTGGGATGCCGGGTTCGGGAAAGGAAGAATTTTTAAGAGTAGCAAAAGATCTTGATTTCGATGTGGTCAGGATGGGAGATGTCGTGAGAGCTATTGCTAAACAAGAGAACATACTGATGGACGACATAAGCGTCGGAAGTTTTGCACACGATCAAAGAGAAAACTTCCATTTTGGGATATGGGCTGAAAGGACATTGAACCGGATCGGAGATAGTAAAACCGTCATCGACGGGGTTAGGAGTTACGAGGAGGTCGAGATTTTCAAATCAGAACTTCAGGAGAAGATGGTCATAGTTGCGATCCACACATCCCCCGATACGAGATATGAAAGGTTGAAGAAAAGGGGTAGAGAGGATAAACCAGAAGATTGGGAACAGTTCGTAGAGCGGGATCATCGTGAATTGGATTGGGGGATAGGCAAAATCATCGCCCTAGCCGACAAGATGATAGTTAACGAAGGTACGATCAAGGAGTTCCATGACGAGGTTCAGCAATTTTTTAATGACATTCTAGAGTAATAGACAAAAAAGATATCTGTTTAGTTTCTCTAAGTTAAAAATAATAAAAAAGAAAAGGATCAGGTGATACCTCAGAGATACCACCTAAATCCAAATTTTACTTATCCAGGTGGACGTCCATCTGTGGATATGGGATGTTCAAACCAGCTTCATCGTATCCTTCTTTAAGCTGTTTCTGCAGATCAAAGAATGTGTTCCAGTAGTCGTCTGTTTTCACCCACGGTCGTACAGCTAATGTCACTGCAGAATCGTCCATGGATTTTACTCTAACTTGTGGTTCTGGATTGTCTAGGATGTTAGGGTGCGATTTCAAAATATCTAATGAAGTCTTTATAGCTAGGTTCAGGTCGTCATCATAACCTACACCGGTTTCTATATCGACCCTTCTAGTCGAGTTCCTAGTATAATTTATTATATTGCTGCCCCAAACCAGTTTGTTAGGTACCACGATGTGTTTGTTATCCCTAGTATCTAATTCAGTCAGACTTATGCCTACGGTCTTGATAACGCCTTCTTCTCCGTTGACTTCCACGTAATGTCCAGCCCTGAAAGGCTTTGTGATGGCTATCATCACACCGGCTGCTATGTTGCTCAAGGTGTCTCCCAGTGCAAAACCTAGAACGAAACCTAAGACCACTGATAAGCTTACCAATGCTGCTCCTACCTGTACACCTAAGAACGATAAAGAAACACCGACAACGAAAACATACAGTACGATCCTCAGTATCCGTGTAGTAAATTCAGTAAGTATTTTACGGATATTGTTCCTGAGCATTGCTTTCCTAATCATCCTTGATACAACTTTTACAAGTATGAGACCCACCACTAGTGTAATCACGAACAACATCAAATTCCATATACTGAACCCTACGTATGGTAACTCTTCTTGCAGCCCGTAACCTGCTATTTCCATATTATATCACCGGTAAAGGATAGCACTACATCTATTTCAAATCTTTGATTTAAACAAAATATGGGAAAGTATTTTAATACTACTACTTTTTTTTGCACCTCAGATGGCTAAAAGAAGAAAGAAAGAAGAAGCCGAAGAAGATTACGATTATGAATTCCCTGAATTCGATCGAAAAGAATACATGCTGGACGAGATCAGAAAGGGAAAGTGTGTTTACATAAGTGTAGCTATAGCACCAATTTTTTCAGTTTTGGCTTTATATGTATTCAGATATAGCGGTCATCAAGCTGTTCTCGGATTTTTAGTGGGTTTAGCCGGCCTCGGTGTTCTTAAAACATTATTTCAGGTAGGAGGCATCGAGATAGATGAATTAGGTTTAAAGGAATGGGCTATGAGTGCCGGGATGTATTTTTTCACCTTTTTGGCGATCTGGGTCGTATTGATGAATCCCCCATTCAGTGACTTCGCTCCTCCCGAATTGGAGGATGTAGTTATAGAATTCGAAGAAGATGGAGAGATCATCGCACACGAATATGTTCAAGAGAATATATCTGAGGAAAATAAGGAATACAATGTCACCATCATCGCAACCATCACAGATAATACAGAAGTAGATCATGAAAGTGTGCAGATCTATCTAGATGGAGATTGGTATTACATGGAGCATGAACCAGATACGCATGAATACCGTTTTGATCTCGGAGAAATTGAGGTAGGGGAGGGACATACAGATATAGCATTCCGGATGGAAGACATACACGGTAACGAAGCAGAGGTCTCTGAAAGATTAGATGTAAGATTAAATTTCTGAACTCGACGAAAAATCTTTAATAAAGTTTTGATTTCTTATATCTGGAGAATTAGATGTCTGACGAGATAGTTTTGACTGTAAAAGAAGCTCCCCAGGAAGACGTGGGAAGGAACAGAGCCAGGATCGGTCCAAAGACGAGGATGGAACTAGATGTGGACGTCGGCGACGTTTTGATGATCAAAGGTGAGAAGGATACTGTCGCTAAAATATTTAGACTCCATTCAGAAGACGAAGGAAAGGGGATAATCCGGATAGATGGACTGGTCAGAAAAAACGCGAAGATATCTCTTGGAGAAAAAGTCAAGGTAAAAAAAGTTAAAACTAGTTCAGCTAAGAAGATCGTTATAGCACCGGTCATAGAAGAGGGAAATCGATTGAGATTCGGGGAAGGGATAGAGTCGTATGTTAAAAAAAGATTATTGGATAGGCCAGTCATGGCAGGCGATGCAATAGTTGTTCCTGGTATAGCACTGATGGGGGGGAGTGTTCCATTTATCGTAATAACTACCAACCCCATCGAACCAGTAGAGGTCATACAAGAAACCGAAGTGGTCGTCAAGGACGAACCAGTCAGTGAATCCGAGATAATCAACGCTACCAAAGTGACATATGAAGATGTTGGTGGTCTAGATGATGAATTGGAAAGGGTCAGGGAGATGATAGAATTACCTCTAAAACATCCCAGAATGTTCGATAGACTAGGTATAGATCCACCTAAAGGTGTGTTACTATATGGACCGCCGGGTACAGGTAAAACTTGGATCGCAAAAGCCGTAGCCAACGAGGCTGGTGCAAATTTCTTTTCAGTTCAGGGACCGGAGATAATGTCCAAATATTATGGCCAGAGTGAGGGGAAGTTAAGAGAGAAATTCGAAGAAGCTGAAGAGCAATCTCCTTCGATCATTTTTATAGATGAATTGGATTCCATCGCCCCTAAAAGAGACGACGTTAAAGGAGAAGTTGAAAGAAGGGTCGTCGCTCAACTCCTGACATTGATGGATGGATTGACACAACGAGGGGAGACCATCGTCATCGCAGCTACTAATAGGGAAAGCGCTATCGACCCAGCCCTCAGAAGACCCGGAAGGTTCGATAGGGAGATAGAGATAGGGCTACCCGATAAAACAGGTAGAAAGGAGATCCTCCAGATCCATACAAGGGTTATGCCTATCTCAGATGATGTTGATCTAGATAAACTGGCGGAGATGACTCACGGTTTTGCCGGAGCGGATCTAGAATCACTTGCTAAGGAAGCTGCCATGAGAGCATTGAGGAGATATACGCCTCAGTTCGATCTAGATGAACCTATACCCAGTAATATATTAGAAAGGATGGAAGTCAACTTAAAGGACTTTCAGAACGCATTAAGGGAGATAGAACCTAGTAGTTTAAGGGAGATAATGGTTGAGATCCCAGAAGTATCCTGGAAAGATATAGGAGGACTCACGGAGATAAAAGAAAGATTGAGTGATGCAGTAGAAAGGCCGATCCAGGAACCAGAATCATTCACCAAGATGGGGATATCCCCCCCGAAGGGCATACTTCTCTATGGGCCTCCAGGAACCGGTAAGACCATGTTAGCTAAGGCAGTGGCATATGAGAGCGGCGCCAATTTCATCTCTATAAAGGGTCCAGAGATACTGTCAAAATGGGTCGGTGAAAGCGAGAAAGCGATACGCGAGATCTTTAAAAAGGCTCGTCAAGCTGCACCATCTGTTATCTTTTTAGACGAAATAGATGCATTAGCTCCGGAAAGAGGTGGTGACGGTCAAGAAAATGTCACCAATAGAATTGTTAATCAGTTACTTACCAGTTTTGATGGTATCGAACCTAACTCTGGTATAATCGTATTAGCCGCTACCAATCGACCGGATAGGATCGATACTGCTTTACTTAGGTCTGGAAGATTCGACTTTACTTTGAATATTTCGATTCCAGATAGAAAAGCAAGGAGAGAGATCTTCGAGATCCACACACAGCATATGCCTTTGGCTGATGATGTTAACCTAGATTGGCTGGTATCTATGACCGATCAGTATGTAGGAGCAGACATCGAAGCGATATGTAGAGAAGCTGGTTTATTGGCTATCAAAGAAAGAAGCAAAAAAGTAAAAACAGAATACTTCAGAGAAGTGATAGAAGGTTCCATACCATCAGTTGATGAAGAAGTATTGGATATGTATGAAGAGATCGAAGATATGATGCAGAAGACCTTGAGAAAGAAGAAAGATTATAATGGGGTTGGATTATACAGGTAATGAAATAAAGCTCATTTGCAATAAATGGAGGAACTAGATATGAAAAAATTCGTGACCGAACTACGAGGTAAGACCGTGATGACGAACGACGGCCAGATACTCGGTATGATCGATAATTTCGTTGTTAATACCGAGACAGGAGATATGGAACATGTACTAGTAACACCAGCAGAGGAAATCGAACCTCGATTGTTCGATACAGATGCTGAGGGACGATTGGTCTTACCGTTCAAAGGTATGAAGGCCGTCCGAGATGTCGTGGTAATGGAAAATATAAGTATGGAATAGATTCTAAAATCGGGAGGCAGGAATACATCATTTGCCTCGGTTCAGTTTGATTTATATTGCTATAGGATTTAGCATAATATGCACAGCGACTTAAGATATAAGCTACGAAAAATAGGTATAACACCTACCAAAACATTAGGGCAGAATTTTTTGATCGATGAAAATATAGCCGATAAGATCGTAATTTCAGCGGATATATCTGAAGATGAAGTCGTGTTAGAAATCGGACCTGGATTAGGGATGCTAACAGACAGGATGGTAAACCAAGTAGGAGAACTCATATTAGTCGAAAAAGATGAAAAAATTTACAGTCATCTACAAGAAAAATACAAGACTAAAAAAGATTTGACCATTATAAATGATGATGTTCTTGAAATCGATCTTCCTTATTTCGATAAAATAGTATCTAATCTACCTTTCTCGATATCATCACCGATCACTTTTAAGGTCTTAGAACAAGATTTCGAACTAGGCGTTCTCACCTATCAGAAGGAATATGCTGATAGATTGATCGCACAACCAGGGGAAGAAAATTACTCCCGCTTGTCTGTCATGACTTCTACATTCGCAGATGTAGAAAAATTATTCGACATCTCTAAAGAATGTTTCTATCCAAGACCTAGAGTAAATGCTACTGTCGTAAAATTGATACCTCGAGAACCTGATTTTGAGCTGAGATATCCTAGGATTTTTACTGTTGTTGTTAGAGAGCTCTTCAATTACAGAAGAAAGATGATACGGAATGCTTTGAAAACAGGTTTCAATATAAAAGGATTAGAAGATGTTCCATATGATGATAGAAGAGTCGGTAACCTAACGCCTGAACAGATTAACGAAATTACAGAGTATCTTTTAGAAAACGATAAAATCTAAGTCAAGCGAACTGTAGACCACACGAGGGACAGAATTTAACATCATCATCGACTTCACTATCACATTCTGGACACTCATATGTAATTGATGATAGTTCTTGTCCACATTTTGGACAGAAATTAGCTTCTTCATCGACGTCACTACCACATGAAGGACATGAATCTGATGTTATCATCTCGTTACCACATTTAGGACAGAACTTATCTCCCTCTTCACCCACGTAACCACAATCTGGACAACTAGGAGTGGTTATCCGGCCCATCTCGGTTTTACCTGTTGCTTGTTCTTCTTCACCTATCTTTTTTACGACAGTATCTTTTTTTATTTCATCAGGTCTCTGGGGTTCACCTGTTTTTGAAATAGGTTCTTTTTTTCCGATCTTTTGAACTTTTATTAGTCCAGCTTTATCTTCATCTATTGTCTTTTTACATTTCAGCGATAATCTCAAGGCTTCAGTATAATCTTCCTCGTCGAAACTTATCTTAGCTTTTTCAAGGAGTTCTTCTGCTTCTAAATCTCCCCCCTCTTCTTCCAACATATCACTGGCCTGCTGTATTTCGAATTTAGATTCTAAATAATTTTCTGGTAGATTCTGGATCCTCTCTTTCTGTTTTCTTAGTTCCTCACTTTTAGCTTCGAATTCTTCGGTATCCTCTTCGACATCTATTTTGTCAATTTCTTCGAGGGTGTAGGCCTTTTTCATCTTTGATTCATCATCTTCAGTCATGGATCTATCCTCATGATCTACGGAAGCTTTACTAGCACCGGTTGCCTTTTCCAATTTGGACTTAGCCTCATCGGCTAAAGAGGAAGCTCTAGAATGATCACCAGATTCTAAAGCCATCTCAGCTCTTTCAAGGATCACTTCAGCATCTGATGTATCTTTTCCACTCCTTCTCATCACATTTGCTATACTTTTTGTGCTTTTTACTTTATTATAAGCCGCGTCTTCTGGATCCAAACCTGAAGCTTTTCTTTTTTTAGATACACGTTTATCTTTGGTTTTTTCTAAATAGAAAAGAATACCCGCTGAAAAACCCACAAGAACAACTATCACTATGATCAAAAACCAAATAGGGTCAATTGTCATATTACATCTATAATAATTTAGAGTTCAAATATAACAGTTTCGCCTCTTTTTTTAAATGTGAGTAAATAAGAGTAAGGTTTTAAATCATCCTGCTTTTGAGTGTAGATGATGCAGTCCTTGATAGGAGTACTGATCGCCTTCGTGGTCCTGGGCACTTTGATTTATAAAAAAGTTGGATTCGGATACTCTATTCTAATAGCTGTCGGAGTATTGTTAGCTCTGTCTAATCCGTCATTAGAAGGATTGAACTGGCTGTTTGAAATTTCTTTAGAATTTGAAACCATCGAGTTGATATTGATAATCAATATGATAGCTTTTCTTGGCTTCCTTTACAGTGATTCTGGACAGGTCATGAGGATGATAAAAGAGTTAAGGGGAGTATATCCAGATAGAAGGATGGTGATCACATCTATACCCGCGATCTTTGGACTGATGCCCATGCCAGGAGGAGCATTGGTTACAGCACCGATGATAGATGACGAAGGCGATCAATTGAAAGTAGATCAGGTTCACAAAACATTCCTTAACTGGTGGTTCAGACATATTTGGTTCTCTATATATCCCCTTTCCTTAGGATTGATACTAGCTTCGCGTCATTCTGGTGTCAGTTTGTATCGGATAGCCATATACAATACTCCCATATTTGCGATACAACTGATCTCCGGATTCATATGGGGTTTAGGTGGAATAAAACCAGTGATATCTGAAGATTTAAAATTTGATCCATTTATACTCGTTAGAGAATTTCTACCTATAATAATAGCCTTAGGGTTGAATATCATATTTGGCATCCCATTCTACATCACACTTGTAGTAGCGATATTATTCATGTTGCTACAGAATAGGGACAGATATTGTCTATCTAATATGGCTTCTAAGTTAAAAGAAGGATTGTCTTATAATCTTGTATTTGCGGCCTATGGTATAATGCTTTTCAAGGGTATAGTTGAAAGAACGAACGGCGTTGAACCTGCGGTGAGTTCTCTTCAAAACCACATCCCGATATTCCTTGTGGTTATAATAGTAGCTTTAGCCATAGGGATCTTTATAGGTCATCTACCCAGTGCTGCTGGCATCGGAGTGCCTGTACTTCTCCCTTTGATCTCAACAGTTTCGGTGAGAACTGTCGGTGTGCTCTATCTATTTCTTTTCCTGGGATATCTCATGAGTCCTATTCATTTGTGTATTATATTGACCGTTGAGTACTTTGGTATAAACCTCAAAGAGTTCTATAAACACATCTGGAAACCTGCAGTTTTACTTGTAATATCTATCTCGTTATGGGCGGTGATATCGGGTGCGATATTCTTATTCTAGCCTGATCACTCGCTTTTCTTCTTCCTTAACCTCTCCACGAGAAGAGGAATTATCTCTCTAAGATCCCCAACTATACCCAGATCTGCCATATCGAATATAGGTGCATCTGAGTTTTTATTGATGGCGATGATCCTCTTAGCACCTCTGATACCGACTCGATGCTGAACGGCACCGGATACACCACAAACGATGTAAAGATCCGGTGAAACCGTTTTCCCACTCTGACCGACCTGGTGACATTTTGGCATTATGTCTTCTTCAACGATAGGCCTACTACATCCTACGGCAGCATCAAGCTCTTCAGCCAATTCTCTAAGTAACTCGAAGTCTTCTTGACAATTCCCGACTCCCCTACCACCGGATACGATCCTATCTGCTTCTTCAACAGGTAAAACCCCTTTATCCTCAGCTTCTAAAACTTCTAAGATCTCAGTGCTTATCGAATCCGGATCGATCTTCACTTTTTCTTCGATCAACTCGTAATCTCTACCGGGTTCTGGCTCCATAGGTTCCATAACGTGTGGTCTAACGGTTGCCATCTGTGGTCTTGTATTGGGGCAGACGATATCTGCCATGACATTTCCACCGAAAGCTGGCCTCGTCTGAAGTAGTACTTTCTGTCCCTCGATTTCCTTTATGGAAAGTCCGGTACAGTCAGCTGTCAGTCCCAAACCTACGTGTCCCGCAACGGATGGAGCTAGATCTCTACCTAGATGGGTGGCACCGTATATGAAAACACTTGGTTTATATCTTGATATCAATGTGGTCAGGGCAGTGGTATATGCTTCAGTTGTGTATCCCTTCAAGGATTTATCCTCTACAACGTAAACTTTCTCAGCGCCATAAGACCCTAATTCATCTGCTAGACCCTTAACATCATGTCCTAAAAGGACTGCACAGAGTTCTTCACCGAGTTCATCTGCTAATTCTCTACCTTTCCCAAGTAATTGTGGTCCAGTAGCCTTTAGTTTACCTTCGTGCTGTTCTGCAAATACCCATACACCATTGTATTCTGAAAAATCAGCCCTTTGAGCTTTCAATTCGGGTTCGATGGCATCAACGGGACAGGCCGTTACACACGCACTGCATGAGATACAGAGCTCTTCTATCAGTTTAGCCACTCCATCTTCCATCTCCAATGCATCAACTGGACAAACTTTCAGACATTTCTCACAGCCAGTACAAGTCTCTATATCGATGATGATCATAGTAAACCCTCCTCTTCCATGAACTCGATGATCTTTTCAGCAGCGATCTCCGGTTTTTCCTCTATCTTGATACCTTCACCTTTTGGAGGAGGAGAATAAGTTCTAATCACAACACTCTCGGATCCATCTAGACCGTATTCCTCTTCATCTCCACCTAGATCCTCGAATGTCCACTCATCGAGGGATTTCTTTTTAGCTTTCATTATGTCCCGAACGTTGGGTATCTTTGGTTCAAATCCAGGTTCAGGCATACAAGCAATAACGGCAGGCAGCTCTGCTTTTATCCTCACGTGACCCTCATCCGTTTCCTTTTTACAGATTATATGGCCACTTTCTTTATCCACTTTCTCGATATCCGCGACGAAAGTCAATTGGGAGATACCTAACTGAGCAGCGACTTCAGGCCCCACCTGGGCTGTGTTCCCATCTGATGCTTCTTGGCCCGCAAAAACAACATCGACATCCCCTATTTTCTTCACAGCTCTACCCAAGGTGACTGCTGTAGCCCAAGTATCGGCTCCTGCGAAAACACGGTCTGTGAGAAGAATAGCACTATCGGCTCCTATGGCAAGGCATTTCTTAAGTGCATCTTTAGCTTGTGGTGGGCCCATGCTGACCGCTATTATCTCGACATCCTCGTCCATCCTCTCTTTTAAATCTATAGCTTCGTTCAGCGCGAACTCGTCGAAGGCGTTGAGTACCGAAGGGACTCCTTCTCTGATTATAGTACCAGTTTCTTCATCCACTTCCACCTCAGTCGTATCGGGAACTTGTTTTACCAGAACTACGAACAGCATCTGATCACCGATCGATCTACTTGTAAGGTATGTAATCCTTACCCAGGGTTTCTCTGGCTATGACCAACTTCTGGATATTCGCTCCGCCTTCTGCACCGACACAGTAAGACATGACTCCTCTCCATGCGGTCTCAAAGATGTACTCAGAACTGTATCCTGCCGCTCCTAACCAATGCATGGCATCGTCAGCGGTATCCTTGGCAAGGTGAGGTACCTTGTATTTAATCATGGATATCCATTTTGCGATCTCTGTTGGTTTGTAGGTCTTGGCTTTACCAGTTCTTTCCAGCCATCCCTCCTCGTCATATCTCTGATCCTGCATCTTAGCGACCTTTTTAACCATCAGATCGCTTGCTTCTAACTCGATGTACCTTTCAACAAATGGGAACTGTATCCCTTCGTATTTGGCTAAGGGTCTTCCGAAGGTCTCTCTTTCTTTGATGTAATCAGCTGCTTCTTCCAAGATCCTTCTAGTCACTCCAACTGAGCTTGCACCGATCAGTATCCTAGCGTTATCAAAACCTTCCATAGTATAGTAGAAACCCTTTCCTTCTTCACCGAGCATGTATTCATCTGGTATCCTTACATCTTCCATGATGAATCCCGATGTAGATAAAGAACCTCTTCCAGCGTCATCGTATGGTTCTTGGGGTTGAACACCATCTGTGTCTATCGGTACGAAGAAGGCTGTCATGTTTTTATGAGGTGCTTCTGGGATCTTCGGTCCGGTCCTTACATTGACCCAATATCCTCCACCCATCCTTCTGCACTCTTCGACTCCGCTGATGAATGTTTTTTCACCGTTCAACACCCATTCATCACCGTCTTTTTCACCGGTCGATTCGAAACCGGCTACGTCGGATCCACCTTTTGGTTCTGTGGTTGCGATACCTACGAATTTATCACCCTGTATCGCAGGTTTGATATATCTCTCTCTGATCTCTTCATTGGCATAACGATTGATGGTGAATCCCCATCCGGTTTCAACTGCCATGAATCCTGCCGCAGTTGCTATACTTGGATCTATATAACCGAGCTGTTCAGCGATAACGATCTGATCACTCCACGTTAATCCCATTCCACCCTGCTCTTCAGGGACAGTTCCCATAATCAATCCTAATTCTGCTAATCCTTCTACGATATCTTGGGGGAACGGATGTCCTTCCCTATTGATCCTTATCACTCTTTCCAGAGGGAAATTCCTTTCCGCCCAGTCGTTTATACTTTCTTTAAATAATTTCTGCTCCTCAGTAAGATCTCTATCATCAGATAATTTGGTCCTTGCCATGGTAACACCTATATGCTAATCGCTGAAAAATATCGCCTATATTATAAGGTTTCCCTCGACGAGTGTCTATATGACTTAGTTATCCTTTCCAATATCACAGTATTCGCAGTCCTCTTCACAAGGCTCGACATGTACCTGGATCTTCACTTCAGCCGGTATTTTATCTTTTAAAATGTTCTTGATAGACCTTTCCACATCGGTGATCTTATCATGAGCTTCACCTACTTTGGAATGTTTTGGAACTATCAGATGGAAGGATATCAAAAGACCATCTTCGGTTTCAGATATCTCGATTTTATGAATATCTTTAACATCTTTTCGATCTTTGACGATCTGGATCACGTCATCCTTTATCCCTTTAACTGGTGGTTCCCAGGGATCGAAATGGACTTCCACATCGGCGTTAAATTCCCTTTCTAATTTATTTTCAAGGGTGTGAGCTATCTCATGTCCTTTCATCGTGGTACCTGGTACTGAATGCATGTGCAGTGAGATCGCTTTTTTATCACCATACTCGTGAACATGTATATTGTGAACATCCGTAACACCAGATTGTTCAATCGAAACGCTTTTGATATCATCCAATAATTCTTTCGAGGGTTTCTCACCCAATAGTTTGTTGGTAGCCTTTTTGATGTAAGACCCTCCTATGTACCCCAATAGTAAAGCTATCCCTATACCGGCTAGGGGGTCCAAAAACAAATATCCTCTTCCAGATCCGTAGATCGCACCGATGACCAAGATCGTCGTGAGGGCATCACCCCTATGATGCCAAGCATCGGCTTTTAAAGCATCAGATCTGGTTTTCTTACCCACATAATAACTGATCTCACCTATGATCTCTTTAGCCACAGCAGTTAAAAATATATAGAAATAGAACGACCGACCCATAAATATCGGTTCTGGACCTACCAAAATTGATTGAATACCATCGGATAAAAATGTGATGGCCGCTAGGACAAGTATGATCCCAACAGCTAGAACAGCTACCTGATCAGCCCTTCCATGTCCAAATGGATGTTCCTCATCCGCCGGTTTTTCAGCGATGTAAAGACCTAATAAAACCGCTATGGAACTGGCGCTGTCGGAAAGGCTGTGCATGGAATCAGATAACAGAGCTAAACTTCCTACTAGAAGTCCAATGTAGATCTTTACTACAAAGATAACTACGTTCAATAATATACTCGAGAACGCCACTATCTTGCCTTTCCCATATTTGGTCAACATCTATAGATAGAATGTATCCTTAAGGAATTAAATTTTATTGTCTTCGATACTTTTATACAATCCAAACTGTTTTACTGTATAAAGGTGAATGAAAATGGATTTAGGATTAGATGGAAATTCCGCACTCGTTCTAGCATCCAGCAGCGGGCTAGGGAAGGCATCTGCAACCGCTTTAGCAAAGGAAGGTGTGAACGTCGTAATAAACGGAAGAGATGGGTCAAAATTGGAAGAGGCTAAAAGAGAAATAGAAAACATTGCAAAAGGAAGAGTGATCACACAGCAGGGCGACATCACAGATCAAGAAGATATTAAAAAACTGGTCGAGGTTACCGTTGACGAATTCGGAGGTATGGATCATCTAGTGACTTGTGCAGGAGGACCGCCAAGTAAACCGTTTCTAGAAACTTCGGATGAGGAGTGGTATCGATCCTTCGACCTGCTTGTTATGAGTGTAGTCAGAGTTGTTAGGGAATCAGTTGAATATCTAAAAGAGAGTGATTCTGGGACCATCGTGAACATAACATCTATAAGCGTCAAAGAAGCATTAGAGTCGCTGGTACTGTCAAATTCAGTCCGCATGGCCGTCGTCGGTTTAGAGAAAACGTTATCTAGAGAACTCGGCCCAGAGATACGAGTGAATTCAGTTTTACCGGGACCACATGAAACTGGGCGTATTCAGAACCTAGTAGATGAGGCCGTTGAGAGGGGTGATGTTGAAGATTATGAGGAAGGTCTCCAGTCATGGGTCGAGGACGTACCATCAGCTAGGATAGGAAAGCCTCATGAATTAGGGGAAGTCGTAGCCTTCTTATGTTCCAAAAGATCGAGCTACTTAAACGGCGTAGCCATACCTATAGATGGTGGAGGAAGTAGGTCAAATTTATAAAGTATATTGGAACTCGCGACTTTTTGAACTAAGTTACGAGCTCCACTGCTAGTAAAAGACACAAAAAAGTAAAAAAGGTCGTGTCTTTTACTATAATAGCATTATGCGCTGATGGGGATATTATGATCAAGATAGGGACCTGCGGTTACAGATATTACAAACCCGGGGAAGATTGGGAAGAAAATTATAAAAGCAAATTGCAGGCATACAGCGACGCTTATCCGTGTGTTGAGATCAATAGGACCTTTTATAGTTTACCGAAATTAGAAACTGCAAAAAGATGGAGTGAAGAGGCTTACGAAGATTTTGAATTCACCATGAAGGCTTGGCAGGCCTTGACTCACACCACGGATAGTCCTACCTGGAGTAAAAACAAAGAATATTTAACTGAGGACCAGAAAAAGAATTTTGGTTATCTAAGACCTAATGAAGAGGTCTTCGATGCTTGGTATGAAACGAAGAAGATTGCTGAAGCATTAGAAGCAAAAGTAGTGGTTCTACAGACTCCTCCGAGCTTTGAGTGCATTGAGGAGAACAAAGAAAATATGCGCGAGTTTTTTCAGGAGATCGATAAAGGTGAACTAAATATCGCATGGGAACCAAGAGGGGACTGGACTGAGAACGAAGATGAGATCAGAAAGATATGCAGCGAATTTGATCTGATCCATAGTGTGGATATAATGAGAAAGAGACCAGTTTCAAAAAATGATATCGTTTATGTGAGATCACACGGGCTCAATGAAGATCTATATGATTATGACTACAATTATTCACAAGAAGAATTGATGAAGCTAGCTGGAAGGTTGAAAGGCTTAGATAGAGATTTCGAAAAGGTGTACTGTATGTTCAACAACTTCGAGATGTTCGAGAATGCCAAAAGCTTGATTGAGATATTAAAAGAATAGGAAAGGGTTTTTTTCAGTCTTCTCCCAAGATTTCCTTTACTTCTTCTTCGCCCTCTTCCATCATCTCGACTTGCTGTTTATCATATTTTAATAGAAGTGTCTGGAACTCGCCGACGTGTTCTTTTTCTTCTTTAGCAACATCTAACAATACTTGTTTAAGATGTTTGTTCTCTGTATAATCGGCCATCTGTTCATAGAAGTTTATCGCATCTAGTTCTGCAGCCAGAGCGAACCTCAATATCTCCTTATCAGAATTTTCTTTCTTTACTTTCTTCAAATCTATGGGTTCTTTCGCGAACATATTATCACCATATTGATATTATATGAGATATACATAAAATCTTTGGAAAAGAACTTACCCTTCTACCCCCTCTGATCCATCATTCATCTTGATTATCTTGTCTGCAAGCTCTTCTAAGCTCTTGAAATCATCTTCCGAAGGGTGTCCTCTAGCGATAACCGGCTCGATGAATTCTCCGTTGAAACTCTTCAAAAGGTCCTTTATTGTTTGGGGCATCCTGCCACCCCAGCCATAAGATCCTATGATCGATGCGAACTTCATTTTTGGTCTGAGGGCATTTGCCAAGTATGCAGCGTTAACCGCTTTTGGATGAGGTCCAGCTAGAACCGTTGGCGTTCCTATCACAACCGTCGATGCATCAACCAGTGCCATGGCTAACTCTCCGAGATCCGTAGTGGTTAGGTTGAAAGGCATCACCTTGAAGTCTTGCTCTGTCAGGTGATCTACAAAGTGTTCGACCATCTTGTCGGTACTTCCGTGCATGGAAACGTAAGGTACGACGACCTCTGGTTTTGCGGTGTCAGAAACCCATTCTTTGTAAGCATCAAGGATGAATTCTGGTTCGTCGTAGATCGGTCCGTGACTTGTGGCGATTATATCTATCTCCATGTCATCAATTCTTTCTAGGTGTCCTTTGATGGGTGTTCTGAAAGGCATCATTATCTCAGCATAATACCTCTTGGCTGAAAGATATGCTTTCTTTTTATCTTTTACAAAAAGGTTGCTAACAGCTAAATGGGATCCGAAAAAATCACATGAGAAAAGTATCTTATCTTCTTCTAGGTAAGTGACCATGGTTTCGGGCCAGTGTACCCACGGCATGTCCATGAACTTGAAGGTTTTATCACCGATGGTCATCTCCTCTCCGTCTTCGACCACTTGGAATTTATCCTCCGGAATCTCAAGATGATCTATCAGCATTCCCTTGCACTTTTTGTTAGTCAAAACTTTTGCTTCTGGGTATTTGTCTAGAACAGCGGGTATCGACCCAGAATGATCCTGCTCAGCATGATGTGATATCAAATAATCTATATTTTCCACATCCAAAGCATCTAGGTTTTTCATGAGTCTCTCGGTTTTAACCGGGTCCACCGTATCCAGTAAGATGGTCTCACCATCAGTTCTGATCAGGTAGGCGTTGTATGTAGTACCGTCCGGTAAAGGGATAAGTTCGTCAAACAGTTCTCGATCATAATGTGGTGCTCCCACTTCGAAGATGTCTTTTTTTATTTTCTTAACAGCCATATCTATACCTCAGTGTTCGATTTATGTAGTATCAATCAATAACATCGTTATTAGTCTTTTGGAAGGCGACAGTCAAAAAGAGTTAAATATTTAAGACTAATCTGATTCATCTTGAATAGTAAACCAAATGGGCCGGTGGTCTAGGGGTCATGACGTCGCCCTTACAACCGCTAAAACGGTAGGATAGGCGAAGATCGGCGGTTCGATTCCGCCTCGGCCCATACATCAATCTTAAATAACAAGTATTGTTATGAGCCATCTCAAGGGCCCGTAGCTTAGTATGGCGGAGCGTCTGGCTCATAACCAGATGGTCGTCGGTTCAAATCCGGCCGGGCCCATACTCTTCTATAACTAATTACCAAAAAGTAATAATACGGATAATAGACGTTATAAAGACTGTAAAAGATATGCCCGCTGAAAAGATATTATTATGCTTAGTGGTTTCGATAATTATAAGCAGTTCATTTGCTTTTTCCATAAACAACACCCATGATAGCATTGAAAATATAGAAAATGGAGGGGAATCCATTTCATCTATATCAGAAAAAGAAAATGAACCCGGTGTAAGAGCTGAAATGGATGAGATCAACAACTATCAGCATTCTGCACCGGAGGGGCACGATATGGATATAAGGTCAAATTTTTCGAGAAGGCAAATCAGCGATCAAGAAGGTTTTGAATATGATCCGATCCGTCCACAGAAACAGGTCTCCCAAGAAAGTAAATTTGATATAAATGGACTGAGGAAGATCGAATCAATACGCATAGATTCTAACAGGGAATTCGATGAATTAGCAGATACGAAAGGATGGGAAGGAGATGGGAGTGAAGAGCAACCTTTCATCTTGGAATATCTTGAGGTGGATGGTGAAAATAAAGGTTATGGTATCTATATCGGGAACGTGACCAAGCATTTTACAATTCGTTATTCCTCCATACACAGTGCAGAGGGTAACAGCCTAAATTATTATAGAGATAGTGGGATCTATCTATTCAATGCATCTAATGGATTGATAAAAAACAACGTTTTAACGGATAATCGATACGGTATCTATCTGCATGAATCTAGCGATAATACCATCAAAGAAAATGTTATATCTAGAAATGCTGGTCCCGGTATATTTCTTCTGGAATCAGAATCGAACGATATATCAAAAAACCAAATAAAAGAAAATGAGATTGAAGAGTATGAGGATATAGAATACGAAGAAGAAACTGTTCTGGTAAAATTCGATACACAGGCCGTACCTGAAACAACTTGTGTGGATACGAGAAAAGACCATATCTACAATCGAATAGAAAAGATCAGAAATCACATCGATATATGTTCCAAAAGGATATTTTCCTACATGGATTCTGCTGAACTAAAACTCGAAGGAGATATAAACGTAAAAACTGCTATCAGGATACTTTCTAGTTTGCCCGGTGTCGAGCATGCAGAACCGAATTATCTGGTTGAATTATTCGAGGATCAAGGATCGAATAAAATCCCGAATGATCCAGGATTTCCCTCACTATGGGGTATGCAAAACATAGATACACCGGGAGCGTGGGATATAACTACTGGAGATGAAGATATCGTTGTAGCTGTATTAGATACAGGTATCGATTATAATCATGAAGACCTAGCACATAATATGTGGGAGAATGAGGCAGGGCATCACGGATACAACTTCGTGAACGACTCTTATTTCCCGTTGGATGATCATGGTCACGGCACCCATGTAGCCGGTACTATCGGAGCAGTAGGAAACAACGACAAAGGTCTCGTAGGCGTCAACTGGAATATCAGTATGATGAGTCTAAAATTCCTTGATCGGGGTGGTAGAGGTACAATTTCCGATGCAGTAGCTTCTTTGGATTACGTTCTAACACGGAGGGTCATGGGAGATAACATTGTAGCAACATCTAACAGCTGGGGAGGCACTGGAAAAAGTCAGATACTATCAGAAGCTATAGCTAGACAAAGAGACGCTGGTATACTTTTCGTAACAGCTGCAGGCAACTCTAACAGAAATATAGAGCGGCATCCTATTTATCCAGCTAGTTTCAAACACACAAATATCATAACTGTTGGCGCATCAGAACATGATGATAGTAGGACAAGCTTTTCCAATTATGGAGAAAACAGTGTTCATGTTAGTGCTCCTGGTGAAGACATAAATAGCACTGATATCGATAATAGATATACGTACAGGTCCGGAACGTCTATGTCCGCCCCTCATGTATCAGGATTAGCAGCACTCATCGCATCCTCTAACGCTTCTTATAATCATAACCAAATCAAGAATATAATACTCTCATCAGCAGATAGATTAGATTCATTGAAAGATACCAGTCTGACTGAAGGTAGGATAAATGCCTCTAAAGCCATGGAGCCGACAATCACACCTGAAGAACCATACTTTTGGGTCCACAGTCCTGGCAATTCGTCTAGACATGATGTTCTATCAGAAACCGGATTGATGGTCTCCATAACCGATGGGGTTCATCCTATATCAGATATCAACGTATCAGTTGAATTCGACACTGAAGAAGATAAGATCTATCTCGAAGACGATGGTGTTGATTGGGACCAGGTAAAAGGTGATGGATATTATTCAGGCAGTTGGAAACCTGAGGTACATGGAGAAATAGAACTGACATTTACAGCTAGCTCTGAGAACTGGGAGATGATCGAAAAAGTCCAAGTAGATGTTGGAAGAGATGCAGGCATCGAAGTAATGACATCTAGAAATAATGATTTTATGGAAAATAACATATCAGGTTATCATACAGGCATGAGCTTTTTAGAATCGGATCACAATAAGATCCACCAAAACAATTTTTCTTACAATCGAAATGGATTAATAATAGAGAAGTCAAACCACACGATTATTTCTAATAACGAATTCTTCGACATCTCTGATGGTATATTAATGATAAAATCCGGACTGACAGGGGTGATGGAGAACGAATTTACTGATAATCTTATGGATATATCGATAGATCTGGGAAACAATAACCTGATCATTGAAAATAATTTCAAAGATTCTTTCATAGGTCTTATGTTATCCGAATCTAATAATAATAGGATAGAAGATAACTTTTTTACTGAGTGTAGTTATTCTATAGAGATATATGGGTCAAAAAGTAACCATATTATGTACAATACCGGAAAAAACAATACCTATTTTTTAAGTTTATTCTCATCGATAGATAGCATTGTCCATGATAATATTATCCAAGGAGGAGACTATGGTATTGTGCATCACTATTCTCAGAGGAGTGATCTTACTAAGAACTCATTAGAACGAACCGGACTAATGTTTTACAGCGATATATTGTACCATTGGACAAGTCACGATATAGACTCATCAAATACTGTCAACGGCCAACCAATCTACTACTGGAAAAACGATGAATATGGAAGTATTCCAGAAGATGCAGGTCAGGTCATCCTCGTTAACTGTAATAACATGCTAGTGGAAAATCTTAATCTGTATAACTCCTCAGCAGGTATCAAGTTGGCCTTTTCTGAAGATAATGTTCTCATCAATAACACCCTAGCAGAGAATAAGTTTGGCATTTATCTATATAATTCCCATCACAATAAGATCAATTCTAATTTTGTAGAACGAAATGAGATCTATAACATTAGGTTATTCCGTTCAAACTATAACAGTATAGAAGATAATGATATCAAGTATAGTAGCTATGCCATCGGATTATTAAGGTCTATGAACAATCGATTAGATGGAAACTCTATTGAAGATTCAAGTATATTTCTAAGCGGACCAGAAGTGAAACACTGGAATACACATATTATAAGTACCGATAACGAAGTAAATGGAAAACCCGTAATTTATTTGAACAATAAAACACAGGGAATTTTAGAAAAAGAAGCGGGTCAGATCATCCTTTCAAATAGTACAGGAGTTGAGATCAAAGATCAACATTTGGACGGGTTAACTGATGGGATACTCATGGGTTTCTCCGATCATAATATTATAACTGGATGTGTTTTAAAAAACAATAGTTGGGGATTATACATGATCAATTCCTTTGATAATCTCATCAAGGAAAACGTATTTGTAGACAATACTGAAGGCGCTACTCTGATATCGTCTGGTCGGAATATAATTTCTAGTAATACTTTTAGAAATAACACACAAGGTTTATTATTGGCTAATTCACATAATAACGAAATTTATAGAAATGATTTTTCAAAAGGTAGAAGGGGTGTTTCTTTATTACTCCAATCACAATATAACGACGTATATCACAACAATTTTTTTGAAAGTGAACTAGGGCCAGGTAGAGACACGAGCAAAGAAAATAGCTGGTACAGAGAATACCCAGGTGGTGGAAATTATTGGTATGATCATGATGGGGAGGATAGATACTCCGGAGTAGAACGTGACGAGGAAGGATCGGATGGCTTCGCAGATACACCTTTTGAGGGTATTGGTTTTACTGACAAATACCCTTTAATTAGTCCTTTCGAACAATTAGAAATTCGGATAGATGAGCCAGAAGATGGTATTTACTTGAATACTGAAGATGTGAGAATAGAGTGGATATCCGAAGGTGGTATTGGAATAAGGGAACACTACATTAGAAAAGAAGGTGAGGAATGGAAACATATAGGACAGGAAACAGTTCATATACTCGAAAATCTTGAAGAAGGTGCTCATACGATTCAACTAAAGGTGAGTGACAATACCGAAGACTATATTGTTTCTAATACTAGTTTTACAGTGGACACCACATCTCCGGTTCTGAAGATATCGGAGCCAAAGGAAGAAGATCTTTTCCATTCAAGGAAAGTTGATATCAGATGGGAAGCCTATGATCAATTATCGGGCATCGATGGATACGAGATCAGGATAAATAAAGGAAGATGGGTGGATGTGGATCAGGAACTTGAATATGAAGCAAGTAGATTGAGGAATGGAAAAAACCAGATCGAAGTAAGAGCATGGGATAGGGCTGGAAATAGTGAAACTCAAAAAGTGACATTCTATGTTTACGCCCAAGAGGTCTATATATTGGTTCCATTGGGTTCGATAACGATCTTGACTCTATTCTTAGGCTTTCGAATCCTGATGAAGTCGAGTAAAGATAGAAAACAAGAGGATATCTTAGATATTGAATATAGAAAAGAAATACCTCAGGAACACACAGACTATAAAATCCAAAGATGAGCTTTTTCCTGCGTAAGACTTATCTAATATACATCCATATGAAAAATTCGACTCAAAATGGGCGTGTGGCCTTACTGGGAAATTATAATTTTCCCCGAACCTTCAAGGCCATCTCTATGCCCTTGAATATAGTCTGGATATGCCAAGGAATTACAAATTCCTCTTATCTCCAGACTAACCCATTAAACAAACAAAATGGGCGTGTGGCCTAGTCTGGATATGGCGACAGCCTCCTAAGCTGTAGAACGGGGGTTCGAATCCCCCTACGCCCGCTAATAATTCTTTTTAAAAATCAGTCGTTTTCCTTTTCTCCCTTTACATACTGACGCAGCTTGAAGATTATAAAAATAACTACCAAACCGACAGTTACATACATCGATCCAGCAGGCCCTAACATAAATGATAATAGACTTATGAATATCGCTATCAATATGAATATAACGATCATCTGCTTGTGGGTTATTCTGACGGTCATGATTAATCCAATTAGGGAAATGGGGTTGGTTAAAATTTAGAGAGCGAATTTATTCCTCTTCGTTTACTTCTTCCTCTGCTTTTTCTTCTAGTTCTGCTTCCACTTCTTCTTCTAATTCTGCTTCTAATTCCTCTTCATCGATGTCATCTTCATCTTCTTCGACATACTGCTCGATGAAATTGATCGTTTTTACATCTATGTACTTCCTAAGATCGCCTACGATACGATATTTGCTGACGATCCAACCTTGATCATACTTACACTCGTCTGGAAGTACTATATCTAAAGCATCTTCTTCCTTCTGAATCTCTAATTCAGACTTTCTGAAATCCTTTTCGAAGATGGCTTTAACGATCTCTTCTTCTTCCTCTGGTTTATCCACTATCTCAAAATCATATCTCAAAGTTTTTCCAGCTAATGGATGGTTGAAATCGATCCTGATCCTTCCAGCTGTAGCTTGGATAACCGTGCCTCGTCTATCATCTATCTCGACTTCCTTGCCTACGACAGGATCGATACCTTTTCTATCAAGTTCTCTTCTGCTGAACAATTCAATCTTACCCGGATCCCTGTTACCGATTCCTTCATCAGGAGGGACCTCGACCGATTTTTCTTCACCGACTTCGCTTTCTAAGAGGGCTTTGTAGAAACCTTCTAAAATCTCTCCTTCTTCAATTACAAAGGGGGTGGGGCCATATGAGGCATCTTCATTATAGATTTCTTCTTCCTCAGCCTTTTCCTCATCTGTGGTGTCGAAGAGTATAGGCTCTTCTTCCTCATCATCAGGCATTATCCATAGATCGAAATCCACGTAAACTAGGTCTCCTTCTTCCATACGTAGCACCTATACGGCCAAAGAAACAGGTCCTTTTTAAGCGTTTTCGTCGAAATAGTCCGTTAAATTTAACCGATATGAGAATCTAACGGGTTTCATGGACTTTAATATACCTCCGATATTAACTTCAAAACAACTCGTAGACAAAGCATTCAGAAGGGCATCTAAACTCGATAAAAAGGGCAACACTAGGGAAGAAAGTACAAAAAAAACTAATTCGGCGAAACTCAATAAGATCGCCCACACATTAGAAGACACCCTTAAAAGATACGAAAAGGAATTTCCCTCTATAGATATACTTCCACCTTTCTATTATGAGATCATAGACATAATGATAGGCGTAGATAAACTAAAGAAAAGTATCGGTGCAGTCAACTGGGCAAGACGTAGGACTAAGAGGATACTCATGGAGTCCGCTAGAAATTTGATGAAGAAAAATACCGTAGAGGAGATGGAAAAGATTAGAAAGCAAGCCTACGGTAGAACATCGTCGATACTCGAGCAAATAGATGATGATCTTGCATTTTTAAACGAGTGTAGAAAGAAGCTCAACTCACTACCGGATATACGTTCGGATCTACCTACCGTCGTCGTAGCAGGATATCCCAACGTAGGTAAATCTCTGCTAGTTTCTAAGATATCCAGTGGTAAACCAAAAGTCGCCGTGTATCCCTTCACGACCAAAGAAGTCGGTATAGGACATTTCACAATAGGAAGGCATAGATGTCAGTTATTGGATACGCCTGGACTCCTGGATAGGCCGGATGAAGAAAGGAACGAGATTGAAAAACAAGCAGTAAATGCTTTGGAGAGTTTGGCGGATCTTATATTGTATCTATATGATCCCAGTGGTACATGTGGTTACCCTCTCGAAAAACAGGAAGCTCTCGCCTCTGAACTTAAAGAGAGCTTCCCCGACGTAAAAATTATAGAGATAGATAATAAATTAGATGTGGATGAGGTCCAAAATAAACGTTTACATATATCGGCACTAGAAGATAAGAATTTAGATAAACTAAAGGAACTAATAAAAAACGGGCTAAAATATAAATATGAGTTATAAACCTGATTCAACTAGATGTTTGCAAGGCTTATAGATATAGTACAGTTTGATTTTAGGATGAAGGACAATTCTAAAGAGTATAATCTAGCCTCCGGAGGAGGAAAATTATACATAACTGATGATGGTCTTCTATTATCCGATGGTAGTTCATGGTACCAGATACCATTTAACGAGGTAAAAGATATCATAGATTTAGACTATGACAATCCATCTTTACTTTTAAACCTATCAAGCCTGAGAATTTTTATACATGGATCACAGGCCAACATACTCTCTGCTCTAAGGCATTATTTATTACCCTATGTAAGATAATATCATAGGAATAAAAACAAAGCAACTGTGAACACAACTGGTGATGTAGATAAAGGTAAAGTAGGTATCTTTTTCGAATGGCTGAAACCGTGCTTAATCCTTCTTTTTAATAAAAGTAATAATACTGTGTATAGGATTAAAAATACAGAGATCATGTATAGGTGGAGCAATGATACCACTGCAAGTAAAGCTATCTTATCATCTAATACTAGGAATCTTATTTCTTTAAAGTAAAAGAACAATACTATTATCAAAAATATGGACCATTTGATACCTAAAAAGGTCCTTGAGGAAGGAAATAAAATAATATCATGACCGATCATGGCGATGATAAAAACGACCCATAGTTCCCAAAGGTTTTTGCGAGAGGCCCAACTCTGAAGATCAAGTAGGGATTTTACGGAGAAACAACCCACTAGAAAAAAACAATGCATATGTCTAAGCTTCAGTTAGGAACATATGGAGAGTATATCGGAAAGGTGGTATTTTTATCTTTCAGTTTTCGTTTTAGATGGACGGGATCTTTCAGCACCCTTTCCTTTTTTATGTAACCCTCTAGATTTTCTTCCGGCAGATGTGAGTCCACGGAAAACCCTTCCCTTCTGAGAATCATCACATATCCAGTTGATCTTTTCATCGTTCTTGATAACTGGATGGTGTGGATCTACCAATATAACCTCGAAATACTTATGTCTTCCATCTTGTCCGATCCAATAGGAATTTAAAACCCTTAAATTGGGATACTTTTTAGAAGTTCTCTCTTCTGCGATACGCTGTAGATTCTTCCTAGGTGTGATCTTTTTCAACCCTAGTTTCTTTGGTTTACGCCCTCCTTTGGGTCTACGTTTCTGTAAACCTCCTCTTCTTATCCTTGATCGTACAACAACATATCCCTGTTTAGCTTTATAGCCTAATTTGCGAGCTTTATCTAAACGAGTGGGCCTTTCGACTCGAGTAAAATTATCTTCACGTCTCCATCTCTGGATACGTTCCCAATTTAGTTTTTTCAAATAACCCTCATCAGGATCCTTCCACGCATCTTCAATGTACTTATACATGCTCTGCTTGTTCTCGATTTCCTCTTCTTCATCTTCCAATGTGAATTCTTCTTCTGCCATCTTATCACTTTCTTCGCTGCTTATGGATTCACCCTTAAAAGGGCACATCTCCGGCGGGTCTTCACCCGCTACTTGAAGGTTTTTAAGTAGATGGGGTATTTATCTGTTGTGCTTCATCTTTTCAGCCTTTAGAAGTCTTACATGAATATTATCACACAAACAGTCCCAAAGACTATCAGAAGAGAGCCAAGTATTATTTTTACACTCAACTGTTCAAGCTTTGGAAGAAAAAGATAAGACAAGATCAAAACGAACAAAGGTGAGATATGCCAGATAGGATTGACAACCACCACTCTAGCGATAGATAAAGCAGAAAAATTTAGTAGGAATGCAAAGGAACAGATCACACCGATGATAATGAACGGTTTAGAATTAGGTAAAAGTATCTTGATAGATTTTAAACTTCGATTGGAAACTACCTGGAATAACACAAAAAGCATCAATCCTCCACCGGAGCTGATGGACAAGCCTAGTAATATCGGTACCCCCTCTAGTAGTCCTAGTCTAGTAAAATACCAATTAAAACCCCAAAATATTCCGCCGATAAAAGGTAGCGATAGATCGATATATCCACTTCTTGTTATAGATCTCCCACTATTGTTATCACCGGTGATCTCTTTTGATACTAACATGGTACCAAATAATAAAAATATGACACCCGCCAAATGATATGATGTGAGTGTCTCTTTCAGAAAAACAACAGATAATATGAGAGCTACGACAACTTGTATCTTCATTAGTGGGTGGGTCTTCGAAGCACCTATACGCTTAATAGAATAAAAGATAAAGAGATATCCTAAGAAAAAACCGAATATGCCTGATAAAATAAATGCAGTGAATCCTATTAAGGTAACATTGAAAGATGGGAAATATAAAATTAGGGACAAAGGAGTCCACAGAATGAAGTTTATCAAGATGACCATACCTATCAATTTTTCAACGGAACCGGTTACCGTTTTTTTTCTCACTAATACACTCTGGATCGCTACAACCAATGCTCCTATTAGCGCAAGGAAAGCGCCCAAAAGATCACTTATCGGTACATCCATCATCTTCCTGCCTATAAGCTTAAAAATTTGATAAGATAAAGATAAAACGGATCATCATTCAAACATTTCCTTATATTTCTTTAATTCAGGATGAACGATGGACCCCTTATCTAATAGCTTGATATCGTCCAACCAAACAGTCGAATTCAAACAAATTCCATCGGTGTGAGAGGGGGCATCAATCCCTTCAGGAGGAGCGTTATGGGAACTGAGATAACCCAATCCCCACTCGGTGCATCCCCATACTCTTTCATCTTCTAGGATATTTCCAGATAATCTAGCTCCTGGGTTAAAACCGTAACTTATGTGTGCCAATCTTTTCATGTTAGGATGTTCAAAGCTGTTCAACCAATCTTTAAACTCTACGGCCTCTCTGCCACCATCTATCTCAACAACCCTTCCCTTTTCAACCTTGATCTCGATTGGATCCTCTAATAGACCGATAGGAGGATCTACAGATCCGTCGAAAACTAGCTTTCCATCTATAGTTTCTAAATCGGGTGACCATGCGATCTGACCTGCTAAGAAATGCATGCCAGGGCTGCTAGCATCACCGGCATCACAATCAACAGGATGATTTGGATCATTCTTGAATTCTAGATGGGTTCCTGCAGGGGTGGTCACCTTCACATCTTCTGCTTGTCTCGTCAACTCGGATACTTTCATCATGAACGCCTCAAGACTTTCTCTTTTTACCCTGCCAATCGTCCTGACCATCATCTCCTCGTTTAACCCAACAAGACAGAGATATCTCAATCTATCATTTTCCTCCATCGATCTTTCGAAAGGAGTAGAATACAATAACCACTGGTTGTTAAATTCTACCCAGACATCCGTTTCGTTCAAAAGAGCGGTTAAAGCATCAACAGGGAGCATTGGATCGGCATCCTTTCCAACTCCCAGAGGAGATGGCAACCATAAAACCATCGGTTTTGCACCAACCTCGAAAGCTTTTCGGGCAGTAGCATTGACAACCCTTTCATTGCTTTGAGTGTCCGCGGTGATCAAGAATGTTTCGTTTTCTTTCAAATTCAAGCAATTTTTGACCAATCTATCCGCAGCCATACCCAATTCGTACTCATAGATTTTCGTCATGATTTCAATCCTCTTCTTCTGACAGGTCTCCTTTTTTCTTTGCTTTCCTTTTTTTCTCAGCTTTTTCTAAAGTCCCAGTTCTCCACCATAAAAATGCAAAAAATATGGAAAAGGTGATTATATAAGAAGAGACCAACTGAGCGAATATCGCAATGTAGAGATCACCCCTGCCGACAGTAAAAGGGCCAAAAGCGGTCGTTGTTTCTTCACTATAATCCTCGTCTTCTCGTTCTATATCCAACGTAAAATGATGCTCGTAGAGTTCTTCGTCAAGATCACTTATCTCAATATGATAAAGTTTACCGATATCCGAAATATTTTCCCTGTATTCCATCAAATACCTATCTTGAACTGTTTCTTCCTCACCCACATAATAACTCAAATTAAGTTGTATCGTATAATTGTAATCTAAGATCAGGTCTGCATAAGCATCCTGACTAACTATCACTGTGAATTCGAACCTATCATCGGGTCTTCCATGAACCCTATCGATCTGACCATCTATCAAGTGATCCGAGGAGACCACTTCAGGAGAGCGACCTATGTATATACTTTCAACTTGATAGGCAGTGAAAGTCAATCCCAACAGAAGTAAAGCTATGACACCTACTATACCTACAACTTTTAAATTCCTCTCTTTGAACAGATGGTAGGGGATAAGGAGAGCAAAACCTGGAACAGCTAGATTGAATAAACAAGGATCGACATAAAGCAGGATAAATATCAGCGGTAAAGAAAAGATAAAAACGAATATAAGATAAACAACATACCTATTGTGTTCATCTCTTAAATCTCTAAACCTATCGATTATAAAATCCCAGTCATCCGACGAAGGTGCCATATCGTTATCTTACCTCGTAATAATTTAGACGTTGTTGTATAAATACTTTATCTAAATAATTTTAATATCATGTTCAAATTTTTTATGTTAGCAGTTATTTCTTATCCTTTAAAAAATTCTAAATACCATTTAATTACCTAGTTAATTAACATGCTCCAAGGCAAGATTTTCGATATAAAAAGATTCGCCATCCACGACGGGCCTGGTATTAGGACAACAATATTTTTTAAAGGATGCAACATGAAATGCCTATGGTGTCATAATCCAGAAGGGCTTGATGAGTCAAATGATATTTTTTATTACGAAGAAAAATGTATCCGCTGTGGTGATTGTATTACAGCATGTCCAGAGGATGCATTGGTGATGAATAATAAAACCATGATCGATAGAAAAAAATGTTCAACATGTGGAGCATGCGTCGAAGTATGTCCAACAGAATCATTGACTAGAGCTGGAAGGGATGTACATTTACAGGCACTTATGGATACCATAAAAAGATCTAAAATATTTTACGAAACCTCCGGAGGGGGGGTAACTATATCTGGAGGTGAACCTCTTTTTCATTTCGATTTCGTAAAGGAACTGGCTAAAAAGTGCAAAGAGGAAAACATCCATGTGGCATTAGACACTGCGGGACATATACAACCAAAACGATTCAAAAAGATCATGAAATATTTTGATCTTTTCTTATATGATTTGAAGATCATAGATGAGGATGAACATATAAAGTACACTGGGGTTACAAATAGATATGTGATCCAAAATCTCGAAGAACTATCCGAACAGGGAAGAGGAGGAGAGGTATGGATTCGATTCCCCATGATCCCGGATATAACCTATACCGAAGCTAATATCGAGGACATGATAGGCTTTCTTTCTGACTTAAATTCGATCGAAGATATCTATATTTTACCATTTCATGATGTAGAAGAAAAGTATAAAAAGTTAGGCAGACCATATTCTTTATCAAGTATAGATATAAGGGCACCCACTAAAAGAGAGATAAAAAAAATGAAAGATAAATTTAGTAAAGCCGGGTTTAGAGTCCACATAGGTGGATGATATCATGGTTGAAGATCTCATAGTTAACGGAAATGAAGAAATAGACCTTAACGAGGAGATGAAGAAACGAGAGGCTTTCATAAGTCCAATCAACGAAAGGATCAAAAAATTGAGGACCGATTGTGTTGAAAAAAGAGTCGCCATCTCTACCGAAAGAGCAGAATTGATCACCGAATTTTACAAACAAAACGAAATCAGCAGACACCCTACCTCAATCCAGAGAGCGTTGGCCTTCAAGCATCTGATGGAAAACGTCAGTCTACCCATCGAAGATGATCAGTTGATAGTCGGATTGAGAGGTACAGGTATAAAGGAAGTGCCAACTTATCCGGAGGTATGCTGTCATAATGAAGAAGATCTAGAGATATTGGATTCCCGTGAGAAAAATCCCTACAAGAACGATAAAGAAGATAGAAAATTGTATGAAAAAGAGATCTATTCCTATTGGCAGAGAAAAACGATAAGAGAAAAGATATTCAATAGTATGAGTCAAGACTGGTTAGATTCCTACGAAGCAGGTATTTTCACAGAGTTCATGGAACAAAGAGTTCCCGGGCATACAGCAGGAGGTAGTAGAATATTCAGCAAGGGGCTTGAAGATATCATCCAAGAGATCGACTACGCCATGAAAAATATTGACACAAACGATGAATCCAAGAAGAAAGAGCTCGAATCTATGAAGATATGCGCCGAAGCGATGATAACTTATGCTGAACGATATGCAGACAAAATTGAAGACGTGTTAAAAACTGAGAAAAATGAAAAGCGAAAAAGGGAACTAAAAAAGATGTGCGAAATATGTCGCAGGGTTCCTAAAAAATCTCCAAGAACTTTCTGGGAAGCTTTACAGCATTATTGGTTCATCCATGTAGGAATAGTTACCGAATCAAACCCCTGGGATTCCTTCAATCCAGGAAGATTAGATCAGCACCTTCACCCATTTTATAAAACGGATATGGAAAATGGTACGTTGGATAGAGAAAAGGCAAAAGAACTTTTAGAAGCTTTTTGGTTGAAATTTAACAGCCAACCTGCACCTCCCAAAGTGGGTATCACAGCCCAGGAGAGTAATACGTACAACGATTTCTGTAAGATCAATATAGGAGGGTTGAATGAAGATGGATCCGATGCTGTCAATGATCTTTCATACCTAATTCTGGAAGTGCTGAATGAGATGAGAACCGTTCAACCTAACACTGCCGTTCTGACCAGTAAGAAAACTCCAGATAACTTTTTAGATAGAGCTTTAGAAGTCGTAGAGCCCGGTTTTGGAGAACCTCCGTTTTTCAATCATGACGAGATAATTAAGATACTATTAAGGCAGGGAAAATCCATAAATGACGCTAGGACAGGTGGAGTCAGTGGTTGTGTTGAAACTGGTTCTTTCGGTAAAGAATGTTATATACTAACTGGTTATTTCAATCTGCCAAAGGTCTTAGAGGTTACTCTTAATAACGGTTTAGACCCTAAAACCGGTAAGAAGATCGGTATCAGCAGAGATGAGCCTTTTAAATTCGAAGATTTTCAAGACCTTTACGAAGCTTTTATAGAACAATTGAACCATTTTATCAAGATCAAAATAAAGGGAAACGATACTATAGAAAGGATCTATGCTGAGAATTTGCCTGTACCTTTTCTCTCACTATGGATAGAAGATTGTGTTGAGAATGCTTTAGATTATAATAGAGGGGGAGCTAGATACAATACCCAATACATCCAGATGGTCGGACTTGGTACTGTAACCGATTCCTTGGTCTCTCTGAAACATAATGTATTCGAAAAGGAAAGATATGGTTTTGAAGACGTGATCGAGGCACTATCCTCTGATTTTAAAGACAGAGAGAAGATGAGACAAGTGTTTTTAAACAAAACGCCAAAATATGGAAACGATGACGATTCAGCGGATGATATTGCAGTATCGATCTTCGATAAATGTGCTGAGATAGTAGAAGATAATCCCTTAACCCCCATAAGAAAGGCTTCGAGGAGGATATATGGACTTCCTACAACTGTCCACGTTTACTTTGGTTCAGTGTGTGGAGCGACCCCGGATGGAAGGCTTTCAGGAAGACCCCTGTCCGAAGGCATATCTCCGGTTCAGGGTATGGATCGTAAAGGAATAGGAGCGGTATTCTGTTCTGTGTGCAAACTAGATCATAAAAAATCCGGAGGTACGCTTTTAAATCAAAAGTTATCTCCTGATCTGATCCACAACGATGAGAGTAGGAAAAAATTACGAGACCTGATCAGAGGATATTTCCTTATGGATGCTCACCATGTTCAGTTTAACGTAGTGAGTGCTGAACTCCTGAGAAAAGCACAAGAAGATCAAGAGGGATTCAGAAATCTTATGGTCAGGGTAGCTGGTTACAGCGACTACTTTATCAATCTTCCCAAGGGACTTCAAGAAGAAATCATAAAGAGAACTGAACATAAAGATTTCTGACCTTAAACAAGATATAGAAATAAAAATTAAAACCCCTATTAGGGGTTCTAATATGTTTTGTCAATACTCACAACAGTTCTTTTTCAAGTTCTATCAATTCGGGAAAATTCACAATCATTCCTTCGTCTAACAACTGTTTCCCGTCTAACCATACGGATGAGTTAGTACATATACCATCGCAGTGAGAAGCTGCAGCTATTCCTCCTTCACGTTCGTCAAGATGTTGAGAACCTACGTTCCCTATACCCCACTCTGTACCTCCCCAAATCCTCTCATCTTCTACGATGTTACCGGTCAATTTAGCACCTGGATTAAACCCATAAGCCATATGCGCTAATCTTAACATCTGTTCATCGTTAAAACTTTCAAGCCAATTCTTGAACTGCTGTGCTTCTCTACCGCCTTGGATATCTACTATCTTCCCTTTCTCGATGGTCATTTCGATGGGATTATCTAACAGGCCGATGGGAGGTACAACAGAACCGTCGAAGACAATAGTACCATTGATAGTATCAAAATTTGGAGCCCAACTGATCTGACCGGGTAACATGGCGGCCATGCCTTCTTCTACCTCTCCAGTACGGACTGATAATGTTCTTTCAGGATGATTTTCGAATTCTATGTCTGTCCCTGCAGGTGATGTAACTTTGAGTTTTTTTGCGTTTTCAGTTTTCTCTGCAACCAACTTTAAAAATTTCGCCAATTTTGGAATATCTACTCTTCCGATTGTCCTCACCATCATATCAGGGTTCATCTCAACAAGACAGATGTATTTTATCTTTTCATTTTCCTCCATGGTTTTATCGAATACCGTAGAATATAGCAACCATTGTTCATTGAATTCGATCCAAATGTCAGCATCTTTTAATGCTCCTGCAAGTGTTCTCTGAGGTAACATCGCATCGGCAGCTTTGCCCACACCCTCAGGAGTAGCTGTCCATATAACCATAGGTTTACCCCCTGCACTGAAGACTTCAGAAGCCGTTGCTTTAACCACGTCTTCATGTGAATTTGTATCAGCAGTGAGAACTACATTATCTCCTTCTTTCACTCGCATTATATCTCTAACTAAAGTCCTTCCAGACCTGCCTAATTCAAAATCATATGCCATATTCTCCACCTATCTAGATACTATGATCTTGGAGAGATATATAGTTTGTGAATATTTTTTTAATTTCGTAGATAAGGGTAAAATTTATTCAATTAATAAGAAAATATAGCCGAGTAATTCCGTTGTTCTTACAAAATAAATCGTCATGAATACTCTAAATTTAAATAATAAAACATTCCTATCTAGGTGTTGAGGCAAATTCTATGGATAAAAAAATAAGGTGGATCATAGCACACCCTCTCGGTAAAAGTGATGGATTTGATAAGGAAATCAAGATGATTTTGGAATCTTGTAAAGAGAAAGACACCAAAATCGATGTAGTGGCCCTCAATGGGAGGATGGGACCGGAACATCTTGAGTATCACTTTTACGAGGACATGATACTCATCCCATTGATGAAGAAGATAAGAGAATCTGAAGAAAGTGGGTTCGATGCATCGATTATCGGATGCTTCTATGATCCTGGTTTACAAACTGCAAGAGAAATAACTAACGATATGATAGTCGCTGGACCTGCTGAATCTAGCATGAATTTGGCATCAACCTACGGACATAAATTCTCGATAATAGTAGGAAGAAAGAAATGGATACCACAGATGGAAAATAATGTAGTAAAGTATGGATTTAAAGACCGATTAGCCTCTTTCAGGAGTGTAGGACTAGGGGTACTAGATTTTCACGAAGATCCTGAAAGAACCACCAGAATAATAAAAGAAGAAGCCATCAAGGCCGTCGAAGAAGACCAGGCAGAAGTCATAATTTTAGGATGTACAAAACAATATGGTTTTTATAAAGAACTACAAGAGGAGATAGGGGTTCCCGTTATAGATACCGTAGTTGCCCCATTTAAGTTCGCTGAGTTTCTTGCCGAATTGAAAAATAGGTTTGACTGGAAACAGAGTAAGATCGGCGGATATGAATCTCCTCCTCAGAAAGAAATAAGGTCTTGGAATTTATACAAAGACTACGATATTTAGTATTGGTGTTCGTCCTAGTCAGAAAAACCTCGATAGACCTCTGAGATCTTCTGTGCTATTTCCTCCATATCATTTACATCCATCCCTCGGTGTGTAACTTCAGCAACACCGATCCTTCCAGAGATATCGATGAATATTTTTTCTTTTTCTAATCTTTTACAAAAGGCCACAGCTTTTTTCTTACCCATATCCAAAAATATCTGATGGGACTTTGTGAATCCTTTATCTGGAAACCTAACAGGGACTCCAAGATCAAATAAAGTAGAAGCCAATGTTTTAGCATTCCTTACGACCCTTTTTCCATACTCATAATCATCCAATAACTCTTCTAAAGCTATACCTAAGGCTGCTATCCTATTTGGGTGGGGGTTGTTAACTAGCCCTACTCCGCCCTCTGATTCTTTTTCTAAATATTCATTCATCATGTAGGCGTATTCATCGTTATTGGTGACTATAATCCCGCCCTGAGGACCGTAAAATGACTTATGTGTGCTACCGAACAATATATCTGCTCCTTCGTTAAGGGGGTCCTGGAACTCATCCGTAGCTATCAAACCAAGAACATGAGAACCATCGTAGGCGATTGGATGTTTTTCTTGTATAGAACTTGATATCTCTTTTAGAGGACTGGGGAACGGAATACAAGATGAACCCAATAATGTTAGTTCAGGAAGATTTTTGATGTACCTCTTCTGCATCTTTTCAATATCTATTTCATAGGAGCTATTTTTTACAGGTATATCCTTCCGATATCTGGCAAATTTTTTAATCCCTAGGGGATAACCTCCATTTTCGACGGGGATCATCCCGACTTGATCCTCTGGTTCGGTGAAGGATAATATAACACATAGATCACATATATTCCCAGAGATAGGTTCTATAAATATATATTTTGCATCGAATAACTCCTTGGCTAATTCTTTTGTGATCTCTATTATATCCCGGATGTATTCAGAACCACCATAATGATCTGTGTGGTACCTCCCGGCAAGATCTGAAGAAAGTGCTTCTCTCACTCTTTTAGACACGAAATTTTCCGATGCGATGAGATTCAATCCTCTGTTTCTAGTTTTTTCATGTTTTTTTATCAATAAATCTATCTTCGATTTGGCCATATCTATTCCTCCTGTTCCTGATATCCTTTGAACAGTCGATTTTACTACAGTGAATTAACCAACGTATATATCCCTTCTTAATATATATCATATTTCACATGTTTTGATATCGTTCATCCACTTCGTAGTTATGGTAGTTGAATTTCTTTTAAGGATCAACTCGAGCAAATTCTTCGCAGATAGCTGTCACCAATTCCCATAGTTTCTTTACAGATAAAACATCTACCTTTTCCGAAGTAGTATGAGGACCTTTCAAAGTAGGGCCAAACGATATCATATCCATATATTCGAACTTGACTGCTATCACTCTGGTCTCTAACCCTGCATGCATTGCACCTATCTCCGGGTTTTTATTAAAGATATCTTTGTAAACTTTTTTAGATAAATCAAGTATCTTAGAATTTGTATCCAAATTCCAACCAGGATAGGCTTCACTTTCATCAACTTCTGAATCGAATCTATTAGCTATGACCCTTATTCTATCCCGGATAGCTAATATCTCCGATTTCAAATTACTCCTGGTCATCATACTGATTTCAATATTGGTGCTTTTCGTACTGACTGTACCTAGATTAGTGGATGTTTTCACAAGGCCTGGGACCTCCTGGTTCATAGACATCACCCCGTCGGGAAGTGATATTATGAGTTCTAAAACTCTAATCGAATCCTCTTTTTTCATGACCATTCTATCCTTATCTTTTATATCGACGGGATTTACCTTGAGTTCCATGTTTTCTTCAACGGCTATATACTCTTGTTTTATATCTAAAAATATCTCGCCCATATTATCCAATGCTTCTTTTTTTCCCTTTTCAAATTTTAATATAAGTGAGGAGCGCGAAGGTATAGTATTCTTCTCGTTTCCACCGTCTATACTGTGAACACAAAAAGATATGGGGTTTGGGGGATTGAGACAGGACTCATAGATGAGACGGCTCAATATCTTGATAGCATTACCCCTTCCTTTATGGATGTCTAGCCCTGAATGACCTCCTTTTAATCCATCTAGTTTGATCTCATAAAATCCTTCAGGATCCGTTTTCTCATATCTAACTGGGATCTTTAGAAAACTATCACCAGAACCGGCACAACCGATGGTGAAAGTACCGAACTCTTCACTATCAAGATTGATC
>SL_5KL_010_SEDDRAFT_10000090_pt1 | contig 49129 bp, 41 predicted proteins | sample SodLakKL_010_SED_FD_9118 | JGI IMG/M metagenome (IMG submission 9118)
GATTGCAGAAGATTGATTAACAAGATTCTTTCCCGTCCCGTTACCCTTCTTATGTGTGTAGCCGCCGTCGTGGTGGTCGGCATTATCTCTCTTTCCGAGCTGCCTATTGAATTGATGCCTTCGGGCAGCGAGGGGGAAATTTCCATAATTTATGAGGTCAGGGGAGGGGTGCCGCCTAATGATATAGAGAACTTTGTGGTAAGGCCCGTAGAAGACGCTGTCGGTGATATTGATAACCTTAAGGATATCCTTTCAATATCAAAAGAGGGAAGGGCTATTATTGTTCTTGAGTTTGTGGCTGATACCGACATGGATGCCGCGGCCGTGAATGTTAGAGAGAGGCTTGCTCAGGTAAGGGATGAGCTTCCCAGCGAGGTGGAAAGACCCATAATAGCCAAGTACCAGCAGGATGATGTTCCGATTTTTGTCCTGGGCGTAACATCTCCCACCAAAACCGCCGAGGAGATCAGGGAAGTTGTGGATGACGTGATGGAAGAGAGAATTGCCCGCCTCGAGGGCGTTGCCAATGTGGATGTTTTCGGGGGCAGGGAAAGAAAGATAATAATTGAGGTAATTCCTTCACAGATGTCTGCGTTCAACCTGTCTATGTCTGATGTTATAAACGCCTTAAACAGGGCTAATGTTTCCACGCTGGCGGGAGAGGCCCGGGAAAGGGAGAGCGAGTATCAGATAAAGGCCACCGGCAGGTTCAAGGATATTGAAGATATAAGCGGGATGGGGGTATCCACAACCGAAGCGGGAAGTATTGTGAGGTTGAAGGATATTGCCGAAATAAAAGATTCATATCTTGAGCCGGACAGTCTATCCCGGCTTGATATGAAAAGCAATGTAACTATTTATATACAGAAAGAAACGCTTGCCAGAACGGTTGATGTGGCGGAGCTTGTATTAAACGAAAAGGAAGTTTTAAGGGGTATTCTCCCTGAAGATATAATTATAAGCACCATAAAAAATGATGCGGAGTATATTCAAAGCGCTTTGAACGCCATGCAGCTATCGCTTGTTCTGGGGGCCGTCCTGGCTGCTGCCGTACTGATGGTTTTTTTAAAAAACTATGTGCTGACGTTTATCATATTTCTTTCTATCCCGGTATCTGTGCTTCTGGCGCTGTCTATTCTGTATTTCAACAATGTTACTTTAAATGTAATGACAATGGGGGGGCTTGCGCTGGGGGTGGGTATGCTTCTTGATAACTCCATAGTTGTAATTGAGAATATTTATAGAACATACAGTAAAGAAAGGTCTTTAACAAGCGCTGTATGCGAAGGTGTTTCCGAAGTTTTCCTGCCGATTATGGCAGGTACATTGACAACGGTGATTGTTTTCCTGCCGATAATATTTATAAGCGCGGAATTAAGAAGAATGCAGGGAGATATGGCGCTTGCGATAATGTATTCGCTTCTGGCTTCTCTTTTTGCTTCTTTGACACTGGTGCCGTTCCTCTACAAAAACTTCAAGGTAACGCCGACCAGGAGGGAAAGTTCCCGGTTCGGGATGTACGAGGTTTTCAGGTACCTGATTGAGAAGGTTTTGAAACATAAGCACCTGATAGTAGCGGGTATGGTTGTATTGTTTGTTGTTTCTATTTTTGTATTTAATACGATTGACATGAATCTTTTTGAAACAGAGGAAGAAAATGAGTTTACCATACATGTGGAGCTTCCCACGGGAGCAAAGCTTGATTCTTCGGATGAAGTTGTGGGAATGGTGGAGAATATACTAAGCGGTGTTCCAGAGGTGGAGTCCATATCAACAAGGATAGAGAAATGGTCGTCAAAAGTATTCGTAACGCTGGAGGATTACAGGCAGAGGGACAGGAGCAAGGAGGAGATAAAGGAATATTTGCGGCCGCAATTTGAAGAGATTCCGTATTTTATTTACTTTCAGGAAGCGCATGAGATGGCGGAGCAGGAGGTTTTTGTAGAACTTTACGGTTATGAGTACGATACGTTAAGAGAGCTTGTAAACGAGGTGGGCAATAGAATGGGGGCCATAGATGGTCTTACGGATACGAAAATAAGGATGAGGGAGGGAAGGCCGGAAAAGCTTGTTATTCCGGACAGGAGAAAAACAGCCATTGCCGGCCTGCGGATAGCTGATGTGGCAGAAAACCTTCATGCTCGCCTGAGGGGGCTGGTTGCAACAAGATACCATGAGGCTGCCCAGGAGATAGAGGTTATTGTGCGTCAGCACAAACCGTCAATCTCAAATTTCAATCAGTTATTCCGGACAAGGCTGATGAACCCGTCACGGGCTTATATTCAGCTAAACCAGATAGCGGAATTTAAAGAAACGAAGGGGCCTTCGGAGATATGGAGAAAAAACAGGCAGAGAATGGTGCAGGCGTCTTCATCGCGAAGCGGTATATCTCTTGAAGGAGCCGTAAGGGAGATAAACAGGAATTTGGCCGGCTTGGAGTTTCCCGAGGGGTATTTTTATGAAATCGGAGGGGATTATGAGTTTATGATGGAGAGCAGAAGGGAGCTTTTTATGGCGCTTCTCCTGACAATTGTGCTGGTTTATCTTGTTCTCGGTTCGGTCTTTGAATCCTACACCCAGCCGTTTATTATTATGGTTGCGGTACCTATGTCGTTTATAGGGGTGGTGGCGGCCCTTAAGATAACGGGCAGCAATGTTTCGGTGGGGGTGATAATGGGGGTTATACTTCTGGCCGGTATAGTAGTGAATAATTCAATAATTCTTGTTGACAGAATCAATTCATTAAGAAAGCAGCTTACTCTCAGGGAAGCTGTGATTACAGGGGCATCCCAGAGGCTGAGGCCTATTTTGATGACAACAATAACTACCGTGCTGGGTCTTCTTCCACTCGCTCTTATGGGTGGGGAGGGCAGCGGAATGTGGAGGCCTCTTTCTGTTTCGGTCGTCGGCGGATTGATAACATCCACTTTTCTGGTTCTTTTCGGTATACCCTGCATATTTCTTTTTGCGGCTAATATAAGGTCTGACCTGAGAAAGGCCGGAGACAGTGTGAAGAGATTTATAAAAGAGAGTATTTCATGAAGATAACAGAACTTGCGGTAAAGAGGCCGGTTACGACTATCATGTTCTTTACGGGGCTTATTATAATGGGCGTTATCTCATTAACACGAACCCCCAGGGAGCTTCTGCCGGCAATGAGTTATCCTCAGATTACGGTGTTGACAAGATATGAGGCGGCCACTCCTGACGAAATTGAGAGGCAGATTACAACGGTTCTGGAGGATGCGGTTGGAACTGTAAGCGGGCTACAGGGAATGGAGTCTATTTCGCGCGACGGGATGTCAATGATTATTGCGGAATTTATGTGGGGAATGGATATGAATGTGGCATCCATGGAAGTAAGGGAGAAAATTGATCTTGTCAAAGAGCGGCTTCCACGGGAATCCAAAGAGCCCGTAGTCGTTCAGTTTAACCCGTTTGAGCTGCCTGTGGTAACGCTAATACTGTCCAGAGATGACGGAAGGTCGGATGCCGAGCACCTTTATGAGCTGCGCGAAACCGCGGGGGATGTAATAAAAAACAACCTGGAAAAAATTGAAAATGTTGCGGCGGTAGAGGTGCGGGGGGGAAGAGAAAGGGAGATTTTAGTTACTGTTAATCAGGATCGCATTCGCGCGGCGGATATTTCCCTGCTTGAGGTTGTAGATACGATAGGTAAATCCAATATGACCTATCCTGCAGGAACTATAGATGACGCTTTTTACGAATATCTTATAAAGACCGACGGAGAGTATAAGAGTGTGGAGGATATAAGAAATACGCCGCTGAAGGTGCAGTACCGCGATGACGCCCGCTCTGAGCAGGAAAGGCTGATGATGCAGATTGAAGGCAGGGACAAGAGACCCGAGGGGCTTATCTTTCTTTCGAATGTGGCTACGGTTGAGGATACTTTCAAAGACAGGGATGGGCTTCTCAGGTATCAGGGCCGTGAAGCGGTTGCGATAGATGTGCAGCGCCAGTCCGGTTCCAATATCGTCAGAGTCGCCAACGATATAAGAGATGAATTGGAGAATATAAGACAGAGAATACCCGATGAATACAATCTTGAGCTGGTATATGATCAGTCGGAGTATATTGACGAGTCCATAAAGGGAATCGGCACCTCGGCTCTTCTGGGAAGTTTTCTTGCTTTTATAGTTCTTTATTTCTTTTTGAGAAGCATGACAAATTCCGCCGTTGTGGCTACAGCGATACCGGTATCTCTTGGTGTTACTTTCATTTTTATATATTTCTTTGATATTTCGCTGAACATGATGTCCCTGGGGGGACTCGCCCTGGGAATAGGTATGCTGGTGGACAGCTCTATAGTGGTGTTGGAAAATGTTTTCAGGTACAATGAAAACAACCCCGGAATGCCGATTCAGAATGCGATAGACGGAACGGGGGAGGTTACAGGGGCCATAACTTCATCAACGCTGACAACCATTACAGTCTTTTTTCCGTTTGTTTTTATTGCGGGTGTTGCGGGCCAGTTATTTAAAGAACTGGCATATACTGTCACCTTTTCTCTTATTGCCTCTCTTTTAGTGGCTGTTACTCTTATACCCAGAATGGCATCAGGGATAAAACACAGCTCCGGGGGAGAACCGGCCTGGTCCGGGAAGCTGAAGGAAAAGTATAAATATTTACTGGAGGCATTTCTGAACAAGTCGGGTTTATATCTTTCAGTTATATTTATCATATTTTCTCTATGCATGCTGTATTTAGTTAACTTTGCGGGTCAGGAGTTTATTCCGAGAGTGGGAGGTAGCCAGTTTATGCTCAATGTAGAGATGCCTTTCGGAACCTCTCTGAGCAAAACGGATGAAGTTGTTCAGAAAATAGAACATATTTTAAATGAAACCGATGATGTAATCAGTGTAACTTCCAGCGTAGGGGAGGCGGAGGGTGACTCTTCCGGAGCAGGGGCTTATACACTGATGGGTTCGCACCAGGCGGAGATTGTCGTAATGACCGAGCCGGGCTCGGCGCGGCACCTGGACAATATAGTAAGCACTGTAAGGCGGAGAGTTGAACGGGATGTTCCCGAAGCGGATGTGGATTATGTGACCCAGGCGGGGGTTTTGGGCGACGCGCTGGGTGGAGACGCCCCTATATCCGTGGATATAAGCGGAGAAGACCTTAACGTTATTGTGGATATTGCAGAAAAGGCTTTACACAGGATGAGGGAGGTGCCCTATCTTTACGGGGTGACAAGTTCTTTCAGGGGCTACAGTCCGGAGTTCACAATAAACGTTAACAGAGACAGGGCCTCTCTGTATAATATTTCCGCTCAGAATATAACTATGACAGCTCAGACTGCGATAAAGGGATACGTTGCAACCGAATTCAAAGACGGGGATGAAGAGGTGGATGTAAGGGTCCGGCTGGCCCGGGGAGCCGGGGGTTCGGGCATTGATGAAGGAGAAATAGGCAGAATACTGGTAAGATCTCCGTTCGATTATGATGTTTCGCTCAATCAGGTTGCCTCTTTTGGAAGGGATGCTACATTTCCGGAGATTTTAAGAAAGGAAGCCGGGAGAACCGTTTCCGTAACATCCAATTTTTCTGATGTCAGTTTCGGAAGGGCGCTGGGCGCCGTAGAGAATATCGTAGATGATTTAAGGAATGAATACAGCGATTATATTATAGAAATAACGGGTGAAAGGAAAAAAATGCAGGAGTCTTTTTCTTCTCTTATATTCGTAATAATTCTTTCGATACTTTTTGTTTATATGATAATGGCTTCGCAGTTTGAGTCTTTCTGGCAGCCGTTTATTGTTATATTCACTCTGCCTTTGTCTTTTATCGGGGTGGCAATTATTATGTTTATGACAGGCACCCAGCTAAGTGTGATAGTCCTGCTGGGAATTATAATGCTGGGAGGGATAGTAGTCAACAACGGAATTGTGCTTATAAGTCATTACAATTCAGTGGAGGAAAGAGAGCAGATGAATTTAAAAACGGCTGTTGAGGCTTCTTCTACGAGGTTAAGGCCTGTTCTTATGACCGCGGTTACAACCATACTCGGCTTGATTCCGATGGCTGTTGCCGGCGGCGAAGGGGCGGAGTTCAGGGCGCCGCTGGCTATTACCGTAATAGGTGGATTGCTTATATCCACGTTTCTAACTCTTTTTGTGGTGCCTGCCGTATATTTCCACGGGAGGAAATATATTAAAAAAACCGGTGAGTTTATAAGGAACGCAGGATGGTAGTACAGTATAAAAGGTGAGGGATATGAATAAATTAAAAATATATCTGTTTGTTGCGGTAGGCACAGTTTTTCTAAATCCGACTGCGGCAGAGAGCTCGTTGACGGAGCTTATTGAAAAAGCGTATGAGGAAAGAGATGAAATTGAGATTTCAAGGGAGCAGATGAACCTTACAAGGTGGAGACTTGTAAACGCAGCGCGTTTTCTTGGTCCGGCGGTAATGCTGGAGTACCGTCAGGCCGAGGGGGAAACAATTACAGACCCATACAGAACGGAAAGCTACGGTTTGAGGTTGCAACAACCTATTTTCCAGGGTGGGGAAAGATACTATTCCTACAGGCGGGAAAGGAAGGCTGCGGAGGTAGCAAAACATTCGCACAGAAGAGCAAAAGAGGATGTGAAGTTTGAGGTGGCTGAGGCATACTACGGCGTTTTATTAAAGAAAAGCATGTTGCAAAGCTACGAAAAACTTATATCTCAAATTGAAGAAAAGTACAGCATGGCTCAGCGGCAGTATGAGCAGGAAATCATGACTGAGATTGATTTTCAGGATATTGTGAATTTAAGGGATAATATTATTGTGCGTACGGAGATGATAGAGGATGAGCTGGTAATTGCAAAGCATGAACTGAAAAATGCAGTGGGAATGAAGGGGTTTCCGGATATTGAAAAGGAGAGTTATAACGGTATTTATGATGAATCGGTCCTGGTCAGGGATATGCAGGAAACCATTGATATAGCCCTGGAAAGCAGACCGGAGTTGTTAATAGCCGAAAAAATCAGGGAGCAGTCTCAATACGATGAAAAAATCGGGCATTCGGACAGGTACCCTAAAATATCCCTGGAAGGTTTTTTGGGAAGAAGCGGGGAAGCCTATGTAAAAGACGATATTCCGCTGGTGGATAAATGGTCGCTTTTTTTAAATATGGAGTGGGCTTTTTGGGGGAACACGTTTAACTTCAAATACGGTGGAGATGAGGTGAAGGACCCTGAGTCCGCTATACTTGATGCCGGTTCGAGGATAGATACCGATGAGCAGGTAGCGCAGTTCTCTCTTTTGGACGGGCTTGATAGGATTTATTCCGGCAAAGAGAAAGAAATTGTTAGAATGCAGTCTGAAAGCGACCTGAAGAAAACAAGAAATGATGTTATAAAAGAAGTAGAGAGAAATTACCGCCAGTTTTTAAGGGTTATGAAAATGGTGGGTATATCACGGCGCAGGCTGGAAACGGAAGAGAGAAGGATAGGCATAATAAATAAAAGGTGGCAGCTGGGGGATGCTTCCATAAAGGATGTGATGGATGCAAAATATCAGAGAACCCAGACAGAAACATCTCTTTTTGAAAGTATGGCTAATTTTTATACCTCTGCGGCGGCTATCAACAGAAGCTGCGGTGTGGATATTCTGCCTATTGAAGTTCTCAGATAGGAAGGAGTAGTATTTATGTATGGAAAAAACAGGGAAATTGCCGATGTGGGAATAGTTATACCTTCGGAAACCTATCTTTTTTCTCCGTGGGAATACAATTATTATTTTACGGAGCTTTTAAGAGGTGTTATAGCCGCCGCAAGTTTATTTGAATGCGACGTAAGTATATTTCACAGGGGGTTTCACAGGGAAAGAGGTTACCTGGAGCTCTCCGGAAAATCGGACTACAGCGGTTTGATAATACTGGCGCCGGTCTTAAAAGAGAAGCATGCTGCGGAAATCAGAGCCATAAAGAAGCCTGTGATTCTGATAAACAGCAGATATCCCGGAATGAACCATATAGATGTTGACAATAAAAAAGGGGCAAGAAAAGCAGTCGAATATCTTTGTGATATGGGTCACAGTGATATAGGTTTTATAAGCGGGAAAATAGAGACCGCCAATGCCAGGGGCAGGCTGGAGGGATATAAGTCCGTCATGGATGAAAGAAGTAAGATAAAAGACGGGTTTATAAGATACGGTGATTTTTCAAAGGATTCGGGTTTTCATGAAATGATGGAGCTTTTAGAGTTGAAGAAAAGACCTACAGCCGTTTTCTGCGCCAATGACCTGATGGCACTGGGGGCAATAAAAGCAATCAGGGAAAAGAAGTTGAAGGTCCCCGGGGATGTATCCATTATAGGTTTTGATGACCTTGTTATATCAAGGTACTTTACCCCCCCGCTTACAAGCGTACGACAGCCGCTTTTTCATATAGGAAAAGAGGCGCTGATTAACCTTATAGGAATAATAAATAAGGAGAAAGAAGAACCCCAGGAGGTGGAGATAGAGACACGCTTGATAAAGAGGGATTCCGTCGCCCGGTTTGAAAAAGGGTGAATTTGACAAAAATTAACGCGAGTGATAATATAATTAATCTTCGGGGTCGGGTGCAATTCCCAACCGGCGGTAAAAAGACATAAGTCTTAAAAGTCCGCGAGCCCTGTAAAAGGGCTGAATCCGTGAAAATCGGATACCGACGGTAAAAGTCCGGATGAAAGAAGATATAAAGTAAAGGAAAGACATAGCCCGGAGTAGAATATCTCCGGGTTTTTTTAATATGATATCAGATTCGTATTTTATGAGTAAGGCCGTAGAACTGGGAAGGAAGGGGATGAACAGAACTTCTCCTAATCCCAGGGTGGGATGTGTTATTGTTAAAGACGGCAAAATACTGGGAAAAGGATATCACAGATACTTTGGCGGTGAGCATGCAGAGATAAATGCGATAGAAAACGCTTCGGAAGACCTGACAGGCAGCGTAATGTATGTGACACTGGAGCCCTGTTCTCACCAGGGAAAGACCCCGCCGTGCGTTGAACGCATTATCAAGGCGAATATAGGAAAAGTAGTTTTTGCGCTTAGTGATCCGGATCCCGGGATTGAAGGGGAGAAGAGGCTTAAGGGGGCAGGGGTGGATGTAAAAACGGGGGTTCTGGAAGAGGCTGCCCGCGAAATAACAGCCGATTATTTGATTTACAAAACTAAAAAAAGGCCCATGGTTACCCTCAAATCAGCTCTTTCATGGGACGGAAAAATAGCTTCCTTTACTGGGAAAAGTCAATGGATAACCGGTCCGCAGGCCAGGGAATTCGCCATGAAAATGAGAGGGGAGCATTCCGCCGTTATGGTAGGCGCCCGGACGGTGCTTAATGATGATCCCGCCCTGACTTACAGATTAAAAGAGCCCGGGGCAAGGGACCCTTTGAGGGTCATACTGGACGGAAATCTCTCTATACCCGAAGAATCCCAAATTATAGGAAAGAATACTCTTATTATTGCGGCGGACGGGGACTTTAAGGAAGACAAGGCGAAAATTATGGAAGATAAAGGGGCCAGGGTGATCAGGGTTGAAACCGATAAGGGGGTGATAACTGCGCATAAAGTACTTGAGATTTTATACTCTCACGACATTTCATCGGTAATGATCGAGGGTGGAGGGCAGACCGCCGGCATTTTTCTGGATGAAGGTTTTATTGACAGGGTGGTTTTTATACATGGACCCTGTCTTATGGGGGGGAGAGAGGCTCCTACCGCATGCGATGCAAAGGGCGCTTCAGGACCTGAAAAGGCGGCGAAGCTTATAAATAAAAAATATTTCGAAATCGGGGAAGATCTGATTATGCAGGCGGAGGTAGAGGAAAAATGTTCACGGGTATAGTAAAGGATCTCGGAAAGGTAAAAAGTATTGGGCAGGGAAGGATTACGGTCTTTACCTCACTGGAAGGAATAGAACCCGGAGACAGTGTAATGGTCAACGGTGTCTGCCTTACGGCAGTTGAATTTTCACGGGGAAGAGTCAGTATGGATATCGGGCGGAGCACATTGAAGGATACCGCCCTCGGCTACCTGCAGCCGGGAAACAGGGTGAATGTAGAGGATTCCCTGACGTTGAGCGATAAGCTGGGAGGGCATATCGTTTACGGGCATGCACATTGCGTGGGACGGGTGCTTTCTGTTGTAAAGAAGGTGAATACCAGGATTATAAAAATAAAAGCGGAGAGCTCATTTACCGGGAAGCTTATGGAAAAGGGCTCGGTTGCAGTAGACGGGGTTTCACTTACTGTAAACGAGTTGGGATCGGGTTACTTCACTGTCGGTGTTATTCCGGAAACAGCCAGGAGGACAAATCTGGGGTCACTTAAGTCATCTGACAGGGTTAACCTTGAACCGGATATGCTTCTTGCCGCAGCAATGAAAGGTTAGTAATGAGAGGAAGAGATAAAAGTGAGTGAAAAATTTATACAAAAAGTCGAGTCTGCCCTGGAGGATATAAAAAAGGGCCGGATGGTTGTTGTTGTTGACGACGAATGCAGGGAGAATGAAGGCGACCTGGTAATGGCGGCGTCTGCGGTAACCCCTGAAGCGGTAAACTTTATGGCTAAGCACGGAAGAGGGCTTATTTGCGTTTCGCTTGAAAAGGAGAGAATAAAGCAACTGGGGCTTAAACCGATGGAGAGAAGAAATTCGGATGAAGCCAGCTTTACGGTCTCCTGCGACGCCTCTGAAGGGGTTACAACGGGCATTTCTGCTGCAGACCGGTCCCGCACTATAGGTATTCTTGCAGACCCGCAGAGGGATAAGAAAGATATTTCTACGCCTGGACATGTGTTTCCGATAATATACAGGCGTGGCGGGGTCCTGGTGAGGGCCGGACATACGGAGGCATCTCTTGACATCGCGCGTATGGCCGGGCTTTTTCCGGCGGGTGTTATTTGCGAGATAATGAATGAAGATGGGACGATGGCCAGAATGCCGCAGCTTAAGAGTTTTGTAAAAAAACACGGGCTGAAACTTCTGTCTATCGCTGATTTGATAAAATACCGTTACAGCAAGGAACACCTGGTAAAGTGCGTCAATAAAACGACGCTTCCCACAAGATACGGAGAGTTTGAGTTGCGTTTATATAGATCATTAATGGATGATAAAAAGACTCATGTCGCTTTAATAAAGGGCAATGTTGAGGAATCTGAAGATGTTCTTGTAAGGGTTCATTCTCAGTGTCTCACCGGAGATGTTCTCGGGTCCAGGAGATGCGACTGCGGGGAGCAGATGGAAAAGGCTCTGGGTATGATAGGCAAAAGCGACTCAGGAGTATTTCTGTATATGAGGCAGGAGGGAAGGGGGATCGGATTGGATAATAAAATAAAGGCTTACTGCCTGCAGGATAAAGGAATGGATACGGTGGAGGCCAATCACGCGCTTGGTTTCGGCGCGGATTTAAGAGATTACGGTATCGGCGCCCAGATACTTTCTGACCTGGGGCTTTCGAGTATAAGGCTTTTGACAAACAACCCTAAAAAGATTGTCGGGCTCGGAGGATACGGTCTTGAGGTAAGCAAACGTATTCCAATTGCCGCCTCTTCCAACCCCCATAATGAAAAGTATCTGAAGACAAAAAAAGAGAAGTTAGGTCATTATCTTGAAGAGTAAAAGTGTTCAGTGGAATAAGGAGATATGAAATGGATATAGTAAAAGGCAGGATTAAGGGTACAGGAAAAAAAGCGGCAGTCATCATGTCGAGAAGAAATGAGCAGGTGGCGGCAAGGCTTTTAGAGGGCGCAGTCAATGAACTTATCAGGTGCGGAATGGAAAAAGACAATGTCGATGTTTATGAGGTGCCCGGCTCCTGGGAAATAGCCGGATGCGCAAAGAGGCTGAGAAAAAATCCTTCTTACGATATGCTCATATGTATTGGGGTGGTTGTAAGAGGGGAAACCCCCCATTTTGAATATGTTTCATCACAGGTTGCAAGGACAGTGGCTGAAGAGGGAATAAAAAGCGAAATTCCGATATCTTTCGGTATTCTTACATGCGACAGTTTCGAACAGGCAGTCAGCCGCTCCGGAGGCAAAGGGGGCAATAAAGGAGAAGAGGCGGCCAGGGCCGCGCTGGAAATGTCGGATTTATATCAGAAAATGCAGGTGTAATATGGGGGCGAGGAGAGACGCAAGAAAACTTGCTATAAGAATTTTATATATCGTTGAGGTGCTTGGAGCTACACCCCGGGAGGCCATCGATATAGTAGGCAACCAGGGGTATTCCCGGAAAGCCGTTGAATTTGCGCACCGGCTGGTATTCGGAACAATTGAGAATCTTGATTTTTTGGACAATATTATTGCGCGGCACACAAAAAACTGGGAGCCGGAAAGAATTGCCAATGTGGACAGGATAATTATAAGAATAGGTCTTTATGAGATATATTTTGAGGATTCCATACCCAAAAATGCTTCAATTAATGAGGCGGTGGAGCTGGCAAAGTATTTTTCAACTTCAAAGTCCCATAAATTCGTAAACGGCATTTTAGATGCGGGCAGCAGGGATAAAACTAAGAAATGAATAAGCCTATGGCTATGAATCAAAAAAATGTTAGAGAGGAAATAGAAAATCTTCGGAAGGAAATAAGGCGCCATGATTATCTTTATTATGTGAAGTCGGCTCCGGAAATATCGGATCGAAAGTATGACGAGCTCTACAGGAAGCTTCAGAAGCTTGAGGAAGAAAACCCGCAGTTTGCGGATCAGAATTCCCCCACCCGGAGGGTATCGGGAGAGCCGCTTAAGGAATTTGACACAGTAAGGCATACGGAGCCTATGCTTTCGCTGGATAATACTTATAACAGGCAGGACATAGAGGAATGGGATAAACGAGTTAGAAAAAGGGTAAATGTTTCAGATGGATACGAGATTGAAGAGAAAATCGACGGGGTTGGGATTTCTCTTGCATACATTAACGGCAGGCTTGATTATGCGGCAACCCGGGGCAATGGGATTCAGGGAGACGATATAACCCGGAACATAAAAACCCAGAAAGTTATCCCGCTGGTGCTGAGGGGGCGAAAGCACCCTTCTTTTATGGAAGTCAGGGGGGAGATGTTTATGACTCTGTCCGAGCTTAAAAGAGTTAATAAAGACAGGGTGAAACGTGGAAAATCCGCTTTTTCCAACCCGAGAAATACCTGCGCGGGAACACTTAAACTTCTGGACCCCTCTGTTGTGGCGCAGAGAAAAATGAAAGCATTTTTCTATTCCTGCGGAGCCTGGGAAGGCCTTGAGCTTCCGGAAACCCAAAGCAGGATGCTTGAACTTTTTTCTGAATGGGGCCTTCCGGTAAATGAAGAGCGTTATGTTTGCCCTGCTTTAAAGGATGTTTTTGATGTTTGCGAAAAATTGGAGAGGGAGAGAGATAAGAGAGATTATGAGATAGACGGAGCTGTAATTAAGGTTAATTCTTTAGGTGAACAGCGTCAGCTTGGCGCTACAGTAAAGAGCCCCAGGTGGGCGGTAGCATATAAATTTAAGGCAAAAAAAGAGGTTACAGTATTAAAGGATATTGAGTTTAGTGTGGGGCGTACGGGGGTAATTACTCCTACCGCCCACCTGGAGCCCGTGAAAATTGGAGGGGTGGTAATTTCAAAAGCCACGCTGCATAATTTTGACCAGGTAAGAAAATTGGGGGTAAGCAGGGGGGATTCTGTAGAGGTAGAGCGCGGAGGAGACGTGATTCCTAAAATTCTCGGGGTGATTAAAAAGCCTGAAAATTCAACATTAGTGGAGCCGCCGCAAAACTGTCCGTCATGTGAAAGCGCAATAAGAAAAGATCCGGGAGGGGTTTATTACAGGTGTTTAAACAGCAGATGTCCCGCCCAGGTAGTACAGAAGATAATACACTACGCTTCCGTAGGAGCTATGGATATCCAGGGGCTTGGCGAGAGTGTCGCGGAGCAGCTATATGAGAAAAATATGGTGAAGGATATTTCGGATTTATACGCGCTGGATAAAGATGACCTTGAGAAACTTGAGCTTTTTGGTGAAAAAAGAGCCAGGAACCTTATAGATGCAATACAGATGAGTAAAAGAAAGTCCCTTGCTGATTTTCTTTTTGGACTGGGAATTCCAAACATTGGAAAACATACGGCCGGAATTCTTGCTGAGAAGTATCCGGATGTAAGAAGTTTAATGGATACGCCTTGCGAAGAGCTTGAGAAAATTAATGAGATAGGGCCTGTGGTAGCTCAGTCAATAAGGGATTTTTTCAGTGATCCCGGAAACAGAAAAACGGTAACAGAAATATTGAAATCAGGTGCGGGTTTTTCAGGGGTGAAGGTCGGCAATAAGCTTAAGGGAAAAAGGTTTGTGTTTACGGGAGCGTTAAAAAAATATAACCGCAGGGAAGCGAAAGAGAGGGTCGACTCCGCCGGAGGCAGAGTGACTTCTTCGGTAAGTTCTTCAACTGATTTTGTTGTTGCCGGGGAATCCCCGGGGTCAAAACTTAAAAAGGCGCGGGAGTTGGGCGTCAGGGTTATTTCGGAGGAGGATTTTACGGATATTGTCGGCGAGGGAGCATAAAATGTCCAAAGACAGCAAACAGGAGCTGCTTAAGCATATACAGAACCTAGAGAATGAATGGGATAGTGAAAAAAGGAAGCTTCTAAAAGATAAAAGGGGTTTGCAGAAAGAAGTAAGGGAATTAAAGAAAAAACTTGAGGTTGAAAAGAAAAACCGTGAGCTGGAGTATTCTACAAAGAAAGAAGAGATTGATTTAATAAAGGAGACGGTTGGAAAACAGGTTAAGGAGCTCGATGAAAGTTTAAAGAAAATCAGAAAAGAAAGAGATGAATACAGAGAAAAAGTAAAGAAACTTGAAGGCAATATATACTTGACAAGGAGGGAAGGGAACAGCCGCCTTGATAAACTGCTGAGAGAGAAAGAAAAAATAATTAATGAACTACAGGAAGAGCACGAAAGAGCTCTTCAGAAGCAGAGAGAAAAATTTGATAAAAAGAAAGAAAAGGAAATACGAGAAAAAGTGCGGGCAGTGAAGGAAAAACTTGAAAAAGAGATGGAGGAAGCTGTAGAAAACCAGAAAGAAGAATGGAAAAAAGAGCTTCAGAAAAAAGAAGAAGAAATGAAAAAGCAGCGTGAAAAATGGCAGGAAGAATTTGAAAACCAACGGATAGAACTTGATAAAAGAGAGAAAGAATACCTTGAAACGCTGCTGAGAAGATTTAAAAAGGGGTAATGCTAAATTTGACGGGGATAAAGTATAAATTTCTCCTGACATTATTTTTCATAGGCACTTTTTCATTAGAGGCTGTTTCTGTCCGGAGACTAAGCGAGGCGGTAAAAGACTACAATAATGAGAGGTACCGCTCATCCCTTTCTGAAGTTAAAGATTATCTTAAAGAAAATCCCGCTGATGAAATCGCATACGAATTAAAAGAAATTATAGAAAAGAAAATTGCCTTTGGATATTTGAAAAGGGGGTATACGTATGTTGCAGAGGGTTACAAAAAGGAAGCATCTGAGGAGTTTGATGCAGCGGCGGAATATCATTCTGAATTGACTGCTGAAATTGAAGGGAAATATCTTCAAATTCTTGAAAGTTATTCGGAGAAAGAGGCTGCTAACAGGATGATTTATTCGATGATAAAACGGCCTGTTCCATCGGATAGTGAGTATTACAGGGTCGTGGGCAGTGTCCGATCCAGGGTTGCCGAGGAAGAAGTTGCTTCTCTCAGAAGGGATTTTGATATATTGAAATCTCATGTGAATGATTTAATCGATGAGAGGCGGTGGGGTGAGGCGGTTAAGAACATTAAGGGTTATTTAGAAGAAAACCCGGAAAGCGAAGTGGGTGTTAATTTTTTAACTGAGGTAAAAAGAAAGGCCGCTGAAGATTATTTTGAACAGGCGCTTGAAAAAATTCAAAGCGGTGAAGATGAAAGGGGAAGGGAACTTGCAGGAATCAGCAGAGATTACGATGAGAGATGGTATACAAATGTTCTGGAAAGCAAAATAAAGGGAGTACAGACAAAGATTCACATGGGAGATTATGGGGAAGCGGAAGAAATTATAAATATTTTAAAGCATCTGGCCCCGGAGTTGGACGGCCTGGAGAGCTATTACGTGGATTATGTTTCCGAAACCCCGGAAGGGTTTTTAAATAATAGCGTGAGAAAATATGAAGAAAGAGAGTACAGCGAAGCGGTTTCACGGTTCGAATTTCTAAAGGGCCTGGAGCCGGAAAACAGGGATGCGCAGCTTTATTATCATCTTTCCTCGGCAAGGGCGTATATAAGAGAGCAGGACCTGGAAAATATCAGGCTGCATCTGATAAAGGTTCTGGAAATTTCTCCGGGAGAAAAAGAGGCTTTGGAAATATTCGAAAGGCTGCAGGATGTTGCAGAAATTGTAAATAATGCTTATTAATTATAAAGAGGATTACTATGAAAAGCTTTTTTAGGGCAGTTTTAGTTACGGTTGTTTTGTCATTTGCCGGTTCACCCTTACAGGCAAGAAGCATTGATGAACTTATGGGGCTTGCAATCCAAAATTATCTTGAGGGAGATATGTCTGATGCGGTTGAAAACCTCAATAAAATACTAGAGGAAGATTCGGGGCATACCCGGGCAAGAGACTTGATGGAGCGCTCACTTACAAGACTTGCGGAGCGGGCAGATACAGAAGAAGAGGCTAAGGAAGTGATGGTCTATATTCAAAAAGCACTCGAGCATATGTCTGACTCAGACATTGTTCAAGAAAACAAACAGAAAATTGAAAGCATAATAGGAGAAGATATTGAAACGGAACCCCCTTCCGAGCCCGAAAAAACAAAAGCGATGGATCCCGCCGAAGAAGAGCGATACAGGAGAAGAATAAGCGAATTGACTTCCAGGATAAGAGAGCTGGAAGAGCGTATTGAAAATACTTCGGATGTTAATTACGATCTCCTGGATGAGGTGGATCGCCTGAGAAAAGAAAGAGGTGACATAATAGAAAGTATTTATGCAACCAGGGCAGATTTATCAGACGCCGGACTTTCAGGCAGGAATATTATACTTATACTGTTTTTCGTAATACTTTCAGGCGCCGGAAGCAGCTTTTTTCTTTTTATGATGTATAAAAGGGGAAGCGCCAAGCTTCTAAAGAATCTTGCTGATGAAAAAAGACAGATAATGAATCTTCGTTCTTCATATGCGGAGAATGCCGAGAAATTATCTAAAAAGCTTTCAGAGTACGGAAAATCCTATCAGAGAGCGGATGAGCTTGAAAAGAACTGGGAAAAAATATTCAGGATAGTAGAGCGTCTTTCCAGGGGCGGCAGCACAAAGAAGTTTGTTCTGCAGGATTCACCTGACGGAAGGAAGGCGGTTACCGGAATTGATACCCGCAGCAGGGCCCGCGCTGACAGCGTAGAAGTAATATCTGAAATATTTTCCGGAAGCGAAAGAGCCCCTGAGCTTCTTAAGCCATTTCTTAATGACTCTGATAACCGGACAAGGGCAAATGCGGCGGTGGCGTATCATAAATATGATTCTGAAAAAGCAATGGCAGTGCTCGGAGATATGGCTGAAAGCAAAGATAAATGGATGAGGCTTTCGGCAGCGTGGGCTCTTGGGGAAATAGGGGGAGCTTCAACAAGCACAGCCCTGGAAAAGCTTCTGGATGATCCTGATAAACAGGTTAAGAACAGGGCGAGAATATCCCTGGAAAAAATAATGGGGAGAGAGACGGATTCTGACTCTGAAAAATAACATATCGGTTAAGTAGTTTTTGGATTTCCAGTCCGTTTTATTTTATTTGATTTTTAAAATTGCGGTTGTTATAATCGTAAAAGCTATTGGGAATATTCATAATATAAGCAAAGTGTGGAAAGAAAGTTTATAGCAGATTTTATGCTCGGTCGTCTTTGCAGGTGGCTGCGCCTGCTTGGTGAGGATGTAAGCTACTGCAGAGAGAGTGAGGGGGGGGAAATAATATACAGGTCTTTGAAAGAAAGAAGGGTTGTTTTGACTAGAAATACAAAACTCAGCAAGAAGAGGGCCTTTGATCTCTTTCTTTTGGAAAGTCAGGATTTCAGGAAGCAGTTAAAAAGTGTCATTCAAAAATACGGTATTTCAATTGACAGCGAAAAGATATTTACAAGATGCAGTGAATGTAACCGTTTATTAATCGGTGTTGATAAAAAAGAGGTTAAGAATTCTGTCCCAGAATATGTTTATTGCAGTCATGAAGATTTTTCCGTATGTCCTGCCTGTAAAAAAATATTCTGGAAAGGAACTCATAAGAGCCTTATAGGAAAGGTTCTCGACTCACTTAAATGAAAGTTACAGGGGTAAAAGCTGCCGGGGTGAATAATAAAGAGTATGCGGTATATATTGATGGCGTATACGCTTTTGATGTTAACCGGAAAGTGGCTGAGGATTTTAATATTATTCCGGGAATTATTCTTTCTCAGGCTGATATTGATAAAATAACCAGGGCTCAGGAATTTTTCAGAGCATATGAGCATGGACTGGTATTAATTTCATACAGGAAAAGGTCGTGTCAAGAGGTAAGTATGAAATTAGAGTTAAAGGGGTTCCAGGAGGAAATGGCCAGCGAAGCGGTTGAAGCTTTAAAAAAAGCCGGTTATTTAGATGATGCAGAATTTGCATTGTGGTGGATTGAATCAAGAAGGAAAGGAAGGCCTAAAGGAAAAATAGCTGTTCGGAATGAATTAAAAAAAAGGGGGGTGGAGAGTTCAGTTATAGAAAAGGCTTTTCAAATGGCTGATGAGCGGAAGCCTTTCGATGAAATTGATATGGCATTTAAAGCATTTGAATCAAAGGCAGAGGGTTATAGAAAACTTCCCTATAAAACTGCCCGCAGAAGAATTTCGGCTTTGCTTAAAAGAAGAGGGTTTTCCTGGGATACCGTAAATACGGTATTAAAAAGGTTTTTTGATGAAAATGGCGGTAGTATAATGAGGTGAATAATATGAAGATATTTTTGTTTATATCAATTATGTTATTGTCTTTTTCGCATATCAGCGCGGATTATGCGGGTTATGATGATATGCTAAAAGACGGTATAAAGGCTGTGAACAATGGGCAATATAACAAAGCCGAAGAGATTTTTCAAAGGCTTGTGGAAAAAGAACCGCAAAGACCGGAGGCACTTTGTGCGCACGGTATTATGTATTTAACAAAGCAGGATTATAACTCGGCAAAAGAAATGCTCCGGCAGGCGGAGGAAGTAAGCGAGGAATATGGGCAGGTTTACTATCTTCTGGGGATGGTTAAGGAAAAAGAGGGGGATATTTCCGCCGCAGAAAGATATTTCAAAAAGTACCTCGAGCTTGAGCCGGAAACGGATAAAGCGGATAGAGTTCTTATGCGGATAGAGTACATGCAGGAGAAAATGGAGTAAGTATGAAAAAATTTCACTTATTATTATTTTTTATTGTTGTTGTTTTTACAGGTTGTCCAAGGCGTCCTGCTGTGCGTGAAGGTTTTGATATGGCCAGGTACGAAAAAATAGGTGTAATGGAGTTTAAATCATACGGTTCGCACTGGGAAAGCGGCTCGGCAGTAACCGATGAGTTTGTCAGGAAATTTTTGGGGATGGGGTATGATGTGGTGGTAGTTCAGCGCCCCTCAAGAGAGTCAGAACAGGACTACCGCGCTTTGGCGGATGCTTATGATGTGGACGCAATTATTGCCGGTACAGTTACCAGATATGAACCAGATACGAAAGACAGGGTGTACTTCCGTGACGAAGACGGGAAAGTAATATCTGAAGCTTTTATACAGGATGCCCGCGTAGGGATTAGTGCGAGGTTGATCGATGGAAATACCGGTCGTGTAATGTGGGCTCATAACCACAGTTATTCAGGTTTTGAGATAGATTATGCTGTTCGGGTAGTGGTGGATATGCTTGTCAGAAGGATGTATTAATAAAAATAACATGAAAGACATTGAGGTAAGGGAAAAATTCAAGAATTATTTTGAAAAAAAAGGGCATAAATGGTTTTCTTCGATTGGCCTTGTTCCGGATGATCCGACTATGCTTTTTACAACCGCCGGCATGGTTCAATTTAAAAAACAGCTTCTGGGAGACAGCGGCAGCATAAAAAGGGCTGCATCCCTTCAGAAATGTTTAAGAACATCGGATATTGAAGAAGTAGGGAAGACGGCCAGGCATCTTACATTTTTTGAGATGTACGGAAACTTTTCCTTTGGGGGGTATTTTAAGGAAGAAGCAATCAGCTGGAGCTGGGAGTTTCTGACTGAAATTCTTTCAATTCCCCGCGAGAAACTTTATCCTACCGTATACAAGGAAGATGATGAAGCCTATAAAATATGGGAAAACTATGTTCCCCGGGAGAGGATATACCGGTTGGGAGATAAGGATAATTTTTGGACAATGGGCGAAACGGGACCATGCGGTCCCTGCTCGGAAATATTATATGACAGGGGGGAGGATACGGGCTGCGGCCGTGATGATTGCAGGGTTGGCTGCGACTGTGACCGATATGTGGAAGTATGGAACCTTGTTTTTGCTCAATATGACCGTCAGAGTGATGGTTCTTATAAGGAGTTGCCTAAAAAGAATATCGATACCGGAATGGGACTGGAGAGGTTGAATCAGGTTTTAAATGGTCTTGATAATGTGTATCAGACTGAAACAATAAAGCCTCTTATGGATAAACTGGAAAGAGAGGCTCGGAAGTTTGATTATTCTTCTGCCAGGATTATATCTGACCATGCGAGATCTGTTGCCTTTCTTGCCGGCGAGGGGGTTACCACTTCAAATGAGGGGCGAGGATACGTTTTACGGCGTTTGATAAGGAGGGCTCTTAGAGAATGTAAAAAAATGGGGTTTACGGGTCCCAAATTGTGGGAGTACGCTACCTTTGTTACAGATTTCATGGGTGATGTATACCCGGAGTTGCAGAAAAGAGCCGATCATATTGCCATGATATGCAAGCTTGAAGAAGAGACATTTCTGAAAACCCTGGATACTGCCGAAGGAAGGTTGAGAGAAAAAATAAAAGAAATAGAAAATACCGGAGGAAAAACCCTGGGTGCGCAAGCGGCTTTTACTCTTTATGACACCTACGGGATGCCTCTGGATATAACTAAAAGCATTCTTCGTGAAAAGGGTCTATCTGTGGATGAAGAAGGTTTTAAAGAAAAGCTTAAAAAACGTGCAGAATCAACAAAGTGGAAGAAAAAAGATGATACAGTTTCTTTCTGGGAAGACATAAAGGATATAGAGGAAACTCCTTTTATGGGATATGAAAAAAGATACACCCGGCAGGCAAGCGTTTTAAGAATAATCGATGATAAAGCGGTTGTTTTAGACAGTACGCCGATGTATCCTGAGGGAGGGGGGCAGAAGGGGGACTGCGGGACAATAAAAGGGAAAAATGGTGTATTTAGAGTGGAAAACACCATAGAAGAAAACAGGGTAATAGTTCATACAGGACATTTGGAAGGAAAATTGAGAGAGGGCGAAAATGTTGAAGTTGCGGTAGATAAGGAAAAAAGAAGAGCATCTCAGCGTAATCATACCGCTACTCATCTTCTCCAGAGTATATTAAGGAAAAATTTGGGCAGGCATGTTAAACAGAGCGGGTCGCTCGTCAGTCCGGAAAGGTTAAGGTTTGATTTCACTCATCCGGATGCGTTATCTAAAGAGGAACTAGATCAAATTGAAGAAAAAGTAAATGAAATTATTATAAATAACCTTCCTTTAAAAAAATGCACAATGAAAAAGTCCGAAGCGGAGAAAAAAGGCGCTCTTGCGTTTTTTGGAGAGAAATATGAAGGTAAAGTTCGGACGGTGTTGGTTCAAATGCCTGAAAATGCGGAAAAACCGGTAAGTATCGAACTTTGCGGGGGAACACATGTTTCCCGTACCGGAGAGATTGGGCTTTTTAAAATTGTATCGGAAAGCGGTGTGTCAACCGGGGTAAGAAGAATTGAGGCCCTGACGGGGCTGAATGCTTTTCATTACGTAAAAGAGAAAGAGACCCTGCTTGGCAGGGCTGCAGAAATATTAAAAATTCCAGAGGAAATGCTGGAGGATAAAATCCTGAAATTAAAAGATGAAAAAAAGAAACTTCGTATGCGAATAAATAATTTGGAAAACAAACTAGCTTCCGGTGCAGCAAAAGGTGACAATGAAAAACAGGAGCAGGTTGGTTCGGTAAAATTTATCTTACGCAAGTTTGATGAAGCTGGGGTAGGAGTAATGAGAGCCTGGGCAGATTCGCGCAGTTCCGGAAAAAATAAAGCTGTACTTGCTTGCGGTAGAAAAGATTCAGCAGCAAAAATTATACTAAAGCTGTCCGGGGATATGACAGAGTTTGTTAATGCCGGAGATATTGTGAAGAAGGCTTCTAAGATCCTAGGGGGAGGAGGGGGAGGTAGAGATGATATGGCTCAGGGGGGCGGCCCGGATGCCGAAAAAATTGGTGAGGCAGTCAATAAGATAAAGGAAATTTTAAAGAAAGCGCGCCCGTAGCTCAGTGGATAGAGCGTCGGCCTCCGGAGCCGAAAGTCACAGGTTCGAGTCCTGTCGGGCGTACCAAATCAAAGTCGGGGTTATACTTTTATACTTTTCATTAAAAAAACAAGCGTTCGAATTATCATCTCAAAAGTATAAAAGTATAACCCCGACATCAGTTTGACATCAGTTTTTGTCTTTTTCGAGGTCGAAAAGAATTTTTTCCATATACCACTGTTCTGTTTTTTCGGGATGTTTTTCTCTGAGGGACTCTTTTTGCCTTTCAAGTGTTTTTTTCGCAATATTCTCCGGCATTCCGGAAATCATGAAATATTTTTTTTCCAGCTGCTTAGCACTTCTTTTCTTTTTGTTAAAGAAATAATAAGCAATGTAAAGAATAATTAAGAATAATATTATTGTTAAAATTGTATCAAACATAAATTTTACTTCATTTCTTAAAAATAATAACAAAATATTTGTTAAATTGAAAATCGGGTCTGCTTATTTAGAGGCAGGGGTTAATTGACAAAAAATGCTAATTATGTAAAAATTAAATCTGCTGGAAAATACTATTTATAAGATGAAAAAAACGAATAAGCAATTAAAAATGACTGAAATACATAAGCGATTTACATCCAAAAAAATGATTGGGGTTATTGGAGGAAGCAGGGCTGACAAAAGAATGAAAGAAGTTGCAAAGCGTATTGGTAGAGAAATTGCCAAAAGGGGATATATTCTTGTTTGCGGAGGACTCGGGGGGATTATGGAGGCTTCATGTATGGGGGCAAAGGAAGCCGGGGGAACCACTGTCGGGATTTTACCCGGGATGTATCGGGATACCGCTAATAAGTTTGTTGATATCCCGGTTGTTACGGCAATGAGCCACGCCAGAAATGCAATAATAGTAAGAACAGCCGATATCTTAATAGCAATAGACGGGAGGTATGGTACATTATCAGAAATTGCCCTTGCCAGGGCCATTGGCAAAAGGGTTCTTGGATTGTTTACATGGGAGGATATTCAGGGGGTTGAACCCGTAAACTCAATAGATGATATTATGAAGGAACTGGATTCAGTATGAGGCTTGTTCTGCAAAGGGTATCAAGCGCCAAAGTACAAAGCGACAATTCAATTTCTAAAATAGGAAAAGGTCTGGTGGCTCTTGTAGCGGTTTCAGGTAATGACAATGAAAAAGATATTGAATTTGCCGCAAAAAAAACAGCTTCGCTTCGAATATTTTCAAATAATGAAGGAAAAATGGATTTGTCCGTGTATGATATAAAAGGCGAGGTTCTTTCAATACCCCAGTTTACATTATACGGGGATTGCAGAAAGGGCAGGAGGCCGGATTTCACAGAAAGCGCCGGAAAAAAAAAGGCGAGAGATTATTTTGAGTTGTATACAGATAAGATTAAGCAGGAAAAAGTGAAAGTAAAAACAGGGTTCTTTGGAGCTTCCATGAAACTAAAATTGGTTAATGACGGCCCTGTTACTATTATTGTTGATACAAATAAGAGAAAATAGGCAATGAATAAAGGCTTTTTAACTGCCGCCGGCTTTTTAGCTTTTGTTGTAATGCTAACTTTATTTCATAAGAGTTTTGCATACGAACAACGGCCCCGCTTAAATCGTCTTGTGTATATGCATTATCACAAAATTAAAGCGGAGATTGAAGCTAATATAGGAGAGTTTAAGAATGAAAAACCGGTGGCCCGTATATACAAAAACGGTAAGAGAGTCACCGGAATTGGAAATCAGGAAGAAATCAAATTTAAGTACAATGATAAAAGTGGTAGATGGAGGGGGTTTTTTCCTGTTCCGTGGCGGGCTGAAAATGGAAGATATGAAATATTTTTGGATAACAGGGAGGGGGAAAAATATTTGGGGTATAATTCCTTCTTTATAACCACGCGTAAAACAAGGGAAATTGAAAGGCCGTTAAAAGTATTGACTCTAGAAAGTTTAAGGCATCTTAATTCTTTCAGAGTCAGAAAACCAGGCGGTGAGATAGGAGGCTACGAGTCAATTTTTGACTGGCTTGACTACATGGGGGGAAATACAATATGGTATATGGGGGGCCAGACAGCAGCTTACAGAGAGGGTTTTTTGAAAAGTTATTTTCCATGGGTGAAATCAAATTACAATGCTCTTGACATGTTCTCGGAGGCAGCTTCTGAGAGAGACGTATCTTTCGGGGCGTGGATATCATGTTACAGGATATTCGGGCCCAGCAGGTTTAAGCCTGATTTTTACCGTTACAGCCACAGCTATAGACACGGAAGAATAAGAGAAAGCAAGGGTATTTCCATTACCGACATTAAAAGGAAAGGCGATATAATTAATATGGCTAGAAGGTTAAACAAGATGGAGAATGTTGATTATATCGGACTTGATTATATTCGCCCGGCAAGGGGAGGTTTTGAACTGGTTGATCAATTTGTGGCTTCAATGAACATAGATGTCCCAGAGGAATGGAGCGACTACACAAAAAAAGAAAGGAAGCTATGGCTTGCGCAAATCGTGTCAAGGCAGACCGGAAGAGATGATCCGATAATAGATAAGTGGAATTGGTGGCGGGCGCACAGGATGTCAAATATTATAGTTTCCATAAGGGAGGAGGCGCAGATAACCAAACCATTATGGGCTTTTGTATTGAGTTGGCAGGTGGGGCATGAACACGGGCAGGATCCTATTATGTTTCATGATGCGGGTATAGATATGTTTGCCGTTATGATGTACGAGGCGGACAGATTAAGGTTTAATCACATGACAAGGGTTTGGCAAGATTATATTGATGGTTTTAAAATAAACATGATACCTGGAAATCAGATAGATTGGCCCGTGCATCAAAACACCGTTTATCCTGCGGGTCCGGAAGAGTTCGGTTACCGGCTCGAAAAGACAATTGAAAGAATGGGAGATAATGTCAGGGGCGCTTTTGTAAATGATTTCTCGAGAGCTATGTGGGGCAGGAAGGGTCCTTACACATCCATGGAGTGGCTAATTGCGGCAGCCAGAGGGTTAAACAGTGTAAATGAATGCCAGGATATAGACCTGCGATTGAAACTTGATCGTAATGTTGTGAAAAATGGTTCTTTAGTACAGGGAGAATTGAAAATCTCCAACACTTCCGGCAGAGATATTGAAAATATAAAGGTGGAGTTTCCCGAACTGGAGGGGGTCGTATCAGGTAGAAATGAATTTATTGTTGATATTCTTGAAAAAGGCAAGGATAAAATATTTAATGTCAATTACGGCTTTTACGGAAGCAGTTCTCCCCGTCTGGGAAGGTATATGGCGGCTGTAAAGGTCAGTTGCGGGTCTTTGAAATATTTTGATTATGAGTATGTGTGGGTTAAGGATATTCCGGTTGATCCGGGAGTGAGGTACAGATGAATAAAAAAAGTGTTTTTTTTATAGCGGTTTCAGTTTTTCTTATTACAAATGTGCTGTATTTGCCTTGCAATGCAGATGATGAGATAATACCTGAACCGATCGTTCTTGAAGGCGTAAACGATATAGATCCGCTAATAGATCATGTAGCATCGGCAAGAATGGTATTGTTGGGAGAGGGTTCCCACGGTACGCTAGAGTTTTATGAATGGAGAAAGGAAATAACTAAAAGGCTGATTGAAAACCATGGGTATGATTTTGTGGTTGTTGAGGGAGACTGGCCTGCTTTTTCGGAAATTAACCGTTATGTCAAGGGTATTGATGAAGGTGATACTGATATAGAGGACCTTTTTGATGTTTTTGACCGCTGGCCACCCTGGATGTGGAGAAATGAGACGGTTGTAAACCTTGTCCGGTGGATGAGAGATTATAATTCTGAAAAGGATGCAGATGTGGGGTTTTATGGTCTTGATGTGCAGAATGTTGCTTTCTCATATGGAGAGGTTATTGAAAAGATAAAAAATTTAGAACCGGACGAAATGGAAGAAATATTAAGCGAGCTGGAAAAGTTCGGTGTATATGTAGATGATGAAATGTCTTATGCCAGGGATTATATCAGAAACAGGATAAGTTATAGACAGCCGCTTTTGGATGCCCGCAGTGCAATTGAAGGAAGTATTATTGAAAAAATTGATTCTGTAGACGCGCTTGATCTTGACAGAAACATGGCAACGCTGATATATGGGGAGAAAAGTTTCAGGGCCAGGGTAGACAGAACAATTGATAATTGGAATGTAAGAGTAGAGTTTATGAATGAAACAATTGAGACGCTTCTTGAACATTATGGTGAGGAAAGTAAGGGTATAGTATGGGCGCATAATACTCACATAGGAGATGCAAGGGCGACTTCTATGGCAGAAGAAGGAAGGTTGAACATCGGTCAGCTCCAGAGAGAATTATTAGGAGAAGAGAATGTTAAGCTTGTCGGTTTTGGTACGGGAACAGGCACTGTAAGAGCCGGTTATTCCTGGGGGGGAAGGGGAGAGGTTATGGATATTCCTCAACCAATGCAGGGAAGCTATGAAGAGCTTTTTTCCCGTATGGAACACGAAAAAATGCTGTATCTTTTTACGGAAGAAAAAAGAACGGGGAAATTGATGGAGCCAAGGGGTCATCGGGCTATAGGAGTAGTGTACGATCCAGACAGAGAACATCTGGGGAACTATGTGGAAACTGTCTTGCCGGAGAGGTATGATGCTTTTATTTTTTTCCAGACAACGCAGGTTATTCATGAATGGTAAGTTAAGTTTATGCGTGATTTAAGTAATGAGCAAAAAAGGAAGTTGTTGAAAATTGCCAGGAAGGCAATAATTCATTACTTAAAAAATAAAGAGCTGATGGAGGTAAGAGAAAAAGACAGGCGTCTGAATGAACCTAGAGGAGTTTTTGTTACTCTAAAACTTAATGGTTTATTGAGAGGATGTATAGGAAACATAATGCCCAGAGAAAAACTATTTTTGGCTGTGAGAAATATGGCTGTTGAATCTGCCTTTAAAGATCCACGGTTTCCGCCTCTGGATGAAAAAGAACTGAATAAATTAGAAATAGAGATTTCAGTTCTTTCTTTACCTGAAAAAATAGATTCGGCAGATGATATTGAATTGGGCGAGCATGGAGTTATAGTAAAAAGCGGTTTTAGGCAGGGGGTTTTTCTTCCGCAGGTGGCAGAAGAAGCCGGATGGAACAAAGAGGAGTTTTTAGGCAATTTGTGTTGCTCAAAAGCGGCTTTGTCTTATGATGCCTGGAAAGACCCGGATACAGAATTGTATGTGTTTAAAACGCAGGTGTTTAATGAGAAAGGAGATAATTAAAATGAATATAATGAAGTTTTTTACGGTTTTGGTTTTTGTATATGCTTTAAGCGGATGCAGAAGGGGGCCAAGGAGAGATTTATCCAATATAGAAGGGGTAACCGCTGCATATTTTAATGTTGAAAAGGAAAGGGTAAACAAGCTTTCTGAAAGAGAGTTTTCACATACAGAGATTATCAAGATTCTTATGATAACGCAGGCAACTCATATGCAAGAAAAAGATGTTATAGAGAGGCTGGAAGATGGAGAATCACTTGACAATATTGCTGAAGATGCCGGATATGAGGTTGAAGAATTCAATAGGCAGGTTGAGAGTATAGAAGAGAATATATCATCATATTAAATATTTAGTGTGATGATTCCGGATAAGGATAAAATACCCAGTGCAGGGAGAATATTTACAATTCCGGTAATTGGAATAAAGAATATTATTACCGCGCCGGCCATTGCGCAGCCTGCAAAAAGCGGGAAAATGCATCTGTCTTCTGAAATTTTGAAACATTCGGACAATATTCCTCCGAAAAAACCCCCGCAAAGCAAAGAGAATAAAAGAGATAGATAAATCGGCAGAGGGCTTAAAGAAAATTCCCATACAGGGGTGATGATAATAAAAAACAACCCGGAAATAAAAAGTAGGATCCTGATTCGGGTTATTGTTTTTTCTATCCTTGATTTTTTCAGAATATAAACTATAAAGGCTCCTCCAATTATAAAGGAAGCAATAAGAGAAGAAACATACCTGTATATTTGTCCGTTGTAGGAAAACATAGATAGGGCCTGGCTGTATAGCATAATCAAAATTATTATCCCGGATAAGGCACATAAAAAACTTGTTTTTGAATGGATTTTTTTTCTGGATATAAAAAAAGCCGGTGTGAAAAAAAGAATTGCGAAGAAAACATAAATATAATAAGGTTTCATATTCATGGTGAAATTAATAATGCGTGGGGATATAAAACCGAATTCGAAAAAAAGGTTATTTAACGCAAAAACAAAAGGCGCAGGTTTGCTGTCAGTATTTAGAGGGATATCAGTTATATCGGCTGATATGTTAAAGCCGGGGGAATTTATTCTGTGCCTTATTAAGGCGGGAGAAATATGATGTGGGCGGGGATCTACGGAATTCAGGAATTCGACAAGAGCTGGCCAGTAGGTTGTGAAGTTTCTTGTTTGTGTTCCAATAATAAGGGGGGGGATTTCAAGTGTGTTGTTAAAATTTCTTCTTATTGTTTCCAGGATAGATAAGGTTGTAATGTCGGCATTTTTTCCTGAACCTTCTTTCCAGTTTATATTCAATGCGATAATAGAGTTGTCTGCCATTTTTGCTTTCAGTTCCTTTATAAATTCATGTGTATAGTATCTGTTGAAAAAAATATCAGTTGGATCGGGTAAAGATATAATAACAACATCAAAATGATCTTTACTGGGCAGTCTTCTTATGAAAAGACGGGGGTCCGATATTCTTAATTTCCTGACTTTTTCGGCAGTTTCTGAAGAAATGAACCTTGATACCGGATCTACGCTCTGAGGTATAGGATTTGCCCAGTAAATTGATTCAACGAAGGGGTATTTGCTTACTTCATTCGCCAGAGTATTCCATTCTCCGATAACAAGAATGTTTTCAGCGGCCGGATATTGAAGCATGGAAAGATGAGCTGTTTCCTGAATGTTTTTTTTGTCAGGAAAACTAAATATCCGCTTATGATTCAGTAAAAAGGTGTAATCTGAGTTTTCTTCTTTGAGAACAGCTTTGCCGTAAGGCGTTATCGAAGATGCATTAAAGAGTCCTCCTTTGATAATTGATTCATTTTCAAAATTATTCAGTAATGCAGAAAAAATGAATACCGCAAAAACAGCTGAGGTTATTCTAAAAACTTTCCCGGCAGTTTTTTGTGAATAAAAAAAGGAAATAACTAATCCGAGAAAGGCTATGGCGAATGAAAGAATAAGTGGAGGTATTTGCCATAGCAGAATAAAATCCAAAAGTAAAAAAACTGAAACTCCAGAAATGAAAAAGGTAATATTTGGTGTTTTGTTATCAAACAGGCTGTGGATTTTCAAACCCATCACAAAGGCAAAAGGAAGGAATATTAGTCCGGGGTATAGTGTTAAGGCATACCATGGAAGAGACGCATTATAGCTTAACCCCAGGATATTTCTTTTGGATGCAATCATCCAAACTGCAACAGGTATCCAAAATGAAATAATTAATAGAGCAGTTGATATTAGTGCTGGGTTTTTTATATTAAGGTTATGGTGTTTTACAAACTTGAACCCTAACGCCAATTCTGCCATTATTACAGAAAGAAAAATGGGGAAGTGAAAAACGTGATGCTGAGAACTTGTGAAAAATTCACGGAAAAGTACTATTAAAAGTGAAGACGCAAATAAACCTGCAATAAAGGGTTTGATTTTTTTCATTTAATGAGTATTAGCGGTGCCGTTTTTAGTAATTCCGGCACCGCTGATACCTGATTATTCCATTATTATTGAAGATAACGGACATACTTCCTCACAGGCACCGCAACCCGTGCAGTCTTCTTCCTTCTCCAGAACTGCCACGTCTTCATTGAGTTCCAAAGCATCTGTGGGACATTCATCTATACAAATTGTGCACCCTGTGCATGTGTTAGAATCAATTTTAGGTTTTTGAGTGTCAGACATATAGTTCCTCCTGTCTTTTTCCTTTTTTTCCTTCTACACTGCGGCCGAAAACCGCTTTAAACCAAAACAACTGTTAAGCATATAACACATTTTATTTAAATTTGCAACCATATTTTTTTCTTGAAAACTATGTAAAGGCAATTTTTTTAAGCTAACTTAATGCCTTCAATATTTTGGAAATATCTGCATTATTTCAGAATTCAGGCCTCATCCACAAAGTTATTTTTAAAGATAATGGTCCATTGCATTCAGGAAGTTGATATACACTCTCTGCTGTTCTAAGAGCAATCTGTCAGGTCCTAGAGACCACCATTCTTTCGGAGTGAAATAAGCCGAAACCTCAGCTTCATCGCCATGCCTTCCCGCCCATTGAATTAAGTGCAGGTTGTCAGATTGTGTAAGCCTTAGCGCGAGATCTATAAGCTTCTTCTTTTTAGTGAGTTTTGCTTTGTTTAAAACATGGTGCATCAGTCGGAATATGGCCTGTTGAGCATCATTACCCAGGAAAAACTCCATTCCGCCTGCGCCAGCCCAGGTGCACCCGAATTCTTTAAGTTCAAGAGTATGAACATTATCTGAGTTTTCTTTTATAACGCTGCTTGGGGTCATAATTTCAATGTTTCTTTTTGCCAGTTCTTCAGGAAGCTGTTTCATAAATTCAAATATTCCTGTATCCCACTTATGATGTTCTCCGAAGGTTTCAAAATCCCATCCAAGCATTGCAAAATCACCGGCGGCGTTTTTTATCCAATCTGCGTAGCTATCGGCCTTAAGGGGATAGCCTCTCCAGTTTTTGTTTGAAAAACGGTATCCAACGTCGTCGCTTAACCCCCAGTTTCTAAGAAGGAGGTTCATTTTGCCATTGTTCTGACGATATAAATATGTTGGCTGTTTCCATCCAAGAACCCAGGGTCGTCCGTCCATAACTGCCCCCTTAAATCCAAGTTTTTCAAGGGCAAAATAGACTTCGTTTGACATAAACATTTCCGTTGTATCTGTTACAGATATACTCTTATTAAAATAATTTTCAAGATACTCTTTCATCCATTTCATCCTTTCTTGAAAAATATCTATATCAAGGTAGAATGTGAAGCTGTGATAAGGTTCTACGCCTATCAACTCAAGGTTTGGGTGAGATATAAATTTTTTTAAAATATTAAAGAGTTTTTTGTTCCATTTTCTCGTCTGTTCCAGAAAAGAAACGGATATGCCAACGGACATTTTAAAACCCCTGTCCATCAAATCAATGAACATATTCATTGCTGGAAGATAGCACTCCCTGGCAACTTTATTAAGGTAGTATTTGTTCATTTCATCATCAAATAAGAATTTTCTTATTTGATGAATATTTGTATTTTTGGGTATTGGATGGGCAGGAAGTTTTAACCTTTCCGGTTGGTGAATTACGGTATAGATTGTAAGTTTGTCTGTCATTTTTGGCTCCTTTTAGTTTTGTCTTTTTCCTGAAATTCTACATGCCCATTTAAACTTATTGAATTAATGAGTTATTAATTGTTAATATGCAAATTTAAGTATTTTATGAAATAATACAAATGTTTTTACCTTTGTCAAATAAATCCACGAGAGGTTATTATTTGATTATAAAACGGTATTTGTTATAATTAAACTCAAATTTCTTAGGATTACAAATTAGATAACAGGGTATTTCTATCCACGCAAAGCAGAAACTGCTAAATAATAAGGGAGAATAAAAAAAGTTGTGGAATACAAATAACAATACGGAAAAAGGAGTTTTGATAGGGCTTCAGACACCTGAGCAGGAAATTGACGAAAGAGAGTCACTGTCAGAATTGTATCAGCTGGCCAGAACCGCCGGAGCAGAAATAAAAGGAAAATTTCTACAGTCAAGAAGAACCCCTCATAATGCTTTTTACATAGGTCCCGGTAAGTTAAGTCAGGTAAAGGATTTCATCAAAGCCAACAAATTAAACCTTTGTGTTGTTGATGATGAACTTACCCCCACGCAGGAAAGAAATCTAGAAGAAGAGCTTAAATGTAAAGTAATTGACAGAACCAGGTTGATTCTTGATATTTTTGCAATACATGCATCCTCAAGTGTGGGGAAACTTCAGGTTGAACTCGCACAAATGGAGTATTTTTTACCTAGGCTTAAAAATATATGGACTGATTTTTCCAAACTAGGAGGAGGAATTGGAACAAGAATGGGACCGGGGGAGAAAAAAATTGAAGTTGACAGAAGAATAATAGGTGATAGAATTTCGTCCATTAGAAAGAAGCTGGATAAAATTGGTGAGAAGAGAAAGGATATTTCCAAAAAAAGAAAAAAATCTTTTTTAAAAACGGTTTCCCTGGTGGGGTACACAAATACAGGGAAATCATCCCTGATGAATGTTTTATCAGGTGCAGATGTTATAGTAAAAAACAGGCTTTTTGCCACTCTTTCTTCTAAGACAAAAAAAGTTCGATGTGGTAAATACGATGTTCTTTTGAGCGACACGGTGGGGTTTATAAGAAAGTTACCGCATCAGGTTGTAGAGGCTTTTATGGCCACTCTTGAAGAAATAAAGGATGCAGATTTACTTTTGCACGTAGTTGATGTGTCAAATGAAAATTACAGACATCAGATTGAGGCGGTAAATAATGTGCTTGGAGAACTGAAAGTTATGGATAAACCGATAATTACCGTATATAATAAAACAGATAAAACGCCCCATTCTGCGGGCAGGAAAAAAGGAGATCCTGCTCCGGTTTTCATTTCTGCGAAATATGGAGAAGGAATTAACAGTTTGAAAAAGGAGATAGAGCTCCAGATTGATAATATGATGGATTCCGTTGAACTTAAAATACCGCAGGCCAGACAAAAAGTTATAAATTCAGTGCATCGCAATTGCTATGTTGAAAGCAGAAAATATGATGCAGGCAGTGTAATAATCAGATGCAAAATGGATTCCGGTATAAAAGATGCATTTGGTGAATATTTATTGGAAAAATGATTGCAAATTATATCAGTTTAATTAGAGTTGTTCTAATCCCTGTTTTTATTCTTCTTCTGACAACCCGGCCGCCGATGTTCACGCCGGCTTTGTTTGTTTTTATTGTAGCGGTAGTCAGTGATGCTATAGACGGGCTTGTAGCAAGAAAAACAAATTCAAATACTTCATTCGGTCGTTTTCTGGATCCAATGTCTGATAAGCTTCTTATTGTTTCGGCTTTTATAACACTTATAGTTATGGGATATATTCCGATCTGGCTTGGGGTTTTGGTTTTTTTCAGGGATTTATTTCTTTTCCTGGGTTGGATAGGAATATATATATCTACCGGGCTGAGTTTAATTTCCCCAAGTGTTTTAGGTAAAATTACAACTGTTTTTCAGATGTTTACGATTATCCTTGTTTTAATGAATTTAAGATATGAATATTTAAATATCATGTATTTATTAACAGCAGCGTTTACTTGCGTTTCTGGGGTTCACTACTTTAGCAGAACCGTAAAAAGTCTGCCGGGTGAAATTAAGGCAAAATGACAAGTACAATAGCTATAGTTGGTCGTCCCAATGTAGGAAAATCGTCTTTGTTTAATGCCTTGTTAAACAGGAACAAGGCTATTACTTCTCCAAACCCAGGGCTCACAAGAGACAGGACCTATTCATATTATACCCCCGCCGGAGGAGGTAAGTATTTGTTAATAGATACAGGAGGTTTTATCTTTAATCCTGGGAGGGATATTGAAGAAAAGGTTAATTTGCAGGTAGAAATCGCCGTTAATCAGGCTGATCTTCTCCTTTTTGTAGTAGATGTTTACAGCGGTGTGTCTTCAACAGATGAAAAAATAGCTGATAAACTCAGGAAGTCTTCTAAGCCTGTTATTTTAGTGGTTAATAAAGTAGATACCCCTGACAAGGAGGTAAATGCTTTTGATTTTTATTCGCTCGGTTTCAGCGAACTTGCCAGTGTTTCGGCCGCTCACAAAAGGAATATTTATTCTTTGGTTGATTTAATTAAGAAAAAGTTGCCCTCTTCCGAAAAAGGCAAGAGGGAAGAAATGCTTAAACTATGTATAGCCGGGAAACCTAATGTGGGGAAATCAACACTTGTAAATGCCCTGGCTGGAGAAAATAGGGTTATAGTAGATGAAATGCCGGGAACTACAAGAAATCCGGCGCGGTGTTTTGTGAAAATTCATCAGCGCAATTGGGAGGTGGTGGATATTGCAGGTTTTTGGAGAAAAAAGAAAGGCAAGGAGGTTGAAGAAATAATATCAATGATTTCTGCCCGAAAAGAAATAGAAGAGGCAAATGTCTGTATTTTCATGTTAGATCTCCTGAAGCCAATTTCATTCCAGGATAAAAGAATTGCAGGGTGGATAATGGAGTCAGGAGCTAGTGTCATTGCCGTGGGTAATAAATTGGATTTAATTGAAGCGGAAAAAGATGCGGATGTTGAGCAGCTTTATCGAGACGATCTGGATATACGAATGCCCTATTTTCGTATTGCGCCCCTTGTGTTGATTTCTGCAATAACGGGGGAAGGACTTAAAAATCTTTTTTATAAACTGGACGAGGTTCTTGAGAGCGCATACAAAAAAGTACCGCAGAAGGATCTGGATGTTTTTTTTAAAAAACTTATTGGAAAAAGGCCTCCTCCGGAAGCGGCAAATGTAAGACCCAGGGTGAAATCCTTAAGACAGGCGGGGGTTAATCCTCCTGTTTTTAAACTGGATGTTGTTCATCACAGACTTGACAAAATCCCTAAGCACTGGAAGAATTATGTAAAAAATGCAATTATAAAGGAATTCGGGTACAAAGGCACTCCGGTTGTAGTAAAGTTAAAGAGAGGAAGTAAAGGATTTTAATTTGAGTTTGGAAAGTATAGTATTTTCGGTGATTATAACTTTTCTTATAGGTTCGATACCCTTTTCATATATTGTGACAAAAATAGTTGCTAATAAAGACATTAGGGAAATAGGCAGCGGTAACCCGGGAGCTACAAATGTAGTAAGAGCTTTAAATGTTCCTGCCGGGGTAGTTGTTTTGATATTGGATGTTTTAAAGGGATATCTACCCATGCGGTGGGCAATGCAGCAAAATGTTGATTTTTTGATTCCGGCAGTTGCGCTGGCAGTTGTTCTGGGACACGATTACAGTTTGTATTTAAGGTTTAACGGAGGAAAAGGTGTTGCAACAAGTCTTGGGGTTTTCTTTGTTTTAAATCCGGTTCCTACTGTTCTTATAGTTCTTATATTTTTTGTGCTTACAACAGCTTTTAAATTTATTTCATTTGGTTCTGTTCTTGGAGCTGTTTCATATCCGATAATTGCTTATATTCTGGGTAGAACTGAATATTTGTGGGTGGCTGTTATTCTGGCGGCACTAATTGTTTTAAAACACAGTGCGAATATTAAGAGGTTGTGGTATGGCAAAGAAAAAAGAGCGGTATAGAGCTGCAGTTATAGGAGCAGGAAGCTGGGGTATAACACTTGCCAGTGTTTTGTACAGAAACGGTCATCATGTTTCTTTGTGGGAGTTCGATAAAAAACAGGCAGAAAATCTGGCATGTAAAAGAAAATTTGAGGCACTTGAAGAATACAGAATACCCAAAAGCATTGTGATTACGAATTCTATTAGAGACGCTGTTGATGGGGCTGATTTTATAGTTATTTCCGTTCCTTCTTATGCTATAAAAAAAGTGTCATGCAAACTGAGTGCAATTAAATTAAAATCTTCAGCCATCATAATATCTACTGTTAAGGGATTTGAACCCCAAACGCTGAAAAGACCCGCTGAGGTTTTAAGAGATGAACTCGGTAGATCTGCACATATCGTAGTTCTTTCAGGTCCAAGTCATGCTGAGGAGGTTATAAGAAAAATACCTACTGCAGTAGTAGCGGCTTCAAGCAATAAAAAATATAGATATTCTGTTCAGAGTATTTTTTCAAACGTTAATTTTAGAGTTTACACATCGTCCGACCTGAAAGGTGTTGAGCTTGGGGGTGCGCTTAAAAATGTGATAGCAATTGCCTCGGGGATTTCCAGCGGCCTGGGAATGGGCGATAATACACGAGCGGCGCTTATTACCAGGGGAAGTGTTGAGATAGCGAGGTTGGGAATTCGGATGGGTGCTAAAAGAGATACCTTTCGAGGGTTGTCAGGAGTGGGTGACCTCATTGTTACATGTTTTTCAAATCACTCCCGGAATTTTAGGTTTGGAAAACTTATTGGGGAAGGTTGCGGCTATGAAGAAGCTATTCAGAAAATAAACACGACAGTTGAGGGTGTAAATACGGCAAAATCCGTACATAAACTTGCGCAAAAATATAAGGTTCAGATGCCTGTTTGTAACAAAGTATATGAAATATTATTCAAAAATAAACCCGCTGCCTCTGCATGGAAGGAGTTAATGCTAAGACCCCTGAAAAGCGAGGATTTTGATGTGAAAATCAGGAGTTTGAAATGAATAAGAAAGACTTAATTGAGAGGGTTTCCTCTGTGACGTGTGCAAAGACAGAGGCCAGGGATTCAGTTGAAGAGCTTATTAAAACAATAAAGGATTCTCTTGTGAGCGGTGAAAGAGTTACAATTTCACAGTTCGGTTCTTTTTACGTCAAGTTTCAGAAGGCCAGGAAAGGCAGAAATCCTGCAACCGGAGAGACAATTGACATACCGCCAAGAAAAGTTGTAAAATTTACGCCGTCAGAGAAACTTAATGAAATTTTGTGAAAAGAAAAAGATGAAAAAATATCTTACAATAGGGGAGATATCAAATATAACAGATGTGCCGGATTATACTTTAAGATACTGGGAATCCGAGTTTAACCTGCTCAGACCTTTAAGAAGGGAAAGTGGTCAGCGCAGGTATACGCACGATGATCTTCATACTATTGAAAAGATAAAAAATCTGCTTTATGAGCAAAAGTATTCAATTGCCGGGGCTAAAAAAGAGCTAATGAAAGAAAAGAAGCAGAAAGGTCAGATGAATTTTGAATTGAGTGTCTCAAGCGCAGCTGTAAAAGAACTTCAAAGAATAAAGAGGGATCTATTAGATATAAAGAATATGCTATCAGATGAAATTTGAGAGCGGGTGTAATTCAATGGTAGAATGCCAATTTCCCATGTTGGATGTCGCGGGTTCGACTCCCGTCGCCCGCTCCAAAAAGAAAGGAGAATATCGGGACGTGGCGCAGGCTGGTAGCGCACTCGTCTGGGGGGCGAGAGGTCGTCGGTTCAAATCCGACCGTCCCGACCAGTTTTAAAAATGAGCAAGAAAACATATTTAACAAAAAAAGGGTATGAAAAACTCAAAAAAGAATTGGACTATTTAAAAAGGGTAAAGAAGCCTGAAATTTCAAAAAGAATCGGAACAGCGGCCGATCACGGGGACCTGAGTGAAAATTTTGAGTATGATTCTGCAAAGGAAGCCCTAACGCAGGTTATGATGAGAATAAGAGATATCTCATATAAACTTTCAACTGCCGAATTAATAGATAATGGAAATATTTCTTCAGATAAGGTCTATGCCGGCGCATCGGTAAAACTAAAGGACATGAAAACTGGAGAAGAAATCACTTATACCATCACGGGGGCTGACGAGGCAGATCCAATGGAAAACAAGATTTCAGTTGAATCTCCCGTTTCTCAGGGACTTATAGGTAAATCCGCAGGTGAAACTGCCGAAATTAAGGTCCCGCGAGGAACTATGAAATACAAGATCCTGGAAATATCGAGGTAATATCGGGGCGTGGCTCAGTTTGGCTAGAGCGCTGCGTTCGGGACGCAGAAGCCGCCGGTTCAAATCCGGCCGCCCCGACCATTTTTAAATCAATTGAATTTCAGATGCTTATCCATTAAGAATAAACAGGGTTTTACAAAAGTAAGGAAAGTGATGAGGCATTGAAGGAGGGGCAATGGAAAAGAGCATATGGAAAGTAAATGGAGTAAAGATAGAATGTATCAGAGGGGATATTTCAAATCAGCCGGGGATTGATGCTGTTGTAAATGCAGCGAATGCACAGCTTCGAACCGGAGGAGGGGTTGCGGGAGCTATTCATAAAAAAGCTGGTCCTGGACTTCAAAACGAAGGAAGGAAATATGCTCCAATAAGCCCGGGTGAAGCGGTGATAACCGGGGCATATGGTTTGCCTAACAGGCATGTGATTCATTGCCTGGGCCCCGTATACGGAGTCGATACGCCTTCAGAGAAGCTTCTTTCATCTTGTTATAAAAACGCATTAAAAACTGCACAAGAAAAGGGGGTTGGTTCAATAGCTTTCCCGGCTATATCAACCGGTGCTTTCGGATATCCTTCCGAACAAGCGGCAAAAATAGCAATTAAAACTGTTTATGATATGCTGAAAGAGCCTGGGGGCATAAAAAAGATACGATTTGTTTTATTCAGCAAGAAAGATTATTTTATTTACAAAGATATTATTGATAATATGACCGTATAAGCATCAGAAAACAAATATAATGATCCCGAAAAAACATCCTCCCATTTTCAGCGTTCTGATGCTTGGTATTCTTTCCCAAGTCGGCCAGGTATTGATTTTAAGGGAACTTTTGATGGTTTTTCAGGGAAGTGAGCTTTCAATAGGAATTATTCTTGCTTCCTGGATGATTTGGGTCGGAATAGGAAGTTTTTTTGGAGGGGCAATTTCCGGCCGTTCGGTTTCTTCATCATATTGGTTGAAATTAACCGCCGGGGGTGTAGTCGTTGCTTTACCAGTTACAATTATTCTAATTCGCCACATCCGGGGTTTTTTTGATGTTGTCCCGGGCGGGTACCTTTCACTTTCAGATATGCTTATGGCATCATTAACTGTTATGGCGCCTCTCTGTATTCTTGTCGGTTCACAGTTTGTTTTTCTTGCGGCACTCTGGAGGGAGAGCGCCAATTCCAAGGGAGCTTTTGAGGCGGGAAAAACATATTTTACCGAAGCTGCAGGAAATATGTTGGGGGGGATGTTATTCACGTTTTTTCTTGTGCGTTATTTTACTCCGCTTCAGTCGGCGTTTTTTATAGCAGCAATTATGCTTCTGGCGGCTTTTTTTTCGGACTTCAGGGAAAGAAGTATATCCAGGTACATGATCCCGGGACTATTAGTTTTTATGTTTGTTTTATCTCCTTTTCTGAGAAGTCTGGATAAATGGGCATACCGGGTTCAGTGGAAAGATTTTACCCCCGAACATAGTCTCGTTGAAATTTACCATTCTAAACACGGAGCCATTTCCGTGGTAGAAAGAAAAGGTCAGTATACTTTTTTTCAAAGCGGTAATATGGTTTTTTCAACGGCAGGAGCTGAAGCGGTGATGCATTCACTTGAGGACCAGGATGCTGTTACTTTTGCTCATTTTGCGCTTCTTCAGCACAAAAATCCTAAAAGAATACTTCTTATAGGGGGAGGTCTGCGCGGTACTTTATACGAAATTGCAAAGTATCCGGTTTATAAGATAGATTATGTTGAGCTGGATGAGGTTTTAACAAAGGCTGCAACCCCGTATATTTCCAGATCAACCATTAATACATTGAAAGATCCGAGAGTCAACCACATACATACTGACGGGCGTCTTTTCTTAAAGAAGACCGAGGAAAAATACGATATGGTTATAATAGATGTTCCGGATCCTTTAACAGCAGTACTTAACCGTTTTTATACCCTGGAGTTTTTTAAAGAAGCCAGGGAAGTTTTAGCCTCTGACGGTGTCTTTGTTTCAGGGGTCGTTTCAACCCCGGATTTGAGAGGGGTGGGGATAGCAAACCGCAATGCTTCTTTATATCATTCCTTGAAAGATGTATTTCCAAATGTAGCGGTGGCGGGAGAGAGATTTATGTTTTATTTTGCTTCTGAAGAATCCCGGCAGATAAGTGTTGATTTTCATGAACTTCAGGAAAGATTTCATCAGAGGGAGGTGGAGGTTGAAAGTTTTTCTCCTCATTATATTTATTCCATGCTGCAGCCCTCGCAGTTGAATAGAATAAACTGGATAGTGAGAAATCACGGGCGCGAAAAGGGTTCCCATACTGAACCGCCCTCTCCGGGGCCTGTATCTCCCGGGTCGCTTCAGGAACAGAGGGAAAAGCTTAGCGGCCTTCCGGATATTGACCGCCGATATTTTATTAACTCAGATTTCAAGCCTGTTGGGTATTATTATACTTTGATGTTTTGGGAACAGTTGACCCGAGCAGGGGAAAGCAGGGTTTTTGAGAGGCTTATTCGTATAGATTTAAAAAGAACAGCTCCATTTTTAGTGTTGCCTGTATTATTAGTCATATTATTAAAAGGCAATGCCCGCTTATATAAAAAAAATATTGATACAGGTTTTGCCATTCTTTATGCTGTATTTACCACCGGATTTTCTACAATGGCACTGCAGATTGCATTAATATTTTCATTTCAAAATATATATGGATTCATATATGAAATTGTAGGTATAATTATTGCTTTTTTTATGTGCGGCCTGGCATTGGGAACCGGGTTTTCGAATCGTTTTATAAAGGATAAGTCAAATTTGAAAATTATTTCCATTGTTCAGATAGTTATTGCAACTGTTTCGGTGAGTGTTGCCATTATAATCCCTGCGGCGGCAGGAATCCGCTCTTCGGTGATTATATTTATAATATTTTCTCTGGTGACATTTTTCAGTGGATTGGTTAACGGGGTGGATTACCCGCTGGGGACCGCCGCCCTTGTCACCCTGGGATGGCGGCCGGAGAAATCCGCATCCGTAACATATGGTGTTGAGCTTATGGGGGCTTGCATAGGTGCGGTGGCGGCAAGCGCATTTATTGTGCCGGTTATGGGTGTCAGAGTCTGCTGTTATCTGGCGGGTGTTGCCGGACTGACTGCATTTGTGGTATTATTTATTTCCAGGAGGTTAAGTGAGTAAAAAAGATAATTTTAATAAAGAGATTCAGAGGCGCAAATTTTTAAAAACGGCAGCTGCAGGCATATGCGGATTAGGATTATTTTCCGGCATAAGCAAGGGCTCTGTGAAAGGAAACTTAAGCGGAAATTCTTCCGGAGCGCAGAGAGGATTAATCGGGGCTAAAAGTTCAAAGTGGTTTACGGATATTTCCAGGAAGAAAATCAGGTGCCGGCTCTGTCCCCGGAGTTGCGAACTTTCTGAAGGGGAAAGATCTTACTGCAGGGTGCGTGAAAACCGGGGAGGGGAGGGGTATTCTCTTGTATACGGGACCCCGGCGCTTATTCAGGAAGATCCGATAGAGCGCAAACCCTTTTTTCACGTACGTCCCGGGAGCAGGGCACTTTCCATATCTACTGCAGGGTGTAACTTGAGCTGTAAATTCTGTGAGGTTTGGGATATGGCCTTGAGCAAGCCGGAAGAAATATATGCATATAATTTCCCTCCGGATAAAGTTGTAAGTAAAGCAGTCTCTTCCGGTGTAAAATCTGTTAGTTATGCATTTGGTGAACCGGTTATCTTTTATGAATATATGGCGGAAACGGCCAGGCATGCCAGGAAAGAGGGGTTGCTTAACATTATGCACACAGCTGCATTTATTCAACCGGAGCCGATGGAGAAATTATGCAGTTATATTGATGCTGTAAATGTAGATCTTAAAAGTTTTGATCCGTCATTTTACCGTGATGTTGTTGGGGGGGAGCTTGAACCGGTTTTGGATACACTGAAACTCCTTAAAAAACAGGGGATACATATAGAAATAACCAATATAATTATACCCACGCTAAACGATGATGAAAGGAAAGTAGGGGAAATGTGTGAATGGATTGTAAAAGAGCTCGGTACTGAAGTACCCCTTCACTTTGCCCGCTTTTATCCGCTTTATAAGCTCTCTTCACTTCCAAGAACACCGGTTTCAACTCTGGATAAAGCCCGTGAAATAGCTATGAAGTCAGGGTTAAAATATGTTTATGTCGCCAGGGTGACCGGGCATAAAGCCGAAAATACTTTCTGTCCCGGATGCGGAGAAAGTATTATAGACAGAATAGGCTTTGTGGTTGACCGAATGGAAATTACTGAAGGAAACTGCAAATATTGTGGGCAATCTATTAAAGGTTTATGGTAGGATTATCTAACCCTTCTTTTGAGCCTTTCAAACTGAGCCATTGCTCTTTTGTCTATGTTGGTTAATCCGTACTTTTGAGCCCACTCTATAGATTCCACAAACTCTTGGGGGTTTATTCCGCGCGATATTTTATCATATTCGTATGCTTTATGCTCAACTCTGTATTGAGCCATAATATTTACATAGGTTTCTTTTGAGAGATTTTCGGATATCCATTTTACAAATTCCCGCGCTCCGGATACCCTGTTTGGCATAACAAGATGTCGAATCATTATCCCACGGAGAGCGACTCCTCTCTCATCGGTTTTAAGGTCTCCTACCTGTCGGTGCATTGTTTTAATAGCCTGCTGAGCCTTTTCGGGATAATCAGTAGCTCCCGTAAAAACATACTTATCAGATTTCTTTCTGTCCATAAATTTCAAGTCAGGCAAATATATGTCAACAATTCCATCAAGCAACTCTATATTTTCAGAAAGTTCGTAACCTCCCGTATTGTAGCAAAGGGGTATTTTGAGTCCTTTATTTAAAGCTATGCGAACAGCGGAGAGAATATTTGGCATTACATGAGTAGGTGTTACAAGGTTTATGTTATGGCATCCTCTGCGTTGCAGGCTGATCATCATTTCCGCCAGCCTTTCATCGCTTACCCGGGAGCCGCGGCCCTCATGGGCTATGGGATAATTCTGGCAGAATACACACCTGAGATTGCAGTTGGAAAAGAATATGGTTCCTGAACCGCCGCTGCCAACCAAAGGCAGCTCTTCGCCGTAATGTGGGTTATGGCTGAAAACCACGGCTTTTTCAGGGGCATTACAGAATCCTTTTTCTCCCCGAATGCGATTTACTCCGCATCGGTGGGGGCATAAATCGCATTCAGAGAATTTTTCATATGCTTTTTCAATTCGTTCCTCGAATTCTCCTCTTTCTTCAAGTTTTTTATAAGCGGGTTTGTAATTAATGAAATTTGCCTGCGGTTTTCCCTGACAACCGATACTTTTAAGAAACAGGGCGCCTCCGCTTAAAGCCATTGTTTTTAGAAAATTTCTTCGTGTGAACATGATATTGTTATTTAAATATTATAAAAAAATTAAAGTTGTTGCAAGGTAAAATTTAAGGTAAAAAAATGAGCAAAGCAGTTTTATTGAAGTAGCGCTTTGCGCAAAATTTGCGTAAAATTTGCGGAAAATTTGATTTTTTAGCATTATTATTATAATAAAGGCAAGAATTATAATACAAAAAGGAGCATTAAAATGTTAAAAAAGGCAGCTTATTTATGCGGACTTATGGTGATAGTATGCGGTATGTTTGCCCGGGCGGAAAGAAGGTCGGTTGATTTAACCTCAATCATGCCCAGACAGGATATATTAAGAGTTAAAAGGGGAGCAATAGGAGAAGACTATCGCAGGATCAGCGCACAGGGAATTCCTATGAACACATTGATGATTGAGGGACAATTAAATATTGGAACCAGCAATAATAGCAAAAACATTCCTATTGATGTACGGGTGTCTACAACTTCCGCTGCAGGCATAAGAATTAGAAATGTGAATAATTCCAGTAATGCAATGCTGACAGCTGTTAATGACGATTGGCAGTCGATAGCTATAGGCAAGTTCGGTTCATCCCAGGATACCGATTATGAAATTAAAAGAAGAGATGGGTATATATTGAATCACGGCGGCTTTTTTCGGATTGTACAGTTAAATTCAGCTGGGGAGTCAATTTCCGCTTTTTCAATAAATGATGAGGGGAACGTAGGTGTCGGAACAGTTAACTACTGGGATGCTGATTTTACAGTTGCCGTTGAAAGAGGAGAGGAGGCTGAATTTAGGATAGGCACAGACTACAAAACCTCGGGAAGAGATGCAATACTTAGAAAACATACAGCTGATAATTCTGAGTATAGCCTTGATATTATTGCCGGCGGGCACCCTGAACACGGAAATGCAATGACAAGGTTTTTCAGGGGGGATTCTCAAAAGTCTCAAAATTATCCTGCAGACGAATTTGAAACAATGAGAATAACAACAGACGGGGACCTTATCGCTCACGGACAACTTAAGGTTAATAAAGGAGCTCAAGCAGACTGGCTTAGAGCCGGCCCTACTTATGAGGATCTCCCTGACAGCGGCAGAGGTTTGGAATTGGGATACCGTGATATAACTAACCCCTACAGCTTCATATATTCAGAAGACAGAGATAATGATTTTTCTAAACCTATAATCATAGGAAGGCAGGGAAGCAAAATCGGCGTAGGAGGAATATATCCTTTATCAACTCTTGATGTGAAAGGAAGAATCCGAGCAATGGAGTCAGATGACGGAGTTCCAACTCAAGGTAAAGGAATTGAAATATCATATCATGAAAACGAAGATTTGGGTTTGATTCAATCTATTGAAAGACACTCCAGCGCAAATTTTTCTATGCAAGATTTGTTTATAGGGGCTTCGAATCTAGGGATTGGGACAAATCCTAAAGCAAACTCATTATTAACCTTAAAAATGAGTGGGGATGGCCAGGGGCCGGGTATTCCTCATTGGACCGGAGTTGGTACCGGTATAAATTATACTCATGAGTTACGGATAGTACATGACAATGCTTGGGGAAACAGAGGTGTTGTTTTCAGAAGGAACGTTTTAGCATCATCAAAAAAAATTAAGGAAAATATAAGGCCCTATAGCGATGATTATAATAAGATATTGGACCTTGAATTAAAAGCGTTTAATTATAGAAAAGAGCACACCCCTCCGGGTATGTCGCCCCAAGAGGATTTTGGATATATTGCAGAAGACGTAGCGAAATTGGGGCTTGATAATTTAAATACATACGACGGAAAAGGCACTGTGGACGGTATTCGTTTTGATAAAATACCTTTTTATATACTGGAAGTCGTAAAGAGTCAGCAAGATCTAATTGAAAAACAGGGCTCACAAATCAGAGTTCTGAAAGAAGAAATGTCGAGAGTTAAAGCTCAATTAGACTGACTTAAAAGAAAATTATACTGTACTATATAAATGTGATAAATTAGTATTTGAAATAAATGAGTAATGCGGTTTTAAGTATAATAATGATCTTTAAGCTGCTTTCTGCGTCATTTCTTAAAGATAGGGGTTACTTCTTCATCAGGCAGCTTACGGTTGAATTGGAAGTACACAAGTTCTATGACAGACTGGAGGCAATTTTCTTAGCCCTGTTAGTAGATAACCCGTATATCACAATCTGCTGAATTGAAAACAAATAACGCTTTTTCACTGCGTTGGTAGTTTTCAAAAAGTCCTGCCCTGAACGGAAACCCTTTAGTTTGAGTATTTAAATCCGGGTATTCAGTCTCCTTTTTTTTGCGGCAATTGTAGTTTAAAGGCGTTTTTCGTCCCGCACATTTTTACCGACGCCAATTAGTTGGTTTTCTTCCGATTTTATTACTTTTTGGATGCTCTGCTACGGGACCGATTTAAAGAAATCCTTATCTCGCTTCAACTGGTAAACTTCCGCTTTAAATTGACATGCCATTTAATCATTAGTATATAATATAATGTAGATTTAATTGTAAAAGTAAAATTCTTATATATATGAATAAAGAAATAAACCGGAAATTAAAACTAAACAGAGAGATTCATTTGAAAGGTCATGCATTAAGTAAGGGTGTGGCGGTAGCCAGGGTATGTCTTTTTAATGAAACTCAGCAAAGAGAACAATTATCATTTAAGATTGATGTAAAAAATATTGAAAAGGAAAAGAAAAGGGTAAAGGAAGCTTTTGAAACTGCAATAGAAAAAACAAGAAAGATAAAAGAAGAGACTGAAAAAAACCTGGGTAAATCTGAGGCCGACATTTTCCGAGCGCATATCACTATAATGAAAGATATGTCGGTAAGGAAAAAAATCAAAAGAGCTATTGAAAATCAGCATAAAAATGCGGAGTCAGCTGTAAGCGGAGTATTAGATGAGTATGAAATGCGCCTTTCTTCGGTTGACAATGAGTATATGAAAGAAAGGGCTTCGGATATTTCCGGAATTAAAAAGAGAATACTTTCAGCTTTGGGGAAAACAGAGCCTTCTTTTAAATGTGAAATGCAGGCGGATTGCGTAAAGGGAAAAAACAGGATAATAGTTGCGGAAGAACTTACTCCCCATATGACCATGGATATGAATTCGATGAAGGTAGGTGGATTTGTTACTGAACATGGGGGAACTACATCCCATGCCGCAATTCTGGCCAAGGCCCTGGGCATCCCGGCGGTAAGTGGAATAAAGGGAGTTCACAGCTTGCTTGATTGCGGTGTGGAAGTACTGATTAACGGAAACAGCGGTGAGATAATCATTAATCCAAAAGAAGAGACTGTGGCTGAGATAAAAAGGATAGAAGGGGACGGAGTAAAAACACCGGAGTCTGTTGGACCATTAAAAGAAATTGAGGTAATGGCAAACATAAACCTGTACGGTGATATTAAAGAGGCAGTTTCAATGCAGGCCGAGGGTATAGGGTTATACAGGACAGAGTTTGAATTTATTATAGCCGGAAAGATGCTTTCGGAGGATGAACAGTACAGGCGTTATGTTAAAGTGGTAAAGGCGATGAATGGAAAACCCGTTTATTTCAGGGTGCTTGATCTAGGGAGTGACAAACCTGCGCCGGGAGCTGATTTCCTCCCGGAAGAAAATCCTGCACTGGGTTTAAGAGGGGCAAGATACCTTGAGTCTAATGTTGATCTTTTAAAACAGCAGGTCAGGGCTATAGCCCGGGCATCAAAAGAAGGAGATGCCCGTATTATGGTTCCAATGGTCACCGGTGTGGAGCAGTACATGAAACTAGTGAAAATAATGAAAGAGGCCACCTCTGATATTAATCCTTTAAATGTAAAATATGGAGTAATGTTTGAGGTTCCTTCGGCATGCCTGGAGGCCGAGGAGCTCCTGGAAAAGGCTGAGTTTGCAAGTATCGGTTCAAATGATCTCATCCAGTATCTCTTTGCTGTTGACAGGAATAATGATATGGTGGTTCATGATTATGATCCTGACAGAAAGGTATTCTGGAGGCTGCTTGCTGATATAAGCAGAGCTGCGAAAAAATACGGGTGTCCTCTTTCAATATGCGGAGAGATGGCGTCAGAACCAAGATTTTTAAAAAAAATTATGAAAACTGGAATAAAGACGGTAAGCGTAAGCCCGAGATTTATTCCGGATGTAAGGCTTTGTGTGCTTGAAAAAAACAGGTGTGAAAAGAATTACTAAGTTTTTTTATGTATGATTGAAGAAATTTGATTTTTGACTTTTGGAATATTCGGTCCTGAGACGCTGAAAATTTCAAGGCCCTTTTTTATGAGCCGAGAGGTGTATTTCGTTTCAGCGGCAAGCTCACCGCAGAGGCTGCATTCCTTGCCAGCTTTCTTAGACTTATCTGCAATTGTTTTGACAAGATCCAGTATTACCGGAACTCCGGCATCGTAATACCCTGCCAGGGAATCATCGTTTCTGTCGGAAGCCATTACATACTGAATAAGATCATTTGAACCGATACTTACAAAATCAGCTTCTTTAAGTATGTTTGATATTTGTACGGCTGTGGCGGGTGTTTCTATCATTGCTCCAACCTCAATATGTTCTTTGGGGGCTGTTTTTTGCTTATTCATTATGTGTCTGCATTCATTTAGGAGTTTTTTCACAGAGTTTACTTCACTTGGAAGTGTCACCATTGGTATAAGAATTTTGATTTTGAATTTGTTTCTTAGTTTAAGCAGCGCCCGGAGCTGTGGCTTTAGAATTTCAGGGTTTTTAAGAAGAAGCCTTATCCCTCTCGTGCCCAGAAAAGAATCTTTTTCTCCCGGAAGGGAAAGCCCCTGAATATTTTTATCTCCGCCCAGGTCTAGAAGCCTTACAGTAATGCTCTTGTTTTTTATGTTTTCAAAGGTGCTGTTGAGTCTTTTAATGAGCTGTTCTTCTGTAAGCGGCATCTTGTTTTTTAAATAAATTTGTTCCAGTCTGAAGAGACCCAGACTGTCAAATCCGAATTTCTTTGCGGTTGTTATTTCCTCTTTTGAACTTGCATTCAGATTTACATAATACCGCCGGTTGTTATTTTCAAGAACAGTCTCTTTTGCATTTTTTATTGTTTCGCGGGTCTTTTGATTTTCTTTCTTAATTAATGAATCGAATTTTTGTTTTTCATTTTTGTCCGGATTTATAATTATTCTCCCTTTGTTGCTGTCCACAATAAGTTCACTGCCGGGCATTATTTCATCGATTTTCGCCTTGATTTTTGCAATATAGGGTATTCCAAGACTTCTGGTCAGTAATGCCGCATGGGAGCATTTGCTGCCTTTTTCTGTTATCACAGCGTTGACACTGCTTTTTTTCAGGTGAACGGTATTTGACGGTAGCAGCCTTTCGGCAATTACAATTGTATTTTTAGGAAGGACCGCCAATTTTTCTATACCCGAATTGGAAAGGTGACTTAATATTCTTCTGCTCAAATCCTCTATGTCGTCAGCTCTCTCTTGGAATATTTTGCTTTCTGAAAATTTAAGTCTGTTTTGGTATCTGCCGAAAACAGTTGTAACTGAATGTTCTGCATTCATCCCTGAGTTTTTTATTTCTTCTTTTAATTTAAATATTAATTTGGGGTCTGAAAGTATTGCAAGATGTACATGGAAAATGTCGGAATATTTCCTGCCGTAATTTTCATTCATAAACCTGCTCATTTCAGATATTTCTGACTTAACATG
>SL_5KL_010_SEDDRAFT_10000091_pt1 | contig 49108 bp, 35 predicted proteins | sample SodLakKL_010_SED_FD_9118 | JGI IMG/M metagenome (IMG submission 9118)
GCGACATTGCAAATATTTTAGCCCTTGATGCGTAGTTTTGTGGTGGCGGAACCACAGCCTTGAATTTTTCAAACTTTTTTTTCAAGAAAAAAGTTTAAAAGGTTTTTTAAAAAACATAACTATTAAACATGGATGAACACCAGAAACAGCTATATTAAATGGTGCTAAAAAAGTTTTTGGTGTCCCAATGAGGAAACCAGGAAACAAAACCTTGATAAGATATTTTCTGTTTATATCAACTACACAAATAAACGATAAAAATCTTCCCCGTTAATCAAACATAGAACAGAGAATCAAAAGTGGGCGGAAAAATTTGTTTTGTTTGTAAAAGATCAGGAGAAGGGTGGCAAAATACTAAAAGAGCCCGGGCATATCCCCGTTATAAAACTTCGATAATCCTTATTTGGATAAAGTTCCTAAAGGTTTACAACATTAAAAAATATTTACTTGCTGAAAATCATTGCCGGGTGCTGGAGTATCAAAATTAAAATATTATCCTCCTATATTATTAAAAACGTTTACGTGGTTTTGGCTTCCATGCTCCGGTTTAGCCTTAACAGCCTTTTCAAAAGCTTCTTTTATACCTAATTGTCTGATATCAAATTCAAGATCAGAAAACAAGCAGGGCTTGACTTTACCATTACATGTTAATCTGATACGATTGCATTGTTTACAATTACCCCCTTGCCCTCCTTCAACGATACTAAAATTACCTTCTTCCAGGTTCATTTGCTTAATAAAACGAGGTTTAAGGTTGTTTTGCAGGCAATATTTTTCAACACTCAGGGCATCCGGCTCATCAGAACTCTCTTTAACAACACAGTTAATCTTTATAGGATCCAATCCATATTTTTTAGCTGCTTCTATCCCGGCAAACACCTTGTTTATATCCCCTACCCTTGTAAGATATCTGAATTTTTGAGGATCCACTGTATCGAGGCTTACATTAATCCTGTGCAAACCAGCCTCAGCAAGAGGTTTTGCATATTCCTCCAATAAAATACCATTTGTGGTCAGAGAAAAATCTTTAACTTTACCCGTATTACTGATCATATCTACGAGCTTAATAATATCGTGTTTTACGAGAGGTTCACCCCCGGTAAGCCTAACTTTGTCAATACCAAGGTTGGATGCAACCGTCACAATCTCACACAATTCTTCAAAAGAAAGTATCTCGTTTTTTGACAGTAACTTTATTTCATTACCTGTAACACAATACAAGCATCTGAGGTTACACCGGTCAGTAACAGAAATACGCAGATAATTTATTTTACGGTTAAAACGGTCTAACATTTATCAATTCACCTTTTTTTATTTCATAAACACCTTTTTGTATCCCAATCATACCATAAGATTCGGAAATTGCATGAATATGACCCGAACCGTGATATTCGGTTGGTGAAACTTCTCCCTTGTTGTTAATAACAACCGGTATCCATGCAATTCGGTCAGCTTTTTTCCGTTTATAATCAACCTTCATTGGAAGTTTTACCTCAAGGGGTTTAAAATCATAGCCCATTAATTTGAATAAAAATGGCTTAACTATCAATTCAAAAATTATAAAACTTGACACAGGGTATCCCGGTAAACCAAAAATGTATGAGGAGTTGGTTTTACCGAATATGGTTGGTCTACCCGGTTTAACAGCTACTTTCTGAAAAAGTATTTCTACGCCACTATCTTTCAGCACATTGGGAACAAAATCAAAATCGCCCACAGACACTCCACCGGTTAACATAACCACATCATTCTCACAAAGTGCCTTACCTAAAGTTAGATTAGTTTCTTCTTCATCATCGGGTATTATTCCTCCATATACAGGATAACAACCCGTATTCTCAACCTGTGAAATAAGCTGATAACTGTTTGAATTACGTATTTGGCCTTTACCGGGTGTAATGGAGGGCTCAACCAATTCATCGCCGGTTGAAAATACAGCTACTTTAGCCTTTTTAGCTAAAAGCGGTTTAAGGCAACCTACCGACGACATTATAGCGATTTGTTGTGGTTTGATAAGAGTGCCTTTCTTCAGGACAATATCGCCTGCTTTTACATCTTCGGCTTGATAAGCTATATTGCGAGCTGTTTTTTTGCCCTTAAATTTTATAACCCCGTTTTCAACCGATTCTGTATCTTCTATCATTATCACAGTATCAGCTCCATGAGGTACAGGCGCACCTGTCATAACCTTAACAGATTCACCCCCGGTAACTTGCCTGGAAGAAACTTCTCCGGCAGCAACTGTTTCAACAACTTTTAATTGACTGCCAAGATCTTCCATACGACATGCATACCCATCAACAGCAGCCTTGTTGAATGGAGGCATATCAACATCTGATATAACATCTTCGGCCAGTACCCTATGCAACGATTGCCTGAAATCAACCCTTTCGGTTCCAAGAAAACAAGCATTTTCAAGAACCTTATTTTGCGCATCTTCAAATTCTATCATTTAATAAGCCTTTAAATAAATATTTGATTAAATTAAAAGCAAAAACAACTATTAAAATTTATAAACCAACATGTCTGTTCGTATGAAAAAAAAATGCAGATAATTGCTTTTAAAATATAAAATCAGGCAACCTTCAATCGGCTAATATTAGTTTTATCTAATTGTTTCTTGGCATAATCCTTATCAATATGAAGTTTTTCCTGCTTTTCATACGAAGGTATATCATACATAGCATCTATCATAATAAGTTCACAAATTGACCTCAATCCTCTTGCGCCTAATTTAAACTCCACAGCCTTATCTACAATATAATCGAGCACCTCATCATCAATAGTAAGCTTGATGTTATCCATTTCAAACAATTTTTTATATTGATTTATCAGGGAGTTTTTCGGTTCGGTTAATATTTGTCTTAGTGTATCTTTTTCAAGTGGATTAAGGTGAGACAATACAGGAAGCCTTCCAACCAGTTCCGGTATCAATCCATAACTTCTCAAATCCTGCGGAGCGATATACTGCAGAATATTATCCCTGTCAACGACCTCCTGTTCGCGGTTCAAGCCATAACCAATAAGGTTTGTCTGTAACCTGGAAGATATTTTCTTTTCAATACCATCAAAAGCACCACCACAGATAAACAAAATGTTCTGTGTATTTACCTGCACCATTTTTTGTTCAGGATGTTTCCTGCCACCTTGAGGAGGTACATTAACAGAAGCTCCCTCAAGTATTTTCAGCAATGCTTGCTGAACACCTTCACCTGAAACATCCCTTGTCAAAGAAGGATTATCGCTTTTACGGGCAATTTTATCAACCTCATCAATAAAAATAATACCTCTTTCGGCAGCCGCAACATCATAATCAGAAACCTGCAACAACCGAGCAAGAATACTTTCTACGTCTTCACCAACATAACCTGCTTCAGTAAGCACAGTAGCATCAGCAATACAAAAAGGAACCTGTAGCATATGAGCAATAGTTCTTGCAAGTAAAGTCTTACCTGTGCCGGTCTCCCCTACTAAAACAATATTGGATTTTTCAAGCTCAACATCATCTTTACTAGATTCTTTTTTGCTGGAATATAAAATTCTCTTGTAATGATTATAAACAGCAACAGATAATACCTTTTTGGCATTTTCCTGGCCGATAACATATTGATCAAGATGGTCTTTTATTTGGAAAGGTTTAAGAAGCTTGAATGACGGTATTTTATTCTTTCCCCGGGCTATTTTTTCTTCGGAAATAATATGTTGTGCCTGCTCCACACAGCGTTCACAAATGTGAGCCGAAGTGCCAGATATCAATATATCTACACTCTTTTCCTCACGACCGCAAAAAGAACATTTACGTGATTCCTTAGTCATTATTACTATATTATGATTAAGTTATATTATATATATTTAACATAAAAATAATAAATTTATTTTAATTATAACCAACATCCATTAATGATCAACATCTATAAATAAAAGTATGTTTTTAGGTTATATTTAAAACATATTTATTTTAACTAAAACCCGGTTAATAACATTATAACAAAAAAAACTATTTTTTGTTTGTTGTCAAAACCTCATCTATCATTCCATAATTTTTAGCTTCTTCGGCAGTCATCCAGAAATCACGATCCGAATCATTCCATATTTTATCATATGTTTGATTAGTATGCTTAGCAATAATTTGATAAAGCTCTTCTTTTATTTTAAGTATTTCGCGGGCTGTGATCTCAATATCAGAAGCTTGTCCCTGGGCCCCTCCCATGGGTTGATGTATAAGTATTCGCGAATGTTTTAATGCTGTTCTTTTTTCGGGAGTTCCGGAACAAAGCAATACGGCACCCATTGATGCAGCAATACCGGTGCATATTGTAGCAACATCAGGTTTTATATACTGCATAGTATCATAAATGCCTAAACCGGCATAAACTGTCCCCCCTGGAGTATTCAAATAAATCTGTATATCCTTTTTAGGATCTGCTGACTCCAGAAATAACAATTGTGCCTGGATGATATTGGCAACATAATCATTTATAGGAACACCCAAAAAAATTATCCTGTCCATCATCAAACGGCTAAAAACATCCATTGTAGCAATATTCAGCTGACGCTCTTCAATAATGGTCGGACTTATATAATTACCCTGAACCGAAGAGTAATTATGCAAAGTCATGCTACTTATGCCATGATGTTTAGTGGCATATTTATTAAATTCATCTTTGTAATTCATTGGTTTATTTTTTTACTAGTAGAATTTATTGTTGATTATCTTGATTGTCTTTATTGTTTTGTTTTGTTTTATATTTTTCCTGCACTAAGTTAACAAATTCATCAAAAGAAATCTTCTTTTCTTTAATTTTTAAATTACTTTTATATAGATTAATAAGTTTATCGTCCATAAGTTTTTGAGAAACCTTATCAGTTTCTTCCTTTTTTCCCATGATATTATTGACAAAATTTTCAACCATTTCTTCTTCGGGATTTTGCTGCCCATATTGTTTTAACTGCATCTTAACATATTCCCTCAAATGGTTTTTCAACTCTTCATCGGTTATTTTAAGATTATGGTCTTCTATGAGTTTGTTTTCCAAAAGTTGCATTTTTAATGAATCCGAATAATTATCAAAGTCAGCTTCAATTTTTTCCCTGGTCAAATCTTTTTTATTTGACTCCATGAGCCATTCCTTTATAAATTCTTCAGGAAGCTCAATATTTGCTTCTTTCAATAGTTTTTCGCTTACCTCGTTTTTAAAATGCTTATCAACTTCGGCTTGATATTGCATACTAATCTGCTCACTCAACAAATCTCTTAATTCAGCTTCAGTAGTTATTTCTTTATCGGGTGCAACTTTTTTAAAAAATTCCTCATTCAAATCTGAAGGTTCTATCCTTGATATTGTTTCAACAGTAAACCTGAACAAGGTTCCCTCGGGAGGAAGTTTATCTTGCTCTGTTTCAACAATTTTTGCCGCTTCGGTTTTTGATTGAAATGCTTTATTCAGGTCAAAAATAATTTCATCACCAACTTTTCTGGATAAAAAACGGCTCTTAATATCTTGGTCTTTAATATTATTTATGTGTATTGTAGGTTTATTGCTCAAACCATCACTGGCAATTGTTTCGCTGTCATCCATCTGGATCAGTTCACCAAAAACAGCATCATGCTCATCAGATTCTTCGGGATTAATGATTTTTCCGTATTGACGGCGCAAATTATCAATTTGCTCGTCTATTATTTTATCGTCAACTTTTATTTTATGATAGTCAACTTCTATGTTTTCAGATAATTCAAGATTAATATCAGGTGCAAAGCCTATAGAGTATTGAAATTCAAACTCTTTTTGGTTGTCCCAGTCAATGGCTTCATTTTGTTCTTTTACAGGTATAGGATTACCCAATATTTTGAGCTCATTGTCTTTGATATAATTATAAACGGCTTCAGCAAGAATTTTATTAACCTGTTCTTTAAGAACATTTTTGCCATGGAGTTTTTTGACTAAGCCCATTGGTACTTTCCCTGGCCTGAATCCGGGCATTTGGGCTTTTTTTTGCAGATCTTCCAACGCGTTATCGACTTTTTCCTTATAATCATTTTCATCAATTTGCACCTTAATAACTCCGGCAAGATCACTGGTATTTTCATGGAAAATATTCATATATCATATATTATTTAAGATAGTGCTACAATTTAATTATATTCAAGACTAATAAATAAGAATATTTCTTAATTTATGTAAAAAAGAAAAATTTTAATAATGTCTAAATAACTTTTTTATGATAATTTAACATAAATATAAAAAGCTATTTTATATGAATAACAATAGAGGATTAAATATTATTCCAAACGATAAAGAACTAAACATATAAATAAAAACAACCCCTTAAAAGGGGTTATTTTTTTCCTATTATACTTATATAAGTGCGGATGGAGGGAGTCGAACCCCCACGCCTTGCGGCACTAGATCCTAAGTCTAGCGCGTCTACCAATTCCGCCACATCCGCGCAGGTTTTTCCAAAACCAGGGTGCAAATATACAATTTTTTTAATGAAATAAACACATACTCTTATATAATGATAGCTATAGTAAAAATATTAAAAAAAGCCACTTCATTAATTGAAGCAGCTTTTTTTAAAAGGTCATATTACAGACCCAATCGTTGAATTCTTTTTAAATTTAAACTATGCGAGCTTTACGTTAGCTGCGTTCAAACCTCTTCTGCCTTCTTCCAACTCGAAGGTAACTTCATCACCTTCTCTGATCTGATCAACAAGACCTGATGCATGCACGAAGAATTCTTTGTCTGACTCTGAATCTTTAATAAATCCGAATCCTTTTAGTTCATTAAAGAACTTTACTGTTCCAGTTTTCATAAAATATAAAATGTAATGTGTATTAAATTTGGCATTGAAGCCGCAGATTTGAGATGAAACCATTCTTTAAGGAGGGTAATTCAATATTCAAACATGCGAAAAAGCAATACCGTTTTTTTATCAGGGCAAAGATAACTTAAAATATTAAAATTCAAAAAAACAATCAAATATATTTTTAACCGTTCAATTTTGTTAATTTTGCACAGTCAATTTTTAAAATTATTTGTAATCAATTTATTACACATTTTTTTATATAAATTTACTGTCTAAATTAAATATGAAACCAACGGGAATACATATCGCAGGTGAACTTAAAAGTGGATTATTTGAAGTTTTAAACAACTGTAATAAACTTGAAGAGATAATTCATAATGCAATAACTGACTCAGGTATGTCGGTAGTCAGCATCGCGTCGCATAATTTTGATCCCATTGGTACTACGGTTGCTGCTATTCTTAGCGAATCTCATGTTGTTATTCATACATATCCGGAGTCTAAACATGTATCGGTAGACATTTTTACATGTAACTATAATCCTGATTCACCAAGGCGTTTATTTGATTTTTTAAAAAAAGAATTGAATGCTGTTAAAATAAAATACAAAGAATTATTACGTGGAGACATTCTTGACATAAAAGAAACAAACATGTTTACCACATCTGGCGGCAGTGGTTTTGAAATCCGCTATGAAGTAGCTCGTGTTATTTTTAGCACAAAATCCGATTATCAACAATTGGATATTATTGAAAACCCTGTATTCGGTCGGATGTTATTTCTGGACAATGACCTGCAGATAGCAGATTCAGATGCGCATATTTACAATGAAGCTATGATAGCTCCCTCCAGGGATCTGAAAACAATAAACAACTCTCTAATACTAGGAGGAGGCGATGGTGGCATAGCAAATCAATTGCTTAAAGAAACAAATTGCCAAATTACTCTTGTTGATATAGACCCGATAGTTATAGAAGCCTGCAAAAATCATCTTACCAAGGTATGTGGTAATGCTTTTGATAATGAAAGAGTTAAAGTTGTTAATGAAGATGCTGAAAAGTTTATGTATTCCAAAAATAGCTTTGATGCAATATTTTACGACCTTTCAATGCACCCGGAAGCTTTTTCCATAAAAGACAAGAAAACATACATGTTGGATCTGTTCAACTCTATAAAAAAAATCCTTAAAAAAGGAGGTGTATTAACAATGCAATGTTGTTCGGCTTTTGACCATGAGACAATAAATATGTTAAATGATATGCTGCCAGGGTTTTTTAATAATATTAATTACAATGAAGTCTTTATTCCATCTTTTTGTGAACCCTGGATATTTGCCTCGGCTAAAAATTAAAAGATCTTAAATTTCTACATTGAAATTTAATAAACAGCAAAATAATATCAAAATACACTCATTGCTTGCCAAATATCATCATTATGGCACATCATTTGCTTGCAAAGTATTTATTAGTAAGAAAAATCAAATTTTTCAAAAATATAATGAATTAAACCATTAGTTGACTAATCATTATTTTATGTTAGATTGATAATTTAAAATTTATAAAAATATCCTTTCTTTGAACAATAAAGTTTTAAATTTTATCATATTAGTTTTAAAATAATATTTACCGATTAAAGAGAGCAAATTCCTGATATTATTTCTAAACAATTATTAAATTTGCATAAGCAATAAAACTATCAGATTTTGTTTTTAATATAATTAACTTCTTTTATATACCATAAAAAAATTAATAACCCGAAATGATCAAAAACTTTTTGTTACAGGTTCAGTTACAAAACCAGGAAGAAGTAGCAGACACATTAGCTGCAGCAGAAGCTCCTGCCGAAGAAAGTATTTCAGTATTGAGTCTTGTATTTCAAGGCGGTATTATTATGATACCACTTGCAATAATGTCGATTATAGCTATTTATATTTTCATTGAAAGATATTTAGCTATAAGCAGGGCCTCTAGCGAAGAATCTAATTTTATGAACAATATTCGTGATTTTATTCATGAAGGACGTGTTGACTCAGCAAAATCGCTTTGCCGCAATAATAATTCCCCTATTGCCAGTATGATTGGAAAGGGTCTGGCTCGTATAGGGCGTCCATTAAACGATATTAATGCAGCCATTGAAAATGTGGGTAAGCTGGAAGTAACAAAGCTTGAAAAAAATATAGCGGTTTTAGGAACTGTTGCAGGTGCTGCACCAATGCTCGGCTTTCTTGGAACCGTAATCGGAATGGTAAGAGCATTTTATAACATGGCAATGGCTGGAGGCAATATAGATATAAGTCTGCTTGCCGGTGGTATATATGAAGCTATGATTACTACTATTACAGGCTTAACAGTTGGAATAATAGCATTTATTTGCTATAATATACTCGTTGCAAGGATTGAAAAAGTAGTTTTTTTACTTGAAGCAAAAGCCACAGAATTTATGGATTTGCTTCATGAACCGGCATCATAAAAAATAATGATATCATGGCAATTAAACCCAGAAATACACGTAATCTTTCATTTAACATGGCGTCAATGACCGACCTGGTATTTTTGTTATTAATATTTTTCATGCTCATATCAACATTAGTAGCACCCAGCGCCATTGATTTATTGCTGCCTGAAAGTGAAGGTCGTACAAGAGATCAGGAAACAATACGTGTTTCTATAAATGAAAATAACGATTATTTTGTTAACGGCAACCCCGTAGACATGGACGGTTTAAAATCCGGGTTGGTAAACGGACTTGACAAACAGATTGATGCATCTGTAGTTTTAGAATCTGACAGAACTGTATCTGTTCAACACATTGTGAATGTTATAAATGTGGTTAATGATATTAACAAATCTAATAATACCAAACACCAGGTAATTTTAGCAACTCAACCACCGGGATAATGGATAAAAAAAACAAAAAAGACAATGCTAAAGCAATGACAGGAACTATCCTGATTCATTTGGCATTAATATTAGGCTTTATGTTTTTTAGTCTTTCCAAACCCTCACCACTGCCCGAGGATGAAGGAGTAATTGTTGACCTTGGTTATTATGATGAAGGATCGGGGCGGGTACAACCTATGTCTGCAGCACCTCCTTCAAGCTCCGTCGAACCTTCACAAACAGAAACGGCTGAAGAAGAAGTTGTTACTCAAACCATTGAGGAAACAATAAGTATGCCTGATACCGATGACCCATTTACCCCAGAAGATGACCAGGTAGCTGAACACAAGGAGGAGCAAACTATTGATTATGATGAGCCTGCTGAACAGGAAGAACCCGAACCTACTCCCGACCCCGATGCAATGTTTCCGGGAAGTGATGAACGTGAAACCACTGCAGAAAGCAAAGGTGAAACCGGTGAAACCGGCTACCAGGGAAAACCGGAAGGAGAAATTGGCGGAGAAGGTGAAGCTGGCCAGGGAGATGGAGTAGAGTTTAGCCTTACAGGACGAAAAGCAACATACCTTCCAATGCCCGAATATACTTCGCCCGAAACCGGGCGGGTTGTAGTTTCTATTACTGTTAACAGGCAAGGAGAAATAATAAGAGCTAACGCCGGAGCAAGGGGTACAACAACATCAAATCAAACACTTTGGCGACTGGCTAAAGAAGCCGCTCTAAAAGCAGAATTTGACATAAAAAAAGATGCACCCGATCAACAGCGCGGCACCATAACATATAACTTTATCAGACAGAACTGATCAATGCAGTATCCAGAAGTTATACAATACCTCTATAGCCAACTGCCAATGTTTCACCGGGTCGGACCGGCTGCATATAAATCTAACCTCAATAATACTTTGGCAATAAGCAAATACTTTAAACAACCCGAACGTAAATTCAAAACAATACATATTGCCGGCACCAACGGAAAAGGATCAACAGCACATATTATCGCTTCAGTTCTGCAGGAAAAAGGATTGAAAACAGGATTATGCACTTCCCCCCATTTAAAAGATTTTAGAGAACGTATTAAAATAAACGGGGAAATGATTGACAAAGATTATGTATGCAGCTTTATAAATAACAATATTGAATTCATAAACCAAATTGAACCGTCATTTTTTGAATTAACTATTGGAATGACGTTTAAATACTTTGCAGATAAAAAAATTGATGTAGCTGTTATTGAAACCGGTATGGGTGGCAGGCTCGATTCTACAAATATTATTAACCCGGTTGTATCTGTTATAACAAACATAGGACATGACCACACAAACTTATTAGGAACAACTATAGAAAAAATTGCTGTAGAAAAAGCAGGTATAATAAAACCGGAAACACCTGTAGTAATTGGGCAAACACAAAAAACTATTTCTGATGTTTTTATTGAAACAGCAAAAAATAATAATAGTCCGCTTTTTTTTGCCGATCAAAATTATTCCGTGGATCAACTATATGAAAATAAAAATGTAGTGAGAGATCATTACAAGTATATTGTTAAAAACAACACAAAAACTTATCACCTTGAAGCTGATTTAGCAGGTGCTTACCAGGCTCAAAATATAGCAGCTGCATTGCAATGCTTCGAAGTACTGAAAAGTTCTAAAAAAATAAATATTACAGAAAAACAAATTGAAGCAGGATTAAGAAATGTCAAAAAAAATACCGGCTTAAAAGGAAGATGGCAAATATTAGATGAAAAGCCATTGACAATATGCGACACCGGCCATAATCCGGAAGCAATTAATATGATAATACAAAATATAAAAAATCTTTCATTTGATAAATTGCATTTTGTTATTGGTATAATGAATGATAAAAATGTTGATGATATATTAATGCTACTACCTAAAAATGCAACGTATTACTTTACTCAAGCCAAAACACCCAGGGCAATGAATGCTGATGATTTAAAATCGCATGCAAAACAATACAAATTGAGTGGCCAACCATTCGACTCGGTCGATAAAGCTGTTAGCTTTGCCAAAAGAAAAGCAAAAAAAGATGATTTAATATTTATAGGTGGCAGCACATTTATTGTAGCAGAAGCTATTTAAATGCTATTAAATAAATAAAAAAACCAAGCGAAGCGGAGTAATACTCAGCCAGCCTGGTTTTTTACTAAATAAATACATTTTAATATATTAATCTATTTCTTCTTCCGCCTCCTCTTCTATTTCTTCTTTTTCTTCTTCAAGAATCACTTCAATTTCATCTTCATCAAGATCCTTTTCTTCCATCAATTCCTTCTTGCGTTCAGCAATTGCCCTTTCACGAGCCCTATCACGCATAAGTTGCTGTACATACGCTTGCAATTCAGTATCCTCGCGATAATCATTAAGAATCTCCTGGTATAAATCAGAACTTAATTGATGTTCTGCAAGTATAGCATCTGTCATGCCTCTCATTTGCTGACGAAGTTCAGTAATTAATGGAGCAGCTTCATTGAATGCTTCTATCTCTTCATTAGAATAACCCGCATCATTTAAAGCACCAATCTCAGAAGCCCTGGCTATCTGTTGAAAACGATCCATCGTCAAACCAACATCTTCAAGCACTTTATCAATATCCTCATTAACTTCTCTTCTTAATTCACTAATCTCGCGATTAGCATCAACAAAACTCAATAAACTCTCATCCTCATATTTAAATTCTTCTCCATTATTTTCTTTGGGTTCATCAAGAAAAGTATTTGCCTGTGAATTAAGACCAAAAAATAACAAAGCTGCCAAAATTAACAACCATGAATGTAATTTCACTTCTTTTGAAAACATCATTGTATTTCGTTTTAAAGATTTATTAAATATTATTATTTTTAATTAACTGACAAAAATAAAAATTATTGGCTTTTTATTTAATACAAAATTACAAGAAATTATTCATAATCAGACATTAAAAAAATAAAATTATTTATGATTTTTGTATCAGTTATTTAATTAATTCCTAACAAAGGTAATGCCAAAACTTACTGTTAATTTATTGGCTTTTAAAAATATAGAATTATATGTTTTTGCAGGTCATACTATCGGCCAATGCAGCTTTATCTAATCTATAATAATTTAGGATTATACAATATTAGCTACTGATAAATATTTTTTGTATTAAATACTTTAAAACATTTCCTGCCAACCTCATGGATTAAAAGTAAATTTGTTATATTTGACATTAATTAAAATAGTTTAAAAACAAAAACACAAAAAATAAAAAATGAGAAAACAACTTGTAAAGTATCTTTGTTTATCAACAATGCTTATACTGATATCCTTTTTATCATATGGATATGAAGACGCACGCATGATGCGATTTCCTGACATCAATGGAGATCAGATTGTATTTGTTTATGCGGGTGATATATGGACTGTTAGTTCCGGCGGCGGCGATGCCCGTCAGCTGACATCCCATGATGGCCTGGAACTTTTCCCAAGAATTTCGCCTGATGGTCAGTGGATAGCTTTTTCTGCTGAGTATACCGGAACCCGCCAGGTTTATGTAATGCCGGCAGAGGGTGGTACTCCAAAACAACTGACCTATTACAATGATGTGGGCGAGATGGCTCCAAGAGGTGGTTTTGATAATGTAGTTATGGGCTGGACTTCCGACAGCAAAGAAGTACTTTTCAGAAGTAACCGAACACCCTATGGAAAGAGAATGGGGAATTATTACACTGTAAATATTGAAGGAGGTATGGAAGAGGAATTACCTATTCCCCATGGTGGTTTTGCTGATCTTTCGCCGGATGACTCAAAAATAGCATTCACCTACGTTGACCGTGAATTTAGAACCTGGAAGCGACATAAAGGTGGAAGAGCATCCGATCTTTGGATATACGACCTCGTTGAAAATACCTCGGAACAAATAACCGATTTTAATGGTACCGATCATATACCCACCTGGTACGGCGATAAGATTTATTTTGCATCAGACCGTGATTTGAGACTCAATATACACAGCTATGATGTTAATACAGGAGAAATAGAGCAACTAACCTTTCACGAAAAATTTGATGTGATGTGGCCAAGCGGCACCAATGATAAGCTGGTTTACGAAAATGGCGGACATCTGTATAAAATGGATTTAAATACTGAAGAAGAACAACGCGTAGAAATAAATATACGCTATGACAATCCGCACACTATACCACATTACAAAAATGTAAAAGAACACATTCACAGTATGGCTATTTCACCATCAGGCAACAGGGTTCTTTTTGACGCACGGGGAGACATATTTTCAGTACCCGCAGGCGAAGGTACAATTCATAACCTTACAAATAAGCAAGGTGTAAGAGCTGTTTACCCAAGATGGTCGCCTGATGGAAGATGGATAGCTTATTACAGTGATGAAACAGGAGAATACGAAGTTTACCTCATCGAAAATAAGGAAAATGCTCAGCCAAAAAAAATAACATCGGGCTCAGAAGGGTGGAAATACCCGGCCAAATGGTCGCCTGACAGCCGTTACCTGGTATTTTTTGACCGCAGTATGAAGCTTCAATTGTTGGATGTAAAAACAGGAAATATCAACGTAATTGATACACCGGGATCAATAGAGTTAAGACAATTTGACTTCTCTCCTGATTCTAAATGGATAACTTATACAAATACCAATCCTAACAACCAAAGCTCCATATTTGTTTACAACATAGAAACGGAAGAAAATCATCAGCTGACTGACTATACTTTTTCTGATCAAAATCCAGTTTTTTCCAAAGACGGTGAGTATATATTCTTTTTATCCAATCGAGACTTCAACCTGAGATTTTCCGATTTTGAGTTTAATTATTTGTATGACAGGGCAACCCGAATATATGCATTACCATTAACTGAGGATAGCCCGAGGCTTTTTGAACCAAAGGAAACCACTGAAGAAAAGGGAAGGCCGGAAGGAGATGATTCAAATCCTGATTCAGGTAATGAAATAAATGTTAATATAGAACCCGAAAACTCTAATCGGCGAATTGTTGCTTTTCCGATGCCTGCGGGCAGTTACTGGAACCTTCAGCCTGTAGAAGGTGGCCTGGTATTCTTTAATAATGCCGGGATGAACCTTTTTAATCTTGAAGCACAACAAGAGCAACTAATAATGGAAGGCATACGTACAGGTGTTGTATCAGCCGATGAAAATAAATTTTTATACCAATTCAACGACGATTATGGTGTTGCGAATCTTGAGCCTGATAAAGATGTGGGTACGGGAAAACTGGATCTTGAAAAGTTAGAGATGCGTGTAGACCCACGTGCCGAGTGGGAACAAATATTCAAAGACGGCTGGCGCATTTTCCGCGATTTCTTCTATGTCGAAAACATGCATAATGTAGATTGGGAAGGATATTATGACAAATATTCCGAACTACTGCCCTACATTAATCATCGTTTTGACCTTGATTACCTCTTAGGAGAAATAATTTCTGAAGTCAATGTGGGTCATGCTTACGTTGAGTATGGTGATTTTGAGACGGTTGACCGGGTTGAAAACGGCTTGCTGGGAGCAAAGCTGAAAGCTGATCAACAAAATAATCGTTATATCATAGAAAAAATTTATGAAGGCGAAAACTGGGATGAAGATCGTCGTTCTCCATTAACAATGCAAGGAATAAATATTCAAGAGGGAGAATATATTATTGCAATTGAAGGTAATGATGTGACACTGGAGCATAATCCCTATAAATTTTTGGAAAACAGGATTAATACAGCCACACGTATTACCGTAAACGATAGTCCGGATAGAGATGGAGCACGCACATACACCATTCATCCTATTGAGAGTGAGTTAGAATTAAAATATCTTGACTGGGTTAATACTCGGCGCGAAATGGTTGAAGAGTTGTCAGACGGTCGTATTGGTTACTTTCATGTACCTAATACAGCTTTTGAAGGAAACCGTGAATTGCACAGAGGTATGTATGCTTATCATGACAAAGATGCACTTATAATCGACGAGCGTTTTAATGGTGGTGGGTTTATTCCTGACAGAATGATTGAACTACTTGAAAGGGAAACACTTGCATACTGGTACCGCCAGGGATTTGACCCGATGAGAACACCAGCAATAGCACACGATGGTCCAAAAGCGATGCTTATAAATCAATTTGCTTCTTCGGGAGGAGATGCTTTACCTTACTTTTTCCGGAAAAAGGAACTAGGAACAATTATAGGGACGCGCACCTGGGGAGGATTGGTTGGAATGACTCAAAATGCTTCACTGGTAGATGGAGGTTACATTGGTGTGCCCCGCTTCGGTATATATAACCAGGAAGGTGAATGGATAATTGAAGGTGTGGGTATTTATCCTGACATAGAAGTGGTAGATGACCCGCATAAGATAGCCAGGGGAGAAGACCCGTCACTGGAAAGAGCTGTAAAAGAACTAATGGAAGAACTTGAAGAAGACCCTCCTGTTGAATGGAAAACACCCGAGCCTCCGGACCGTTCAGAATGGATAGAAATAGAGATCGAATAAAAACGGTTAATAAAATAAAAAAAGCCTTCAGAAAATTTTCTGAAGGCTTTTTTTTAACCAAAAGGTATTATAATAACCTTATTGGGCTGATATTATGATAACTATTCAACAAAATTTATTTCAGCATACTTCTTGTACGTGTTAAATCTTCTTTTAGCATCCAACTCGGCTGTTTCGAAAAGCTGCTTAGCTTCCTCAGGAAAGCTCTTCATTAATGAGCTGAACCTAACTTCAGAATTAAGGAAGTCTTTGAATTTGCTCCAATCAGGTTCTTTTGAATCAAGCTGGAACGGGATTTTCCCTTTTTTTTCCAAAAGCGGGTTAAATCGATAAAGATGCCAATAGCCACTTTCAACTGCATTTTTCATTTGATTTTGAGTCTGGCTCATTCCTTTTCTTAAACCATGGTTAATACAGGGAGCATAGGCTATTATTATGGATGGCCCGTCATAAGCTTCAGCTTCACGAACTGCTTTCAGGAACTGGTTTTGACTTGCACCCATGGCTACTTGCGCTACATATACATAACCATATGACATTGCCATAATTCCCAGGTCTTTCTTGCGAATACGCATACCTGCTGCAGCAAATTTAGCCACAGCACCCACAGGTGTTGATTTAGATGCCTGGCCACCCGTATTAGAATAAACTTCGGTATCAAGAACAAGCATATTGACATTTTCTCCTGTAGCTATAACATGGTCAAGCCCGCCGTATCCAATATCATAAGCCCAGCCATCACCTCCAACAACCCAAACAGATTTTTTGATCAGATACTGTTTTAGTTTTAAAATTTCATTAGCTATTGGATGTTTTTCTTTCTCAAGACATTCTATAACTTTTTGAGATACCTCTTCTGATTTTTTAGAATCTTCCTTGTTATCTATCCAGTTTTTAAAAGCTTCTTTGGTTTCGCCTGAAAGGTCACTATCCATATGCTCTTTCATTAACCTTTCAATTCTATTGCGAAGTTTATTAACACCACTGGCCATGCCAAAACCGTATTCGGCATTATCTTCAAAAAGAGAATTAGCCCAGGCAGGCCCTTTGCCATTGTGATTAACCGTATATGGTGTAGCAGGTGCCGAACCACCAAAAATAGAAGAACATCCGGTAGCATTAGCTATCATCATCCTGTCACCATAGAGTTGTGTAATTAATTTAATGTAAGGCGTTTCGCCGCAACCTGCACATGCTCCGCTAAATTCAAATAAAGGCTGTGCAAATTGGCTATTCTTGACCGATTGCTCTTTATCAAGGTAGGTATCTTTATAGGATACATTTTTAACAAAATGATCCCAACGTTCATTTTCTATCATTTGACTTTCCAAAGATTTCATAACCAAAGCCTTTGTTTTAGCAGGGCAGGTCTCAACACAGTTGCCACAGCCGGTACAATCAAGCGGGCTGATTTGTATTCTATATTTAAGACCTTCAAGCGACTTACCCCTTGCATCCAGCACTTCTGTGCCTTCAGGCATGTTTTTAACTTCCTGCTCATTTAACAAGAAAGGACGGATAACAGCATGCGGGCAAACATAAGCACATTGATTACACTGAATGCAATGTTCAGGTTGCCATTCAGGAACATGAACTGCAATACCACGCTTCTCATAAGCAGTGGTGCCCTGGGGGAAAGTTCCGTCTTCCCTGCCCAGAAATGCACTTACAGGCAACGAGTCGCCCTTAAGAGAATTGATAGGATAAACAATATCCCTTATAAATTCTGGAAGATCCTTATCTTCCTCTTTTTCTTTCACCTTTATATCTTTCCATTCTTTTGGTATTTCAACTTTATGCACCTCTCCACCTTTATCCACAGCATCAAAGTTCATCTTTACAATATCTTCACCCTTGCGGCCATATGTCTTTTGAATAGCATCTTTCATTTCCTTAACTGCAAGATCGTAGGGGATCACCTCGGTAACCTTAAAAAATGCACTCTGCATAATTGTATTGGTTCGGCCACCAAGACCTATTTCTTCAGCTATTTTGGTTGCATTTATAATATAAAACTGAATATCATTTTCAGCCAAATATTTTTTCATATGGTCAGGAAGCTTATTCTTAGTTTCTTCCTCGTCCCAGATGCTATTAAGCAAAAAGCTTCCCCCTTTTTTCAAGCCTTTTAGCATGTCATACTTCTCCAGGTAAGCAGGCACATGACAGGCAACAAAGTCAGCCGAGTTAACATAGTATGGCGAACGAATAGGGCTGTCGCCAAATCTTAAGTGAGATATGGTGATACCACCTGATTTTTTACTGTCATAAGCAAAATAACCCTGGGCAAATTTATCTGTACAATCACCTATAATTTTGATAGAGTTTTTATTAGCACCGACAGTACCATCTGCTCCAATGCCATAAAATTTGGCAGCATAAATATCCTTTGGTGATACATCAATATTTTCACCAACAGGAAGAGATTTATAGGTAACATCATCGACAATACCCACTGTAAATTGGTTTTTAGGCTCAGGCAATTTTAGATTATCAAATACCGCTATAATTTGTGCCGGTGTTGTATCCTTTGAACTAAGCCCATACCTTCCACCTACAATAACCGGAGGATTTTCGGAACCATAAAAAATATCTTTAACATCAAGATACAAGGGTTCACCATTTGCTCCAAGTTCTTTTGTACGGTCTAAAACAGCAATTCTTTTTACTGTTTTAGGCAATACTTTTCTAAAGTATTTCTCAGAAAAAGGTCTGTAAAGATGTACTGTTATCAGGCCACATTTTTCACCTTTATCAATTTTGTAATCTACAACCTCTTTGATAGTTTCCGTTACCGAGCCCATTGCTATAATAATATCTTCGGCATCTTCAGATCCATAATATGTAAAAGGTTGATAGTCTCTGCCACATATTTTAGAAACTTCTTGCATATACTCTGCTACTATATCGGGTAATGCCTCGTAGAACTTGTTTGCGGCTTCCCTGGACTGGAAGTAAATATCGGGATTTTGAGCTGTACCCCTGGTTACAGGTTTTTCAGGATTGAGTGCTCTTTCACGGAATTCCTGTAAAGCTTTATAATCTATAAGCTTAGCTAATTTCTCCTTATCAGCAGGTTCTACTTTTTGTATTTCATGAGAGGTTCTAAACCCGTCAAAAAAGTGCAAAAAAGGTACTCTTGCCTTAATAGCAGAAAGATGAGCTACCGGAGCCAAGTCCATAATTTGTTGTGCACTACCGGTTGCAAGCAGACCAAACCCTGTATGTCGCGTGCTCATAACATCTGAGTGATCACCAAATATTGATAGCGCCTGGGCTGCCAAACTACGGGCCGATACATGAAAAACACCCGGCAACAATTCGCCGGAAATTTTATACATATTAGGTATCATCAACAGTAAACCCTGCGAGGCAGTATAAGTACTGGTTAAAGCACCTGCCTGTAAAGCACCATGAACAGCCCCCGCAGCACCTGCCTCAGATTGCATCTCGGTTACTGTAACCTCTTCGTTAAAAATGTTTTTATTGCCATCAGACGCCCATTGATCAATATTTTCAGCCATATCAGATGATGGGGTGATGGGATAAATAGCTGCCAGTTCACTAAACATGTATCCAACATGTGAAGCAGCATAATTACCATCGCATGAAATAAACTTTTTCTTCTTTGCCATAATCATATTGTTTTATTTAGCTTGACTTGCAAGCAATATTTATAAATATTTTATTAAATATAATTCTTTTGGGGTATAACAAATATAAAAATCAGGATATCAAACTACCTAATTTATACTATAAAGATTTGTCAAACGGAAATGCAAAAATAGCATTTTTTTGCATCTCAAATATTTATCAGCAACTATTTAAAATCATTCTAAAAAAATATCTTATTTAGCTAATCATAAAACATCCATGATACTCCAAATCTTATTTCTGCCTCCGGTATAGGATAATAAGGTATGGTATAAATTACAGGCTGATCCCACAATAATGAACCCAGGTTTTGCCACTTCACAAACAATCGCGCCCTGCTTATTTTGACATTTGCAAACATATCAAGAAAAACCTGGTGGGAAGTTTCATAATCTTGCTGAACATGAAATTGTTTATAAACCGGCATATATGATGGAGCAAAATATGGAGAATTATAACCAATATCAAAGCCCACATGCCCGTATAAAGATTTATCAAAAAGAACCAGATCAGCATAAATGGAATGATAGCTAACCAGATCAGGAAACTGTTCATAACTATCATCAGATAAATATTGATAAATTATATGATTATCAAACTTAAATACTCCAAACCCCAAAGTCGATTTTAGCCCTGCAGATGCAATTTCAAAAGACTGATCAGCTTGTTGAGGTAAGGCCTCTTTATCAAAATAATGCCAGTTATCAAGATGAAAAATGTTTAAGTCAACAGAAAGATTACTATTACCAAAATTTAATCCTGCATTAGTTATTTTTGCCTTATCAAGATCGTTAGTCCAAAAAACATAATTGCTGAAAAAATTATTCATTATAAAAGGAGCTTGTTTTTCATGATAAGACAAATTCATGTTCAACTGATTTGAATATTGTCCAATATCATCAATTTTACCACTTATACCTGTTGAAAGATCCCGGTCATTATAACCGCCGGATATATAATTATAAAAACCGCCAAAAGAAAACCTTCGCTCACGATCAGTATTAACATTTAAATCATATGTAAACTGATCAAATTCATTCTTCAAATTAAAAGGATGATGAATACTATAAAAGTCATGTTTTATAGATAAATCAAAAAATAAAGGGAAATACATTCTTTTTTGATCTAATCTGAAGTTGGAATAACCAATCTTGTTGGAGATATTATGAACTATAGTTGAATCATAGGTTTGAAGACTGTCTGTATTGGGAAATCCTTCAAAAAGGTCATAGGGACTTTCATTTTCTTCAAAAAGATAAGATTGTCGGTTATATGATGATTTGAGACTTATTCTGCCCAGGTCAACAAACCTGTCGTTATTACCTGAATAATTCTGATTCTCATTGTCAACAGACTTATTATCGCTATTTCTGTGAAAACCCAGCTGATAATATTGGTTCAGATTAATTTCGGTTTCCCTGTATCTGCCTTCGGCATTATGCAGCATCACTTCTTCGGTGTCTTCATCTTCTTCAAATTCCTCAGGGTTTGTCAAACCACCACTTTCTTCGTTTATCATTCTGTTCCATATAAAACTGCTGAGAAGCTGATACCTTTCATCATCACTAACATAATCAACAGAACCATATAAATTGGCATTATTAGATTTTATACGGCGATACACACCCGGAGCCCTGGTTAATTGATATTTCATTGACATTACCAAATTATCGCTCAACCTTTGCGAATGCAATGCATAAAACAACTGTTCAGACCTGCCAGCTGTAACATAATATAAGTCTGTAAAAACATATTCCGGCCTATAAAACTTTATATTGTCATGTGAAAAAAGATTGCCTTTATAAATATTGTCGCGTAAATACGAAAACCCATAACTTTGAGCAAGGGGATCAAATTCAAGATTACGATGTCCGTGACCAACATTACCTTTATGCGAATAAAATGATCTCTCACGATAAGCAAATTCATATCTTTGAAACTTATTGAGAGTGGTATCTACAAAATTAGGTTCAGCGATAGCAGGATTTGCAAGTTGTGATTCGTCATACCACTTTATTTCGGATGAAGGAATGAAAACAGAATCATTAGCATTAGGTTCAACCGCATGCCCCCAGTTAGTAAAAAATCCCAAAAAAGTTATCAATATAAAATTATACCTCATGATTATATATCAAACAAAATTATCCGGCAAAGGTAATAATAATTGTTATTTCTTATATCATTCATAATCTGCGGGCAAAAATTAAATTTTATAATTTTTTTATGCAGTTATTAATTTTGCAAAAACAAGTATAATTTGTATTTTTATTTTTTTTATGCAAAAATGGTAATGTTGATTTACTGATTCGTGATTGGTCAATTAAGAAAAATCAGTTACTCTTTACTCGTTGTACGGCAGCAAAATCGCGGTTTTTCGGGGTTACCTGTCACTAAAAATTTAAACACCTAAACAATAAAATATAAATTGCTGTAAAATATATTGTTAACCTAAGTTTAGTCAGATGAAACCATTAAAATTAAAAATTTTGCTGCTAGTTTCAGCTACAATAATTATTATGGGTTGTAAATTAGGGGAATCTAATAAAGCTGAAGACCTTGATTCTTATATTGCTTCAAAAGCTATAGAACTTAATAGTTCAGCTGATATTGATGAGCTTATTGAAAAGGCCGGTGACAAACGTTTAATGCTTTTGGGTGAAGCTAGTCATGGCACTCATGAATATTATGTGTGGCGTGATTCTATTTGCAGGAGGCTTATAAGTGAAAAAGGTTTTTCATTTATTGCTGTTGAAGGTGATTGGGCGAGCCTATACGAATTGAATCGCTATGTTAAAGACATGGAAGGTTCAGCCGGCAGTGCGCGCGAAGTACTTAAGAATTTTGACAGGTGGCCTGAATGGATGTGGGGAAATGAAGAAGTTGAAGGATTGATCGAATGGCTCAGGGATTATAACAAAGATTTGAGTTTCGAAGACAAAGTAGGTTTTTATGGCAAAGATGTATATGATGAGTGGAATTCGATGGCTGCTCTTTACAATTTTCTTGAAAAGCATGATCAACAATTGCTTGGGGAGGTCAAAGCCCTGTACAATTGTTTTGATCCTTATGGTGAAGATAGCGGTCAATATGCACGTGCCGTAGGTCAGGGTCAACCAAACTGCAGTGAGGAAGTATCAGCGGTAGTTGATTTAATGAGGGACTCGCGCGATCGCTTTAAAGATGTTTCTGACTATGATTACTTTTATGCCAAACAAAATGCTCTTGTAGTGAAGTATGCCGAAAAGTTTTACAGAAACTCAGCAATAAGCCGTGGCCCTGATGGGTGGAACAGCCGGGTAGAATATATGTTCTTGACCGTAAACCGTTTACTTGATAAATATGGTGATGATGCAAAGGGAATAGTATGGGCTCACAATACACATGTTGGCGACGCCCGGAAAACTGAAATGAAAAACCGCGGCCAGGTAAATATAGGACAACTCTCACGTGAAGATCTGGGCCGGGAAAACGTCTTTATTACGGGATTTGGCACATATACCGGAACAGTTAAAGCAGGCAGGCAATGGGAAGGTAATATGCAAAAAATGAATGTGCCTGAAGCTCACAGAGATAGTTATGAATATCTGTTAAATAAGGTTGGCTACGATAATTTTATGCTGATCTTTGATGATCAGGATAGAGAACACGAAGAGTTGATGATTGAAAGAGGCCATAGAGCTATAGGAGTGGTATACAACCCTGAAAGAGAAGTGCCGGGCAACTATGTTGTAACTCTATTACCTGAACGTTATGACGCATTTATCTTTTTCGAAAAAACCCGGGCATTGAATCCTATAAAATAACTGAGTTATAAAGCTGTTAATTATTGCTTCTTTGCTTTTTGCAATGGTTGAGCAAAATTAATAACATTTTCAGCGTTTATAGACTTGTCGCAAAGAATGGCAAGTCTTTCTACCACATTTTTAAGTTCCCGTATATTACCTGTCCAGGTAATTTTTTTCAATTCTGCGAGTGCATATTCAGTAAACTCTTTTGCAGGCATACCGTGTTCATTACATATTTGTTTTAAAAATTGGCCGGCAAGTATTGGTATATCATCCTCCCTTTCGTTCAAAGAGGGTACATGAATAAGTATTACACTCAACCTGTGGTAAAGGTCATCACGAAAATTGTCATTTTGAATTTCTTTATGAATGTTTTTGTTTGTGGCAGCAATAACCCTTACATCTACATCTATTTCCTTTTCTCCGCCTACACGAGTTATCTTGTTTTCCTGCAATGTCCTTAAAACCTTTGCCTGGGCAGCAAAACTCATATCACCAATTTCGTCAAGAAAAAGTGTTCCGCCGTTAGCAAGCTCAAAATTTCCCTTTTTTTGCTTAACCGCACTGGTAAATGAACCCTTTTCATGCCCAAAAAGCTCGCTCTCTATTAATTCTGAAGGTATGGCAGCACAATTGACTTCAATAAATGGTTTTTTTGACCTATGACTAAATTCATGAATTTGTCTTGCTACAAGCTCTTTCCCTGTCCCGCTCTCTCCGGTAATAAATATTCTTGCATCAGTGGGAGCTACCCGTTCTATCATTTTACGGATCTTTATAATCTCTTGCGACTCACCGATCATCTCATAATTTTTGCTAACCTTTTTTTTCAAAACTTTTGCTTCAGTAACCAATTGAGTCTTATCTGTAGCGTTGCGTATAGTTATCATCAACCTGTTTAAATCAAGCGGTTTGCTGATAAAGTCAAAAGCGCCCTTTTTAATACACTCAACTGCAGCATCGATAGTACCATGGCCTGAAATCATAACCACGGTAGAGTCAGGTGATTTATTCTGTAACTTTTCAAGCACTTCAATGCCATCCATCCTGGGCATCTTAATATCACACAGTATTACATCAAAATTATCAGACTCGGCTTTTTCCAAACCATCGAAACCATCTTCAGCAACATCAACATCATATTTCTCATATTCAAGAATATCTTTTAATGTCCTGCGGATGCTTGCCTCATCATCTATAACTAATATTTTTGCCATACTATTATTTTAACAAAAAATGGTTTAAAAACAAAAATTAATAAATAGTTTTAACCGGTGTAACTGATAAAACAATTTACTCAACCTTCCATTCACCATCAATCTTGCGCAAGAAAACATCTTGTTCAGCAGGGCCGAATTTACAACGTACAATTGCTTTATCACCATCAACATGCTCATCCAATATCTCCGGCAGTCCACCACTTCTTTTCATCCCCCGCGAACGAAACTCAATTACTTCTTTAACAAATTCCCTGTCATCTTTACCAGCCGACAACGACATGACAGTTTCTATATCTTTATCAAATATAGCCTGATGATACTTTTCAACAACTTCCGAAGGACTATCATAAGATGATCCACAACCAACAAAAAGACCAAAAACAATCGCTACGCAAAATAAAATGTTTGTTTTTTTCATATGAAATTATTTTAATTTAAATGTTTATAAAATGCCTGTTAGAAAGTTTTACAAATCTACATAACATTTTATTTTTTTAATATCGTGATTTACTGAAATAATTAATTTTTTGAAAAAGTAGAATTTTAATTCAATATCAATTGACAAAATCATCAATAACAGTATTGAAATCAGCACCTTAACCGACTAGAAAAATTGATTAATCAAAGCTATAAGGGTTAAAAAACCCTGAAGTTAAATAAAATCCTAACATCAAGATTAAAAGATCTTTATAAAAACCTGGTCAGCAGGTATATTTAATTTCAAAAAATTTATTACTAAATAAAATTAATCACTGAACAATTTTATTTGCATTTTTGTACTTCAGATATATAACATTGCAACTTTAAAAAAATGGTTATGATAGACATTATATAGATTCTTTAAAACTTTGCATTAGAAATTATTTTTGCTTATAAAAAATTTAAGTTAATTCTAAATTTTGTAGTATTTTATACAATTCAGTAACAAGTTTTTATATTATTTTATGATTACTAATAAGATTATCTTCAACTTATGGGCTAAAGTATGCCTTGTATTATTTTTTTCTTTTACTTTTACTTTAAATGCTGAACGTCCATTAACATATTTTCTTGATGACATTGAATATGATTCAAACATTCCCAGTCCCTGTAGTTTTTTCGGATACCAGGTTGGTGAGTGGCATCTGAATCATACTTTGCTTGTTCAATATATGGAGAAAATTGCCGCAACATCTGATCGGGCTATTTCTTACGAATATGCCCGTTCACATGAATATCGACCTTTAATGCATTTGGTAATCACCTCTGAGGAAAACCAGGAAAACCTTGAATCTATTCGTCAAAAACATTTGGCATTGACTGATCCCGAAGTATCGGCTGGCATTGATGTAAGTGATATGCCGTCAGTAGTATTGTTAGGCTATGGAGTACATGGAAATGAACCCAGTGCTCATAATGCTGCACCTTTAATTGCTTATTATTTGGCGGCTGGAAAGGATGAAAAAGTTCAAGAGATTCTTGACAACATTGTTATTATTATAGACCCATCTTTAAATCCTGACGGTCAGGATCGATATGCCAGCTGGGTTAACAGGCACCGCAGCAAGACTCTTAATCCTGATCCAAATAACCGGGAATTTCATGATGTATGGCCCGGATCGAGAACAAACCACTATTGGTTTGATTTAAACAGGGATTGGCTTCCTGTGCAACATCCTGAAAGCAAAGGACGTATCAATGCTTATCATAAGTGGAAACCAAATATTAGCACTGACCACCATGAATTTGGCGCCAATAATACATTTTTCTTCCAGCCAGGAGAACCTGCACGGGTTAATCCCCGCACTCCCCAGCGCACTGATGATTTAACCCTTGAAGTTGCTAAGTATCATGCCGCTGCTTTTGATGAGATAGGTCAGACTTACTATACACAACAAGGGTTTGATGACTTCTACTATGGTAAAGGTTCTACTTATCCTGATGTTCAAGGCAGTATAGGTATTCTTTTTGAACAAGCTTCCAGTCAGGGATATACTAGAGAAACTATTCACGGGGAACTTGATTTTCCTGAAACAATACGTAACCAGGTATTGGTATCACTTTCCAGTATTGAAGCAGGACTGGAAATGCGTGAAACTTTATTGAATCACCTGCGCTGGTTTTACTCTTCAGCCATAGAGCAAGCAAATCAGGAAGATACTGAAGCATATATTTTTGGTGATACAAAAGATCAGGGTAAAAACAAACATCTCCTTGAAATACTTATGGCACACGAAATTGAATTTTATGATATAAACCAGGAAGTAAGTATTGGTGATTCTAATTTTAAACCGGGAAATGCCTGGATAGTACCTCTAAAACAACCACAATACCGCCTGGTACAGTCAATGTTTGAAAAAGTATTGACATTTCAAGACAGTATATTTTATGATGTATCCACATGGACAAAGCCCCTGGCTTTCAATACGCCTTATGAAAAAATTACATCATCAAGAGAGTTAAGTAACATAAAAGGGCAGCAGGTAAAGGATATAAGTATGCCACATGGCAAACTTGCAGAAGATAAAAGTAATGTTGGCTATTTATTCAAATGGAATGACTATTATGCACCTAAAGCATTGTACTATTTACAAAAAAATGATATGAGGACCCATGTAGCCACATCTCCTCTTACAATGAAATTTGAGGGTGAGTCAACGAGTTTTGGTTATGGAACAATATTTGTTCCGGTTAAAACCCAGGATATTGAAGCAGAAGAAGTTTATGAAATGGTTGGAAAAGCTGCCAATCATGCCGGCATTGACATACATTCAGTAGAGACAAGCCTGGTTGATGATGGCATACATTTGGGCAGTCCAAGTTTTTCTTCTCTTGATAAACCGGAGATATTAATGTTGATCGGCTCAGGTACCAGCAGCAGAGAAGCTGGTGAAATCTGGCATCTTCTTGATCAACGTTTTATTATGCCTGTTACAAAAGTCGAATTAGAACGCTTTGGTAGAATTGATATAGGACAGTATAATACTATTGTTATGGTTTCAGGCTCATACAACAGGCTGGGTGAATCAGACCGGGAAGAGCTAAAACGTTGGGTGGAAAATGGTGGTACTATCATTGCCCAGAGAACTGCAAACAAATGGTTGGATGAGCATGAATTTATAGATATAGAATTCGTCTCAACACCTGACGAAGATGAAGAAGCTGAAATGCTGCCATATAAAAAGCGGAGAGATTATTATGGCTCCAGGAGGATTTCAGGTTCTATATTCCGGGCAAAGATAGATACTACTCATCCTATTGGTTATGGCTTTCACCGGGAAAAACTCCCTGTTTTTGTTTCGGGCACACTTGCCGCAGAACCTGCCGACAGTCCTTTTGCCAATCCTTTATTATTTACAGAAAACGCGATTATGAGTGGTTATGCATGGGAGCCTTATAAAAACCTTAAAGACCATACAGCAGGTGTGATCGTAAATCAAAAAGGTAGCGGAAAAATCATATCTTTTATCGATAACCCAAATTTCCGGGGATTTTGGTTTGGAACAAACAGGTTATTTATGAACGCATTGTTTTTTAATCAAATAATGAGAAACTAATCAAAACTACCAAAAACTTCAAACTTCGCAATTTATAGGTTTATTTTTTTACACTAAACGGATTGTTCCCAACAACATTATATTACAATAATTTGCCATTTGAGAAAATAATTGTCAATGAGCAGTCGTACAGGATTTTATATGACAAATGTCATTATTTAGCAACCGGGTTAAGATGCAATTATCGAAGAAACAACAAATCCTTATGCATTTTTTTCGCTTATAATTAATAATGCAGCAAAGATAAAAACAGATAATACACCATCTTTTTCGGAAACAACAATGGAAATACTGTCCGGGCAGAAAAAAATATGTAAACCAAAACCTTTAAATTTATATCACTCGTTATAAAGCTGTTATTTCAGATTTTTATATTGTCTGTAACAATTTAAAATAGCTTGATATACTTGATATTCTTTTGCATTTACAATAAACTCATAACTCAGGTTGCAATAATCGATAAAATCATAAATTTCTGCTTCGTCTTCCAGGCTGGTTAACCTCCTGACAACTTCCGGGTTGACAACCCGGGCTATTTCGTCCTGCCTGTCGGCTTCTGCTTTAACTTCGCGGTATTTTCGTCTTTCTCTTCCGCTTTGGCTAAATTGTTCATAAAGCATTGTAATTGGACCAGGAACAGCAACCCCAAAACCCTCACTGGTTGGAGCTAAATAAAGCCTTTCAGGAAGATCCACATCAATTGGTGGTAAAGTATCTTCAATTTTATCATCATCAAAATGAATAAAGGCTTGTTTAAATTCAGAATAAGTAGAATAAGGAAAAACATCCACCCCGGGCAATCTGTAAACCCTTTTTCTAAGCTCCATTACTATATGATCTTCTTGCCTGAAAAAATCCTCTGTAACATAAACAGTATCATTCTTAAAACCAACTGCTTGAAACATAATGCTATCACCTTCCATAATATTTATGCCAAAACTCCCATCATCACCGGTTGATGTCCCCCTAATCTGGGTAAGATTTATCACGTGAGCGTTTTTTATTGCAGTAGAATCTTCCTTTGATATAACCACACCTGAAAGTCTTTTTTGTTTATCATTACCATAGGAAATAATACAACATGAAAGAACCATCATAAAAACCACGACCCTTATTAACCAACTATCTAAATAAAAAAAATTACTCAATATCCTGATCTTTTTTCAAATTTAAGTTTATTAATAATATAAAAATACAAAAGGATTAATTAAATTTCAAATCTTATATCGACCTAAAGAAAAAAATATTTTGTCAAAATTAATAAATAAGTAAAAAATTTATCTGAAAGGTTTATTTTTGTGAAAATTTATTCAATAAAATAATCTTAAAAAAATATAAATTAAAACTTGGAAAAATGCCTAAAGAAAAAAAGAATGTAATAATTATTGGAGCTGCCGGGCGCGACTTTCATAATTTTAACACTTATTACAGGGGCAATGAAAATTATAATGTAGTAGCATTTACAGCCGCTCAAATCCCTGACATAGATGGACGAAAATATCCGGCTGAACTTGCAGGTGACTTGTATCCTGAAGGTATTCCTATTTATTCAGAAGATGAGCTTACAAATCTTATTAAAAAACACGATATTGATGAATGCGTGTTTTCTTATAGCGATGTATCATACAACAATGTAATGAATCTTGCTTCGATTATAAATGCTGCCGGGGCAGATTTCAAAATTTTAGGCCTGGATACTACTATGCTTAAATCTTCGAAACCAATTATTGCTACCGGTGCAGTTAGAACAGGAGGCGGAAAAAGTGAAGCGTCAAGAAGGATTATTAACATCCTGAGAAAACATGGAGTTAAGGCTGTTGCAGTAAGGCATCCAATGCCATATGGCGATTTGGTAAAGCAAGCAGTTCAACGCTTTGATAAAATTGAAGATCTAAATTTACATGAATGTACTATTGAAGAAATGGAAGAATATGAACCACATATTAACCGTGACACCATAATTTATTCAGGTATTGACTACGAGGCAATTTTGTGTGAAGCCGAAAAAGAAGACTGTGATATTATCTTATGGGACGGTGGAAATAATGACTTCCCGTTTTACAAACCTGACCTTATGATCACAATGGTTGATCCACAACGTGCAGGACATGAACTTGAATATTTCCCCGGTGGAACTACGCTTCGTATTGCCGATGTGGTTGTTGTAAATAAAATTGAAAGTGCAGATCTTGACGACCTGCTTCTTGTAAGAAATAATGTCGCAAAAATAGCTCCCGCTGCAATTGTTATAGATGCTTGTTCACCAACATTCGTTGATAATCCTGAAGTAATAAGAAACAAGAAGGTTCTTGTGATCGAAGAAGGCCCAACCGTTACACATGGAGATGTTAAGTATAGTTATGGAAGCATAACAGCTAAAAAACATGGAGCCGCTGAACTGGTTGACCCAAGACCTTATGCCGTAGGTAAAATTAAAGAAACATTTGAACAATACCCTAACATAGGGCCGGTACTTCCATCAATGGGATATAGCAAACAACAAGTTGAAGACTTGAAAAAAACAATTGAAAACACTCCATGCGATCTTGTTATAATTGCAACACCTATTGACCTTAACAGGGTTATTAAAATTTCTAAGCCTAACTTAAAAATAGGTTATGAGTTGGAAGATTTTGGCAAACCAAACCTCAATGAGGTTATTTGCAATTTCCTTAAAGAGAAAAACCTTATAAAGGATGATTGTGCTTGTAATTAATTGAAAAAACGGCTTTTTTGCCGTTTTTTTTTTATCAACCATATCATATTATGATTATATAAACATCAAAACAAAAACAGATGAAAAACAAAAGCCTGATCAGCATCAACGATTATTCGAAAGAAGATCAATTAAAAATTTTGGAAGTAGCGGAAGAATTTGAAAAAAAACCTGTACAAAACATTCTGCAAGACCACGTTATTGCCAGTTTGTTCTTTGAACCCTCAACACGTACCAGGCTAAGCTTTGAAAGCGCAGCAAATCGTTTGGGTGGTAAGATTGTTGGTTTTTCTGAGGCATCAAACACAAGTGTAAAAAAAGGTGAATCATTACGTGATTCTATACTTACTGTTGCCAACTACTCAGATTTGATCATAATGCGCAATCCTTTGGAAGGTAGTGCCAGATTTGCATCAGAAATATCTCCGGTACCAATTATTAATGCCGGTGACGGATCAAATCAACACCCTACACAAACATTATTGGATTTATACTCGATCAAAAAAACCCAAAACAAACTGGAAAACCTGCATGTTGCCTTTATAGGTGACCTGAAATACGGACGCACCGTGCATTCACTGGTTATTGCTCTTTGTAACTTTAATACTACATTTCACCTGGTTTCACCGCAGGAATTAAAACTGCCAAGCTCAGTAAAAATGTTTATCAAAGAAAAAAATCTTGAATACAACCAATATGTGGATATTGAAGACGTAACAGAAAAGGCTGATGTTTTATATATGACTCGTATTCAAAAAGAAAGGTTTTCAGACCCACTTGAATATGAACGTATCAAAGACTTTTACGTTTTGCGTAAAAACATGATCGAAAATACTAAAGAAAACCTTACAATAATGCACCCACTGCCTAGAGTTAACGAAATAGAAATCGAAGTAGATAAAAGCCCAAAAGCCTATTATTTCCAACAAGCTCTTAATGGCGTATATGTCAGACAAGCTCTTATATCGCTTATTCTTGGACTTAAATAAATTAATTAATTCAAATTATTTCATTTTATATAACACGGATAAAAAACACACCTATGAGTGAAAAAGTAAAAGAATTAAAAGTATCAGCCATTCAAAATGGAACTGTTATAGATCATATACCTGCCAATGCATTATTTCAGGTTATCAGAATATTAAAGCTCGAAAGGTTTGAAAATATGATTCTGTTTGCAACTAACCTTGAAAGTAAAAAATATGGTAAAAAAGGTATTATAAAAGTTAGCAATAAATTTTTCAAACCTGAAGAAGTAAACAGGATAGCCCTGGTAGCCCCCCATGCTACAATGATTGAAATAAGAGACTTCCAGGTAGTGAAAAAAATAATAGTGGAAATACCCGACAAAATAAACGGAATTGTAAAATGCTTTAACCCCAACTGTATTACAAATCATGAGCAGATAATACAAAAATTTACTGTAACCGATAAAGAAGATTTAAGGATAAAATGCCACTATTGTGAAAAAATAACTGTTAAAAACAACATGTCATTCTTATAAACTTTACAAGTTAAATCAGGCAATTATTTCCCCTGCTTATAACCATAATTCTATGACAAAACCATTATTTTGCAAACTGTCGAGAAAAAAATAAAATATTGGGTTTAATTTTAAAATATTATCTATATATTTGATCTCTGTTAAACCTTTTTAATACAAGTCTTATGCTTGTTAAAACATTCGGGAGTACTGTTCAGGGGGTCAATGCAACATTAATAACTGTTGAGGTAGACATTACCCAGGGAGTCAGTTTTCATATGGTTGGGCTACCCGATAATGCTGTAAAAGAAAGTCACCACAGAATCAGTTCAGCTTTAAAAAACAATAATTATCGCATACCCGGCAAAAAAATTATTGTTAACATGGCTCCTGCCAATATTCGTAAAGAGGGTTCTGCCTACGATGTGACAATTGCCATAGGCATACTTGCAGCCAGTGGCCAAATAAAGCCCGACAACGTAAACAAATACCTTATAATGGGTGAACTATCCCTTGATGGCAGTTTAAAACCAATAAAAGGTGCTTTGCCTATAGCTATTCAGGCTCGCAAAGAAAACTTTGCCGGCTTTATCCTTCCGGCTTCCAATGCCAGGGAAGCAGCCGTTGTTAACAACATAGATGTTTATGGTGTAAATACTATAACTGATGTTATAGAGTTTTTCAATGACAAAAAAAAGCTTAGCCCCCTTAAAATCAATACACGCAAAGAATTTATGTCGCGCCTGAACAATTATGAAGTTGATTTCTCTGAGGTAAAAGGTCAGGAAAACATTAAGCGAGCCTTTGAAGTGTCGGCAGCAGGAGGACATAACCTGATTATGATAGGGCCGCCCGGTTCGGGAAAAACTATGTTGGCAAAACGTTTACCCACCATATTACCTCCTCCCACTCTACAGGAAGCATTGGAAACCACAAAAATACACAGCGTTGCAGGTAAATTGGATGAAAATGATTCTTTACTGTCAGTCAGGCCTTTCAGAGCTCCTCACCACACTATCAGTGATGTAGCATTAGTCGGCGGTGGGTCTTTCCCCCAACCGGGTGAAATATCCCTGGCCCATAATGGCGTTTTATTTCTGGATGAATTGCCCGAATTCAAAAGAACCGTTCTTGAAGTACTCAGGCAGCCTTTGGAAGATCGTATTGTTACAGTTTCAAGAGCAAAGTTCTCCGTAGAATATCCTGCAGGTTTCATGTTAGTTTCATCAATGAACCCATGTCCCTGCGGATATTACAATCATCCAGAAAAAGAGTGTGTTTGCGCCCCGGGCTTAGTTCAAAAATATCTAAATAAAATCTCAGGACCCCTGCTTGATAGAATTGATATCCATATCGAAGTAACACCCGTGCCTTTCAAAGAACTATCACAATTCCGCCCTTCAGAAAACAGCAAATCAATTCGTGAAAGGGTAATGAATGCAAGACAAATACAATACGAAAGGTATAAAAACAAAAAAAACATTTATTGCAATTCACAAATCACATCTAAAATATTAAGGGAAGTATGTCAAATTGACAAAGCAGGCAGCATGCTACTAAAAACAGCTATGGAAAAACTTGATTTATCAGCAAGAGCTTACGACCGAATATTAAAAGTATCCCGCACTATAGCTGACCTCAACAACAGTAAAGATATTAAACCGGAACACCTGGCCGAAGCAATACACTACAGAAGCCTCGACAGAGAAAGCTGGGCAGGGTAAATAATTGTGTGAATAAAAATTAAATTGCCCGAACGCAAACAATAAATACTGTTTCCAAGCGTAAAATACTTATCAAAGAATTCAAAAAGATTAAACGTTTTTGTTTCTGATATTAATTGTTAATTTTGAATTCTAAAAATCATCAATAATATTATTAAATGAACCTTAAAGAATTTTTTAAAAGTAAATATTTCTTTACTCAACTAATTTTAGCCGGCATATTGGCTATTGTAATATTATGGTTATCATTAAAATTTCTGGATATTTATACTCTTCATGGACAAACAATTGAAGTACCCGATCTGGAAGGTCTGTATAAAGAAGATGTTATAACCCTGCTGGAAGACCGTAATTTGAATTACGATATTCATGATTCAATATATGATCCTGAAAGAGAAAAAGAAACTGTAGCAGCTCAAGACCCTCTTCCCGGGATTAATGTAAAACGCGGGCGAACAATATATCTTACAATGGTAGCACGTTTACCGGAAAAAACTGTTATGCCTCAACTTACAGATCTTTCGCTGCGTCATGCACTAACCTTACTAGAAACCCATGGCCTTAAAGTCGGAAAACTCGAATATGTTCCAAACATTGCAAAAAATGCCGTGTTAGAACAAAAATATAAACATGGAACTATTAAACCGGGTACCAAAATAGAAAAAGGCACACCAATCGATCTTGTGCTTGGAAAAGGCTTAACTTCCGAAAAGGTGCCCGTACCATTTGTTATAGGAATGACGCGAGAAGAAGCCCTTATGGAAATTAACCGGTCATCTCTTAACATAGGTGAAGAAGAATACTTAGACAATGATTCTGTAAATGTAAAAGTATACCAGCAAAGACCAGATGTATTGGAAAAAACATCCTACCTGAAAATGCAAAGTACAGTCGATTTATATTACCGATCTGCCGATGATTTTGACTTTGACAGTTATATGGATGAGATTATGATGGTTGAAATACCACTTTTGTATGGTAAGTCTCCGGAAGAAGCTCGAGATGTTATAAAAAAATCATCCCTCAAAGTTGGTGATGAAGTTTTTGAAAAAAACGCCACTGAAGAAGATGGAAAAGTATACGAACAAAAACCTGATTACTTCGAGCAAAAAAGTATAAAAAGAGGATCGAAAATTAATCTGTGGTATAGAACACTGGAAGATTTCGATGATGATCTATGATGAAAACAAAAACTTTATTTATCCACCGACTATAATAAAAAGAATTATTTTAAAGTTTATCACTTATAAACTATTGAAAAATAAACTGCAAATTTCAATAAAAACTACACCACAAAATAGAATAATATTAAAAATAAGTTAAGGCAATATGCCATAAATATTACTTAAATAATATAATAACATTATTGCCAGGGTTTTCCGAACACAAAAAAATAAAAACTTATGCCGGGTAACAAATACAAGAAACATTAACGCTTGCAAATAAAACAATCAATTAACTAATAACTTAAATTTAAAAAATCTTTAATTCATTTAGCTTATTAGTATGTCTTAAATAAGTAAACAAGAAATTATTCATAAATAATATGGTCTTTAGAAAAATATTATTGTCGCTTTTTATAAATATCTTTTTTATACCATTACCGGCGCAAGAAATCATTGTACCTTTACAATCAAATCCGCTCAAAGCTATAAATGAAAGCGATATAAAAACTACTCGTGAAAAAGATGAATCTTTTTTAGAGTTGCCTTTTTTTGAAGATTTTTCCTACAAGGGCCCATATCCTGACCAAAAATTGTGGGCTGACAGTTTTGCACTGGTAAATTCTTGTTACCAGGTACACCCTGTTTCAATTGGTGTAGCGACTTTTGATGCACTTGACCAATATGGTGAAATATATGAATTCGAAAACAGTTTTCAGTTTGTAGCTGATCATCTTACAAGTAATAAAATCAGGCTTGACTCGGTTTTTGAGCCTGAAGCAAGACCTTTAGCACCCGAAGACTCTGTTTATATAAGTTTTTATTACCAACCTCAAGGTACAGGCCATGCCCCTAACGACAGGGATTCACTGGTGCTGCAATTTCTGCAGACTACTGAAATTTCAGACATTAGAAATAATGATACTCAAGAGTTGCTTAATGGACCTGGTAATAACAAAGATACTGTTAAATGGGTCAGTGTATGGAATGCAGAAGGAGAAACACTGAGTGAGTTTTCCAAAGATACATTCCCTTATTTTAAAAGAGTTATGATACCTATTGAAGACTCAATATATTTTAGGGAAGACTTTCAATTCCGGTTTAAAAATTATTCAAGCTTCCCTGCTCAAAGAACACCACCAAACTTTATGGGTAATCGAAGCATATGGAATGTAGATTACATAAAAATCGACCATGGAAGAACTGTTGCTGACACATTTTATTATGATATTACATTTGCTAAGCCGGCCCAATCAATACTTGAAAAATACACTGCAATGCCATGGTCTCATTTCAGAGATAACCCGGATTCTCATCTTAAGGATAACCTTGATGTTGCAATAAAAAATCTTAATAATATAAACCACAGTTACTCATACCGATACCATATAATAGATATAGATAACCCGGATACAACTACATATTCGGGAGGAACATGGAATATTGCACCTTTTTACCAGGAAGGATACCAGGATTATCCTGCTCACTCCAACCCAATTGTTATTTCAAGCCCGTTTTATCAAACAAGCCCTGCCGAAAAACGACATTTTCGAATCCTCCATGCTATCAAAGAAGGAGAAACAGGAGACGACCATCGGCGTAACGATACTATTTATTATGATCAGATATTTGACAACTACTTTGCCTATGATAATGGAATATCTAATGCAGGATATATACTGGAGGGTTATGAACCACAATCGGCAACAAGATTTTTCCTGAGTCATCCGGACACATTACACGGAATTGATATATTTTTCAACCCAACCCTTGATAAACAAAACAACGGGCCTTTTAAATTTATGGTTTGGAACAGTCTTGATCCGGAAGAAATCGTTTATGAGTCAGATGTGCATTATCCTGAATATGCAGAAGGTATAAACGAATTTTTTACTCATGAATTAGAAGAAGATGAATATATAATACTTCAGGACACTTTTTACATTGGTTGGAAACAAACCTCCGGCAAACATTTGAATGTTGGATTTGATGAGGATAATTCATCAGGAGGTAACCTTTTTTACAATACTGCAGGCCAATGGTGGCCATCAATGAAAGAAGGAGCTGTGATGATACGGCCAATTATAGGCAGAGAACATGATGACCTGGGTATAAAACCTGTAAAAAAACCTTTCAAAGCTACTATTTATCCTAACCCTGTGAAAAATAATTATATTAATGTCAGGATAGATGAAAATTATAAAATAAATAAAGATAATTTGTATTTCCAGATATATGATACTAACGGAAGGTTAATTATGAGCGATAAGCTTCGGCAAACTATTTCCATTAATAATATCCCTAACGGAGCATATTTAGTACGTATTTTTGACAGAAATTCATCAAAAAGCATCACAGAAAAAATTATTATATCCCGATAAAATTATTTAAAAAAAAGTGTTCCAATTATTTTGTAGCTTTTTTACAATTGTAATAACATTTTAGAGATTCCTCCATAATATTAATCTATAATGATAAATCATTAAGAATTAATCTTGCCACCAAGCATGTACTGAGCTTGTCGAAGTGATACAAAAACACAAAACTCTAAGAATAACGTTTAAAAATTAATATTTTTGTGAATTTTATAGTCCCTGCCCTGTCAGATTCATCGTTTGTTAATCAGATGGATAAGGAAAACAATTATCAAGCAGGGTTAAAGTCTTAATGGCTGTAATTAATTTGTTTTTAAATCAGTGTTTTTGATGCATCTTTTGTAATTACTGTTATTAAAAAAAAACAAGCAATTTCAATAATTTTTATCAGACACTATTGAGGATAACAGATCTTTAAATTCGAATAGAAGCTCTATAACATCCTCATAAACCATTATTAAAAAATTAAAAAGCTATATCTTTAAAAAAAAATAATATTATATTGGGGAGATAAAAAACACATACTTAAAACTTTCCTGCATGGTCAATAGCAAAAAAAATATAACTGAATCACGCTGCAATAGCCTGGATGAGCAGCAGGAGCTATATGAGCATCATCGTTTTGTTGCAGATAAAGGCCAAAGGCCACTACGAATAGATAAATTTCTTGTATCAAGGCTGGAATCCAAGTCACGCAACAAGATACAAAACGCTGCAAAAGCAGGCAACATACTTGTAAACGATTACGCTGTTAAACCCAATTATAAGATAAAACCAGGCGATGTAGTAAGTATAGTGCTTGCATATCCCCCACGCGAAATTGAATTGATACCACAAGATATCCCTGTTAAAATCTTATATGAGGATGATCATATTATAGTGGTCAATAAAGATGCAGGGATGGTAGTACACCCCGGTTACGGTAATTATACCGGCACATTGGTAAACGCTCTTGTCTATCATTTTAAAGACTTGCCCCTTCAAAACCAGGAAAAAGTAAAACCGGGACTTGTACATCGCATTGATAAAAATACATCGGGGGTGCTTGTAATTGCCAAAAATGAATTTTCTCAAACAAGACTGGCTAAAATTTTTTATGACCGCAAAATTGACCGTGTATACCAGGCATTGGTATGGGGCGACCTGAAAGATGACAGCGGAACAATAACAGGCAATATAGGTCGTAGCCTAAAAAATCGCAAAGTAATGCAAGTTTTTCCTGATGAAAGCTATGGAAAACATGCTGTTACTCACTACAATGTCATTGAACGTTTTGGATATGTAACTTTAGTGGAGTGTAAACTGGAAACAGGCCGCACCCACCAAATAAGAGCACATTTTAAATATCTTGGCTACCCACTGTTCAACGATGAAACATATGGAGGCGATAGTATAATCAAAGGCACCACATTCACAAAATACAAGCAATTTGTAAATAACTGTTTCAAAATTTGCCCCAGGCAAGCATTGCATGCTAAATCTCTTGCCTTTTACCATCCTGTCAACGAAAATTATATGAACTTTGAAGCCCCTATGCCAGAAGATATGAAACATCTTATCGAAAAGTGGAAAAGCTATTCCAGGCATAAATAAAATGAACCTGAATAATAAACAATTTATCTAACAAGAAAGCAGGGAAACTAAACTCGTACTGAATGAAGTGAAATAACACAAAGACCAATATTTCTGAATGTTACTTTTCGCTTTTTTATATTTGTATCACTTCGACAATCTCAGTGCATACCTGGTGGCAGGATTAATTTTAACTGACACTAATGTTATAAATACATTATTAACATTATACCAAAGTGTTTCAGGCTATACCCGAAAACTTTTCCTGTTTTCCGCATTGCAACACCCAAAAATAATAAAATATTATTGATAATCAGTCACTTACCTTGGTGTTGCAAAAAAGTGCGGAAAACAGGTGTGTCAGGCTATACCGGAAAACTTTTTTAACAAACATTTCTGCAGTTTTAATCAAAACCTCTATATATTAACCACATACAAAACTTTATCGCAAACAAAATAACAGTAGAAAAACCATCATCCTGTAAAGCTGTAAAATATTAATAAAATTTTCCGGGAAAAGGTTATTTCTCATCAAGCATTAAAATTAGTTGCTAAACCTGTCTTTTGGCAGTTTGTTATAACTATCTTTTTTTCTTACAAAATAATCCCAAACTATACTGCGCCTGTATTTTTTTGTAACTTTTACACCTTTTGCTTTATGAGTATGCTTCCGCATAAGGCGAAGTTTCCGAATAAAGCCTATATGTGCTCTTAAAACAGCAATACTGTTTTTATAATTACCATTAATTAAAAATTTCAACGCAGCAAGTTCATCAAGAGCTAAGCGTACTGGAAGTAGTTTATAGAACTTTTTTGCAGGCAGGTTTTTAGCCATTACCCACAAGCTATTCCTAAAGTTGAGATAGGTTTTTTGGGGATTTGTTTTGGGGAGTGTACCTCCTCCAACATGATACACAACCGAATCGGGGCAATACGCAATTATTTTACCCGAGAGTTTTAACCGCCAGCAAAGATCAATCTCTTCCATGTGTGCAAAAAAGTTCTCGTCAAATCCTCCGGCTTCATGGAAATAATCAGCCTTTATAAACATACAAGCGCCGCTTGCCCAAAAAACCTCATTGTCAGTTTTATCATATTGACCATAATCTCTTTCAAGGGTTTCAAAGATTCTTCCCCTACAAAAAGGATAACCCAAAAAATCAATAAAACCACCCGCAGCTCCCGCATAATCAAACACATCAGGGTTATTGTATTGCATTATCTTGGGCTGGCAGGCAACTATATTTTCATTTTTCCGCATTAATTCAAAAACCGGCATTAACCAATTATCAGTAACTTTTATATCTGAATTTAATAACACGTAATACCTGGCATCAATCATTTTCAAAGCCCGGTTGTATCCCCCGGTATATCCCAGGTTGGTATCAAAGCGTAAAATGTCGATATCAGGCAAATACCCCTCCAGGTGCTCTACTGAACCATCAGTTGAACCATTATCGGCAACAATAATTCTTGCATGATCCTTGCTGTTTTTTATTACAAAAGGTAGAAATTTTTCAAGAAAAGTCTTACCATTCCAATTAAGTATCACAACTGCTATATCGGCTTGGCTCATCTTTAAACTTTATAAAAAGCAATATATTGAATATCAGGACCTGTTCTTATCTCCAACAATAATCTAAGATACTATTCATCTGGTCTTTCAGTCAGGGCTTCTCTGATTATACGCCTTAATTCGAGTTGATTGCTTTGAACTGCTCCTCTGCGGGCCGGACGGTAAAATTCCGGATAACGGGTTCTTGCCAGGCTGAATTCAAGGTTATCCATGTCACCAAATAAATCTATGCCCAATCTAACGGGCAAAGGAGAATCTACCACCGTTATGTGGTAATCAAACGTGAGGTCAAAATTATGCCGCCCTGCAACAACAGCACTATACCTGTCCATAACTATAAGAAAAGGATATATATCTATTTCCTCTCTGAATATGGTAAATTCAGCTGAAAGAGAATCAACCCTGTTTTCAGCTTGCCTGGTGAATCGCAGCCTTCTGGCAATTTCACTGAAAGTTTCCCCGTCTAATAGCACCAGGTTGCTACCCCTGATGGATGAAGCTCCCCGTAAAGTCGACTTTTTTATAGTATAAGTCGAATCCAGGTAACTTTCAATAGCCATATGGAATTCCCCTTGCCCCCTAAATGAACGCAGCATAGGCATAAGGGTATCAACATCGGGTATCATTTCAAGCAACCTCTCAATTTCAATATCAAGCATCTTATAATCCAGGCCAAGATACAAATGATTTCTCCGCGGAGTACGATACATGGATGTAAGCTGCATTTTTGCTGCTGAAGTATGAAAGCTTAAGTCGTCCAGCAAAAGTATACCATCTCTTATGCTGACATCTCCCCTAATATCTTTGGCTGTATCTTTACCGAATGTGGCTTGCTTTACATTTGTAGATAAGATAAAATCAATGCCCTCGGGCACCATATATGGACCGGTAAATGTTGTGTCATTGTTTTTACCCTCAACATTCTCGCCTTTATCAATATTTTGATCACTTACAAGGCTCTCCCTGTTTTCGGCAACCCTGTCATCATCTATCCCCATTCCACTAGTCAACTCCATAAGTTGTAATAAATCGGTATTACGGGAGGTAAAGTTAAAATTACCACGAAGCAGTGAATCCTCCCTGAAATAAGACAACACATTGTTGAGGCTACCTGAGAGTTCAAAGTCAGATTTATCAATAATCATCCTGCTCTCACGTATATCAAGCTTTTCAGGATCAAAATCCATTCTTATAGACGGAATCTCAACAGGGTAAGTAAATGCCGATGAATTAACAAAACCCTGGTCTAAATCTATAAAACCTTCAACAAGCCATTGCTGAAAAACATCAGCCTGATCCCTGTCATTTATAATATCAGCATCAAGATGAAACCTGTTTATTAAAGCTGAGTTATTACCCAAATTTGCTTTCATACCTCCACTGTTATAATCCAACCTTATTTCAGGATGCTCCGGCTTATCGATAAGAGGGTTGATTGATGCCCTGGCGTACTGATTTTTCAAATCAATACTTATGGTATCCATACTGGCTGAAAGTGTATCAATAGTAAACATACAAATCAAATCGGGTATTCTTGTCGTGTCTCTTAAATCAGAGGTTTCTATTGAGATGTCGGCATTTTGAATAAAAGCCTGATAATCACCAATTTTTCCGGTTTCCAATATGCCCGAAGTTAAGGCTAAATAAGCAAAGTTTGTGTTTTGTGTTGAAGGATCAATATTGGGCAGAGAGAAATCAATTCTTGACTGATCAGTCCTAACCCACAAACTATCGAACACAAAATCAAGATCAGATGTTGTTAATGAACCTGAAAGCTTCATATTATCAAGCTCCATTTTTTCTGCCTGCGAGAGAAAAAAATCAGACTCTATTCCGCCCTGAACCCAGCCCTTCATGTTAATTAATAAAGAATCATCTATTATCTGATTAAATTCATCTAAGTTTAAGTTCAAATTTGTTGAAAGGTTGAAATATACATCTGAAAAAAGATTATTCATCATTCCTTTGGTTTCAAAAGCAGACTGTAAAGCATTGGCATTAAGCCGGTTTATTTTTAAATAGGTAAGCTCATCAGTAATGAAGTCGGTGTACAGATTGACATTACCGTTAATATCGCTAAGCGGAAAAGGCAAACCCGATTGATAATAAGATCCATTTTTTATACTAATTTGCATATCCATAAACGGCAGTGATGAACTGCCAATAATACCTTCTATTACCCCCTCTGAATCAACCACCCCAGTTACATCAAACCAATCAATATATGATTGAAATGAAGGCGGGACCTGATCCAAAGCTCTCTCAGCCGGCCAGCCTTCAAATCTATAAATAAGATCAGTAATAATATCCCAGTTCGAAGGATCAATCTCAATTGAACCATCCAAAAACAATTTAAGGTCATTAACAGTTAAATATGCTTCATTTAAATTGTATAGCATCCATGATTTAAAAACCTTAACGGGAAGATTCATACTCACCGCAGCATTATTTAGATATTTCTCCCCTGCATGCTCCAAAGAAATAATAGAATTGTTCAGTTTTATATGTGATTTTGCACTATCCTTAAAAATAGTTCCATCAATTTCTGCATATAAGTTCCGCAAACTGGTATTCAATTTAAGTGGCTCATCGATGTAAGAAAAATTAATATTTTCAAGCTTAACATTACCTAAATCAATAAAATCCAGGGGAAATTCTGTTTCCGGGGTTTCAGTGGTATCTGTAACAAAAATATCGAAATTGGCAACTCCCAAACTATCAATATGAGCATTCATAGTACCATTCAACAAATGAATGTCAGATAATATCAACTCATTTTCTCTCCAAAAAGTCATGACATCAAATGAACCGATTAACCTGTCAACACTTAAAAGTGTATCATTGGGGGCATTTTCAACAGGATTGATTAATACAAACTTATTAACTTCTAACCCAAACTGAGGAAATGTACTGAAAAAAGTTGGCTCAACTTTGCCAATCTTAAAATCGCAGGTAAAAATATTTTGAGCCTGTTTATTTATAATGGGTGTAATTCGTTCAGGTGTGAAAACATACCATAATGCAATACTGATAAAAATAATCAATAACAGCAGCAACGAAGCCAGTGTAATAAAAAAAATTTTAAAAAACTTTCTCATAATTTCCAGGTCAATGAATTTATTATTTCCGTGTAATTAAATTTTACTTTTCATAGTGTTATGCAGAAATTAATCATACACTTTATCAAAAGAATATTCTTTGCCAAAATCATCTACATATCTCAATTTTTCAGCAGTAAGCTCTTTTACTGTATAAACCCTGGGAACATTGCCCCCCATTTCTTCCATAATATGTATGTGGGTTAAAGTGGATTTTTCAAGTGTCCACGTAAAAGGCTGCGCTTCCTCTTCGGTAACATCATCATCTGTATCCCAGGTACCACCCGTGCCATCACTATCATATCTGTAAAACAAAGTTCCCGAAACCCACTTCCCGATAAGAAGAGACTCATCAAAAGATTCCTCCTCTTCTTTTCCACAGGAAGTAAAGAACAAAGAAACCAAAATACACGGAATTAAAAAGTATAATGCTTTTTTCATAATTTTTAATTGTTTAGTTTCATAAGTTTATTAAAAAAACGGAACTTTAAATATTCACTAAGTTTATAAATTTCTTGCCCCCTCCAAAATTATTTACAGAGATATCAGACCCATTAGCAAAAAAATTAACTCCTTTTGAAAATTTCCGGAATACAAATAAAAGTGAACAGTTAGTTTTCGCATTGATATCCACCAAACTAAAAAAACACCTAGAACAAATATCATGCCTGTTTCAACGATGTAAAGATATAAAATAGACTAATAACAACTACAGTTTTTTATAAAAAATTTTTGATTACATATTTTGCCATATTATCTAATAACAACTAAAATATCAACCAACTCCGATTATTTATTACCAGCCAGCCACTAAAATTGTTAAATTAAGTTAAATTCTTAAAAAAATTTTGGTTTGTATTATAAACTACTTTATTTTTGTATTATTAATCTAAAAATATTATTATGACAACACAAGACTTTACCCCAAAAGAAAGCTTTGAACTTATCTCTAAAGTAATAAATGAAGCCAAAACCAAGTTTGAGGAGAACGGAGCAATGTATATCATGTGGGGAATATTAGTTGCTGTTGCATCTTTTTCACAGTTTATACTTTTAAAAAATGAATATTACAACATCAACTATTACCCCTACTTTTTACTGCCTCCTGGAATAATTGTAACCTGGGTTTATTATTATCAAAAAGAAAAGGCAAAATCTAATCAAGTTTCTACAATGGTTGGATACGCATGGGGAGCAACAGGGTTAAATATCATGATTTTAGGTTTTTTATTTTTTGATTATCTGCAAGCCTCTTTGGTCCCTGTTATACTAATTTTATTAGGCATTGCATATGTATACACAGGTAGCGCAATTAAAAACAAGTTAGTACTTTTTTCAGGTATATTAATAAATATTTCCGGTTTTGTTTGTTTTAACCTTGACTTAATATACCACTCTTTGTTAATGTCTATTGTTTCGGTATTATTTGTTTTGATTCCCGGGATTATTTTAAAAAAGAAATATAACAAGAGAAACCTACATTAATTAAAGGTTCAAGAAAGAATATGCATAAACATGAGGGTTCCATGGATAAAAAACTAAAAACGTAAACATTAACAAATATACTTTATTAAAGATCAGAACGTTAAACACATTTAATAAAAATGAAATGTATAAAGAACTTAACCCTTTATTGCATTCACAGCTCAGATTAGCCATTGTTTCATTTCTGGTAACAAACGGCAAGTCTGACTTTAATGAAATAAAATATATAACCAAAGCTACTTCCGGCAATATTAGTATTCAGCTTAAAAAGCTGGAAAAAGCTGAATATATTAAGATAAAAAAAGGTTTCAAAGACAATTACCAACACACATCCGTTGAAATCACCAAGAAAGGTATAGATGCTTTTGAACAGTATGTCGAAGCTATTAAGCAGTATATAAAGTGATATAAAAACCTTTATAACTGGCACTTTTATGATACAAGGTTAACCAAAATGACACATTTAAAGGGTACAATAAACCTGTTTGAAAATCATTCAAAATTAGAGTATGTAAATCTTAAATTTTATTAACACACGAATTATTTTACAGATTTTATTTATTTTTACTGCCTGCATTACCTTAATGTGACTGAATTTTACTTAACTATTTATTACCGATCCAAACAATTCGGGAAAGAGTTCGATAATGTTGATACCTGTTGCTTTTGTGCTTAACTCGTTTTTTGTGATTAGCTGGCAGGTTCGTTTATAGTTTTAATTGCAACTTTTTATTTGCTTCGTACCCTTGCAGCCAAAATTTTCAGAGTGTCTATCCTGATAAGCGGAAACGAACCATCGTGGGGTGAGGTTTTCAGGCTGGCTTGGAGAGCTTAGAGCGATTTATAATATTTTCATTTTCAAAAAAGATATATTATTTTGTGATTTTTTTGACAATTCTGCAAAATATATAATAAACAAATCTATTTTTTGAAAGAGAATAATGGATAAAGAAAAGTTTATTTCGATCATCAAAGATAATCAACAGTTAATTTATAAGATATGTTGTACTTACTGTAATAATAAAGAACACCGAAAAGATCTGGAGCAGGAGATATTGGTGCAGCTATGGAAGTCGTTGTCGAGATTTGACGGGCGAGCAAAAATATCAACATGGATATACCAGGTGGCTCTAAACACAGCATTCTTATTTTATAGAAACGAAAGTAAACATAAAGGTAAAATGGTGTCTTTTGATGACTCTATTCTATCTCTTGCCGACAACGACACGGAGCCTGAACTGGAAGATAATATCGCAATGCTTTATAAGTTTATCAGAAACCTTGACGAGCTTGACAAAGCACTTATGATACTTTACTTAGACAACAATAAATACAGAGACATAGCCAATATTCTTGGTATTACTGAAACTAATGTAGCTACGAAAATCAGCAGGATTAAAAGTAAATTGAGGGAATTCTTTAACAACAATCAATCGAATTGAATTATGGAATTAAACGATTTAAAAAACTCATGGGAGAACTACGATAGGAAGCTTAAGCAAAACCTCAGGGTTGATGAGGAGAAGTTAAGGGTTGCCAATTTGGATAAATCCAAAGATGAAATGGAATATCCATACATATCTGAACTGGTTGAACTTATTGGAGGGTTTTTGGTTACCAGTTTTATTATAGTATTGTCGTTGCGAGTATCTGATAAGCCTGAGTACTCACTACCTGCGCTTTTAACTATTATTATAGGAATTATATATATGGGATTTTCTTTTCAAAAGTTTAAACTTTTAAAGAGAGTTAACTACTTTAGTTCGCCGATCGTTAAGCTTCAGCATGAACTTGCTTTTATAAAAATGAGGATATTAAAATTCAGGAAAATTGAGATGTTATTGTTCCCTTTGTACATTTTACCCCTAACACCTTTAACTTCAAAAGCATTATTTGGAATTGATATCTATAGCAATATACCATTGTTTGCGGTTAAAGCTATAACAACTTTAGGAATTGCCTACTTTATTATTTTCCTGATACACAAACATCTTTATGATAAAAGATTCAAGAAAGTTGAAGGTTTTATTAAGCGTTTAAAAGAGTTTGAGAAAGAGTAAAAAAATTTATTATTATGAACACAACAAAAACTACCATTAAACCCATTGCAGGACAAGAAAGAAAAGTAATTCTTGATTTTTTAAGAGGTATAGCCATTTTTGGAATAATTGCGGCTAATATGGCAGTGTACAACGCACCTTTTCATACTATGTCTGGAGAATTCATTCTGTGGGATGATACAGCAAACAAAATAGCCAATTTCTTTTTAAAGTTTTTTATTGAAGGTAAATTTTATCCGCTGTTTTCACTTTTGTTTGGCATAGGATTCTACTTTTTTCTTCAAAAAGCTAATGACACAGTTAACAAGGTGGTGTTTACTTTTCGAAAACGGTTAATGTTTCTGTTTATATTTGGCATATTGCACGTACTTTTATTATGGTATGGCGATGTTTTAATAGTGTATGCCATATTTGGGCTTATATTGACATGGTTTCGCAATCGCAGCAATAAAACCTTGATAAGGAGTGCAATAATATTTCTTATGATACCAGTAGTGCTGATAGGTGTTTTGGTTGGATTCATGAAGCTGGCAATGATGGTGCCGGAAGCTGCTCAAGCAATAGAAGCAGAATTCTCACACCAAATATCGCAAACAAAAGAATATATTGATAAAACAATAGTGACATATAGTACAGGTAGTTTTTCTGAAATAATCAGAATACGTATTGCTGAATATATAGAATCTATTCCCGGATACTTGTTCTTTTATCCTAACTTTATGGCAATGCTGCTGGCAGGATTTTATGTAGGAAGAAAAAAGATTTTTGAAGACCTGGACTCGGGGTTAAAAATATTGAAAAAAGTTTTTATTTGGTGTTTGCCATTAGCAATAATTTTCAACCTTTTACTTGCTTACTATAACCAAACGGCTTCTTATATTATTCCTGATTGGGATTTGCTTATTGTAACCATAAGTTATGCAATTGGTGGCCCGGCATTGATGTTTGTTTATATTTATATTTTAGCACTGATTTACCATAAGAATGTTCTGAATAAAATCATTCAAGTGATATGTAAGACAGGTCAAATGGCATTTACCAATTATCTGTCACATTCAATAATATGTACAACTTTGTTTTTCTCTTATGGCTTTGGGTTATATGGTAAAGTAAACTATTGGCAGGGGTTGCTTATAGCTATCGCTATATATGTAGTACAAGTTATTTGGAGCCATTATTGGCTGAAATACTATAAGTTTGGTCCGTTTGAGTGGCTGTGGCGTTCAATGACTTATGGTAAGTGGCAGACGATGAAGAATAGATGATATATTAAACCTTTTGAAATTGAAACAATGTTATATAAATAAGTTATTTTGGAATAGCTTGATAGATCTGTTAATTATTAAAGTTTACCTAAATTTCTAAATTGATTTTTTATTTCAAAAAAATTGATGTTGCAAACATATGTAAAGGGAAAAATTCGGAAATTTTACCCATTTTTCTTTGTCAA
>SL_5KL_010_SEDDRAFT_10000092_pt1 | contig 48994 bp, 44 predicted proteins | sample SodLakKL_010_SED_FD_9118 | JGI IMG/M metagenome (IMG submission 9118)
AAAAACCTTATGAGCTATCTTCCTGTCCCAGATAAGTGACAGCAATCTGATCTTTAACATTGGCGAAAATGTGGATGACCAGTTCATCCGGCAAGTCTTCCCGGTCGATTACAAAAACAGTGTCCAACCACCTTTCCTGTCCAGGAAGGATATGAGTCAGTCTGTTTCTCGAGCCTTCCAGAAACTCACGGTTAAGCAGACAGTCTGTTCTGCCCGGATACAGGGCCAGGTATAGAATATCAAATTCTATAAGATCGCTGAAAAAATGTGTGCCCAGGGATACGTCCGGGACAAAGTCCTGACGCATGGCCACGATTTCACACAAGGCCGATACCTGACTGATCTCTGCAAATCTTACAGGCACACCCAGGGAGGCAGTAGTTGTACCCCAGCGCCCGGGACCTATGAGCATGGTACTCAAACAGGAACCGCAGGCGTTTTCATGGGTGAGCCTGCCGACCAGCCTGGCGACGGAATGACGGTCCCTCTCAGGCAGATAGCCGTATTTGGCAGGACTTACATAGATTATCCTGTCGATTTTATCTGTGCGGCTTTGACCTATAATGGGTCCTGTGCTCTGTAGAATTATTTTCTCCCGGGGAATCTTACTTGCCGCTTTATCCGGAGTGCCGAAGCCTTTGATATCAAGCGGCCTGCATTGAACAAGATTTATGGTGTATCCCGGATTGCTTTCCAGCTGATCTGGAAAGAAGTTCACTGTAAACTCCACGTCCACGGTTGACTGATAAACTTCTTCAAGGCTCTTGAGCAGCTCTTTCATGTCTCCGGGAAAATCCGTTGCCGACAGAAGTTTTTTAAAGCCAAGAACCCATGGGAAAAAGTCTGGAATGTCCATTTTTCTGGCTTTAAGTTCAAGTTCTCTGTTTTTTTCAGCAAATATGTCCAGCGGCACCTCAGGACATTCTGCAATAACTTCATTGAAATATAAGGATGAAAGAGAATTGTTTTCAAGGTCCAGGACATCAACTTTGCGCTGGGTATAGCCCTGTTTCTGCAGATTGGCCAGGGGCTGCATCAGGGGCTCATTCAAGGCGATCACCCTGGTGTAATCATCGTCAGCACGGTTAACCGCCCGTGTACCCAACCCGAACACCAGCCTGAGCATGCCTGATTCCGGGTCTACCTTTTCATTCCATACATAAGGGTTGAAGGAAAACCCAACTCCTGCGGCCTGAGGGAAAAAGAACTTTTTATAGTTGATCCCGCTTACCCGCTGAACCAGCAGGGCCATCTGCTCGTCCCTGTCCAGCAGACCTTTCTGTTTGCGGTAAATAAGGGCTTCAGGACTGACTGAACTGGCATAAATTTCTCTGACCGCCTCGATAAACCGGGCCAGGCGCTGGCCCCTGCTGCCCTGATTGGCACAGAAGATGCTTTCATATTTACCTGCGAACACATTGCCGAAGCTGTCCTCCATAAGTGAACTGGAGCGGACAATAAAGGGCCACTGCCCGAAGTAATCCAGAAGATCGACAAATTGCTTGATTATGTTGTGAGAAAATGAACCGTTAAGAATCTGGGATCTGGCCCGTTCAATGTCCTTAAGAAAAAGCTCGGGATCGCGCTGTTGCTGCCTGATCCACCAAACTCCGTTCTGGACCAGAAAAGTATAAAAAACATCAGAACCTATATAGAATGAGTCGTGGGGTTCCAGTCTTTCCCCCCACTTGTCCGGATTGATTCTGTTAAGAATTGCTCTTGCCAGTAAAAACCCGCTGCTTTTTCCTCCCATTAGCCCGCTGCCGATCATCCTGCGCTTTATGTTGAGGATATCCTTGAGGGAAAGATATTCATTGCCGAGTTCAAGCATGCGCTGATCACGGGAAAAAATCATTTTTAAAAGCTTTTTAAGCCACTTTTTCGTCTCTGATTCCTGACAAAGACCTTTTTCAAAATCACGCTGTATTTCTTCGGCTTCATTGAATGTTTTATTCCAGAATCCCAGGGTCAGGGTTGAAGAATCAAGTCTGGACCAGGTTTTTCTTGAAAGAATCCTGCTAATCCTTTCACTGGTGCGAACCGCTGTAAAGTGGCTGCCTTCCCATTTGTGCAGAGTGTTCATGGTGGGTGAATATCTTCCGTCCACCTTTAAAGGATGAACGTACAGCTCCTGTTCATGCCTGTAGATATCCAGCAAGAGCTGAGTGACATTGAGAATCGGACTGGTGGCATGAACCGAGTGTCTGTTTCTGAGCAGTGAAAAATAGGCTATGGTATCCATGCTTCCGAGATAAGGACAGATGAGCATGAAGAAATTGCCCAACATGCGGTCCGAATACCAGTCTGAGGAAAGCTCGCTTAGACAATCAAACAGATAGCAGCATCCCTTCCCATGATCATGGATAATAGAATGTATTCTGAAAATAAATTTTTCAAAACTGTGCTGGGGGTTTAAGCGGTAAGTGACAGTGGCCTTTTCCTCTTTCAAAAGAAGTTTGTGGCGTGAAAAGCGGATGTAAATGAGTGGGATGTTGTTAAAAAGACAGTAATCACTGTAGGGAAGAATAAAAGGAATATAATCCTCAGTGTCGTCCACCTGCCAGACTACATTATCCCCTGTTCGCAAACCATTGAGTGCTTTATCCAGGCCTGCAAGCCCGGTGCTGAATCTATAATCTGTCACAAATTGAGGTCTTTTTCAAAAGTTGATTGTTTTTAAAATCTTGCCTAGACTGTAGTTTGGTCACATCCACATAAAGGGCGGAATCAGCTTTTCAGTGTTGTTTTTATGGTTATCAAAACAAACAAAAACAGTCTACTCAAAACAGATTGTTGAGGAAGGTTAATGAACGTAAAAGAACATATTCATAATGTTTTGGAACAGGTGATCAAACGCAATCCAGGAGAACTTGAGTTTCACCAGGCAGTCAAGGAAGTGCTGGAAACCCTTGAGCCGGTTATGTCCCGCAGACCTGAATATGTTGAAGCCAATATCCTGGGGCGGGTGGTAGAACCGGAAAGGGTGATTATATTCCGGGTTCCATGGCAGGATGACCGGGGTAAAGTACATGTGAGCCGGGGATTCAGGGTGCAGTTCAACAGCTCCCTTGGGCCTTACAAAGGGGGAATCAGGTTTCATCCCAGTGTGACCCAGGGAATCATCAAATTTCTCGGTTTTGAGCAGATCTTCAAGAACTCCCTGACCACCATGCCCCTGGGCGGTGGCAAGGGTGGATCCGATTTTGACCCCAAATTCAAGTCCGAGCCTGAAATAATGAGATTCTGCCAGTCTTTCATGACTGAACTGCAAAGGCATATTGGTGCGGACACCGATGTGCCTGCAGGCGATATAGGGGTAGGGGCCAGAGAGGTCGGTTTCATGTTCGGCCAGTACAAAAGGCTTCAGAATGAGTTCACCGGCGTGTTGACCGGTAAGAGAATCAACTGGGGAGGATCTCTAATAAGGCCTGAAGCCACAGGGTATGGAGCGGTATATTTTGCCCAGGAGATGCTCAAGGCCAAGAATGACAACATTGAGGGCAAAACGTGTGTTGTGAGCGGTTCAGGAAACGTGGCTCAGCATACTGCAGAAAAGCTTATTGAGCTTGGGGCCAGGGTTGTATCTCTTTCAGACTCAGATGGTGCGATATACGATCCTGCAGGAATTGACCTGGAAAAACTCAGGTTTGTCATGCAGCTCAAAAGTATTCACGGGGGAAGAATCAGGGAATATGCCGAGAGGTTCAAGGGAGTAGAATACCTGCAGGGTTCAAGGCCTTGGATCATTGAGTGTGATTGTGCTTTTCCTTCAGCCACCCAGAATGAAATCAGTCTGGCCGATGCTCAGGTGATGTGCGCCAACGGCTGCAGGCTGATCTGCGAGGGAGCCAACATGCCCACAGAGCCTGGAGCTATTAATCTGGCTCTTTCTTCGGGGGGTCTTTTCGGACCCAGCAAGGCGGCCAATGCCGGCGGAGTAGCTGTTTCAGCCCTGGAGATGTCCCAGAATTCCATGCGCCTCAAATGGAGCAGGGAAGAGGTGGATCAGAAACTGCAGAATATTATGAAGGCTATCCACATACAGTGCGTTGAAGCGGCAGAGGAATACGGAATGGAGGGCAATCTTGTGGCCGGAGCAAATATTGCCGGTTTTGTTCGAGTTGCTGATGCCATGCTTGACCAGGGGGTTGTATAGTCGAATTCTAACAGTCCACTTTTTTTGATTCCTCAGCGTTTGCTATGGAATTATGTTGTATTAAAATGCGGGAGTCATGCTTTCCCGACTCGGTTCCTGTGCAGATATTTCTTTTTTACCCAGTCTATCTGGGATTGCCGGTCGCAGGACAGCCCGTCAATCTGAGCTGCCTTAAGTTCCTGCAGAATACGGCCGAATTCCGGACCAGGCTCAAGCCCCAGCCTTTTAAGATCCTTACCTGTAAGCTGAGGCTGGATAACTCTTAACTGAGTTATGTAATATGAAATACATTTGCGCAGATCCTCCTGTTGCACCTTGGCCATGAGAAACAGCTGCCCTTCAAGAGGCAGAGGCTGCAGGATAAAATACAGGGAACTGAGTTTATCCTGCTTTTTATTCCAGGCATAAAGATCATTCAGGGCGTAACGTATCTGGGATCGCAAGGAGAAAAAAAAGGTTGATCTTTTTTTGGAAAAATTGAAACGATTGAGGATTATGTTGGCCTGGGTATCATTGATGCTGCTCAACAGACCCAGGAGGTAAAGGGTCCACTTTTCCAGCTCTTCGTCCAGGTATAGAAGCTGAAACCAGTTGATAACCTTTTCCGTTTCCACCAGAATGTTTTTAACCTTGGGAGTAAGTTTGAGCAGGGCGTGGACATTTCTCAGCAGCCCGAAGTTGTCCATGCGGGATATACAGGGCAGTGGATTATCCTCCTCAAAAATCATCTTAAGTTCGTGAAAAATTCTGCTGCCTGAAAGCTGATGAAATATATTGAGCTCCATAGCGTTTTTAATCAGTTTCTCAGTCTGGGCGCCTATTCTGAAGCCGAATCTTTGCTCGAAACGAATAGCCCTTATGATTCTGGTGGGGTCCTCTACAAAGCTTAAGGAGTGCAAAACCCTGATAACCTTTTCCTTGAGGTCCCTCTGTCCGCCGAAGAAATCTACAACTTTGCCTAAATGTTCCGGGTTGAGATGGACAGCAAGAGCGTTGACGCTGAAGTCTCTGCGGTAAAGATCCATTTTTATGGATGAAAGTTCCACAGTGGGCAGGGCTGCAGGGTGCTCGTAATATTCCAGCCTGGCAGTAGCTACATCGATTTTTTGGCCGTCCTCTCTGATAATAACCGCGGTCCTGAATTTCTGATGCTCCCGCACCCTGGCGTTCAGTTTATGGGCCAAGGCCCTGGCAAACTCAATGCCATCACCCTCGACCACCAGATCTACATCAAGATTGTTCCTATCCAGGAGAATATCTCTGACAAAACCACCGACGCAGTAAACTTGAAAACCCATTTCCCTGGCCTGATATCCGGCTGCCTGCAAAACGGAAAAAATATCTGCAGGCAGTCTTTCCTGAAGTATGCGCTTGATATTGCGCTCGCGCTTTTTTTCAGGCAGCAGTGATTCAGGGATACGGGCCGGCTCTTTTATCAGATTGTTGATCAGATCAGTACGGGTAACCACAGCTGTAATTTTACCGTTTTCCACTATGGGAATCAGCCGTTGCCTCTGTCCAATAATTATTTCCATTACCCGGTAAATGTCTTCACTGGGCTCAAGAGTGGCTATGTCCGTTATCATATACTCTTTTATGGGGATCTTTCCCAGTCCGTGTCCGATTGCCTTGTCAGCCAACTGGTGTTCCAGGATGCCTACGCATTCCTGTCCATCCTCTTTGATTACCGGAATGGCCTTTAGTCCGAACCTGGTCATGATTTCCGAAGCCTGCACTATGTTTTTTTTCTCCTCGATGACCACAGCTGGCTTGGACATGAGATCAGCCACAAGAATCTGTGGGTTAATCTGGGAATAGAGCAGGCCGAACAGCTCGTCTTTAACCTGAGTAAGGGTCTTGTGTTTCAAATTAGCCGAGGCAGCAAAGGAATGACCTCCTCCTCCCATGGATGCGCAGATTTTGCCCACATCCACATCTGCGGTCCTGCTCCTGGCCACGAGATGAACCCGGTCCTGCATGCGGCCCAGAGCGAACAGTACCCGGATGTTCTCCATGTCCAGAAGTTTGTGGGCCAGCAGGGCAAAATCGCCCACGTAATGCTCCAGAGAAATCTCTGTGACCACCACGTCTATTCCCTTAATTTTATGGGTGGTAGCCGATTCAAGCATGGAATTGAGTATTGAAATCTGCTCAGCGTTCAGGTCCCGGTTTATCATATCCGAAACAACATTAAGGTCCATGCCCTGGGACAATAACCATGAAGCAGCACAAAGATCCTTGCTGGTGGTTGATTTGAAGGTAAAGCATCCTGTATCTTCATAAACTCCAAGCCCCATGATGGTGGCTTCATCCTCTGTAAGCTGAATTTTGTGCTCCATCAGTTTCTGCGCCAGTATTGCGATTGTGGATCCCCATGGCCTGACTACCTCCAGTTCTCCATGGAGATCCTCGTCAGAATCAGGATGGTGGTCGTACAGATGAATCCGGAGGTCATCCCTTTCCAGCAGTGGATCTAAATGCTTAACCCTGGATTTTTGTCTGGTGTCGACAACCACCAGCAGGTGGACCGTATCAGGGTCTATTTCTTTGAAGGACTTGAAATTATAAAGATATGTTGCGCTTTGAATGAAAAAGTTCTTCAAATTTTTTTCCTGGCTTCCAGGAAAAATAAGAACTGAATCCGGATACAGCTTGCTTGCAGCAATCATGGAGGACAGGGCATCAAAATCAGCATTAACATGACAGGTAATGACAGTAGGCGCTGCAATTTTATTTTTCTTCTGCATTATTTAAACGTCCTGTTTTCCGGGAACGTGGATGAAAGCGTTCGTGAACAGATTTCAGCCTGTCGCTTTGCACATGAGTATAGATTTCAGTAGCAGTGATGTCTGAATGACCTAGAAGGACCTGGACTGTGCGCAGGTCTGCTCCGCCTTCCAGGAGATGGGTTGCAAAGGAGTGGCGCAGTGTGTGCGGAGACACCTCCTTGCTTATTCCGGCCATTACTGAGTACTTTTTAACCATTTTCCACACGCCCTGTCTGGAAAGGGCTCTGCCTGAGCGGTTCAGAAAGATGCGGTCCAGGCGCGGAGAAAAGGTGCTGCGCCAGTTCTGGAGATAAAAATCAAGCCATTTCATGCAGCTATAGTGCAAAGGGACTATGCGCTCCTTGGATCCTTTACCCCAGATTCTGACTAAACCCGACTGGGAATCAAAATCCAGTACCCTGAGCCCAATGAGTTCAGAGACCCTGAGGCCGGCTGCATAAAGCATTTCCAGCATGGTTTTGTCCCTGATTCCAAGCTTGTCCCTGGAGTCTGGTTGAGCTAGAATGTTTTCTACTTCGTGCACGGACAGAATTTTGGGAAGCAGCCGGGGCAGCTTGGGGTTCTCAAGAACGCCTGCCGGATTGTAATCTATCCGGTCCTGATCATACAGAAAACTGTAAAAACCACGCAAAGTGGCCATATGTCTTGCCAGGCTACGGCTCTGCAGGCCCTTGCGGCGTAGAAAAAGCAGATAAATAAAAAGGGTCTGTTCGTCTGCCTCCTGCACATCCTTTCCTCTTTCCTGGAGGAAGGCAAGGAATGTAGACAGATCATCAGTATAGGCCGATGCTGTTTTTTCTGCCAGTCCCTTAATTACCAGGACATGCTCCAGAAAAGATTCCAAGAGGGGATTCTGGCTCTGTTTTACGGGCAAGAGATTTACTCCGGCAACATATTGAAATGAATGCTTTGCAGCTCTGGCCTAAGCTTACCTTTACGGGCTTGCGCCATCAAGGAGAAAAATATATTTTTACATTATGAAAACGCAGAATATCTTTATCGGTCTGGGATCAAACCTTGGCCTTCCTGAATCCAACCTGGAAAAGGCATGCAGAGTACTCAGCAGTTGTCCTGGTATGCACCTGCTCCGTAAATCAAGCATATACCAGACCGAACCTCAGGGGCTTAAAGACCAGCCCTGGTTTGCCAATCAGGTGCTCTGGCTCCTTGCTGACAGCTTCTGGAAGCCGCAAAGCTTAATGATTATGCTCAAAGAAAAGGAAAAACAAATGGGCCGTACAAATGGCCGCCGTTTCGGGCCCAGAACAATTGATATGGATATTCTGCTTTTCGGGGACTTAGTCCATAATGAAAAGTCCTTGATCCTGCCTCATCCCGGCCTAAAAGAAAGGGCCTTCGTTTTAGTGCCTCTACTGGAAATCTGTCCCGGACTGACTCTTCCGGATGGAACCAGAGTCAAACAATTCCTGGAGAGGATCAGTTTCGTAATGCAAGGAAATAAAATTTTTCAAACCTAAACCAAAACTTGAAGGATATCCGGAATGCTTAAATTCATTATTGTGGCAGTTGTGCTCTTTGTCCTGTACAAATTGCTCACTGGTGACCATAAAAAACGAAAAGAGGCCATGCTTAAGGAAAAAGAAAGGCTGGCTGCCTCCGGAATCATGGTCAAGGACCCGGTGTGCGGAACCTTTGTGGACAAGAACAGCGACGTGCGCATCAAGCAGCACGGGGCTGTCCATTGCTTCTGCAGTTATGACTGTCGAGATAAGTACTTGAAAAAAGTAAAGTCTCAACAATCGTCCAGACCTGAGTGATCTGACTGCAAAAAAGTCCAAAAGCAGGCTCAGTGCAATAATTTATTTCACTTAACTCTTTGATTTTTTTAGTCTTCTGCCTGCCACGCACCTTGGGTTGGTATTCTGTCCTCTGTTCTCTGCGCCTGCAGAAAGAAATTTTTGCAGGAAAGATATAGTATAGTGCCATAACAATTCCACAGCATACGTCGAAGAGCCACGAATAGTTGGTATACCCGCATGTTTCAACCCGGGCTTATATACAAGCCTTGCCTTTCAAGCAGCAAAAGGAGACTGGTATGAAATTTTTTATGGACAGCGCCAATATCCAGGAAATCCAGCATGGCCTTGAACTTGGGCTTGTCGACGGCGTAACCACTAATCCTGCCTTGCTTGCCAGGGAAGCCGGTGACTGGCAGGAGATTGCCTCAAGCATATGTTCCATGGTTCAGGGTCCTGTAAGCCTCGAAGTCATGGGCTCTGAAGCCGGAGAAATGGTTCAGGAGGCAAGAGAACTGGCAAGACTTGGCAGCAATATTGTTGTGAAAATTCCCATGACAATGCAGGGCCTGAAAGCAGTGCGTATTCTGACAGACGAAAACATAGCCACCAATGTAACTCTGGTCTTTTCGCCTTTGCAGGCTCTGCTGGCAGCCAAAGCAGGAGCCGGATACGTAAGTCCGTTTGTGGGAAGGCTTGATGACCTAGGCCAGAACGGAATGGATCTGGCAAGTCAGATTATAGACATTTATGAAAATTATGCCATTGATACGCAAATAATCGTGGCCAGCGTGAGACATCCGGGTCATGTGCTGGAGTCAGCGCTGATGGGAGCTGATATTGTTACTGTGCCGTATAAGGTTTTAAATATGCTTGCTGAGCATCCCATGACTGACTTGGGGATCAAGTCATTTTTGCAAGCATGGCAGACCAGAGAAAAATAAATCAGTCAAAAGGCCCGTGTTCGGGCTTTTTTCTTTTGCTTGTTTTGTCTCATAATGTAAATTATGTAAACTTTTATTTTTATTTCAATTGAAAAACTGCTGAAAACCACCCTGTTGCACCGGTCTTAAAAAAACAGCTTCTTATTGTGTCCGGGAACCAAGATTTAACTGAGTTTCAGACAAAAGATTGAGTTTTTGCTCCAGGATTTCTGCCTGGGAATCAATTTCTCTAAATTTGATTCTGGAGGGTATTTTATAAGGCTCTCCGTAGACCACCCGACAAGTTGACCAGATCCATGGAAGTTTGAATTTATCCCAGGACCGCTCAAATACGAATCTGGTGCTCATGTGAACCCTTACCGGCACGATAAAGGCCTTTATTCTCGAAGCCAGATAAACGATTCCCGGTTTTACCACATGTCTTGGTCCTCTGGGGCCGTCCACTGTAAGAACTGCATCTTTGCCCTTCTCTTCCATCTGTCTCATGGCTGCAAGCATGGCTTTAAATCCCTGTCTTGAGCTGGAGCCTCTTGCCAGGCTATAGCCTAGATCCTTGAGCACCCCGGCCAGAATTTCTCCGTCTCTGCTGGCGCTGACCACCGCAATAACTCCTTCATTGCGGTGAAGATAACACAGGGGAAAAAGTTCGTTATGGAATATGGCAAAGACCACAGGCTGTCTGCTGTTTCTCAGTTCCTGAACGCCTGAATAATTAATACGTTGATAATTGAGGGTCACTGACCAGGCCCTGGCAAGAAAGCTCAGCAACGGAACGAAACGTGCTGGAAAATACTGCATAAATTAATTTTAGCTCTTCGACGTATGCTGTGGAATTGTTATGGCATTATACTATATCTTTCCAGTTCCGGGGTTTTGTCAAAACCCCGGAGCAGGCATTCTGGATGAGGAGCCTTAATTTTAAGGGATAGATCAGTATTAGACAAGCAAATCCGTGCCCGGCATTCAGACAAGCTTGATTTTTGGATATTGATAAAGCAAAAGAGCATCTGGCCAAACAAGACGCTGATCATTATGCATGAGCGGTTATTCTATTTTTGCTGTGACATTTTGATCCAGCCTAATATTCTGTGATTCCGGCTCTGAAATCTTGTCAAAAGAGCGTTCGGTACTTACTTAAAATCCCTTGAAAAGCTCCAGGAGAACCTAACTCTAACGTAATGGAAAGATGAAAAATCATGCCCAACCTCCAGTTAAAAGTCGGCCGTATTGACTATTTGAACATATGGCCCCTGTTTCACTGTATAGAGCAGGACAGGATAGTGAAAAATATCCGTTTTCTGTCCGGCCACCCTGCCCAGCTGAATCAGGGCCTGGCCAGGAAAGAGATTCATGTTTCACCATCTTCATCCATTGAATATTTGTTCAGGGCAGAAAATTACATGTTGCTGCCGGATCTGAGCATCAGTGCCGAGAACAGGGTGCAGAGCGTATTGTTCTGCCTGCCTTTTTCCAGGAATGATCTCATTGGATATGTCAGGGATGGGGGAAGTGTATCACTGAGCAGTGCTTCGGATACTTCCTGCGCTCTGCTGAGAATTCTGTGGCATTTTTACTGGCAGCTTCCAGCTCCCAGATGGGAAAAGCTGAAGCCGGGTCGAGGCCTGGATACAGGCAAGCCTTTTCTGGAAATCGGGGATCATGCCCTGCGCTTATGTTTTGACCCTCCCCCCGGATGGCGGATTGTTGATCTGGCTGCCGAATGGAAAAAAATGACAGGCCTGCCTTTTGTATTTGCCCTGTGGATCATGAACCGCGATCTAAACGATCCATTAAAGGAAATTCTCAGGCGCCTGAAGTCACGGCTTTTGCAAGCCAAGGAAGATTTGCCCTTTCAATTCCCGGAATTGTGTTACAGATATACCGGGAAAGGGTTCAATCCTGAACAAATCATGTCCTACTGGCAGAACATGAATTACGGTCTTGGCCCTGAACAACTGGCCGGATTAACCGCTTTCAGCAACTACCTGACTCAACTGAAAGTTATTCAGGGGATGCCAGCTCTGGATTTTTTTACATAAACACGGGCCGGATATGTAGGTGTACTCTATCAACCTGCTTGAGGGATCCTGAAAGAGAGTCAGGGCGGAATATGCTTCATGACAGCCGGGCAGTTAATTCTGTGTACATGTAATCAGGTCGTTTAAAAAAGCCTGTAGTTGCCATGAAAATATTGTTTTCAAAAAAAATCTGTGTTCAGATAAAAAAACCGCCCTGATCTGACTCAGGCCCTGGAGCTGTGAAAATAATTCAGCGCCCTGTTAAGACTGGAAATTTTACGGGCTGCTTTTTTCCAGTGAATGACTCTTTTCTGGGCTGCTCTGTCAATTACTGAAGCTGCTTTCTGAAGAGCAACAGTGGCCTGTTCAGCGTCGTTTTGCTCCAATGCCTCATGCACGCTTTTGGTCACATTTTTGATGCGCGTTTTAACAGACTTGTTTCTTTCCCTGGCCTTCAGGCTCTGCCTGTGTCTCTTTGCTGCTGATCTGATGTTGGGCAAACTTTAAACCTCCTGCTAACTGTTAATAATGTTTTTAATTTTTGCTGATTCCATAAACCACCCAATGATTAATTTTAAAAAACTATTCTTATTTCTTGATTTATTATAATGTCAAGAGACGAATACGAGCAACGTATCAAACCTGGAGCGCAGAAAAATCAGCAAGTTTTCTAAAACGCTGAGAAAGAAAATTGAGCATGCTCAGTCGATTTTCCCTGAGCAGGGGTTCGTTGCACATTACCATGACATTGTCAAAAAAAGCATCCACATAGGGCCTTAAAGTATGCAGCTTGGCAAAAAGCTGTCTGTGGTCTTCTTTTTTCCACAGAGTGTCCCAATCAGACATGGTCTTTGTTATGGCCTCGTGCAGCTCGATTTCGTGTCTCTCCTGCAATAAAGCGGGATCATAGTCCTGGCTCAGTAATAAACCGGAACTTTCCTCGTGCTTGCGAACTATATTGTCCACTCTTTTGTAGGTCAGGACAGCAGCCTCAAACTCAGAGCCGGAACTGAACTCATTGATGGCTGAAAGTCTGTATTCAGCAGACAGAACATCCAGATATCCGCTTTGAATAACTGCCTCTACAAGCTTGTTGTCAAATCCCCGAGCCTGCCAGTAGGATTTGAGTCTGACGGCAAAAAAATGCAGCAGCTTTTCCAGGGCCTGCTGCGGATCCTGCTTCCACTGCACTCCAACGTAGGTCTTGGCGGTAAAGGACAAAAGCTTCTCCAGGTTTAGGCGCAGCTTATGGGCCAGAATAATCCTGATAATACCCAGAGTCTGTCTTCTAAGGGCATAGGGGTCGGCAGCACCTGTGGGGAGCATTTCCAGTCCGAAGCAACCCACCAGGTTGTCAGCCTTGTCCGCCAAAGATACAATGGCGCCCTCAGGGCTTGAAGGAGGGTCTGTTTCCGGGCCCAGAGGCAGATAATGCTCGTAGACCGCCCTGGCGATACTGTCCTTGAACCCTGCATGACTGGCGTAGATTCCGCCCATTATCCCCTGCAGGTCAGCAAACTCTCTCACCATTTCCGAAACCAGATCTGCTTTGCAGATCAATGCCGCCTTTTGTACGTCTTTTTTGTCGGCGATCTGCAGGTGATCGCAGAGGTAGCCGCTTATGCGCTCAAGGCGTCTGGACTTGTCTCCCATGGAGCCCAGAGGGGCCAAAAAGACTACTTTTTCCATTTTTTCCAGCCACTCATCAAATGAGTAGTACTTATCCGTTTCCCAGAAGAAAACAGCGTCCTCAAGCCGGGCTTTGAGCACCCTTTCCCAGCCTTTGCGGATAAGTTCAGGATTTTCAGGATCATTATTAATGACAGCCAGGAAGTAAGGCAGGAGCCGTCCCCTTGTATCTGTCAGGCCGAAACTTTTCTGATGGGTTTCCATGCTGGTCAGGAGAACTTCCCTGGGCAACTCAAGGTACTTGGAATCAAAACCACCCATAATGGGCCTGGGAAATTCAACCAGATTGGCATTCTCCTGGATCAGAGCATCATTGGCAATCACCTGGCCGCCGATTTGACGGGCCATCTTTTCTGATTCTCGTCTGATAATTTCACTTCGTTCCTCGGGATCGAGAATTACTTTCCCTTTCTCCCTGATCAACATCATGAACTCTGAGGCCTTGTTCACCTTAAACGGTCCCGGACCAAGCACTCGATGGCCAAAGGTAAAATCAGACGCGCGAATATCTGATACCTGAAAATCAACGACTTGACTGTCATGAACTGCCAGTATCCACCTGATGGGCCTTCCGAAAGCAAAACGATCAGACCAGCGCATCTTCTTGGGAAAACTCAAGCTGTTAACTGCACTGACACAGATCTCCGGCAGAATCTCTATGCTCTTTCTGCCTCCTGTATTCTTTTCTACAGCCAGATAGCTGCCCTTTTCCGTTGAATGAACAATAAGCCCCTCAACCTTGACCTGGTGGGAACTGGCAAACCCCTGAGCAGCCCTGGTAGGTTTTCCATTCTCATCCAGACCGATGGACAAAGGAGGTCCGGTTATCAGCTCCACCCTTTCCTCCTGGGAATCTGCCAAACCTGAAATATAAGCGCAAAGCCTTCTTGGCGTGGAATATACCCTGATCAGTTCAAAACTGATCATGTGCGAATCAAGATTGAGGGCCAGGACATGCTGAAAGTCATGGGACAATGTTTTCAGGAAACGGGCCGGCATTTCCTCGAATCCCAACTCCAGAACAAATTCAGACATTTTTTGAATCCTTTATTTTCAGGGAATATTTCAGCCTGAAGCATGAAACGAGCTCACTGAAGGCCTTTTCAAGTGGTAAACAGACAGGCTGTCCAAAACAAACTAATAATAATCATTAAATGCCTTTTTCTCTGTTCTCTTTCTTGTTTATCCCGGTTTTTGCCAAAAAGGGATGTCCCATATTCTTGCGCTGCTCCAGGAATAAGAATGCAATTCTTGAAGCCAGGTTTCTGACCCGGGCTATATAGCCGGTTCGTTCAGTAATGGACAAGGCTCCTCTGGCTTCCAGGAGATTAAAAGTATGGGAGCATTTGAGGCAATAGTCATAAGCCGGCAGGACCTGCTCATGTTCACAAAGCTTTATGCATTCCTTTTCAAAATTTCTGAAATGCACAAGGAGCATTTCCGGATTGCTCAGTTCAAAATTATACCTGGAGTGTTCTTTCTCGCCCTGATGATGAATATCGCCATATGTAAGGTCTCTGTTCCAGTCCAGGTCAAAGACCGATTCCTTTTCCTGCAGGTACATGCAGATCCTTTCCAGTCCATATGTGAGCTCTACACTTACAGGGTCCAGATCTATTCCTCCCACCTGCTGGAAATAGGTAAACTGAGTGATTTCCATGCCGTTGAGCCATACTTCCCAGCCAAGGCCCCAGGCTCCCAATGTGGGAGATTCCCAGTCGTCCTCCACAAACCGGATATCATGCCTGTCCGCTTCAATGCCCAGGGCTTTCAGGCTTTCCAGATAAATATTCTGAACATCCGCGGGGCAAGGTTTTAAGATGACCTGGAACTGATAGTAGTGCTGCAGCCTGTTGGGATTCTCGCCATAACGTCCGTCAGTAGGTCGCCTGGAGGGCTCCACATAGGCGGTATTCCATGGTTCCGGGCCTATAACCCGCAAAAAGGTGGCCGGATTGAAGGTCCCGGCTCCCACTTCCATATCATATGGCTGCTGCAGCACACACCCGTAATCACTCCAAAAACGCTGCAGATTCTGCATCATGTCCTGAAACAGCATTGGATGCTCCTGTTAATGTCTTTGGATAACCTCTATTCAAGATGATACTGAACATATGAATCCACTATGCGGAAACAGTCCTGAAGAATCTCTTGTTCCGGATCCCAGTTGACCCATTTTTCAGGTCCGCAGACACGTAACCTGTCCAGAAACAACAAGGATTTCCTGCCTGTCTGCAATGTTCGGTCATCTTTATGAATGCAGCTGGAACAGATCACATGGCCGCTGGCAAAAAGGAAAAAGGGACGGCTCATTTGTTCCAGGGGGCATGCGCATCTGGCACAGATATTCAGAGTTGGCTCATATCCATGTATAAAGGCAGCTTTGGCTTTGAAAAGCAAAGGAAAGAATGCAGGTACATGCAGATTCTCATCCAGGGTTTGCAGCGAGGCCAAGGTAAGTTGGTAGATAGCTGCAGAATCATCGCCCTCCAGACATATCTGCTGGACAAAACGCAGACAATTCACAGCCATGCCCAGCTTGTCCGCTCTTTTTTTCAGACCGTTAAACCCGCAAATCAGGGTACCCTCTTCCAGGGTAAGATATTTCTTTCTGAGGGAGTGACCGCTGACGGTAAAACGGACCAGGTTCAAGCTGTCCAGACACCCGCAGAATCTGCGCCTGCTGCGACAACCTCCAAAAGCAAAACCGGAAAGTATGCCCCTGGAGGGAGAGAGGAACCGGACCCAGACATCATACTCCTTGAATCTGCCGGTTCGCAGTACAAGTACATTCTCCGAAAAAGCCATTATCAGCAGGTCACTTTCACAACAGATTCAACAGACGAGGCTGGAATATATAAAGGCAGGCGCCTGATTTTCAAGAAATGCTGACCATATTGACCTCTCATATCAGTTCCCTGCAAATGGCGAGGACGTAAAGTCAAGGGTCATGACTTCCCCGGACCTGGCTTCAAACTGGTATGGACGGCCGTTTATTATTATACTTACCCCGCCGGCATTACCAAGCCTCAAACGCAGGGAATCACTGTATTCGAAATCCAAACTTTCTCCAGCCCGGAGAAAATGTTCCCGGCTATGTTCATCCGCTGTAACCCTAAGCCAGCATTCTTCATGGGCTTCAATGGTTACGGAGATCGGTCCTTCTGGCACGTCATCCAAAGCGGCCATGTTGTCCGTAAAGGCAACAAGATCAGCCTCAGTCACTCTCATAACCGAATTGTTCTCTTGCCCGGGCATCTCTGTCTGAGAAAGAAGAAGAGAAGGATCAGGGGTAAGAACCTCAATCTGCCCTGTTTCCAGATCATTTTCCGGTTTTGTATCCAGGCTGTCCTGAACTATTTCTGCATCATGCTCAGAATCCAACCGGTGCTCTTCTTCCCAGAAAGAAGTATAAAAAAACCACCCCAGGCCCACAATTAAAACCATGGCCAGAGCTGCTACAGAAGCTTTTACACTGTAAGACATGAGGCGTTCTTTTTTCTCCTGCTTCAAAGCAGTCGGCAATTCCTCCATCTGCTGATATTCATCCTCGGCAAAATATATTCTGGAGAAATCCTTCCCAAACTTCTGCCAGTCAAGCCCCAGGAACTTGGCATAATTCTGGAGAAAACCCTTGGCATACACCGGATGCGGGAGCTGATCAATACTGCCCTCCTCCAGAGCCTTTAAGAAGGAAAGGCTGATCTTGGTTTCTTCCTGAACTTTTTCCAGGCTCAAGCCCTGGCTCTCTCGTTCTTCGCGCAGTTTGCGTCCTAAATCCTTTATTTCCATAAGATCTCCCAGAGGAGGTTCGAGTTAGTAGCGGACCTCAATGACCGCCCTGTCCCGTAAGCCCTGAATATATTCCTCGAATCTCTGGTCTAGTTTATCATCAAACAGCTTATTCCGGATATCATCTTTGACTTCTTCCAGAGGAATCTGTCTTTCAGATTGAATATCCCTTGCCATAAGCAACACGCCCCCTCCACTCACTGAAAAAGGTTCGCTTATCTCACCGGGCTTAAGATTCTTTAATGCCTCTTTCCATTCCGGAGCCAGCCTGTCCCAGCGCACCAGGCCCAAATCCCCTCCATCCCGGGCAGCGGGTCCCTGGGAGTATTTTTGTGCAGCACTGTCAAAATCATACTCGCCGTTCTGGATCCGATCAAGCAGTCTTACGGCCTCATCATAATCTGGAACTGCTATTACCTGCAAATGGATCTTTTTTTCTTCCTGAAAATTTTCCTGATTTGCCTTGAAGTACTCCTTGATTTCATCTTGGGTAACCACGGTCTTGCGCCTGACCATAATGCCTAAAACTCTCTGGGTAATCATGGAGTCCCTGATTTGCCTTTTGTAATCATCCTGAGTGAGTCCCTGCATGCGCAAATGTTTCTCAAATTCTTCCTGATCCATATTATTGTCCTGTTGCACTCTCTGAATATGTTCCTGAATATCCCTGTCGGATACCTGGATTTGATATCTTTCGGCTTCCTGCCGCATGAGGATATCATTGATCATTTGGTCCAGGACATGTCTTTTTGTTTCTTTCTGCTGATCAGGAGGAAGATCATCCAGCTCAATGTCTTCAAAAAGCCCCAGAAACATCTCCACCCTTTTCTGCAGATCAAACAGTGTAATAGCTTCACCGTTTACGTGGGCCACAATCCTGTTTACGGCAGTACCCGCCTGAGCAGATTTTAAAGGAATGAGAAAACAAAGCACGGTTATAAAAAAAATAATCTTTTTAAACATGACTAACCTGAAGCAATAACTCTTAATAAAGTTTGGTTTATCTCAATCTTTGAATTAATCACGGCCTTTTCCAGCCAGAGGTGCAAGGCTTGCTGCAGCTTTTTTTCCACCAGCTTTTCCTCAATTATATCATAGACCTGATGAGGTTTGAGCAGTGCCCCCTGTTTATGTTCAAGAACGTATATCACATAGTAATCCTTTGAGCCATCACTTTTGATACTGCTGTGCTGGCCTGGCTCCAGAACATCAAGATCCCTGCTCAGAATCTGTGGAAGTTGATCAATGCGCATTTCATACTGCCCTATATTCACCTCAGGGAATCTTTCTTTGGTTTTGGATAACTCTCCGTTTTTTCCGAAAAAATCCAGTGAGTCCCTCAACCTGTTTTCTTCCGGGGATGTCATGTGGACAAACCGGATTCGCTCAGGAATATAAAAATCTTCCATATTAGCATTATAGTATTCTTTGATCTCTTCAACATCCAGCCTGATCCCGGGCCTTAACACCTCCAGGATAAATTTTTCCCGTATTAGGTTCTGTTTAAGCTGTCTTCTCCATAAATCGAGATCTATATACTCTTCAATGAGCACTTTTTCAAACTGACCTTCAGGATAATCCCCTCGGATTTTTTTTTCTTGTCCAGCGAGTTCTTCCTGACTGACGCTCAGGCTTCTTGCCTGCATTTCCTGGCTTATCAGCTTATGCACGATCAGCTCCAGAAGAATGTCACCGTATGATGATTTGATTTCCTGCAAATCAGAAGGCAGATCATGGGACCACATGTAATAATATTCATCGTGAAACGCTTCCAGCTCTTCCAGGTAGATAGGTTCACCATTAACCCTTGCCACCACTCCTTCCTGAAAAGATTCGCCGGAACATCCAGTCAGAGTGAAAATGCAGGCAAAGAAATAATATAACAAAAAAAATCGGAGAATAAAGTATGGCATGAAGGATACCGGATGATAAATTCATTGATTAAGGTGATCGCTTAAATCTCTAACCTCTTCCTGCAGTTCATTTAAGAAAAGAGCAATAGATGGATTATGATTCAAACGCAACTCCAATTTGGCTGGAGGAACCAGCCTGGCGATTTTCTTATTTTTTTCTATCCACTTTACCATTTTGAAAGGATCTACATAATTTGTCGAACCCGACCATTCAATGCAAAGCCTGTTTTCCAGAAAGTCTGCTTTTTTCGGGCCCAGGGCTTTAAGCATCAATTTGATTTTTAATACCTGGATGAAATTTTTCAGCTCTTCTGGGAGGCTGCCGAAACGGTCACGCATATCCTGAGAGAGTTTATCAAAATCCTCAGCCTGTGAACAACTGGATAACATTCTGTAATACTTTAAACGATCAGCCGGATCAGGAATATAACTTTCAGGAATGTACGCTGAAAATCCAATGTTTATCTCCAGTTCCTCCTTCTGCAGGGCAGGCTCTCCTTTGAGCCTGGCCACCTCTTCCTGCATCATGTCCAAAAAAAGATCCAGGCCCACCTTGTTTATTTGACCCGACTGGACTTCCCCAAGAATATTGCCTGCTCCCCTCAGCCTAAGATCTTCCATGGCAACGTGAAAGCCGGCTCCCAGGTAATCCATGTCCAGGATTATCTGCATCCGTTTTCTGGCCTGTTCGGTTAAATCTGTTACAGAAGGGACAATAAAGTATGCATAAGCCTGCTCATCGCTCCTCCCTACTCTTCCCCTCAACTGGTAGAGCTGCCCCAAACCGAACATCTGGGCCTGATCAACTATCAAAGTGTTGGCGCGCGGAAAATCTAAACCGGACTCGATAATGGCCGTACATACCAGTATATCTATATCATGATGCCAGAATTTGTGCATAGTATCTTCCAGGGATCTTTCAGGCATTTGTCCGTGGGCCTTGGCCACCCTGGCTTCAGGGACCAGATGCTGTACATACTCGAGGATGCTGTCCAGGCTTTTCACCCGGTTATAAACCCAGAATACCTGTCCTTTTCTGTCCAGCTCCCTGCGCAGCGCTTGCTGCAGGAAATCCTGATCCCTTTGAATAAGGGAACTGTCCACTGGTTTTCGGTCAAGAGGAGGAGTTTCAATAACGCTTAAAGTCCTGATTCCGGATAATGACAGCTGCAGTGTTCTGGGAATTGGAGTTGCTGTCAGGGTCAGTACATCAACATTTTTCCTGTATTGTTTCAGTTTTTCCTTGTGTCTGACCCCAAAGCGCTGTTCCTCGTCCAGTATCAAAAGAGACAGCCTGGGCAGATCAACATCCCTTGAAAGCAGCCTGTGTGTCCCGATAATAATATCCACTTCGCCTCTTTTTGCCGCTTCCAGTATGGTTTTTTGTCTGTTGCGCGGCACAAAACGGCTCAGCATTCTAACGTTTACAGAGAAATCCTCCATACGGTGTTTAAAATTCAGATAATGCTGTTCAGCCAGTACAGTGGTAGGACAAAGCAGCGCAACCTGCTTGCCGTCCTGAACCGCCCTGAATGCAGCACGCATGGCCACCTCGGTCTTGCCGAAGCCCACATCTCCACAGACCAGGCGGTCCATGGGTTCAGGCTTTTCCATATCCTGCATGACTTCAAGAATTGCCTGCTCCTGATCCGGAGTTTCCTCAAAACCGAAAGTATTTACAAATTCATGATAAAACTCTCCTGAAGGACCGTATTGGTAGCCTTTAGCTACCTTTCGGTAGGCGTACATGTCTACCAGGTCCTTGGCGATTTTTTGAATCGCCTTGCGTACCCTTTCCCTGGTTTTAAGCCAGCCCGAACCTCCAAGCCTGTCCAGAGCAGGCTGTACGCCTTCCTGGCCTTTATACTTTTGAACCTGTGTCAATCGGTCGACAGGTATATACAGTTTATCATCGTTGGCATACTGGATAAGCAGATAATCATTGGCTGATGTTTCGGAGCTGATTCTTTCCAGGCCTGCAAAGCATCCCAGTCCGTATTCACGATGCACAAGCAGATCACCGGGATGGATGTCCTCAATCCTGGAGATACCGGAAAATTTTTCCAACCTGGGTTTGAGTCTTTGTCTTCTGCCTGGTTGCAGTACATCCTCACCCAGGATGTATATATGGTTCCAGTTCATATGCATGCCGGTACCCATTCCGGCAACAAGTGCATAAAGACCGCGCTGTTCGGGCTGGTATTCCGTCTTGAATTTCAAACCTTCATTTGAAATAACTTTTAGAAATTTGCTCCTGGATTTTAAAGAATTAAAGGCCAGAACAACCTGATTGGCGGTTCTTTGCCAGTCCTGCAGGGCTGTTACAAATGTAGGCCAGGGCCTGCTATTCTCCTGTGGCTGCCAGAAAATATCCGTAAACTCCCTGACTTCCTTTTCCTCAAGATCGAAACCGATTCTTTTTTGGCCCATGACCAGCTTTTCAAAAAAAACCTGCCTCTTATCGTGCAAAAAGGTTCTGAACCTGGATGCTGGCTGCAGAACATATTTTTCAGGATAACCTGAAGAGTCTGCCCACTGTTTGATTTTCCATTCCTCTTCTTCCAGACAGGTTCTTAAACGGCTAGAATCTACCAGCAGATAAAAGGCTTTCCCGGGAAGAAAATCGGTCATGGATCCCGATTTTTCGTAATAAAGTCCGGGCGGATACTCCAGACCGCCCTGTTCCATGGTTTTTTCCAGATGGAGTCTGAGGTCCTGGGTGATTTCTCCGATGGATTTCAAATAATCAGCTTTCTTTCTGGCCTTTTCAATGAAACGGTTTTCTGCAAGACATGGAGAAACAGGCAAAATCAGACATTCATCAAGATTCTGCACAGATCTCTGGGAAAGGGGCTCAAAGGACCTGATACTTTCCAGCCTGTCACCAAAAAATTCAAGCCGTAAAGGATATTCGTATCCAGGAGGGAAGATATCCAGAATATCCCCTCTCTGGGATACTTCTCCAGGGGCAGTAACCATGTAAGCTCTGGAAAATCCCCAGGCAGCAAGCTTGTCCAGAATTGATTCCGGGCTTGATTGTTCTCCAGGCATTAACAGTAAAAAGGTATTTCTGACCAGATCAGGAGGAGGAAGAAAAGAGAGCATGGAATCTGCTGTAAGAACACTGACAGTCCCTGTATTGTTAAGAAGCCCGAAAAGACAGGTCCATAGATTTCCCCAGTCCCGCTTTTGCTGCTGTTTTATGGTGCTGACAAAATACCAGGAATTTTCCCAGAAGGCTTGCCTTTCGTTGTCGGAATTGCGGAAAATATCTGATAGTGAGGCGTATTGGCTGGTATCAGTTCCTGGAGGCAGGACCATGACCACGCTGTTCCCCTGAAGGCGCAGGTATTCAGCCAGGTACACCTGTGTGGCCGGTCCTGATTTGTGGATGTGAATATGTTGATGGCTGCCTAAGCCCAGGAGCTCTTTTTTTAGGTTAGAGTGGATAAACAATCGTGGTCCCGCCACATGCAGGTTTTATTTTTGCTAATTTTTTTGTCTGTTTTTCAAGCCTTAAAAATGTTGCCAAAAGCATGGCTTGTGGTTAACATGTTCTTAAAGATAAACTCAACCCATCCTGAATATAATAATCTTAAGTCCTGGAGGGATATTATTACTAATGGCTTACTTTTTACGCACACCAGACAGCTATCCGCTGGAAGAACAAGTCAAAATCCTGGGAGATGAAGAACTTCTGGACTTCTGGGAGGAGAGCCAGTTTTTGGAAAAATATGCTTATGATGAAGCCAATAAGTGGCCCTCGAGAATAAACTATGAAGAGATAATCCTCAAGGAACTGCAAATCAGAACATGCATGAAGATACTTTAGCTGTCTTTCTGAAGTAACTTCACCCTGTCAGGACATTTATTTACTGACAAGCAACAGTTCAGGACAAAGCAACAAGCAAACCACAGTCCAAACCAACACCAGGTGTGTTTTTGAAGCAGCATCTTATAAGAAGACTGATTATTGTTAGTCAAAAAAAACCATCCCGGGAAATCCCGGGATGGTACAATCTGCTATTGAGCAACTTTCTTTAGAAACGTGCTTCTTTTTTCGGTTTGGCCACATTAACCTTGATGTTTCGTCCACCGATGTCCTTGCCGTTAAGATTCTCAATGGCTTCTTCGGCTCCACTTTCCATTTCCACGAAACCAAAACCACGAGAACGCCCGGTTTCCCGGTCTTCAATGATTTTTGCCGAGCTTACTTCGCCATACTCGGCAAAGAGATCGCGAAGCTGGGCCTCAGTAGTACTCCATGGCAGATTGCCCACATACAAATTGGTCATAAAATAACGCTCCTGAAAATTTAAAAAAGAAAGATCATCAGTCCAGGCAGCTTCCCCGTTCAAGCCTGTTCACAAAAACTGATGAAAGCCAGATAACCTCCATTATTCCAAGCTGTAGGCAAAAGCAAGTTTTTTTTGAAGAAATATGTTTATTTCGACCATTAAAGCAATAGTAGAAAGCGGGTTTTTCATTCCACAGGTTTGAATGAACGCAGCCTGAGGCTGTTGGTGACTACGGATACGGAACTGACAGCCATTGCTGCTCCGGCCAGCATGGGATTCAGTATTATTCCGTAAACAGGGTATAAAGCACCGGCAGCCACTGGTATCAGTACTATGTTGTAAATGAAGGCCCAAAACAGATTTTGCCAGATAGTTCTGGTAGTAGCCCGGGAAAGGGCTATGGCTGTTGATACTCCACGCAGATCGCCACTTATCAGGGTTATTTCCGCGGTTTCCATGGCAACATCCGTACCGGTGCCGATGGCGATTCCCACATCGGCACCGGCCAGGGCCGGTGCATCGTTGATACCGTCTCCCACCATACCAACCCGTTTGCCCTCTTGCTGCAGCTTGGCCACATATTTGGCCTTGTCCTCAGGCAATACATCGGCAAACACCCTGCTTATGCCCAGCTGACGGCCGATAGCCTCGGCAGTCCTGCGGTTGTCTCCGCTAACCATGATCACTTCCAGGCCCATATTCTGCATAGCGCGTACCGCTTCCCTGGATGTATCCTTCAATGGATCAGCCACGGCTATCATGCCGGCCACTTCCCCATTTCTGGCCACATACATGGGAGTCTTTCCCTGGCCGGCCAATTCCTGAGCTTTTTCCTGCCAAAAATCGACAACTATTTCATTTAGCTGCATAAGACGCAAATTACCTGCAAGGATTTCTTGGCCTTCAACAACAGCCTTTATTCCCTGCCCTGGAATGGCATCAAAGGATTCAGGGGCAATCAACATTATATCCTTTTCCTGGGCATTGCGTACTATTGCCTCTCCCAGTGGATGCTCTGATCCCCGTTCTACAGATGCCACCAGGCGCAACAACTCATGAGCCTCAATGTTCTTTTCCGGGAGAATGTCTGTGACTTCAGGCTCACCCCTGGTAAGAGTGCCGGTTTTGTCCAGAACTATGGTCTGCAGGCGGTGGGTCAGTTGTAACGTTTCAGCGTTTTTGATCAAAATACCGTTTTCCGCCCCCTTGCCCATACCCACCATTATGGCAGTGGGTGTAGCCAGACCGAGGGCGCAGGGACAGGCAATAATGAGTACGGCAATAAATGTGGTTAAGGCAAAAGTCAGCTGAGGTTCTGGTCCATAAATGGACCAGAATATGAAACTCATTACACCAATGCTGAGCACAGCGGGTACGAAGTAAGCAGCGATCACGTCCACCAGTTTCTGAATGGGAGCCTTGGAGCCCTGAGCCTGTTCCACCAGCTGAATTATTCTGGCCAGAGCAGTGTCCTGGCCGATTCTGGTCGCCCTGAATTCGAAGCTGCCAACTTTGTTTATGGTTCCGCCAATGACTTCATGGCCTGGCTGTTTTGAAACAGGCAGACTTTCACCGGTCAACATGGATTCATCCACTGTGGAAGCACCGGATAATATTTCCCCGTCAACAGGAATACGTTCTCCCGGACGAACAAGCACTATATCTCCGACCTGAACGTCTTCAACCGGTACTTCAAGATCTTCCCTGTTTCGCCGCACCCGGGCTGTACGGGCCTGCATGCCCATGAGCCGGCGGATGGCCTCGGAAGTCCGTCCCTTGGCCCGGGCCTCCAGCAGACGCCCCACCAGAATAAGAGTGGTTATCACCGTGGCCACATCGTAATAAAGCTGGTAGGGAAAGCCCAGCCCGGTAAGAAAACCGGGAAAAAGGGTCATGGCTGCGGAGTAAAGCCAGGCCGAGGTGGTTCCCATGGCCACCAGGACGTTCATGTCAGCGGTGAAGTGACGTAACGCCGCATACCCCCCCTGGTAAAAACGCCAGCCGGCGATGAACTGTACGTATGTGGAAAGAATCAGAAGAACATAAACATTGCTCAAAAAACCCGGCACCCAGTCCGACCACATGGGCATCATATGGGGAATGCTGCCGATAAGAACGATTGAAGTCACTGCTGCTCCGGAGATCACGTCCCTGACCAGACGCTTCATCTGTTTCTCTCGGATAGCTCGCTCCCTGTCCTCGCTCTTCTCCGGCTCCGTCCCCACATGAACAACATGGAATCCGCTGCTTTCCACTGCCCTCTGCAAAGAAGCTATGGTTTCCGGACCGCCGACAAAATTAACCAGAGCCCGTTCCGCAGCCAGATTAATACTGGCCTGAAACACTCCGGGAACATCAAGCAGGGCTTTTTCGATGCGACGCACGCAGGAAGCGCAATGCATGCCCTGTATAGCAAGGCTCACCTGGCGCTGTCCCACAGGTTCAGCACCAAAACCGATGCTCTCAACAGCGCTTACAAGCTGCCTGGCAGAAACTACCCTATCCAGAGTTACCGTCGCCTTTTCAGTGGAAAGGTTGACTGCGGCTTCTCGAACTCCATCCACACTTGATAGGGCCTTCTCCACCCGACGAACACAGGAAGCACAGGACATACCGCTTATCTTAAGAATCACGGTATTTTCAATCCCTTGAGAACTTGTCCGGGAAAAGTCCAGCTCCTTGCCCGTCTTGAATGTTTTTTTATCTTCAGACATCTTTACCACGACTGCAAATACAGATATATTTTTGATTCGTTTTATTCACATTCCTGATCCTTTCCTGCAGAACAGGATCATCAGCCTTACCTCGCGGCAAGCGAGACCATGGGAGAATTAAATGACATCACGAGTAATTTTTAACGCCAAACAAATACAGAAGACCCTGGAAAGACTTGCTTCCCAGGTGTGGGAACAAATGTCTGACACTGAAAACCTGGCCCTGGTCGGAATTCAACGTCGGGGCGTGGATCTGGCAGCCAGGCTAAAAGTAATGCTTGAAGAAAAAACCGGTCAAAAAATCTGGCTGGGTAAGCTGGATATCAATCTGTACCGGGATGACTGGACCAACATGACTTCCACACCCATGATCAACAGCACAGAGATCACCTTCCCTGTGGCCGACAAACAACTTGTTCTGGTGGACGACGTACTGTATACCGGCCGCACAGTGCGCAGCGCCCTGGACGCTCTTCTGGATTTCGGCCGTCCCGGCAGGATCAAGCTTCTGGTACTCATCGACCGCGGGCACAGGGAGCTGCCCATACATGCAGATTTCGTGGGTATGAAAATCAGTACTTCCCCCGGGGAACAGGTGGACGTGCTGCTCCAAGAAAGAGACGGTGAAGACAAAGTCCTTCTTTCCAACGTTGATAAATGATCGCTGACGGTAAACTAATAGTCATCAGAGAGTATTCCGGGAGATACTCTTTTTACATCAGGAACTCCAGTTAGAAGCATGGCCTGAACAAGTTCCTGACGGTACTTTTCCAGGACAAATGAAACCCCTTCCCTGCCTGCACCAAATGCGCCAGTAATCAACGGTCTGCCCACCAGGACAGCGTCCGCCCCCAGGGCCAGGAGCTTGAGCACGTCTGCACCGGAACGTACTCCACCGTCTGCAAAAACGGTCATGCGTCCGCGGACCAGTTCCGAGATTTCCGGCAGTACTTCAGCTGCGCCCTGAGCATAATCAAGAACCCTTCCCCCATGATTGGACACCACTATGGCTGAAACTCCTGCTTCCAGTGAGTCGAGGGCATCTTCAACAGTCATTATTCCTTTAAGCACTAGAGGCAGCTTGGTAGACCGGACCAAATCTTTGATTTCCTGCTTGTCCTTGGGGCTTACGGCCTGTCCCTTGAGAGCCATGGTCACCAGTCCTGCTCCGTCAATATCTACTCCAACGGCCATGGCTCCGGCTTCTTCTGCGCTCTTCATTCTCTTGATGATCTCTTCCTGGGCTCTGGGCTTGATTATGGGAATACCCTGTCCCCGGTTGTTCAGGATTGCGGATACACCGCTGTCAAACATGGCCGGATCAGCTCCATCACCGGAGAACCCGATGGTGCCCGCCTCAATGCTGCCGGTGATAATACAATCAATGAACTCCTGTTCGGTAAGCTGTCCACCCATATTATACGTGGTTCCAGTCATGGGTGCGGCCATAATGGGCATCTTGAGAGTCTTTCCCCATAGTTTTAGGCTGGTAACCGGATTTTTCACCTCGTGCAATGTTCGCATTCTCAGTCTGTAGCGGCGCAAGGCAGTCAGGTTGACCTTGAAGGCTTGACCACTGCCGACCCCACCCATCCCGGGCACTTCGCCTGCACACATACGACCGTCACAGACCGGGCATACCCGGCAGTATCCCTTGAGTCTGTCCTTGGCCTCTTTGGTAATATCTGTCCAATTCATAAATATTTTCCCACTATCTGAATTTTAATACTTTCGCCGGCCTTTACCTGTAAACTCGAGCATTTTCTGACCTGGGGCCGGGTCTGGCTGCCCATGCCGCCCTTCCGGGTAGATCAGATCAACTGGTATTTCTGCAGAATATCCTTGAGCCTGCCCTCGCTATCTTCCAGCATGGGCACCAGCGGCAACCTGAGCTCCAGTTCGATTCTGCCCATAAGTGCAAGGGAAGTCTTAACCGGAATGGGATTTGTTTCCAGAAACATGGCCCTGCAGAGCGGAGCCATTTTGTGATGCAGTCTTTTGGCTTCTTCCTGATTGTTGTTCTGATAGGCTGAATACAAGGAGTGCATCATGTCCGGAACTATATTGGATGTTACCGATATGACCCCGTGTCCTCCCACACACAAAAGAGGCAGAACAGTAAAATCATCCCCTGACAAAACAATAAAGTCCGGACCGCATGCCTCCACAACTTCAGAAACCTGCTTGAGATCGCCGGTGGCTTCCTTAATGCCTATAGCCTCGGGCACCTCATTGAAAATTCTGGCCACAGTTCCAGGCAGGACATTCAATGACGTCCTTCCAGGCACATTGTAGATAAAAAAAGGTATGGGCACTTCCCTGGCAATAGTTTTAAAGTGTGTTACCAGGCCTTCAGGTGTAGGTTTGTTGTAATAAGGAGTAATAAGCAAGGCTGCGTCAGCACCTGCATCCTTGGCATGCCTGGTCAGATCCACTGCCTCGCTGGTACAGTTGGATCCAGCCCCGGCAATAACCGGCACCCTGCCCTTTACCTGATCAACACAAATGCTGATGGCCCTTTTGTGCTCCTCATGAGTCAAAGTGGCAGACTCTCCAGTAGTTCCGCATGGAACTACACCGTCAATTCCCTGTTCCAGCTGCCATTCAATCAGTCTACGATATGCATCTTCATCCAGTTGGTTGTTTTTGAAGGGAGTTACCAAGGCTGTAAAAGCGCCGCGGAACTGCATGAAATCCTCCTTTATGCTGGTTGATTATAAATCATTGCAATCTTCTGTCCAATCAAGGCCGGGGCAGTTCCAATCCAAAGGTGTCCAGATAAACTTTACCCTGGTAGATAAAATCTGCCTTGCCGGTCAAGTATACGTGGTTTTCCTGGATATCAATGGTCAGCCTTTCTTTGCCAGTAGTGGTCACCTCCACTGGACTGGAGCACAGATCCAGGGCAGTGGCTATTATCGCCGAAGCTGCAGCTCCGGTACCACATGCAAAAGTTTCCCGCTCCACTCCGCGTTCATAGGTCCGCAGAAGAATGCTGTTTTGATCCTTGACCTGGATAAAATTGACATTGGTCCCGGCCGGTGCAAAGTCAGGATGCATGCGTATCATACGGCCAGTGTCTGAAACATTTACTTTATGTAGGTCTGCACACAGTACTACACTGTGGGGCACCCCTGTGTTGACAAAATGCACATTAACAGGAACATTTTCCTGGAAAGTCAACATCATGTGCAACTGCAAATCTCTGGCCGGGGTCAGCTGCACCCTGACCTGTCCTTTGTCCTTTATCTGGGCTGAAATGGATCCGGCATCGGTGCCGAAGGTCTGATTCTTTCCTGCAAGCCCCAATTCATATGCCAGGAGGGCAGCACACCTGGATCCGTTGCCGCACATTTCAGCCCGGGAACCGTCAGCATTATAGAAATGCCAAGTATAATCCAGGTCCGCAGAGGCAGGGTTGTCCAGAAAAATCATTCCATCCGCTCCTATGGCAAAAGCTCTGGGGCAAAGAGTGCTGGCCCAACTGGACATGAATCTGCGCGGCAGTCTCAGTGCAGTGTTGTCCCAGAGGATGAAATCATTTCCACTCCCCTGCATTTTAAAAAATGGGTGCATGTTGTATGAGATAGATTTAACAATCATCATGTTGGAACATAAGTTTTCAACCGGCAGGCAAAAGATCGCTCTGAGCAAAACGATCATCACTGCCTGAAAGCTGCAGACAGAGAGAAGCTACAGGACCTGGCAAGAAAAAATTTAATTGATGCGGATCAGGTATTCAGATATTCCTTGAGTTCTTTGCCCGCCCTGAAAAAAGGCAGTTTTTTGGGACTAACCTGCACAGGATCGCCGGTTTTGGGATTTCTTCCCTGATATCCCTGATATTCCTTGATTTTAAAACTCCCAAACCCTCTGATCTCAACCCTGTCCCCATTCTTTAAGGCCTCTTTCATGGAATCAAAAAAAATGGAGATAATATCCGTGGCTTCCTCTACGGATATATTCCTTTCTTCAGCCAGGGACCTGATCAATTCGCTCTTGTTCATATCCGCCCCTCCTGGTTTACAATTTCAAGCATGTTCAAACTGTACAGAAACAACAATATGCTCAGATAAAAAGTAAAATCAAGTAGTTTTTGAATATCAAGCTGAAAAACAAGCATATGCAGGCTGAGTTACATGTTATCAGCTACAGGCTCAACTGTGGGCATGTAAAAGGTAACTGCGGATCAGTTCGTCAAGATTTCCGTCCAGAACACCGTCAACATCAGAAGTTTCAGCATTGGACCTGTGGTCTTTTACCAATCGATAAGAGTGAAGGGTATATGTACGGATCTGGCTGCCCCAGGCAATACTGTCTTTGGCTGCATAATTTTCCTGTCTTGCATCCTCGATTTTTTTCATTTCCTGGTCATACAGTTTGGCCTTGAGAATTTTCAGGGCAGCCTCCCGGTTACGCCTCTGCGACCGTTCACTCTGGCACTGGACTACAATTCCGGTAGGCAGATGGGTTATTCTGATGGCTGAACTGGTTTTGTTGACATGCTGTCCGCCTGGGCCACTGGACTTGAAAACATCCACTCGCAGATCATCGTCTTTGATCTCGATATTGATATCGTCGGATATCTGGGGAAAGACATCCACTGAGGCAAAAGAGGTGTGCCTGCGCCCCGAAGCATCAAAAGGAGAGATTCTGATCAGCCTGTGTATGCCTCTTTCACCTTTGAGCAACCCGTAAGCGTAATCTCCGCTGATTTGTACGGTTACGCTTTTAATCCCTGCTTCATCTCCGGGCAGAAAATCCAGATACTCCACCTGGTAACCGCTGTTTTCCGCCCAGCGGATATACATGCGCAGAAGCATCTCCACCCAGTCCTGGGCTTCCGTACCTCCCGCACCGGGATGAATAGCCATGATTGCGGAATGCTTGTCCTCCTTTCCGCTCAGAAAGGCTTCAAGTTCGATTTTTTCCAGCTTTTTGCGCAATGAAATCAGGCTGTCTTTTAAGGCATCCAGAATTTCCTGGGACTGCTCATCTTCAGCAAAAGTAAGCCATTCCTGGACTTCTTCCTGGAGCTGCTTAAGCTCGGACAACTTTTTTATCTCATCTTCCAGGCCGCTTTTTTCCTTTAGAATGGGGGTAAGTTTTTCATGGTTTTCCCATGCTCCGGGCTTGGCCAGTTCATGTTCGATTTCCTGGAGCCGCTGCTTTTGTCTATCCAGGTCAAAGGCGCCCCCATAGGGAGGAAAAACGCTCCAGTACCTGATCTGACTGGGCTTTTAAATCTGAGAGCTGAATCATGGGTAATCTGCTTTGCTTTATAAATAAGGCCAGTTGTTATTTGTAGTGTAGATTTCTATAAGGTCAACCTCTTAAAAAAATAAAGAAATCCTTTCTAGATCGTGGACAGTCAAAAGTGCTCCAGTAATAAGCTCAATTTATTATTTTTTTGCTTATTCAGTACGTCTTTGAAGCCAAACCTGGTATCTGTCAGGATTTATTAAGTTTATTTCTTTAAACTAGGAACCAGCAACCAGGAATTTTGAACTCTCAAGTTATATCCTCAACCTTCATTATTTTTAATCATTCCTGCTCGTGATGCCTTTCTTGTTAAAGACAGGCCAAGACCTGACAGGCTGATGATCACCAGGGCCCAGTGTATGGGCCAATGCCACCTGTGATAAAAAGTGGTCTGTTCCAGGAGGTTAACCTCCCCCCTCAGAAAAGCATCCTGAAACAGATTAGTGTGCTGATAAACCCTGCCTTGAGGATCTATGAACGCGGAGATTCCTGTATTGGTTGATCTGACAATGAACCTGCCCTGCTCCACAGCCCTTAGAACGCTTAAATGCAGATGCTGCTTGGGTGCTGATGTTTTCCCGAACCACGCATCATTGGAGATGTTTACCAGCAAGTTGGCTCCACTGGCCACCCTTTCTCTGACCAGTCCCGGAAATATTATTTCATAACAAATGAGCATTCCTATGGCAAGATCTTCCTGAATCAAAGGACCTGTGGCATACCCCGGAGAAAAATCAAGGGGTCCTGATACCAGACGGTTCAGAAAAAACAGATAATCCGACCAGGGAATGTATTCTCCAAAGGGCACCAGCCGCTCCTTGTCATAGTAATCTATGATCCGGCCTGATGGTGCTGCCCAGAAAGCCCGGTTATAAAGCCTAACACCGGAATCGTCCTGGAGCATCTCATAAGCAGGCGATCCTGTGATCAGATTTATATTCTGTTCCTGGACAAAGTCCCGTACCATAAGGCTCAGCCGGGTCTTTTCCTGAAAATAAAAAGGCATGGCGGTTTCTGGCCAGATCACCAGATCCGGTCCTCTGTCCCCCAAACCCTCCAGAGTAAGCTTCTGATATTTTTTAACAGTTTGAACCTGGATTTCCTCCTCCCATTTTATATCCTGCTCAATATTGCCCTGGACCACAAGAATGTCTTTAACAGGCCCATGATATTCCTGTTTTCCAAGCCAGAACCCGGGAACAAGAAACATTGCCAGCAGAAGCAGGCCTGCAACCAGAGAAATTCTTTGTCCGCAGGACATCCACAAGCCGGCACAAGCAAGAAACATGCCCAGCCCGTAGCTGCCTACCAGCCCGACAGCCTGAATGGTCTCAGGCCATACGCTGAAGGCCTGAGCAGCAATCAACCAGGGAAAGCCGGTAAAAAGATATTCCCTGGCGAATTCCAGAGAGCCCCAGGCAGCGCCCCCAAAAATCCCCAGCCAGAACCAGGAGAATCTGTTCCGGAGCAAATACAGGTAGATAACATAAGCACAGCTGAACAAACCCAGCACAAAACCGAGCAAAAGAGGACAGAACACAGCAAGAACAAAAGGAAAATTTCCATAGACATGAACAGGGACTACCACCCAGTACAAGCCAAGGGCATAGGCAAAACCCGAAGAGAACAGGGTCCATCTGAAAGCAGCGGACAGGGATCGGGCATTGAAAGCAATGAGGTTGAGTCCCAGAAAAAACAGGAAGATGAAAAAAGGAATGTGCAGGACAGGGTTGGGGAAGGCAAGAAAAATCCCTGACAGGCAAAGAAGCAATGAAACCCGGAAAGGATTGAAGAAGAACATCTGCCTGGATATCATTTTAGCAGGTATGTTACCGTTAACCATTTAATATTTTTGGCATCGGCTTCCTTGACAACAAAATGGAACCGGTTATCTGAAAACTCCTCTCCCTTGTCCGGGACTCTCCCTGCCAGCTGGCAGACGTATCCCCCGATGGTCTCCACCTGGAGAGAAAGGATTTCGATGCCCAATTCATTTTTCAGCTCATCCAGTGAGGTCCGTCCGGAAATGTGAAAAGAGCCGTCCTGAAGGACTTTAATTTCCTGTGGCCTTGGAGGGTCATATTCATCTTCTATCTCGCCCACGATTTCTTCCAGAACATCTTCCAGGGTGACAATTCCTGATGTTCCTCCGTATTCATCCAGTACAATGCCCAAATGTATCTTCTGGCTCTGGAAATCCAAAAGAATCTGCCTCACATTCTTGGTTTCCGGCATGAAATATGGTGTCCGCATTATGGTCGTGATATCCGTATCCTTTTCTTCCAGGAGGCTCTGCAGAAGGTCCTTGGCATGAATGAGCCCTACTATATGGTCTTTATTTTCCCTGTACACCGGAATTCTGGAGTGTCCCGAGTCGATGATCATTCCGGCCACATCCCGCATGGAATCATTGACTTCGGCGCATACCAGGTCAGTCCTGGGGACCATGATCTCCACGGCCTGTTTTTCATGCAGGCGAAGTATGTTTAAGAGCATCAGGACTTCTTCATTCTTGAGCCCTCCCTCTTTCCTGGCCTCCAGAATAATTTCTTCCAGCGGAGCATCACAGCGAGATCCAAAAATTCTGCGCACTATGCTCCATAATCTGTTTTCAGAACCCTCTTCCAAAACCAAATCCTCTTTATTAGGCTATAATATTATTAGAGATCTCATCAGGATCAAAATAATTTCCCCGGACAGTTCATGACTGCCAAATAAACATCACTGCCTTGCCTTTGATCTAACCAGTTCTGTTGTGATCTTTTGCTGCTTTTTACGATATATTTCTAAAGCTGTGATTGTTGCCGGAGTAATGCCGGAAATCCGCCCGGCCTGACCCAGAGTCCTGGGTCTTATTCCGGACAGTTTTTCCACGGCTTCCATGGACAAGCCTGGAACAAGTTTGTAATCTAGGTCTTCCGGCAGTCTGATGCTTTCCAGGTGAGCGGCCCTCTGGGCCAGTTCCTCCTGGCGTCTGATATAGCCCTCATACTTAATTTCTATCTGCACCTGATCCTGGATTTCCGGAGGATATTCATCCAGACCAGACCAGAAAGGCCTTAAATCGTCAATGCTCAGATGGGGCTGTTTTAACAGATCACCCAAAGAAAGCGCCTTTTTGGGCGGATGAGCTCCAATATGTAACAGTCGCTGCAGCGTATCTCTGTCGGGACGGATGGTTATCGACTCCAGGGCCTTTATGAGGCTTGCTGTTTTTTTTTGTTTGTCTCTGAAGCTTGTCCACTGCTCTTCTTTTACCAGTCCCAATTCTCTGCCCAACGGAGTAAGCCTGGCATCAGCATTGTCTTCCCTGAGAAGCAGTCTGTATTCAGCCCTGGAGGTAAACATGCGGTAGGGTTCGCTGGTACCTTTGGTTACCAGATCATCAACAAGAACTGCCATATATGCCTGATCTCTTTTGAGAATGAATTCCCTGCCCAGGCTCTGGGCATAGAGATTCAGAACAGCCCAAAGACCCTGAGCCGCTGCTTCTTCATAGCCCGATGTTCCGTTAATCTGTCCGGCGCAATAAAGTCCGGCAACTGACTTGGTTTCCAGGGTGGGTTTCAGTTGAGTTGGAAGCATGTAGTCGTACTCTATGGCATATCCCGGACGGACAATGATCGCTTTTTCCAGTCCGGATATGGTTCTAAGCATATCCTTCTGCACATCCAGGGGGAGGCTGGTGGATATGCCGTTAGGATATACTTCATGACTGTGCAGACCTTCCGGTTCCACAAAAATCTGGTGCCTTTGCCTGTCGGGAAATCTGGTTATCTTATCCTCAATGGACGGACAATATCTTGCTCCTGTCCCCTGAATGCGCCCTTGAAAAAGCGGCGACCTGTTCAGTCCACCGAAAATGCATTCATGAGTCCTGGAATTGGTGTAGGTTATATAACATGGGAGCTGTTCAAGAATTCTTGTCTTGTGGTGAAAGCTGAATAAAGGAGGAGGATCGTCTCCCTGCTGGGCCTGCATGACCGAAAAATCAACACTTTCTTTGAGAAGTCTGGGTACTGTTCCAGTTTTTAACCGCCCCAGCTCAAAACCAAGTCTACGCAGGCATTCAGAAAGTCCCGAAGACGGCGGATCTCCCAGGCGTCCCCCTGCATAACTCTTCAGCCCAACATGGATCAGGCCATGAAGAAATGTCCCTGTTGTCAGAAGAACGTTTTTACCTGGAATATTTTCACCCAGCCTGGTGCGCACTCCATGAATTATTCCCCCGGAGACCAGAAGATCCTCAACACAAGCTTCCAGAATATATAAATTTTCAAGACTGAAAAGTGTTTTTTGGACCCTGGAAAGGTAGGTGGCCCGGTCAATCTGTGCCCTGGTTGATCTGACGGCCGGCCCTTTGCTTGTATTGAGCCTTCTGAACTGGATTCCTGACTCATCAGCCCAGATACCCATGCTACCGCCCAGGGCATCAATTTCTTTGACCATATGGCCTTTGGCCAGTCCGCCTATGGCTGGGTTGCAGGACAAATGTCCGATGCGGTCAATATTCAAAGTCAAAAGCAGGGTCTTAAGCCCCAGACGTGAAGCTGCATACGCAGCCTCGCAACCAGCATGCCCGGCGCCTACAACAATCAGATCAAAAGACTCTGGAAATTCTTTGAGCATGGCCTATCTTGTCCATGGGCAAGAATTATGAAAGAGTTCTAAAATGTCCTGGACAGAGGCTACTCTGAAGCAGCCATCAAGGCAATGACCTGAGCGTCTTTTATGGTGTTCTTGACGCTGGCGCATTCATTGGGCTGATGTGCGGTCCCCAGGAGTGTGGACCAAACCACAGCAGGATAACCCTTATGGCGCAGAAAAGCCGCTACAGTTCCTCCACCTACTCCCAGAGCAGTGGGCTGTACTGCATAAACCTTTTCAATGCCCCGGGCAAGCCTGACAACAACATCGCTGGACGGATCAGTGGGAGGCGCAGACTGTTCCTGCAGGACTACTTCATAATCAATCCTGACTTTATACTCTTTTTCAATTACCCGACCAATTTCGCGTGTCTGCCTGAGCACATCATCTAAAGCATAATTGGGAAGAATCCGGCAATCAACATAAAAAATGTCCATGCCGGGGATGGTGTTGATGTTGGGTACGTTCCCCTCTTTCTTGGTGGGACAGAAAGTTGAACAGGGAGGGGAAAACAGGTGATCTTTTCTGGAAAAAACGTGCTGCAGCCCTTCCAGTCTCAGAATGAAAGAGGAGGCAGCAATTAGCGAGTTGATCCCCTTTTCGGGTGTGGAAGCGTGGCACTGCTTGCCCTGCACAGATACTTTTATCCAGAGCATGCTCTTCTCAGCTACTTCCATCATCCTGGAGTCGCTGGTTCCAAAATCAGGAACCAGAAAAAGATCAGCAGCAGCAAAAAGATCCGGGCGTTGACCCAGAACGTAGGGGAGTCCATACTTGTTCCCGGTCTCTTCATCAGAGACAAAAATAAGCCCCAAGCCGATTTCCGGCTTTTTCCGCAAGGCAATGAAGGCCCGGGCAGCCAGCAGAGAAGAAACTATTCCCTGATGATTGTCTTCCACTCCCCGGCCGAAAATATGGTCTCCATCAATCTTGAGCTTGAACGGATCGCTTTCCCAGAGCTTCAGATCCCCCGGAGGGACAACATCAAGATGACTGATGATCCACAGGGTTTTTTCGGGATTCCTGCCGTCAAGCTTGACTGCCAGATTAGGACGGTATCCGCAAACAACCCGGTCATCAGGTGCATTAATCTCCTGAATCTCAGTTAAGCCAGTCTCCTGCAGATATTCTTTGATAAAATCGGCTTTGTCCTTTTCCCCCTCTCCCTGATTGGCCGGACCCATAGCCGGGATGGAAACCATACTGGATTGAAGATCAATCACTGCCTGAAATTGATCTTCAATATATTCAATAAGGTGCTGCATCTGGCGAATACCAATATTTGTTGAAGCAGACTGAATTGAAGGACTTATGGTATCAATGGCTTCAATTAATACCCTAAAAATCAGGCTGCAAATAAATGCTGCAGCCTGATTTCAATTACCTTTTCTTGGCTGCTCGTTTGGATGCCTTTAGAGGGTTGATCTTGATGTTACCGCTTTTGTCCACTGTTGCCTGCACATGGGTGGCGAAATTACAGGCACTGTGATCCCATTTCATGGCAGGTTCAGCATAGCTTCTGCAATAAACCTGGCCGTTGAATTCCTCTATCCGGTCACATCCATTGCACTTTTCCACGATGGGATAACACTGGCCTTCCTTGTAGGCACAACCCCTGAGAGTCATAAAAGTACATTCAACTCCCTTTTTTATCGTATCGCACTGCATGTATAAACCTCCGACTATGAGTTGACTGCAACATCTGCATACAAATAAGAAAAAAGGCCACGCCCGGGGACATGGCCGATTGCTCAGTTGTGTTAATGTTTATCCTAGCAGGTAGAACAGGAGGAAGAACACCCCCCTGCCGCCATCTGCAGACTTGAGCGGATAACAAATCCCCCCTCGGTCATATCCAGCTCAATAGGAGCTACTGTTTCCATAAGATTCTTATCTACCAGAAACCGGAATCCCTTGACGTCGTAAATGTTGTCATTGTTCTTTTGCTCGTCCAGAGCAAGTGCCAATCGGGGACCGCCTCAGCCGGCAGCCAGATACACCCTTATGGGCGCCTTTTCCTGAGTTTCAAAGAATTTGTCCAATTGTGATTTGGCAGTATCGCTTAGTTCAAACATGATATTCAGCTTCCTCCTTGTTTAAAAATTATTAATTTATTCTTTTAAGTTATAAAAGTCAACCATTCCTGATCAGGATTTTGCTTTTAATACCTGTCTGTCTGTTGTCAAAGGGGGATTAAAAGATGTGACTGCAAAAAGTCATTTTTGCAGTCACAGACATCAGAGATCAGACGTCAGAGGTCAGTAAAAACAAAGAGTTATGTAGATCATTGATTTCTGAATTATTCATTTCTCGACTTTTTTCAGGCGCATCTTAAAACAGAGCCAGGCTTCCACCTGCAGACCGGTTTGACACCTAAGACTTATTTTTTTACTGAAAGCGAAACATTCAAGGGAGTTCTTATGATTCTGATTAATGAAAACTATCTCAAGCTTTCATCCTCTTATCTTTTTGCGGATATCGCCAGAAGGGTTCAAAAAATCCAGTCTGACAATCCGGACAGAGATATCATTAAACTGGGCATAGGAGATGTAACCCTTCCACTGCCTTCTGTCTGCATCGAGGCCTTGCACAGGGCAGTGGACGAGCTGTCTGATGCTGCTACTTTCAGAGGATATGGACCTGAACAGGGCTATGGATTCTTAAGGGAAAAGATCGCTGCACATGATTTTCAGGCCCGTGGAGCTGATGTTTTTGCAGATGAAATATTTATCAGTGACGGAGCCAAATGCGATACAGGCAACATACAGGAGCTATTCAGCACCAGCATCAGAGTAGCTTTGCCAGACCCTGTATATCCGGTATATGTGGATACCAATGTCATGGCAGGACGTACCGGCTCTTTTTCCAATGGCCGTTACCAAGGCCTGGTTTATCTGGATTCACTTCCGGAAAATGATTTTATTCCTGATCTCCCCAGGGAACAGGTTGATCTGATTTATCTCTGCTACCCCAACAACCCCACCGGAGCAGGCATCAGCAAAAAAGAACTTCAGAAATGGGTGGATTACGCCCTCCACCACAAGGCGTTAATTCTGTTTGACGCTGCTTATGAGGCTTTTATCCGGGACCCGGAAATGCCCCACAGCATCTTTGAAATTCCCGGGGCCAGAGAAATCGCTGTAGAATTTCGCAGTTTCTCCAAAACGGCAGGCTTTACCGGGACCAGATGCGCCTATACCGTAGTTCCTAAAGACTGCAAAGCATATGATCGTAAGGGAGACAAAACCTCTGTTCAAGAATTGTGGAACAGGCGCCACAGTACCAAGTTTAACGGAGTGTCCTATCCGGTTCAAAGAGCTGCTGAAGCGGTATACACTGAGGAAGGACAGGCCCAAGTCCGAAATAATATCGACTACTACCTGAACAATGCAGGGATTATTCTGAAGGAGATGCAGAACTTGGGGTTTGTCTGCTCAGGGGGCGAAAACTCCCCCTATATCTGGGTTCAGAGCGGTTCAGATTCCTGGAGCCTGTTTGATGAGCTGCTCAACAAGGCGGGAGTCGTATGTACTCCCGGGACCGGATTCGGATCCTGCGGGGAAGGGTTCATTCGGCTGAGTGCCTTCAACAGCCTGGAAAACATTCAGGAGGCAATGCAAAGGATCAAAGGAGCCCTGAGCTGAAAATAAGAACGGCAGGGACATGATTCATCCAGATCCCTAAAGCAGAGGACTGAAAATCTTGACCACCCCTTCGGCCATCCTCTTGTAAAGAGGGCGTTTGAACCAGTAATCTTTATTCACTCTCAAGGAACTTTTTTTGTAGCAGTTCAGGAGCATGCTTAATTGATAATTGAACTGGGGATCGAAAACGATATTGACCAGTTCCATGTTCAAATAGAATGAGCGGATGTCGAAATTGGCGGACCCGACCATGGCTACGGCCTGATCTATGGTTATTATCTTGGTGTGCAGCATGCCTTCCTGGAAAAGATAGACACTGGCCCCATTCTGCAGAACCACCCCGCAATAGTAGGCACTGGCCTGATCAATTAAAAGATGATCACTTCTGTCAGGCATGATTACTTCAACCTCCACTCCACGGGCAGCGGCAAGCCTCAAGGCAGTGATCAGTCCTTCATTGGGAATGAAGTATGGTGAAACCACTGCAACCTTGCGTTCAGCCGTATGTATAGCCTGAATAACAAGATCCTGAAAGCCGTGTATGGGTCTGTCAGGTCCTGTGGGCAACACCTGCACCGCTGCTTCACCTTCACTGGAAGAACAGGAGGGGTACATATCCGGATAGTCCAGGATTTCCTGTGTTTCGTAAAACCAGTCTTCAACAAATACCGACTGCAGCTGCCTTACAGTAGGTCCCTGGATTCTGATCATGACGTCATGCCACTGCCCTGCCTTTTTATGTCCAAACTCCGGAACGACTATGTTCTGAGAACCGGTATATCCGATTCTACCGTCAATTACTGCAAGCTTGCGGTGATTGCGTATATCCAGCCTGGCCAGCCTGAGCCTCAATGGATTGGCAGGTAGGGCCCTATGCACCTGAACTCCGTGCTTGCTCATCCACTTACCCAGCCCGAAAAACATCCCTCTTGAGCCCACAGCATCGCCAAGAAGCCTGCAGACTACCCCCTTTCGGGCTGCATCGACCAGGGCTCTGGCCACTTTTTGTCCGGTGACATCATCACGGAACATATAGAACAGGAGGTGCACATGATTTTCCGCCCTCTGTATGTCAGTTATCAGGGACTCGATGAATTCGTTGGTATCGGCAATTAGGCTGACCCGGTTGCTGCCAAGCATCGGCAGACCGCCATGCTTTTCAGCCAGATGCACCAGGGTCTGGTACTCTGGCTTTGCCATTGGATCTGCATAATTTGAAAACTGAGAATAAACAGAGTTAGTCAGATGGAAATTTTTGTGCTTTTTGATCCGTCGTGAAAGTCTTGGCCGGCTGAGTCCATGTTCTTCCAGGAGCAGGTACAACAAGAGGCCGATCCAGGGCATGAGAAAGATGACCGCCAGCCAGGCCAGACAGGTGGTGGGGTTGTCCTTGCGCATTCCTATGACCGGAATCATGCCCAGACGTATAACCCAGCCCCCAAGGCTCCATATCAAGGACTCGGTCAACATTGGATTCAATCCCCTCCAAAAAACAGGGTTGAAAAGGACGCCATAAAAACACATTAAAATAATTAAACATTATAGAAATGTTCGAACATTAAAACTTTTATGAATAAAGATAGTTGTTTTTGCAAATGTTCACAAGCAGTTTTTATCTCATGCAATCAGCACTGCAAGGCATAAACATTATACAGAACTGATTTCGTGAATCTATAAAACTTCTTTAATTGTCCGGCAGGAAAACTGGAGATGTGTGGGGATGAGTGTTGTGCTGCAGGGCTTGAATCTGTCTCGGACTTATTTTTTGAGCAAATGCCTCAGCCTTATCCGGACCTGGAGTCAACACTGCTTATATAAGAAAAGAATGCATTGCCCGTTATTGACGGCTCACTTTCCTGTAAAAATTTTACAGTCTTTTCTGAAGCCTGTTGCGCACTATTATGGCCGCAAGATTGAGCCCCAGAACCAGGAACATGAGCGTAAGGGCAGTTCCGTACTGCAGATGCCTGGTCTGATCTATATGCGTACCTGCTGTGGCCAGGACATATATATGATAAGGCATGGCCATGATCTCATCGAAGATGGAGGTGGGTATCTTTCCGGTATAAAAAACCGCCGCGGTAAACATGATGGGAGCTGTCTCTCCGGCGGCCCGGCTTACACCCAGGATCATGCCGGTGAGCATGCCCGGCAGGGCTGCAGGCAGGACCATTTTGTAAATAGTCTGCCATTTGGTGGCGCCCAGAGCCAGTGACGCCTCGCGATAGGACTGGGGAACGTTCCGCAGTGCCTCTTCAGCCGATCCGATAATCAGCGGCAGGATAAATGCCCCCAGGGTCAGGGAGCCGGCCAGAAGGCTCACACCCATGTTCAGGTAAAGAACAAAGAAGGCCAGGCCGAAAAGACCATATACCACTGAGGGCACCCCTGCCAGGTTGATTATGCCCATGCGTATGAGCCTGGTCCATCTGCCGCCGCCGGAAAATTCATTAAGATAAATGGCCGTGCCCACACCCAGGGGGAAGGCCACCAGAATGGAACCCAAACTGATATAGACCGTGCCCACGATACATGGCCAGATACCCCCCTCGGTCATGGACCGCCTGGGATATTCAGTCAGAAACTCCCAGCTTATAGCGCTTGCACCGTTAATGGCAATAAACCCCAGAAAGACGGCCAGAGCCAGAACATTCGCGAATATGGCCATCCTAAAGATGGAAAATGCAATAAACTGATTGCGCCTGCGTACGAAATTGGATCTCATTTTAAATTCCTGCTGGTAGTCTATCTGTCCCACTGTTAAAGAGTGGCCGCCCCGACCTGTTTATGTCTTTCAGACAGGTAGCTGGCCAGAAGGTTGAAGAGAAAGGTAAAAACAAAAAGAACCAGGCCTATGGCAAAAAGAGCATGGTAGTGATCACTGCGAAATGGAACATTGCCCATTTCTGCGGCGATATTTGCCGGCATGGGCCTCACCGGATCGAATATGGATTCCGGAACCATGGCTGCGCCTCCGGCCACCATGAGCACCACCATGGTCTCCCCTATGGCCCTGGCAATACCCAGCACCACTGCCGTGGATATTCCTGCCAGGGATGCAGGTATAATGACCCTGGCGATGGTTTCCCAATGCGTGGCCCCCAGGGCCATAGAGCCTTCCTTCATGTGTCTGGGCACGCTGTAGATGGCATCCTCGGATATGCTGGTGATTGTAGGTACCGCCATGAAAGCCAGCATAATCGAGGCATTAAACATGTTCAGCCCCGTGCCCAGGTCGAACAGTTCCTGCAGTAAAGGAGCAACAACGACCATGCCGAAAAAACCGATGACTACTGTAGGCAGACCTTCGATGAGCTCCACAATGGGTTTGATCACTGCTCTTGTTTTTGGATGAGCAATTTCAGCCAGATAAATGGCGCTGAACACGCCCAGGGGAATGGCCATGGCCGAGGACAGGGCGACAACGCCGGCAGAACCGGCTATAAGCGGCAGAATGCCGTAGTCCGGGTTAATATCCGTTGGATACCACTCTTTGCCCAGGACAAAGTCCCTGACTGAGACAACGTCGAATATGGGAAGGCCCTCTAAGATCAGAAAAAGAAATATCAGGGTCAGGATAATTATCCCGCTGGCCCCTACAATCAGGAAGACTCCGTGCACAAAGAGATCTTTTTTTTGGCTTGAAATAAAGGACATACGACTTACAACGCTGGTACGATTTAATTTTAATAACGAAAAAAAATGTTTTTTTCTGCATACCGGGGAAATATTGAGGGAGCAGATCGGTTACGCCTATACTCCCTCAATACTGTTTATACCAGGAGACCGTTACCAGATGGGTACGTATCCACCTTCTTCAATAAGATGAGCGTTGTCCGGATGCTGTATATAGTTGATGAACCTGAGCACGTCCCCGGAAGGCCAGTTGTTGGTGATCAGCCACAGGCTCCTGGAAACAGGGTATTCGCCTGATGCTGTGGTTGTGGAAGTGGGCTGTACACCATCAACCTTCACGCTCTTGAGCCTGTCGGTAAGGTATCCCAGTCCGATGTACCCTATGGCATGCCGGTTATCCTGCACAGCCTGGACAATGGCTCCGTTGGAGGCCAGCATCTGGGCCCTGGGAGTCATGCGGTCACCCTTAAGCACCTTATCGCCCCAGACTACGTAGGTACCTGAATCGGAGTCTCTGGAAATTATGGTAATTCTCCTGTCCGGTCCCCCAACCTCTGACCAGTTGGTAATTTCGCCGTTATAAATTTTCCTGAGCTCTTCCAGGCTCAGTTCATCTACGGGATTATCCGGATGCACCACAGGGATGATGCTGTCGAAGGCAATGACAAAGGGCACCGGATAAATGCCGTTTTCAACGGCCATCTTCACTTCGCTGTCCCTGATCCACCTGGAGGTCTGGGCGATGTCAGTGGTACCGTCGATTAAGGCCGTGATGCCTCTGCCGGACCCCCCTCCGGATATGGAAAAATTGAAACCGGGGTTGTCTTTCATAAAGGCTTCAGCCACTACCTGCGTAACAGGCAGAACCGTGGTAGAGCCATTTATTTTCAATTCTCCGGCCATGGCCGGAAGTGGACCAAGGCTAAAGCCCATCAATAAAAAAGCAATCATAACCAAGATTCTTTTCATGATACTCCTCCAAAACTTTTTTTGTTTATGCCTGAACAATTCATCAACCTTGCCTGGAAAGATTAATTATACCTCATTTGCCTGGATTGCATGTCAGTCAAGTTATGAATTCGTTACAATACGCAGATGGAGAAAACATCCTTCTGGCGGTTTAAGCAGTCATGCAGATGAACTGTTGGGATAAAATAACAAGGAATCTTGGAATCAAAAGGGTTCGAAAAGACACTTTCATGCAATGCTATTGTAACAAAAAAAGAGTACCCGACATTTCAAGAAGTATGGGGAAATATCTCAAGGAAAATCGCCGCGGGTGCTTGAAATTTAATAAGTCGGGACAAGACATGAAACAGGAACAGGTATTATCCAATAATCTCATGGCAGCGGGCGTGGTCCAGGACATGGTCCCCCAGAACAAAATCAGTCTGGACAAGGAGCACTGCTGCCTAGAGGTCAAGGACCTCGATCTATTTTACGGCTCGAACCAGGCCCTGAAGTCTATTAACATGAAAGTTCCTGTAAAACGGGCTACAGCCTTTATCGGTCCCAGCGGCTGCGGCAAATCAACCCTGCTGCGCTGTTTCAACCGGCTTAACGATCTGATAGATGTCTGCAGGGTGCAGGGGGAGATAAAACTGGACGGAGAAAATATATATGACCCCAAAGTGGATGTGGCCGAACTCAGGCGCAGAGTGGGCATGGTCTTTCAGAAACCCAACCCCTTTCCCAAGTCCATCTTCGACAATATCGCCTTTGGCTTGCGCCTAAAGGGCATAAGGAACAAGAAACATTTGAATGAAGTGGTGGAAAAGTCCCTGAAAGGCGCGGCCCTTTGGGAGGAGGTTAAAGACAGGCTGTATGAAAGCGCCCTGGGACTATCCGGTGGGCAGCAGCAGAGACTGGTCATTGCCAGGGCCATAGCCATTGAACCTGATGTGATCCTGCTGGACGAACCCTGTTCGGCTTTGGATCCAATTTCCACCTCCAAGATAGAAGAGCTGATCCATCAGCTGAAAGAAAGGTACACCATAGTCATAGTGACTCACAATATGCAGCAGGCAGCCAGAGTTTCTGACTTTACAGCATATATGTACCTGGGAGAGCTCATTGAGTACAGGGATACCATCACCATGTTCACCAATCCCAAAGAAAAAACCACCGAAGAATATATCACAGGAAGATTCGGTTAATTTTAATATCAGGAGACAAAAAATGACTCATTTAACGCAGGAACTGGACAGGCTGAACATGAAGGTCATGCAGATGGTGGTCCAGACGGAACAGGCCCTGAGCAAGACTGTTAATGCTTTCTCCCGCATGGATGCGGACCTGGCCCAGGAAGTGGTGGATCACGACAAGGAAATCAATGAGCTGGAGGTCCTTATAGACCAGCTCTGCCTGCGGCTCCTGGCCCTGGAACAGCCTGTGGCCAGGGATCTGCGCTTTATCCTGGGAGCCATGCGTCTGAGCAATGATCTGGAGCGCATAGGGGACGAATCAGCCAATATATCCGATGCCACGATATTCTTAAGCCTGCACCCTCCCCTGGAGTTCTATGACCAGATTCAGATCATGGGACAGAAAGCCTACGATATGCTGCAGGAAGCCATTATCGCCTTTTCCTCTCCGGATACAGAAAGGGCCGTAAATGTCTGCCGCATGGATTTCGAAGTGGATGAAATAAACTCCAAGGTTATCAAATTGAGCATCGAACACATGAGCCAAGACAGCAAGACTATAGAGCAATGTGTGCAGAGTATCAATATTGCCAGGCGGCTAGAGCGCGTGGCCGACCTGGCCACTAATATAGCCGAGACCACCATGTTCATTGTCCAGGGGACCAGCATCAAGCATTCTTGTCAGTTCGACGACCGGGTTTAGGCCCCGGATTTGTATAATGAGAACCAGATTATACAGCCGTGGTCCTGACCGGAGACAGGGCTCTCCGCCCAGATCTCTCCGCCCAGGACACTGATAATATTTCTGCAAATGGCCAATCCCAGCCCTGTTCCCTTGACCTTGTTCTTATCCTTTTTCACCCGGTAGAAGCGCTCGAAAATCCTTTGCTGCTCGCTGCGGGGAATCCCTGGTCCGTTGTCCTGCACCCCGATGTGCACCATTTCCCCATGATCCCGGACAAGAACCCGGATGACACCTCTGTCCGGCGCGAACTTGATGCTGTTTTCCAGAAGATTCTGGAAAACCTGGCCCAGGTACTCCCCTTCCCCACGCACCATAACCAGCTCAGTTTCCAGCATTTCTGTCTCAAAGCTGACTTCCCTGTCCTGGATATAATGTTTGCAGTTCTTCCAGGCCCTGGAAACCACGCTCATGAGGTCCACATCTTCAAGAGCCACCTGATCCTGGGCGGATTCAATGCGTGAAAGCTGCAGAATATCGTCCAGGAGGCGGATCATGTTGTCTGTATTCCTTAGCACGACCTTGAGCAGATCCCGGCCTTTCTGCTCCATGATTTTGGGATTATCAAGCAGTGTTTCAGTGTATCCCTTGATGGAGGTCAAAGGGGTGCGCAGTTCATGCGAGGCATTAGCCACAAAATCCTTGCGTATGTTCTCCAGCCGTTTCAGCGCAGTAATATCGTGAAGAAGGATAATAGCCCCAATGGTTCGGCGATCCCTTGGAGCCACCACATGCACGTCATAGAAACGGTCCTTTATTTCCATTTCCATTGTCAGCGTCTGCTGGTCGGATTTGCCGAGCACACCATCACAGGCTTTCTGGAGCTGGTTGTTCAGCAGGACCTCCAGGGGCCTCTTCCCCTGAATGTGGTCCATATGCCTGAAAATATCCTGAAAGGAACGGTTGAAACTGATTATTCTGCCCTGTGTATCCAGAGCAGCCAGTCCGTCCCTTATACCGTTGAGAATGGTTTCCAGCTCGGCTTTCTGCGAGGATACAATTTCCATGTTTTTTTCAATATCTCGGGCCATGCGGTTGATGGCCTCCACCAGGGGATCGAACTCCCTGCCAGGGGACTCGGTGATCCGTTGTTTAAAGTTGCCCTCTCCCATGGACTTGGCCATTTTAATCATGGGTTTAAATCTGTAGGTTAGGTAGGTTACCATCAGGTAAACCACAATACAGCTGAGCAGCAGGGAAAGGAAAACGAACTTCCACAGGTTGGCGCTGATGCGTTCAAAAAAAGGGTGCATGCCTGAATGCGGCGAGGATATTCTCAAGTAATACTGGCCGTTATTACCTGGATAATCTCTCTTCACGGCAATGTGCACCATTGTTTGCCCATTTGTTCCATTACTGTCCAGGTAATAGCCCGTACCCTCTTTTCTGGCCCGGACTATTTCTGGCATGTTAACCAGGCTCGGATGGCCGTCAAATTCCTGTCGGGAAAGATGCGAATGAGCAATTATCCTGCCATCCTGATTGAGAATGGATATTTCTGCTTCATCCAGAAAATCGAAACTCTTGAGCAGAGTATCAGCCTCACCAGACATCAGGTCCTCAAACTGCCTGGAAATGATCCAGTCAATAATGCGAAGCCTTTCACGCACACTCTCCAGGTGCTGCCTGTCCACCTCGTCTTCTACGGACTGGATGAAGTAATTGGAAGGAACAGCCAGGGAAAAGATCAGCACCAGCCAGAAGGATACGATGAGTTTGACTTTAAGGGAGTATTCGTTTTGCATCCTGTTGGGTGTAAAGACTCTATTCTTTGTTCTGCTTCAGGTTTTCTGTGCTGAATTTGTAACCCAGGCCGCGCACTGTCTGAATAAGGTCAGCATAACGCTCCAGCTTGGACCTGAGCCTGCGTATATGGGTATCCACAGTGCGGGCGTAGCCTTCGAACTCATAGCCCCAGACATTGTTCAGCAGTTTTTCACGGTCCAGCACTCTGCCCTCATTGCGGAGGAATTCGCTTAAGAGTCTGATCTCTGTAGCGGTAAGAGATAATGCTCTGTTGTCTATTCTGAATTCCATGGCCTCAAAGTCAAATTCGATACCGTTTCTTTTCCAGACTTTGTCTGCGCTTAAATGTGACCTGTCTTCGCGGCGCAGTACTGCCTTGATACGCAGCAAAAGCTCTCTAACGCTGAAGGGTTTGACCACATAATCGTCAGCACCCAGTTCAAAACCCACCACCCGGTCCACTTCTTCACTCCTGGCTGTAAGCATGATAATGATTATGCCTTTGAGCTTGTCATCGCTTTTAAGCCTGCGGCAGACTTCCAGACCGTCCATATGGGGCAGCATCAGATCAAGAAGAATAAGATCCGGCAGGTCCTGCCTGGCGATCTTCAGCCCGTCATAGCCGCTGCCGGCCATAAGAACTTTGTATCCAGCAGCCTCCAGATTGAGGTGCAGAAGGTTCTGAATGTCTTTATCGTCCTCTATAACGAGGATCTTCTTGTTTTTCATACCTGTTCCCGCAGGCGTAAGATTCCTGCTTACTGATCATATTAATTGTCATAAATTCTTTAACAAAAGTTTCAGGAATCAATGAGCGCGCAGGTCCTTACCAGCTGAAATAGCTTACAAATTTAGTGCTGAGTTTGTAGAACCCATGCGTCCTGGATCACATAACCAATGCCCTTCAGGATTTCGGCCTGGAGGCTGGTCGGTTCCTCAAGACCCAGTTCCGGTTTCTGGGCTCCTTGGGCCCAGGTGAGCACACAATTAAGAGCATGCATCTCTTCCATGATGACCCTGGAGGTGTACTTGTCACCCAGCTTGAGCTCCAGAAGCCTCAAGGCGGTCATGGCGATCATGCATGTTAACAGATGACAGCGTAT
>SL_5KL_010_SEDDRAFT_10000093_pt1 | contig 48841 bp, 44 predicted proteins | sample SodLakKL_010_SED_FD_9118 | JGI IMG/M metagenome (IMG submission 9118)
GCCGAGGTAATCGGGTCCAGTAAGGTGCTGGCCATTACTGTCGCCTCGGAGTTGACAACTCCCGAGGAGGTTGAAAACGCGAAGCAGACCGCCGGGACGATGAAGGTCGCCCACAGGAGACTGGATATAAATCTCCTGTCCGATCCCGAACTGAGGAACAACAGCCCGCAGCGCTGCTATATCTGCAAAAAGCATATCTACGGTGCCCTGTTGCGCCTTGCCGGTGAAGACGGTTATGAAACCGTTTTGGACGGTTCCAATGCCGATGATACAGCCGAATACCGTCCCGGGCTGCGGGCGCTCAAGGAATTAAAGGTGGCCAGCCCTTTGCTTGAGGCGGGGCTTGGCAAGCAGGAAATTCGGTACTTATCCAGGCAGGCGGGGTTGCCTACCTGGGACCGGCCTGCTGCTGCCTGCCTTGCTTCGCGCTTTCCTTACGGTGAAGAGCTGAACCCCGAAGGGCTGCAAAATATTGCTGCCGCAGAAAAAATCCTGCGGCAGCTGGGAGTCGGAACTAATTTACGGGTTCGCTGTCACGGCAACCTGGCCCGCATTGAAGTAGACCGGGCAGATGCTGATCTACTGCTGGGCCAAAAAGATGCCGTGGTTGAGAAGCTCCGGGAGCTGGGTTTTATGTATGTAACGCTCGATTTAGGCGGCTTTCAGTCGGGAAGCATGGACCGGACCCTCGGTTAATCGCTTTTCCACCATTCGTCGCCGTTCCTATTTTCCTCTTTCCACCATTCTTCACCGACGCCTTCTTTAATTTCACCATCGGTTTTAATGTCAACTTCATGCTTAAAAGTAGAATCTGTGCTTACACCGGTACCGGTGTTTTCTGTTGCTTTATCTTCATTTTTCTCGTTTTCGTCTTTTTCTTCTTCATCTTCGTCCAGGGTTTCATCTTCCTCTAACTCTTCTTCAATCACTTCAACTTCTTCTTCTTCCTGTTCAACCTCTTCCGGCTCTTCTTCGGCCTGGGGCGCGCAGCTGATCGTTACCAGAATGGAGGCAGCTATAACGAGCCCAAACAACAAGATCTTTTTTGTTCTGGTCAAATCTGTCATCCTCCTTGGTCACTGGATAACTGTCCGACTCATCTCATCCATTATAACATACCTGCAACAGGGGCAAGTTAAAAAATATCCCGATCCATTTTCTGTGATCAGGGATAAAAGCCCGCATTCCGGGCTGTTTGCCCCGGTCAAGCAAAAAAGGATTCCAGGCCGTCTATACCGAAATATATAAACAGAAAAGGGGCGTGATTGTTTATATGGCAGGCACGATTATTGAACAGATAAGGCCTGATTTGCACCGGACTGAAGTCCCCCTTCCCCGTAATCCACTCAAGGCGACCAATTCGTATTTAATTAAAGGTGACGAGCGAAACCTGATTATTGATACCGGCATGAACCGGGAAGAATGCCGGATGGCCATCATGGAGGCCCTGGAACAGTTGGAGGTTGACCTGGCTAAAACCGATATTTTTGTTACTCACCTGCACACAGATCATATTGGTCTGGTCGATGTGTTGCTGCACAAAGATGCGACAGCCTATTTTAACCAGCCCGATGCCGAGATCCTGAGCCATGATAACCTGTGGCAGCTGGTATGTTCCCTCTCCGGCCAGCATGGTTTTCCGGCCGAAGAGGTGGAAAGCGCTATTGATTCCCATCCGGGGCAGCGTTACAGCCCCGAAAATGAAGTGGATTATACCATGGTCAGGGATGGCGATGTAATCAGGTACGGCCGTTTCGAGCTGCACTGCGTCGCCACACCGGGCCATAGCCGGGGCCATACTTGTTTGTATGAACCCAACCTGAAATGGTTCTTTTCAGGCGACCATATTCTTGGCGATATAACCCCTAATATTTCCACCTGGCTGGTTGAAGCCAACCCCCTGGGTGAATACTTTCAGAACCTGGACCGGGTGGACAGGATGGATATCGATTTGGTCCTGCCCGGCCACCGCAGCCTGATCACCGATCACAGCAAACGAATCAGGGAATTAAAAGAGCACCACCGTCAGCGCCTGGATGAGGTCCTGGCTATCGTGCGCAAGAATGGCCCCTGCAACGCTTTTGAAACGGCATCTCAAATGACCTGGGACCTGGTGGCTGAAGGCTGGGAAGATTATCCCCTGATGCAGAAGTGGTTTGCTACGGGCGAAGCCCTGGCCCACCTGCGGTTCCTTGAAGTGGAGGGCAAACTGAAAAGGAAAATGGCCGGCGAGGTCATGTATTTTTTAGCTGTTTAAATTTATAGCTTCATTTTTATAAATGTTGAAGTGGGGAGGCGAGTAAAATCAGTAAATTCGTTTTGTCTATCGATCAGGGAACTACCGGATCGAGGGCCATCCTGTGGGATAAAAAAGGGTCTTCAGTAGCCCAGGCCAACCTGGAGCATAAACAGTATTATCCTCAGGCCGGCTGGGTTGAACACGATGCGGATGAAATATGGGAAAATGTTCTCGAGACCGCCGGCCTGGTTTTAAAGGAAGCGGGCGCCGGGGCCGATGATCTGAGCGCCATCGGCATAGCGAACCAGAGGGAAACCATCGTTTTCTGGGATAACCGGACCGGCAAACCGATTGAAAAGGCCATTGTCTGGCAGTGCCGGCGGACCTCGGATATGTGCCGCCGCCTCAAGGACGAGGGTTATGAAGAAGAGGTGCACCGGAAAACCGGCCTTTTGTTAGATCCCTATTTTTCAGGGACCAAGCTGCGCTGGGCCCTGGAAAATAGGCCCGCGGTAGCCGAAGCGGCGGAAAAAGGCACCCTGGCCTGCGGGACCATCGACAGCTACCTCTTGTTCCGTTTAACGGGAGGGCGGGTTTTCGCCACTGATTATACCAATGCTTCCAGAACCCTTCTTTTCAATATCCACAGCCTGCAGTGGGATCCGGAGTTGTTGGAACTATTCAGGGTCCCCCCCGAGGTGCTCCCGGAAGCAAAGCCCAGCAGCTACCGGTACGGCCACACCGACCCGAAAGCTTTTTTGGGCTGCAGCGTTCTGGTTGGGGGCATGGCCGGCGATCAGCAGGCGGCGTTGTTCGGGCAGGCCTGCTACAGCCCCGGGATGACCAAGAATACTTACGGGACCGGTTCTTTTTTGTTGATGAATATCGGAGAAAAACCGGTTTTATCGGAGCAGGGCCTTTTAACTACTGTAGCCTGGGGCCTGGATGAACGGGTTGAATATGCCCTGGAAGGAAGTATTTTTATTACCGGAGCTGCTGTGCAGTGGCTGCGGGACGGTTTGAACCTGATTAAAAGCTCATCAGAACTGGAAGGGCTTGCTTCCCGGGTTGATGACAATGGGGGAGTCTATTTTGTGCCTGCTTTTGTCGGGCTGGGGGCCCCTTACTGGGATCCCTATGCCCGCGGTTTGATGATCGGCATTACCGGGGGGACTACCGGGAGCCATCTGGCCCGGGCCGTCATCGAGGCCATGGCTTATCAGACCAGGGATGTCCTTGAAATTATGCACCGGGAGTCCGGCCTGCTCCTGCAGGAGCTGCGGGTGGATGGGGGCGCCAGTGTAATGGATCTCCTGCTCCAGTTTCAAGCCGATTTAACAGGCAACACGGTGCGCAGGGCAGCCAATTTTGATACTACGGCTCTGGGCGCCGCTTACCTGGCCGGCCTGGCTGTTGGTTTTTGGGCAGACCAGGACGAACTGGCTTCCAACTGGCGCCAGAGCGCCGTCTTTGAGCCTGCCATTGATGAAGCAGCCAGGGACGCCCTTTACCGGAACTGGCAGAAAGCGGCTCAGCGCTCTCTGGGCTGGGCGGAAGAAGAGTTCAGTGATAGCGCCCAGGAGGGATAGGAAGTCTTATGAGCTGTATAAAAAAGAAGCGAGGCTTAATATTAACCTTACCGCTGGCTGCTTTGGTTATTTTCTTGCTCACATCAAGCGGCTGCGAGCCCGGCCCCAAAGCGGATTATCCCGAGGGCGGGGCGGACGCAGAAGAGCTGATAGCCGAAGAAGTTATTCTAAAGGGCCGCTCTATTATGATGGAACTTGCCCTCACCCCGGAGCAGAGGGCAAAGGGGTTAATGGGGCGGGAGTTTATGGCAGATGATGAAGGAATGCTCTTTGTTTATCCTAATCAAGAACCTTACCCGGCTGAGGTAAGCTTTTGGATGAAAGACTGCCTGATTCCTATTGATGTTATTTTCATCAGCAGACAAGGGGAGATAATATCAATCCATGAAATGAAACCGCCTCCGGCCGGGATGCCTGATAAAGATCTGGAAGCCTATCCAAGCGGAGGGCCGGTCCAGTTTGCCATCGAAGTGCGGGGAGGCCTGGCTGAAGAACTGGGATTAAAAGTGGGCGATGAAATTGAACTGCGGTTTGATTATTTAATGGATAGAGCTGAATGAACCGAAAGGGCAAACTTCCCATTTTTTGATAGCTGTTGATCGGAAGCCCGCATTAAGCATATGAATACCCTGAGGTGAGTTAAAATGACCGGGAAGAGTGATTAATTATGATCCGTGGAACTGTGGCCCTGGTCGGTTCCGGTGAACTCTCCGCGACCATGGTGGAAACGCATAAGATGCTTCTGTCCCGGGTTGGCCCCGGTGAGAAAGCGCTATTTCTTGATACACCGGCGGGTTTCCAGGAAAACGTCGATCTGCTTGCCCGGCGGGCAGTGCATTTTTTTGAGCAGCAGGTCCAACACAGCATGGAGGTCGCTTCATTTAAATCCTCTGAGACTGTTTCTGCCGCCGAGGCCGAAAAGACATACCGGCTCCTGAACGAAGCGGGCTTCGTGCTCCTTGGGCCCGGCAGTCCTACCTATGTGGTCCGCCAGCTAAGAGAGACCCCGATTCCCACCCTGCTCAGCGCCATGGTGACAAGAGGGGGCAGCCTGGTGGTTGCCAGTGCCGCAGCGCTTACAGCGGGCAGTCATACCCTGCCCGTGTACGAAATATACAAGGTTGGCGAGTCCCTGCACTGGGTGGAGGGCCTCAATATCCTGGGCAGCCTGGGCCTGGAGCTGGTTGTGATCCCGCACTGGAACAATGCCGAAGGGGGCAACCATGATACCCGCTTTTGCTATATGGGGAAAAAGCGTTTCCGGGCCCTTGAGGAGCAGCTCCCTCCGGGCGCGGCCATCCTTGGTATTGATGAGCATACGGCCTGCATTTTAGATTTTTCTAACCGGCGGGCCTCGGTGCAGGGCCTCGGCCGGGTAACAATCAGGCTTAGTGGAGCTGAACAGTATTTTTCAAAAGGAGAGGAGTTCAGCTTTCAACTTCTTTTGGGCCGGCCCGCCGGCGGGGATAAAGATGAGGAAGGTAGGAACGGTGAGAAAGATTTATCCCGCAGCTCTTCAGCGGGTGGAGCAGACCGGAAAGAAGCTTCTTTTTGGGACCGGATGCACGGGATAGAAGATGTTTTTCACCGCGCCCTGGAACAAAATGATCCGGCTGCAGTGGCCACCCAGCTGCTCGAGGCGGACCGGATGCTCTGGCAGGCCCAGCTGGATTTGGAGAATCCGGAATTTATCTCCCAGGGCCGGGAGATTTACCGGGAAATGATTGTCCTGGCCGGAACGGGGATGAGCCGGGCCTTTACCGATATGCCCCGGAAATATAAAAGCCTGGTTGAAAAGCTCCTCGAACTCAGGGAACACTACCGCCGGGAAAAAAGGTGGCCGGAAGCCGATCAGATCCGGGATCTGCTGCAGCAGTCCGGGATCGTGGTGGAAGATACAGAAGAAGGGCCGCGGTGGCGGTATTGATAATTTAAATAAAATTGCAGCGGGCCTCTATGAGCATGATAGCGGGCGATAGCGGTTTTCGGTTGACTGATCTGTACCGTTTACCTGGCGGGAACAACGGCCTGAACCGAAAAAAGGGCATAAAAATGGCTGGGGCGGCAGGATTCGAACCTGCGCATGCGGGAACCAAAATCCCGTGCCTTGCCGCTTGGCCACGCCCCAGCAATGGGGTGAGTGATGGGACTCGAACCCACGGCCTCCAGGGCCACAACCTGGCGCTCTAACCGGCTGAGCTACACCCACCGCATGATTTAATTAACTTATTGCGCTGTTAATTTTAGCACGCGCTTTCTGAAAAGTCAACGGATAAGGCTTGAATTTGCCTCACGCATTGAAATTAAGAATTGCGGGCCCGGATCCTTTAACTTAATACAAAACCAATAATAATCTACCTGATCATCATCAATATGCTATAATTGGATGCGGTTTCAAAAACTAAACTATTTTTTGGTATGGAGGTTGATCTAGATGCGGTTTGTCAGCGGCAGGTTCCTGCTGGGCCTTTTTATTGTGGTTATAGGGGTGATCCTGCTTTTAAACAATTTAGTTGAAGGGATCGAGATCGACGTCAGGCAGATCTTGCGCCTGTGGCCGGTGATACCGCTGGTGCTGGGTTTAAGCTGGTTGTTTGCTTCTTTCGGTTCCACTTCTGCTCAAGACAGCCAGAAGATCTTTTTCTCCTGGGGCCAGTTTGTAACAGCCTTGATTGCCATAGCGGTAGGGGTAATTTTTCTGGGGCGGAACCTGGGCCTGTTTTATGTCGATACCGGGATGTTCTGGAACCTGATCTGGCCGGTAATCCTGATTTTAATCGGGGTCAGCCTTTTGCGGGGCCGGGCCTTTAGCTCTGCAAAGGGGGGCCGCTTTGCCTTTATGGGAGGAGCCAACATTGGGGGATCAGAGCCGTGGAAACTTGAAGGCGGGAGCTATTTTGCCTTAATGGGCGGGATAGAGATGGATTTGCGCTCAGCCGAGATACCGGAGGGGGAAACTGTTCTCGATTTAACGGCGATTATGGGAGGAATTGAGGTAAAAATACCCCGGGATCTGCCCGTGATTTATGACGGCACTGCCGTTCTAGGAGGAGTGACCTTTAAAGACCTTGAAGACGGCGGCATTGTTGGCGGCCGGAAGATTGAAAGCAACGTCCGGGAAGACAGCAGTAAGATTGTCCGGATCCAGGCCCGGGCGATCATGGGTGGGGTGGAAGTTAAGGAGTCCTGAGCATTTGCTTTCTGCTCAGATCCCGGCCACCCTGTTTTTTAGGGCGGCAAAAACTTTTTCTTTCTTTAGGTGCGGTTTTAAACGATAAATTTGTTCCAGGCAGAGGCCGGCCCCATAATCCATGCCCTGGCACCCGGCCAGCAATAGTACATCGCCCCGGGCGGCTTTTGCCAGGCCCCGGGCGATGGCCCCGGGCAGCTCTTCATAAATTTCTGTTTTAAGTCCCGCTTCTTCCATCACCTTTTCGAAGACTGCTCTTTCTTCTTCTCTGACCACATCTTTTTCATCTGTATGGGATACGCTGGTGGTCGCGATAACCTTGTCCAAAACCAGCTTGGGCGCCCATTCGGCGATCGCTTCGGCGTTTTCACGGTTGACGGTAACTCCCCGGCCGCCCCTGATGGCATAGACCAGGTGGAGATTTTTGTAGTCCATCATTTGCAGGGTTTCCAGGGTTACATTGATATTGCCGTAATTGGCGAAGTGATCGTCAATTACCTTAAAATCATCTTCAAAAATCAGCTCAAACCGCCTTTCCACCCCGCGAAAGTCCTGTAAGGCTTTTTGGATTACCGGAACTGGTATATGCAGAATCAGGGCGGCCAGGATTGCGGCCATAGCATTGTAAACGCTGTGCAGACCCAGGACAGAAAGCTCAATTCTAAAGGGTTCGGGATAGGCGGCAGCTAGATCAGCAGGCGCTCTTTTCTGCACTTCAACCATAAAGCGGGCCCGGCCGGTGCTCAGGTCGAGGTCCTGCACCAGGCAGTCCGCTTCCCTTTTTTTCAGGTCGTAGGTAAAAACTTTGGCCCTGGTTTCGCTCTTTAAAGTAGCAGTATAGGGGCAGTCGAGATTTAAGATCGCCCAGCTGTTTTCTTTTGCGTTCCGGATCAGGCCGGCCTTGGCTTTGAAGTAAGCTTCAAAAGATCCGTGCAGGTCGATATGCTCGCGGCTGATGTTGTTTAAGACCACAGTATCATAATCGATATGGCCCACCCTTTTCAATTCAAGCCCGGAAGATGATACTTCCATCACGGCGTGGGAAACATTTTGTTCGGCCATTTGGTGGAAAATTTGATGCAGATCCAGTGATTCCGGGGTGGTTAATTCGGCCGGGCGGACGATACCGCCTGTTTTGACAATTACCGTCCCGACCAGGCCGGTTTTCAAGCCCTGCTCCTCCAGGATGGCGTTTAGCATATAAGTGGTGGTGGTTTTACCGTTGGTGGCTGTAATCCCGGTGACGTGAACCTTTGAAGAGGGATGATCGTAAAAACAATCGGCCAGGGCCGCCAGGGCAGCGCGGCTGTCGGCTACGCGGTACTGGGCAAGATCGATCTGATCCTGGACATACTCCACTACGGCGGCTACCGCTCCCTGTTGCCGGGCCTGTTCCAAATAGAGGTGGCCGTCGGTCTTGTAGCCTTTAAGGCAGACGAACAGAAAACCTTCTTCAACCTGCCGGGAGTGATAAGCGAGGCCCCTGATCTCCTGATTTGGTCCCGGTTTGGCGGCGATTCCGGGTTGCTTTTCCAGGACCGAGATGCTTTGTAACAAATAATTCAGTTTCAATTATACCTTTCCCTCCCGGCAGCTTTTAGCAAGTGATTTGTATATCAATTCGGCAGTGAGAATAAAAATCCTTCACTTTCGAAGGGCTGGCCATGAATATGAGTTAATAGTGCCGCCTTTTTGCTGATCTGCCTGTTAAAACCCTGGCCTTATAGGTCGAGGCGAAAAACAAAACCCGCCTGTAAGCGGGCTTTGCCTGAAACTGTTATGATTTTTTATCAGGAGATTTCTATTGATTCAGTAGGGCATTCTTCGGCTGCTTCACGGACACTGTCTTCGTGCTCTGCAGGCACTGGGTTAAGCTTTACTTCGGCTTTTTCATCTCCTAATTCAAAAACCTCGGGGCAAATATCCTCACAAATACCGCAGGCGCTGCAATCATCGTTTACGTTGACTTTCATGCTGATGCCTCCTTAAATTGTAATAATTATTTTCCATTCATCTTATTCGATAATTAATCCATTTTCCCTTTTTTTAAAGAGCTTTTTTTATGATTAGAGCATGGCCGATCAGGCAGTTATGGCATGAAGCCCGGGTGAATACTGGCTGCCTATCAATTTCCATGCCATTTTTACTGCCATTAAAAGGATTTATATTATGGTTACCGGGGTCGGATAATGTGGATAATAGGTTATTAAGTCGGCTGTATTGGCTCTACCCTGTGGATAACTCTGTGGATACTGTTAACAGAACAGGTATTTGCCTTCTAAAAAACCTTATTTTACAGCCCCTGAAAAAATAAATTCTTTTTTTATTAACATAAAATGATTTGCATAATCCCCCGGCCCCAAAAAAAATCTGTGAAAAAACGAAACCGGAATTGTGCTTTTTCGCATATTTAAAGTTGCTAATAGATAGTAGTTGTGTTATTAATAATATTAATAACTGGAGCGGGGGTGTCAAGATGCGTTTGTATCCACTTGTAGTTATAGCCATAACACTTATAAGCTTATTAGTGGTCGGATGCAACACCGGCAGGGGCTGATAGGACTTCACCGGGAGCCGGTCAGGCTCCCATCAACACTGTAAAAATAAGCATCCCTGGCGTACTTTAGGTAGATTATGGCTGAAAAAGTAGATCAGGGATGCTTATTTTTTCTATGAAATCTATACAAGCTGGGGGGGATCGCTAAAACTTGTCAGCTGTTCCAGCCTGTCACAGCCGACAGCAAAAACATCTTCTATCCCGACTGTTCCTTCGGCGGGAAAGATAAATTTTGGTTCCAGCGCAAAAACCATGCCTTCCTCCAGGGGATGATCATAGCCGGGTGCTATGATGGGCAGTTCATCCAGTTCGATGCCGACCCCGTGGCCGATAAAATTAACTTTTTCCACGTAACCCATGAAATGGTTGGCCAGGCCCCCTTCATTGGCCATTTCTTCGGCCTTTTTATAGAGATCGCTGCAGGCTACTCCCGGTTTGCCCATTTCGGCCAGGGCATCTCTTATCCGCACCGCCTGGCGGTGAGCTTCATGCAGATGCGGGGGCAGATCGCCTACACAGAAAATACGGGTCTGATCGACCAGGTAGCCTCTCAGGACCGTGACGAAATCGATCAAGATTGGCTCATTTTCCCTGATCAAGGCGGCGCCGGCGCCCTGCGGATAGGAGGGGTTGAGTCCTGATCCTCCGGTCGGGCCGTCAAAAAAGGTTATGGCAGCGGAGTTTTCACCGGTCAGGACATGGCCGTAATACTGTTCCTGGTTAAAGCCGCGCATGCGGATTGCTCCCTGGTGGCCCATGGTGCGGGCATGAAATTCCAGGTGGGCTGACAATTCCACTTCTGTTAAGCCTTCCCTGATTATTTCCCGGGCATGGTTGAAGACAGATTCACTGAGCCGGGCGGCTTCTACCATTTGCCCGATTTCGTAGGTCGATTTTACTGACCTGACCCGGCGAATTAAACTGGAGATATCCACCAGGCGGAAGTTTTTCAGTTTCTCCTGGTACCTGAAATACAGGCTGGTGGGCAGAACATCTAATTCGAGGCCCACTGGAGTGGATTCCGGGGCCGATTGGTTGATTATCTCCACCAGGCCTTCCCAGCCTGAATAGGGGACGATATTTTTTAAAGCGCTTTCCTGCTGGGCACGGGGCAGCGATTTTTTTATGATCAGGGTCGGTTCACCTTCCGCCGGGACAAAGAGGTGGCCGTTTTGCCCGGTGCCGCTGAAGTAAAACAGATCCGCTCTCTGGATTATAAGCGCCCCGCCGATCTCTTTTTCACGCATGGCAGCCTGCAGTTTGTTAATTCTGCTTTGCAGTTCCTCAAGCGGTGTCATTTTCTCCTCCTGACTCAGTTTATTGAATATGGTTATGCAGCCGTTATCATACAGCCCTGCAAACGGGCGAAATGGTTTTGAATAATATGAGCCTTTATTGGGCCGGATAAACTCCTGCGGGTAGACCTGCCCAAACCTCCTGCCCTGGTTCCGGCGGCAAAAGCCTGCAGAGTATTGCTATCTAAAATGATAGGGCCCCAACATTCCTATTTTTATCCGGTAAGCGGGGAGGGCAATTATATAAAGAACACTGTGCCTTAATCATAACATAAAATTACGCCAGGATTAAGCACAGTGTCCTGATTTAGACAGTTATATTGTCAGGCATTTTGCAATTAAGCGCGTTCAAACAGCCCGGCGGCCCCCATCCCGCCGCCGATGCACATCGAGACAACACCATATCTGGAACTGCGCCTTTCCATTTCATGGAGCAGGGTGGCGGTCAGCTTGGCCCCGGTGCAGCCCAGCGGATGGCCGAGGGCAATTGCTCCGCCGTTTACGTTGACAATGTCTTCATTAAGGCCCAGTTCGCGAATGCAGTAGAGGGCCTGGGAGGCAAAAGCTTCATTCAGTTCAACCAGGTCGACATCTTCGATCTTAATTCCAGTTTGTTCCATCAGCCTGGGAATGGCTACAGCAGGCCCTATTCCCATGATTTCTGGCGGACAGCCGGCCACACTGTAGCCGCGGTAATAGGCGATTGGCTTCAGGCCCAGGGAAGCAGCCTTTTCAGAGGACATGACCACAGCCGCCGCAGCGCCGTCGCTGGTCTGGGAAGAGTTGCCGGCGGTAACGGTGCCCCTGGTGTGGAAAGCCGGCCGCAGTTTGGAGAGGGCCTCAAAGGTGGTGTCCATGCGCACCCCTTCGTCCACCTCAAAGGTCTTTTCTTTTTCTACAATCTTATTGTCGGCCCCGGGTTCGCGCTCGACAATCTTCAGCGGCACAATCTCCTCTTTGAAACGGCCTTCCTTAATAGCCGCCGCTGCTTTCTGGTGGCTTTTTAACCCAAACTGGTCCTGATCTTCCCGGGTAATGTTAAAACGCTGGGCTACGAATTCTGCGGTAATGCCCATGGGAGTATAGGCTTCAATATGATTTTCAACCAGCTGGGGGCTCGGCGCCAGTTTGTTGCCGCCCATGGGCACCATGCTCATGCTTTCTACGCCGCCTGCCACTATAATATCGGCAAAGCCGCACATGATCCTTTCGGCGGCCGTGGCGATAGCCTGCAGGCCTGATGAGCAGAAGCGGTTTACAGTTTGGCCCGGCACACTGTCGGGCAGTCCGGCCTGGAGGGCTACTATGCGTCCCAAATTCATGCCCTGTTCTCCTTCCGGGAACGAACAGCCCAGAATTACATCATCTATTTCGGCGCTGTCCAGGCCCCTGGCCCTGCTTATTGCTTCAGTTACAGCCACAGTGCCCATGTAGTCCGGGCGGGTAAACCGCAGCGTCCCTCGCGGCGCTCTACCAATAGCTGTCCGAACAATGGAAACAATAACAGCTTCTTTCATTATATTTACCTCCTTAGTTGCGTAAAGTTTTGCCAGTGCTCAGGAAATGGTTGATCCGTTCCTGGGTTTTTTCTTCTCCCAGGAGCCGCTGGAAGGATTCTCTTTCCAGATCCAGCAGGTACTGCTCACTGACAAGCGAGTCGGGTTTTATATTTCCTCCGCAGAGAACAAAAGCGATCTCATTGGCTATTTTCTGTTCATGTTCGGTGATATAGCCGCCCCAGAGCATATTCTGGACCCCTACTTTGAAGGTGGCCAGGCCGTATTCACCGAGCACCTTGATAGGCCTGGGCTTGGGCGCTTCATAACCTTCGAGGTGCATGGCCAGGACCGTGTTCTTGGCGTCATAGAGCAGGTGGTCCTGGTTGATGGTGACCTTGTCGGTTGGCCTCATGAAGCCCAGTTCCTGGGCATGGCGGGCACTGGTAGCAACCGTGGCCATGGCGATAGCTTCAAAGGCTTTTTGGACATAAGGCAGGCGGTCGACCTTAACGTCGTCTTTCAGCCCTTCGGTGAAGCGGATCAAGTATTCCTTATTGCCTCCACCACCCGGGAGCAGGCCCATTCCGACCTCGACCAGGCCCATGTAGGTTTCAGCAGCAGCGTGCATGCGGTCTCCGTGCATGGCCACTTCCAGCCCGCCGCCGAGGGTCATCTGGTGGGGGGCGGTAACAACGGGGATCGAGGCATACTTCATGGCCATCAGTCCGTCCTGGAGCCTCTTGGCGGCGCTGTCGACCATATTCCAATCTCCCGATTGGGCCCCCATCATCAAGATGGCCACGTTGGCCCCGACGCAGAAATTAGTGGCATGATTCCCGACCACCATGCCGATATAATTTTTCTCGGCTTCTTCCAAGGCTTCGTGGATAAATTCCCAGAACTGGGGCGATAAAGCCTGCTGCGGGCTGTGCTGTTCCAGGCAGCAGACTCCGTCGCCCAGGTCCACCAGGCTGCCGTCGTCGTTGCCCTTGATTAGCTTGCTTTGTTTTTTCAGGGCAGGCAGGCTGATCACCTCGGGGCTGATCGGCACCGGCTTGTAGTCCCCGGTTTCGAAATCGTAATAGGAAAGGGCTCCGTTTTCGTCTTCTTTGTAGAAGCTTTCAAAGCCTTTTGCGAGCATTTCTTCTACGTTGGCCGGGATTTCTTCGCCTTCGTTCTTCATCCGCTCTATGCTTTCCCTGACCCCGATAATATCCCAGGTTTCGAAGGGCCCCAGCTGCCAGTTGAAGCCCCAGCGCATGGCCCGGTCGACATTGACGATGTCGTCGGCAATTTCAGGGATCAATTTGGCGGTGTACAGGAGCAGGCGCTTGGTCAGGTTCCAGGCAAATTTACCGGCCTTGTCGTCTGATTCGACCAGCATTTTGTAGCCATCTTTTAAGCCGGCCTGCTTGGTCCTGGAGAGGATATCAAAACGCGGCTTTTCCTGGGGCCGGTACTCAAATTTTTCGTAGTCCAGGGCCTTGATTTCCGAGCCGCCCTCACCCTTGATTTTTTTATAGAAGCCCTGCTTGGTTTTATCACCGAGCATCTTGTTGTCGACCATTTTCTCGAGCAGTTCCGGCACTTTGAAGACTTCTTTATCTTCCGGGTCGTCCGACTTATTATATACAGTATTGGCAACGTGATAGAAGGTATCAATTCCGACCATATCGAGGGTGCGGAATGAGGCGCTCTTGGGATGGCCCATTGGGCGTCCGGTGATCGTATCCACCTCTTCGATGCTCATGTTTTCTTCCTGCATCAGCCTGATTGTGTACATCATGGCGTAGGTGCCGAGGCGGTTGGCGATAAAATTGGGAGTATCCTTGGCATAGACAACGCCTTTGCCGAGGACACGTTCACAAAAACGGTGCATGGTGTCTAAAACTTCCTTCGACGTGTCCTCGCAGGGGATCAGTTCCAGCAGCTTCATGTAACGCGGGGGATTGAAAAAGTGGGTCCCCAGGAAATGCCGGCGGAATTCCGGCGAGTTATCGGTGACCATTTCGTTAATGGAGAGGCCGGAAGTGTTGGAAGATATGATTGTCCCCTCGCTCCAGTTTTCCTCAACCTGCTTGAATATTTTTTTCTTGATGTCCATGTTTTCGACGATAACTTCGATCACCCAGTCGACCTCTTTTAATTTTTCCATGTCGTCTTCGAAGTTGCCGGTCGAAATCCGCTCGATATAGGATTTGCGGTAGAGGGGATTCAACCTTTGCTTGAGCAGTTCGTTTTTTCCATTGTAGGCCAGGCGGTTCCGGACCTCGGGGCTTTCAAGGGTCAGCCCTTTTTTTTCTTCTTCCGGGGTTAGCTCCCGGGGGACAATGTCGAGCAGTAAAACCGGGATACCCACATTGGCCAGGTGAGCGGCGATGGTGGCGCCCATTACTCCGGCGCCGAGAACAGCAGCCTTTTGAATTTCTTTCAAGGCCATCTAAATACCTCCTTCATCATGTTTGGTTGACTCGTTATCTTTTAAAATCATGCTTAGTTTATAACCTTACTGCAGCCCTCTGATCAGCAGGTCAAATACAGGGTTTTTCAATTCGGCAAGGGAATATGGTTTGCTGGACATGACCCAGCAGGTGACGACTTCGTCTATGGCGCCGAAGATCACTTTGCGGGCAGTCCTGGTATCAAGATCGGGCCTGTAAAGAGCCTGCTTTTTACCTTCTTCAATCACCTCCTCGATTAAGCGGAAATAAGTTAAAAGGGGTTTGGAAATTCCTTCATTGATTTTTTGGTCTATTTGCCTTAACTCGATCTGGGTAACCCTGGCCTGCTCCGGTTTACTGCCCAGGGTCCTGAGATGGTAATCGATGATTTTTTCCAGCTTTTCGTTGGCGTCCCGGCAGAGGACCAGCTCGCTGCGCAATTCTTCGACAAACCGGTTCATTATATTTTGAAAGAGGGAAATTAAAATGTCTTCCTTATTATTAAAATAGATGTAGACAGTCCCGTCTGCAACGCCGGCTTCACCGGCAATGTCGGAGACCCTGGTGCGGTGATAACCGGCCCGGGCAAAAGTTTTTACGGCCGCGTCAAGAATGACCTGGTGTTTTTCCCCGCTTCTTTTAGTCACATAAAACCTCCGGATGGGGCTATAAGGATTTATGAATGAAGGCTCATTCGTTTTATATTGTACAATATTTTGAGATAATAATCAAGATTTATCGCTATTATTTCAAAAATTTAAAGGAGGGGACGGGCCTGAGAAGCGGCGGAGGCTGACCCGGCCCGGTTTTAGAGATCCGGATCCAATAAATATGGAGAGTCTTGCTGCGTTCTGGTTGTAAGTAGTTTTTTTCTATGTTAAGATATAATTGTTTTTGACGCCTGAGTAAAAGGCGTTTTTATTGTGAAATTATGTTGTATAATTATGGATATGGTCATATCCCGGGGATGGATCAGCCAAATATTAATTTATAGATGTTTTATAATAATAAGAGGAACTGAGAGGAATTGAATGGTAAGGAGAGGAGCAAAATATGTTAAACCGCTATGAAAAAATAGAGGACAACAAGGTTAAATTAGAAGTCGAGGTTGCCGCACCGGATGTCGATACGGCGCTGGCCAGGGCTTACCGCAAAGTTGTAAAAAAGATTAACCTGCCGGGTTTCCGTAAAGGCAAGGTCCCGCGGCGGGTCTTAGAAACCCGTTTCGGGCCGGAAGTGCTGCATGAGGAAGCCCTTGAAGAACTGGTCCCACCCGCGTACGAGCAGGCCCTCGAAGAGTCCGGCATCGATCCCATAAACCAGCCCGAATTTGAGCTTGTCCAGGTCGAAGAAGGTAAGCCCCTGCTCTTTAATGCCGTAGTCGAGGTCCTGCCTGAAGTCGAGCTGGGCCAATACCGGGGCCTTGAAGCTGAACAGGATCAAGTAGAAGTGGACGACCTGCAGGTCGATCATCACATCTACATGCTGAGGGAGCAGAATGCCCGCCTGGTGCCCCGGGAAGATCAACCGGCCCGGGATGGCGACCTGGTGACCATAGATTTTAAAGGTTTTGTCGACGGTGAGCCTTTTGAAGGTGGAGAATCAGAAGACTATTCTTTGGAACTGGGGTCGCGCTCTTTTATTCCCGGTTTTGAAGAACAGCTGGTCGGAGTTAAGCCCGGGGAAGAAAAAGAGGTCGTGGTTGCTTTTCCCGAAGACTACCGCAATGAAGAATTGGCCGGTAAGGAAGCAACTTTCCAGGTCAGGATGAAGCAAATAAAGGAAAAGCAGCTTCCCGAACTTAACGATGATTTTGTCAAAGAGGTCAGCGAATTTGAAACCCTTGATGAAATGAAAGCCGATTTAAAAGAAAAAATGCTTAAGAATGCTGAAGAACAGTCGAAAACAAAGCTCGAGGAGTCCCTTATCGAAAAGGTTACCGATGCCTCGGAGGTTAAACTGCCTGAAGTTTTGGTCCAGCGCCAGATTGACCGGATGGTTGGCGACATGGAAAATTACCTCCGGCAGCAGGGACTGGGCCTGGATCAGTTCCTTGAACTTTCCGGCAAGAGTATGGAAGAGCTGCGAGAACAGAACCGGCCGGAAGCTGAAAAGCGGACCAAGGCCAACCTGGTGCTTGATGCAATAGCAAAAAAAGAAGGATTTACAGTGGAAGAAAGCGAACTAGAATCTAAAATAGCTGAAATTGCCGAAAATTATAACGATCAACCCGATCGGATCAAGGAAATCCTGGAAAAACAGGGCCGCCTGCCTGCAGTCAAGGAGGAAATGAGGATCCGGAAGGCCATTGACCTGATTGTTGAAAACGCCACCATCACCATGGTTAAACCGTCGGATCAGAAAGATGCTAAAGGCGGGGAAGAAGAGGAAAATGGAGAAAATAAGGTAGATAAAGCCGAATATGAAGCTGATGAGCCGGAACAAAGCGAAAATACGGATCTTGAAGAGACCGAAGATAAGTAAAATATGATACTATAATGTAAAAGATAAAAAAAATATAGGGAGGATATAAAATAATGAGTGTATTGGTACCAATGGTTGTTGAGCAGACCAGCCGCGGCGAAAGAGCTTATGATATTTACTCGCGCCTGCTCAAGGACCGGATAATTTTTTTAGGCAGCGCCATAGACGACAACGTGGCCAATCTGGTAGTAGCCCAGATGCTGTTCCTGGAATCTGAGGATCCTAAAAAGGATATCAGCCTTTATATAAACTCTCCCGGCGGTTCAGTTTATGCCGGGATGGCCATATATGATACAATGTTATATGTAAAGCCCAATATTACGACCATCTGTGTCGGTTTGGCGGCCAGTTTTGGGGCCGTACTGCTGGCTGCGGGAGAAAAGAGCAAGCGCTTTGCCCTCCCCCATTCCAGGATCATGCTGCACCAGCCGGCCGGTGGAGCCCAGGGGCAAGCCGTTGATATCGACATCCATGCCCGGGAAATCCTCAAGATTCGGGAAACTTTGAATATCATCCTGTCCCATCATACCGGGCAACCGGTGGAAACTATTTCTAAAGATACCGACCGTGATTTCTTTATGTCAGCTGAGGATTCCCAGAAGTACGGTATTATTGATGAAATCCTGGTTAACAGGACCTAACAGAAGCTATCCTAAAGTGGAGATGAGGTGATTTCTCCCAATGTTTAAATTTAATGAAGAAAAAGGACAGCTGAAATGCTCATTTTGCGGGAAAACACAGGAACAGGTCCGTAAGCTTGTGGCCGGCCCCGGGGTTTATATTTGTGATGAGTGTATCGAGCTGTGCAATGAAATCATAGAAGAAGAAATTGGCGAAGAAACGGATCTGGGGTTTACAGAGCTTCCCAAGCCGCAGGACATTAACGAGGTGCTCGATCAATATGTAATCGGCCAGGAAGCAGCCAAGAAAAGCCTTTCTGTAGCCGTTTATAACCACTACAAGCGGGTAAATGCCGGCCAGAAAGTGGAAGATGTGGAGCTGCAGAAGAGCAACATCATTTTAATCGGACCGACCGGGGTAGGTAAAACCCTGCTGGCCCAGACCCTGGCCCGGATCCTGAATGTTCCTTTTGCTATTGCCGACGCCACCTCGCTTACCGAGGCCGGGTACGTGGGCGAAGATGTCGAAAATATCCTGCTTAAGCTGATCCAGGCAGCCGATTACGACCTGGAAAAAGCGGAGAAGGGTATTATTTACATCGATGAAATCGATAAAGTAGCCCGTAAAACCGACAACCCCTCTATCACCCGCGATGTTTCCGGTGAAGGTGTCCAGCAGGCCCTGCTGAAGATCCTGGAAGGGACCGTGGCCAGTGTTCCGCCCCAGGGGGGGCGCAAGCATCCCCACCAGGAATTTATGCAGATTGATACGACCGACATCCTGTTTATATGCGGCGGCGCTTTTGACGGCCTGGAAAAAATAATTCAGAACCGGGTTGGCAACAAGGGTATCGGTTTTGGAGCCGAAGTTATGACCCCTGAAGATAAAAACCTGGGGATTATCCTGAAGCAAATCCTGCCGCAGGATTTGCTTAGATACGGCCTGATTCCGGAGTTTGTGGGCAGGATTCCGGTTATAGCCACCCTTGATCCCCTTGATACGGAGTCCTTTGTGCGCATTTTGACCGAACCGCGCAATGCTTTAATTAAACAGTATCAGAAAATCTTTGAACTGGACGGGGTTACGCTTGAATTTAAAGAAAACAGCCTCCGGGCAATTGCCGAAGAAGCCATGACCAGGAATACCGGGGCCAGGGGCCTCAGGGCGATCCTGGAAGAGGTTTTGCTCAATGTCATGTATGAACTGCCCTCCAGGGATGATATTGAACGCTGCATTATCACCCGCGAAGTGGTCCTTAACGGGGATGCGCCAATCCTGGTCACCAGGGAAAAAAGGAAAAAGAAAGAGGAATCAGCTTAAAATAGGGTTTAAAGACATGGTTGCAGGCCGGAACAGGCAATAATTGGGGCCATTAAAAGGATAATATAAAGCGGGAAGCGAATAGTTAGAAACCTGGGCTTCTCGCTTTAACTTTTTTTATAAAGGTGGTTTTAGCTATGACAAAAGAAGAAAAACTGCCGGTTTTGCCTTTACGCGGGGTCCTGGTTTTTCCCGGCATGGTTTTGCATCTCGATGTGGGAAGGGAAAGATCGGTATCGGCCCTGGAACGTTCGATGATGAACGATAACCGGATTATATTGATTGCTCAGAAAGAAGCCAAAGTGGCAGAACCGGGGGAAGATGATCTTCATGATGTGGGAACCCTGGCCAAAGTTAAACAGATGATCAAATTGCCCGGCGGGACTATCCGCGTCCTGGTGGAAGGTCTGAGCCGGGCCAGAGTGTTAAAATTGCACACCGCAGAACTATTTTTTGAAGCGGATGCCGAAATCATTGAAGATGACGAAGAAAAGACCCAGGAAATTGAGGCCTTGATGAGAAGTGTCCTCAATCAATTCGAGCAGTACATCAAGATCAACCGGAAAATCCCCCCGGAGACTCTTTCTACGGTCTCAGATATCGAAGAGCCGGGCCGGTTTGCCGATGCCATTGCCTCTCATTTGAGCATGAAGATCGAGCAGAAGCAGAAATTGCTGGATGCGATCGAGATCCGGGAACGCCTGGAAGTATTAAATGAAATCCTGAGCAGTGAGAGAGAAATTCAGGAAATAGAGCAGAAAATTAATTTAAGGGTCCGCAAGCAGATGGAGAAGACCCAAAAAGAATATTACCTGCGGGAGCAGATGAAAGCAATTCAGAAAGAACTGGGCGAAAAAGATGAAAGGGGAGCTGAAGCCGAGGAATACAGGGAAAAAATTGTTGAAGCCAATCTCCCTGAAGAGGTGGAAGAGAAAGCGCTCAAGGAAGTCGATCGCCTGGAAAAAATGCCTCCAGCAGCCGCCGAAGGTATAGTCATCAGGACCTACCTGGACTGGCTGCTGGAATTGCCCTGGTCTGAAGAAACCAGGGATCGCCTCGATCTCGATGTCGCGGAAGAGATCCTGGATGAAGATCACTATGGCTTGCAAAAAGTGAAAGAAAGGATCATCGAGTATCTGGCGGTGCGCCAGCTGGCTGAAAAGTTAAAGGGGCCGATTCTCTGCCTGATCGGGCCCCCCGGTGTGGGTAAGACTTCGCTGGCTAAATCAGTGGCCAGGGCTCTTGAACGTAAATTTGTCCGGATTTCCCTGGGCGGGGTGCGGGATGAAGCTGAAATAAGGGGCCACCGCCGCACTTATATCGGGGCCCTGCCGGGCAGGATTATCCAGGGCATGCGTGAAGCCAAGTCAAAAAATCCGGTTTTCCTGATGGATGAAATTGATAAAATGTCCACCGATTTCAGGGGCGATCCTTCTTCGGCGCTGCTGGAAGTGCTTGATCCTGAACAGAACAGCGTCTTCAGCGATCATTATATCGAAATACCCTTTGATTTGTCCCAGGTTATGTTTATTACTACCGGCAACACTTCTTTCAACATACCTCAGCCTTTGATGGACCGGATGGAATTGATCCATATCCCCGGCTATACCGAAGAGGATAAGGTGGAAATTGCCAGGCAGTACCTGATCCCAAAACAGCTCAGGGAAAACGGGCTCAGTGAGGACAACCTCAGGATTTCTGAAGGCTCGGTACGCCGGATCATTCGCGAATATACCCGGGAAGCGGGAGTGCGGAACCTGGATAGAAGCATCTCTGCTATCTGCCGCAAGGTGGCCCGGGAAGTGGTCAAGGACCGGGAAAAGAAAGTCAGGCTGACCGGCAACAACCTCCAGAAATATCTTGGTATTCCCCGCTACCGCTACGGGGTGGCGGAAAAGAAAGATGAAGTCGGGGTGGCCACGGGGCTGGCCTGGACCGAAAGCGGAGGCGATCTGCTCTCGATCGAAGTAACCCTGATGAGAGGTAAGGGGAAAATGACCCTGACCGGCCAGCTGGGCGAAGTGATGCAGGAATCGGCCAAAGCAGCCATGAGTTATATTCGTTCCCGGGCCGAAGAGCTTGGTCTGGAAGAAAACTTTTATGAAGAGGTTGATCTCCATATCCACGTGCCCGAGGGAGCCATACCCAAGGACGGGCCGTCGGCGGGAATTGCGATGGCTACCGCCCTGGCTTCGGCCTTTACCGGGATCCCGATCAGAAATGATGTGACCATGACCGGGGAAATTACCCTGCGGGGGAGGGTTTTGCCGGTAGGAGGAGTGAAGGAAAAGATGCTCGCCGCTCACCGGGCCGGGATCAGGTATATGATCATGCCTGCTGAAAACCGCCGTGATTTGAGCGATATTCCCATGAATGTTAAACGTAAAGTTGAAGTCAAACTGGTTGAGCATATGGACGATGTTCTGGAAATTGCTTTGGCCGGAAAGGTCAAAAGCCTTAAAGGCGAACTTCCGGAAACAAGCCTCAAAAAAGAGGACCTTGAAATGCCCGAAGAATCCGGCGACTCCTCGGTTCGCCATTAACCAGTAAAAGGTGAAAAAGTGAAAATCAAGCAGGCAGAGTTAAAAGCCGGCGCCTATAATATTAATGATTTTCCAGGGTGGGAACTGCCGGAGATATCCTTCCTGGGCCGGTCCAATGTCGGCAAATCATCTTTGATCAATAAGCTGATTGGACGTAAAAACCTGGCCCGGACCAGCTCCACTCCCGGCAAAACCAGGGGCCTCTATTTTTACCTTCTAAACGGGAAAATATGCTTTGTTGACCTGCCCGGTTACGGGTATGCCAGAATTTCCAAGACAGAAAGGCAGCGCTGGGCGCCGATCATTGAAGAATACCTGGAAACGAGAAGTAATCTTTACGGGTGCGTGCACCTGATTGACTGCCGCCACGAACCGACGGAAGACGACAAGCTGATGGCAGATTGGCTTCGGATGCACAGTATACCCCGGGTTACCGTGGCCACCAAGTCAGATAAGCTGTCAAGAGGAGCCCTGCTCAGGCAGCTTCAGGTGATCAGGGCTCAACTGGGCCTCTTTGAAGAAGAGTCGTTGCTGCCTTTTTCCGCCCAGACCGGAGCAGGCCGTGATCAGCTTTGGAAGGGGATTACCGGCCTGCTCCCGCACTAACAATCTGACCAGTATGGAGGTTATTTTTAGATGCCGGTAGCTGGAATCGATGTAGGTTCATTAACAGCCGAAGTTGTTATCCTTGATCAGCAAAAAATTCTACATTCCGTGATCCTGCCCACAGGGGCAAACAGCAAGGCCGCTGCTGAAAAAGCGATGGGGAAAGCCCTTGAGGCTGCCGGCCTTGAAAGATCCGATCTCGAGTTTGTAGTGGCTACCGGTTACGGGCGGGTTAGTATTGAGTTTGCCGATAAACGGATTACCGAGATAACCTGTCACGGCCGGGGTGCCCTATTTTTGGAACCTGCTGTTCGGACGGTAATCGATATAGGCGGCCAGGACAGCAAGGTAATATTAATGGGAGATAACGGCCGGGTTTTGGATTTTGCCATGAACGACAAATGCGCCGCCGGTACCGGGAGATTCCTCGAGGTTATGGCCCAGGCCCTGGAGGTTGAACTGGAAAAACTGGCTGAACTGAGTAGCCAGGCTAAAGAAACGGTTTCCATCAGCAGTATGTGCACGGTTTTTGCCGAATCGGAAGTAGTTTCCCTGATTGCCCGGGGCCTGGCCAGGGAAGATATCGCCCGGGGCCTGCACCAGGCTGTTGCCGATCGCACCGCTGGTTTAGTTCACCGGGTAGGGTTGGTGGAACCGGTCATGATTACCGGCGGGGTGGCTAAAAACGGCGCTGTTGTCAAAGCCCTGAATGAAAAGTTGAAAATCAACCTGATTGTCCCCCAGGAACCCCAGATTGTCGGCGCCCTCGGGGCCGCCCTGCTGGCCCAGGAAGAACTTGTGTCGGGGGAGCAGGGTCTTTGAGACCCATTTTACAAGCAAAGGTCCTGTCCTTCTAACAGGCAGGCAGGCTTCCGGCATTATGTCAGCCAAACTGTCTGCCCGGCACAGTGTGGCGGAGGTTTTTGTTGAGCTGCAGTTTGAGGGAAGCGGCCAGGAAAGCCTTGAGCAGATCAAGGGGCAGGAATGGAATTACTCCTACAAGAATGGCCTGGGAAGCGCTATATCCCATGATTAAGCTGAGCTGTAAGGCTCCGCAGGTATAGATCGCAGCCAGGGCTGCCAGCATGGCTGCGGCATTATTGTAGATGTTGTGGCGGCTTATTTTTTCCATGATCAAGCCGAGAATGTAAACTGCCGGGATGAAGCCCCACAGGTAGCCTCCGCTGGGGCCGGTAAGCATATGCAGGCCTCCCCGGGCCAGTGAAAAAACCGGCGCTCCGGCAGCTCCCAGAAGCAGGTAAGCGCCTACTGATAAAAGTCCGGCTCTTTTTCCAAGCAGGCTTCCGGCGAGAAAAATCCCGAGCACCTGGCCGGTAAAGGGTACCGGGCTTAAAGGCAACGGGACGGCAAATTGGGCTAATACGGCGATCAGGGCAGTAAACAGAGCGCTCATGGTCAGCCTGCCCAGGGGCAGGGAGCCGGAACTTGCGGTTTTTTTAGTTGATTTCACCATAATTTATTGTTCTTATTTCTCCCCTTTTATCCCTGACAATCAGGGCACCATCATGATCCAGGTCCCAGGCCAGCCCCTCCAGGGTTCCTTCCGGCCACGTCACCTTTACCTCCCGCCCGATAAATGAATTATAAGCCAGCAGTTGCGCCCGGAAAGGGCCAAAGCCTTCCTTGAAAAACAGCTTATAAGCCCGGCAGAGATCTTGCCAGAGTGAAAGGAACAAGGTGGTGCGGTTAAATGATTGGCCGCTTTCAGAATAAAGTGAAGCGGCCCGATCTTTTAACTGCTGCGGAAAATCTTTTCCCTGCTGGTTTATATTTAAGCCGATGCCCATGATCAGGTATTCGATTCGGTCCGGCTCTCCCTTTATTTCACTTAAAATACCGCCAAATTTTTTCCCATTGATCAGCAGATCATTGGGCCATTTAATTTTTACCGGCAGGTGGTGGGTATGATTTAGATTGCCGGCCAGGGCAGCTGCTGTGACCAGGGTAACCGGGGCGGCCGCAGCCGGATTGATCATCTCAGGACGAAGGATTATGGAAAACCAGAGCCCGCTGTGGGGGGGAGAAAACCATTCCCGGCCGAGTCTGCCCCGCCCCTGCAGCTGTTCATCGGCGATGACTGTAGTATAAGCAGGATATCCATCTTCCGCCAGCCGGCGGGCGATCAGGTTTGTGGAATCAACCACCGGGTAATAATAAACTTTGTGTTCTTCGAGCAAGGGTCTGTTTAAATGATCCGGCTCCTCATCCAGGCGGTAGCCGCAGTTGGGCCGGGCGCTGATCTTGAAACCCTCCCGGCGAAGCCGGCGGATCTTTTTCCAAACAGCAGCCCGGCTAATACCGAGCTCCCTGCTTATATAGCTCCCTGATATGTAACTTTCCCGGTTATTTCGCAGATATTCTAAAATATTTTTTTTCATACTACCCCTGCATCAAAATATTTGTTAGAATAGTATCGGATTAAGACTGGATTGTCAACTTATTTAGACCGGTTAAGGTTTACAATTCCAAGGTGCTTTGTGAAAGATAACAGTCATTAAAAATATATTTTGCCGAGATTGTCAGTTTACTTAGACCGGCGAGGTTGTTTTAAAAGGAATGCAGAAATGGCCGGGAGTTGAAAGCTCTTATTTAAGAAAAGTAAGTCAAAAAAAAGCGCAGTTTTTTGAACTGCGCTTAAAGAATGTATATAAAAAGAGGGGGTCAACTCACATAAAATTATAAACTACTAAGATTACAAATATATTACAAACAGGTTGTTTTTTAGTTACATTTTTATCAAATCAATGTAAAGTTTAGTCTTTAACGAAAAGACGCTGCATTGTTTTTAGATAAAGAAGGTAAGCATAGAAGGATATAATTTGTTTAATACGAATAACAATTAGCAGATATAAGCGGTAATTGTTACTTTTCGGGGCAGTGAAAGGATTTCTCCGGAGAGGTCTAATAAATAATTTAGTTCAGGAGGTAATTTGATGTCTGAGAAAGTTGAAGAAAAAACCACCACCGATGATACCTTAAAGTCAACCCTGAGTTTGATCAAGCAGTCGGTGGAAGAGCTGGAAATGTCCAACGATGTTTATGAGTATCTGAGAGTGCCAAATCGTTTTGTGGAAGCCGCGGTGCCGGTGGAAATGGATGATGGTTCGATTAATGTATTTACCAGCTACAGGTCACAGCACAATAATGTTCTTGGCCCGTTCAAAGGGGGGATCCGCTTTCATCCTGATTCAACAGCGGATGAAGTAAAGGCCCTGTCCATGTGGATGACCCTGAAATGCTCCCTGGTGGGCACACCTTTTGGCGGCGGCAAAGGCGCGGTTGTTTGTGATCCCCGTAAAATGTCCATCAGGGAAAAAGAAAGAGTGTCCAGGGGCTATGTTCGGGCCATGGGATCTGTTTTGGGGCCGGAAACAGACATTCCCGCACCAGATGTTTATACCGATGCCCAGGTAATGGCCTGGATGGCTGACGAGTATGCTACTATGATGCGTGAGCCCAACTTCGGGGTGGTCACCGGAAAACCGATCGCCGTGGGGGGCTGTGTCGGGCGTGAAGAAGCGACCTCGCGCGGTTGTGTTTATATTGCCAAGGAAGCGGCCAGGACTCTTGACATTCCCATAAAGGGAGCCAGGGTTGCTGTCCAGGGCGCCGGCAATGTCGGTGGTTTTGCCGCCCTGCTCATGGAGGAAGAAGGTTGTAAGATTGTCGGGATCAGTGACTCCCGCGGTGGGATTTATGATCCGGCCGGCTTGAGTATCAAAGATGTGATGGCCCACAAGAAGAGTACCGGCAGTCTTGAAGGTATTTCCGGGGTCAAAGAAATTACCAACCAGGAACTCCTCGCCCTTGATTGTGACATCTTGATCCCGGCGGCCATGGAAAACCAGATTACCGGGAAAAATGCCGCCGATGTAAAAGCCAGGATTGTGGTTGAAGGAGCCAACGGCCCGACCACTCCTGAAGGGGACCAGATTCTCAAGGAAAATGATATTCTGGTGGTGCCCGATGTTATGGCTAACAGCGGCGGGGTCACAGTTTCCTATTTTGAGTGGGTTCAGAACAATTATGGGTTCAGATGGGACTTTGCTACGGTTGATAAGCACCTGCGGGAAAAAATGGTTGAGGCTTTTAATAACGTATACGGATTTTACTGCGAAAGGTGCATCGGATCAGACATGCGGACCGGAGCTTACATGTATGCGATCAAGAAATTGGCTGAAGCAATGCAGTATCGGGGCTGGCTTCGAAATGGCATCTATACTTAAAAGGTGTAGCTATTTTGAATATAACTGAGAAATAGTTGTTAAAGGAGAGCTTTTTGAAGCAGGGGAAGGTATAGTGACCGCCCCTGCTTCGTCCGGTGGCTTGATAATTATATCAGAAAAATATAAGTTAGACTTGGCTATATTAAATATAATCAGAGAATGTGTAATTTTCTTTATAATTGCCGGCAGGCTGGAGGATAAATTTTTATTTGGGGGATTAGGGGTAATACTGAAAAGTATTGCCATATTTAATGTAAAAGGGGGAAATGTTTTCTTGGCGCAAGCTGAAAAGAAAGATTATACTGCGGAACTTATTATCAAAGAAGAATGGTGTAAAGGATGCGGTATTTGTGTAGCTTTCTGTCCCAGGGAGGCTCTTTTTTTGGATGAAAAGAGCAAAGCCCAGGAAGATATGGAAAAGTGCATGAAATGTGGTATCTGTGAAACTTTTTGTCCAGACTTTGCGATTTCGCTGATTAAGAGGAGGCTTTATATAAATGCCGGAGACTAAGCCGGTTTTGATGCAAGGAAATGAAGCCTGTGCTGAAGGTGCGATCAGCGCAGGGGTTCGTTTTTATGCCGGATATCCAATAACTCCCTCCACAGAAGTGGCCGAGCGGATGGCAGCCAGGCTACCTGATTTAGGGGGGGTTTTTATTCAGATGGAAGATGAAATAGCCAGTATGGCTGCTGTTATCGGGGCTTCTATCGGCGGAATGCGGACTTTAACCGCCACCAGCGGACCTGGTTTTTCTCTCAAACAGGAAAATATCGGATATGCCATTATGGCTGAAATACCCTGTGTCATAGTGGATGTTCAACGTATGGGCCCCAGCACCGGTGTTCCCACCGCCCCATCACAGGGAGATGTCATGCAGGCCCGGTGGGGCACGCACGGCGACCATCCAGTTATAGCTTTTTCTCCTGCTTCGGTATACGAGACTTACTACCTGACCATTGCCGCTGTTAATTTAAGCCAAAAGCTGAGGCAGCCGGTAATTCTGCTTCTTGACGAGGTAATCGGGCACATGAGGGAAAAGGTTACTATTCCGAAGGATAGTAAGCTCATGGTTGAAAAAGCGAGCGATAAGGTGCCTGCAGACTGGAAACCCTATGACGAGAAAGGACTTACCCCCCTGGTGCCTTTTGGTTTCGGGCACTATTACCATGTGACCGGTTTGTTCCACGACCAGTACGGCTTCCCAACCGGGGATCCGCCTCAGGTTGAACGTTCTTTGGACCGGATCCACGAGAAATTGGAGAAATATCGGGATGAGGTGGTCCTTACCAACTATATTGGCCACAAAGAACCCCGGGTAGTGATTGTTACTTACGGCTGCACGGTGCGTTCGGCCCGGGCCGTTGTCAAAAAAGCGTACTGGAATAACCGTCAGCCGGTTGGGCTGTTGAGTTTGCAGACCCTGTGGCCTTTCCCCGATAAAGAGGTTAAAGAGGTGGCCAAAAAGGCTGATGTTATCATCGTGCCGGAAATGAATAGAGGCCAGATAGTGGGAGAAGTGGAACGCCATGTGAAAGGCGAAGCAGAAGTAATTCCGCTGAACCGGTACGATGGCGAAATGATCAGTCCGGATCAGATTTCTGATTTATTAGGGAGGTGGCTGTCATAGAACATTTAACACAGGACTTTTTAAGGACCAAGAAGCTGCCCCATATCTGGTGTCCCGGATGTGGGAACGGCATTGTCACCGCGGCCCTGGTCAGGGCCATTGAAAGAGCTGATTATGACCAGCGCGATGTGGTGATTGTATCCGGTATCGGTTGTTCTTCCCGGGCGGCGGGCTATTTAAACTTTAACACCCTGCACACAACCCACGGCCGGGCCCTGGCTTTTGCCACCGGGCTGAAAATGGCCAGACCGGAATTGAAACTGTTTGTAATTATGGGAGACGGTGACTGCAGCGCTATAGGCGGCAATCATTTTATCCACGCTGCCAGGAGAAATATCGATTTAAACGCAGTAGTGGTCAATAACCATATTTACGGTATGACCGGCGGCCAGCATTCGCCCCTGACGCCAACCGGCAAAAAGGCGACCACTGCTCCCGGCGGGACCCTGGAACGTGAATTTAACCTCCTGGAGCTGGCCAAAGGCGCCGGAGCCACTTTTGGAGCGCGAGGCAATGCCGCTCAGCCCCGGCAACTGGAACAGCTGATCGCCCGGGGGGCAAACCACAAAGGCTTTTCGGTAGTTGAGGCTCTTTCGCCTTGCCCCATTGCCTATGGCAGGAGAAATAAACTCGGCGGACCGGTCGATATGTTAAAAGACATGAAAGAAAAAAGCATCTCTATTGAGCGTTCTGCCGGTAAAGAGGAATCGGAACTGGAAGGCAAAACTATCACCGGGGTTATATTTAGTTATGATGCACCTGAATACGCCGCCGAATATCACCGTTTTATCGGAAAAGAAGTGCCGGCAAAATCCGGCGGTTAAAAAGCGGAGGGAATTAATGTGGGAAACAGGCAGGAAGTATTGTTGACCGGTGCCGGAGGACAGGGCCTGATCCTGGCCTCGATCATCCTTGCCCAGGCCGCGGTTAATGATAACAAGAACGTGGTCCAGAGCCAGTCTTACGGCCCGGAAGCCCGTGGGGGGGCCAGTATGGCCGGTGTGATTATCGACATTGATACAATTGAATATCCCAAGGTGGTTAATCCGACTGTCTTGCTTTGCATGAACCAGGCTTCCTTTAATAAGTACCTGCCTAAGATCAAAGAAGTCGGGGAATGTGTTGTTATTGTGGACTCAACTTTTGTCAGTGGGCCTTTCCGTGAAGAATACAAAATCAAGAGCTACCCGATTACCAAAACGGCTAAAGAGGAACTGGGAAAAGTAGTTGTAGCCAACATGCTGGCCCTTGGTGTCCTCAATGCCGCCACCGAACTCCTAGATCGAGATATCTTCCGGGCTAGTATTTTCGAACAGGCCCCCAAAGGTAGTGGTGAGCTCAACCAGCAAGCCTTTGATCTGGGCTACCGCCTGTATGAGCTGGGTTCGGGACAGGATGCCGGGCGCTCTGCTCAAACCCCTCAGTGATGGTGCGGACCGCTTAGTTACACTAACAGTAATTGGCCTGGGCCAGTTGTTGTTATTGACATTGCCTCCTTTAGCATTTTTTAGGGTTGCTGTCTTTTTTTATGCCTTTTTAAGCTTGATCAGAATCATAATTTATAGCCGGGATCGTACCTGGCTACCCTTTCAAATCTCCAGATTAACAGCGGCCTCTAATTTCTATTTGAGCTGCTCCCAATAATAATACTACGGAGAGGGTGTTCTGCGCCTGTGGCTTATGTTTTTTTGTTACTTATGATTATTGCCCTGGTCGGCCTGGGGTATTTATTGCTGCGTTTTTTAATGAACCGCGCCCTCAGGCAGGTTATCAAAGCCTTTAGGGGAAAAGGGGCCCTGGACCCGGAAAATGCAAAAACCGGTCAAGAATTGGGCCTGAAAAGCACCTCAGAAACGAGGTTAACAGACGGTATTTTTAAGCCCCGTGATTACAAACCTTATGTTTTCGATTCTTTACTCCAGGCTGAAATCATTCGCGTAACTGAAGATTAGGCCTGAAAACCGGTTTGGCCGCCAATAATTTTAACCAAAAAAAATTTTTATTTTTGCAAAAGGCTTTTGATCGGCAACATTTTGCCACCGGCATTTTTTCAGCGCGGCGTTGCCAAGTTTAACCAGTTTGTTATTAAGCAGCAACAGGCCCGGGAACTCTTCATCAATTCGCTCCTTCCAGTTAATTAAATCATGAAGCTAAATCCCATAAGATCAAGTCAAAATTTGGAATACTATTATTCAGGCCATGAGGTGGATTGACTTTCAGCCGTTTAAATAATAATATTTATAAGACTAGAATTAATTCTGTAACTCCTTTCTTTGATTAATAGTTGCTGCCTGTAACTGCCAAACGATAGAGGGTGATAAGATGACTGATAAAATGCTGCCGCCTGTGTATGATCCCGATGCAGTAGAAATAGAAAGGTACCGCTTTTGGCTGGATGGAAATTATTTTCGCGCTTCAGGAGATCCTTCCCAAACTCCTTTTACCATAGTTATTCCGCCGCCCAATGTAACAGGTTCTTTGCACATGGGCCATGCTTTGAATAATACTGTCCAGGATGTTTTAATCCGCCGCCGCAGAATGCAGGGTTACGATACACTGTGGCTGCCGGGCTGTGATCATGCCGGAATAGCAACCCAGAATGTTGTTGAAAAGCATCTGGCCGAAGAAGGGACAGACAGCCGTAAACTGGGCCGGGAAAAATTCCTGGAAAAAGTTTGGGCCTGGAAAGACACCTACCAGGAAAGGATCACCAGGCAGCTTCACCGTCTCGGCTGCTCCTGTGACTGGTCAAGAGAACGTTTTACAATGGACGAAGGGTGTTCCCGGGCCGTCCGCAGAGTGTTCGTCGATCTATACCGGCAGGGTTTGATTTACCGCGGCGATTATATGATTAACTGGTGTGCGCGCTGCTCGACCGCTCTGTCTGATATAGAAGTAGAACATGAAAATGAAGCTTCCAAGATCACCCATATCAAGTATCCTCTCGCCGAAGGAGAGGGAGACATAACTGTCGCTACCACCCGTCCCGAGTCAATGCTCGGCGACAGCGCTGTTGCTGTCCACCCCGATGATGAACGGTACCGGGCCCTGGTGGGCAAGAAAGTTATCCTGCCCCTGCTTAATCGTGAAATTCCCATTGTTGCCGATGAATATGTCGATCCTGAATTCGGAAGCGGCGCTGTTAAGGTCACCCCCGGACACGACCCTAATGACTTTGCCATCGGCCAGCGCCACAATCTGGAAGTGATCAAGGTAATCGGGGAAGACGCAAAGATGACAGCTGAAACCGGCCCCTACGAGGGTATGGATCGCTTTGACTGCCGCAGGCAGGTGGTTGAAGATTTAAAGGCCAGGGGCCTGATCGAGAAGGTCGAAGATTATGATCATTCTGTCGGGCATTGCCAGCGGTGTAATACGGTGGTTGAACCGCTCATTTCCCGGCAGTGGTTTGTTAAAATGAGACCTCTGGCCGAACCGGCCATGGAAGCGGTTAAAGAGGGGCATACCAACTTTGTTCCGCCCCGGTTTAGCCGGGTCTATCATGACTGGCTGGAAAATATCCGTGACTGGTGCATTTCACGCCAGATCTGGTGGGGGCACCGTATACCGGCCTGGTACTGCGACTGCGGTGAAGTTATAGTCGATTACGAGGATCCTGAAAGCTGTCCTGCCTGCAGCAGCAGCGAACTCAAGCAGGATCCCGATGTCCTCGACACCTGGTTTAGCTCGGCCCTGTGGCCCTTTTCCACTCTCGGCTGGCCCGATAACACTGCTGATCTTAATCATTTCTATCCGACCAGCGTCCTGGTGACCGGGTATGATATTATCTTCTTCTGGGTCGCCCGGATGATGTTTATGGGCCTGGCCTTTATGAATGATGTTCCTTTTCAAACCGTATACATTACCGGACTGGTTCGTGATGCCCTGGGGCGCAAAATGAGCAAGTCGCTGGGCAACGGCATCGACCCCCTTGAAGTCATTGAAAATTACGGGGCTGATACACTGCGCTTTACCCTGGTTACCGGACAGGCGCCGGGCAATGACCAGCGCTTCAGGCAGGAAAGCGTCGAAGCGGGGCGTAATTTCGCCAACAAAATCTGGAACGCTTCCCGCTTTGTGCTGATGAATCTTGGCGAGCAGAAAGAGCCCGGAGAAAAACCGGCGCAGTTTGCTCCGGATCAGCTGCCGGAAAACCTGACCCGGGCCGATCGCTGGATCCTGCACCGCTTCAACGAAACCGTCAAAAAAACGGAAGAGCTGTTTGAAGGATATGAGCTGGGCGAAGCGGCCCGCCTGATTTATGAGTATTTATGGAATGATTTCTGTGACTGGTATGTCGAGATCAGCAAGTATTATATTTACCGTGATAATGGCAGCCCGGAAGCGGAAGAGGATCGCAACCGGACCCGGAGTATCCTGGTTTACCTGCTTGATGGGGTAATGCGGATCCTTCACCCCTTTATGCCCTTTATTTCTGAAGAAATATGGCAGCAGCTGCCGAACCGGAGAGAAGAGGCCCTGGTTATAGCAGCCTGGCCGCAGCCGTCTGAAAAACTGGATTTCCCCCGGGAAGCAGAAGAGATGACGCTTTTTCAGGAGGTGGTCAGGGCCATCAGGAACCTGCGCAGCCAGGTCAAGCTTCCTCCCGACCAGAAGGCTCCGGTCATCGTCAGGGCCGGAGGACCTTCAGCGGCCTGCTTGGAAGAGGAAGAGCACCAGGTTAAAAGGCTGGCCTCTGTCAGCAACCTGATTATCCACCCCGAGATAGAAAAGCCTAAACAGGCCCTGGCGGCCATAATTGGTGAAGACATTGAAGTATACCTGCCCCTGGAAGGTGTGATCGACCTCGAGGCAGAAAAAGAACGCCTGAAAAAAGAACAGGCCCAGGTGGAAGCTGAAATAAAAAGGACTGAAGGCAAACTAAACAGCGAAGGTTTTATAAAAAAAGCACCTGCTGAAGTGGTAGCCAAGGAAAAATCGCGCCGGGAAGAACAGGAAGCGAGATTGCAGAAATTACAGCAGAGGCTGCAGGAGTTAAACTAGTTGATGAACAATGAACAACTTTACCTGGATACCCTGGACTGGATTCACGGTCTGAGCCGGTTTGGGATGAAGCCCGGCCTGGAACGGATGGAAGCCATGCTCGAAAAGCTTGGCAACCCTCACCGGCAGGTCAATTACGTCCATATTGCCGGAACAAACGGGAAAGGTTCCACAGCGGCTATTCTGGCCTCAATTTACACTGCGGCCGGTTACAAGACCGGCCTTTATACGTCACCGTACCTTCTTTCTTTCACCAACCGGATGGCTATTAACGGATGCGATATTGATCCCGGAGATCTGGTCGAACTGGTCAGAAGAGTCCGTCCGGTAGTTGAAGAAGTAACTGCAGACGACCGCTACGGGCAGCCAACTGAGTTTGAAGTGGTCACTATCCTGGCCCTTACCTATTTTGCCCGGCAAAAAGTTGACCTGGTGGTTTTGGAAGTCGGTCTGGGAGGACGCCTCGATGCCACAAATGTAGTGACCCCCCTTTTAAGCATCATAACCAATGTCGACCTGGAACATACCGAAGTGCTGGGTCATACCGTGGAAGAAGTGGCTTTTGAAAAAGCGGGTATCATAAAAAAGGGCACTCCGATCCTGACGGCAAGTGAAGATCAAAAGGTGCTCAGAGTGATTAAAGAAAAGGCTTTAAGTCTTGACGCCCCCCTCTACAGCCTGTTTTCCCCTCAAGAAAATAGTAACTGTAAAATAAACCGGCCCGTTTTTGAAGACCTGATTATAAACGACCAGGGTCAATCTTTCGCCTATAACGGATTGAATCGTTCCTATAAAAATTTAATAACCCCTCTGCGGGGCCGCTATCAAATTTATAATGCAGTTACAGCCCTGGCAGCGGCGGAACTGCTTGAAGATAAGGGCTTAATGGTAGAGGAAGAAGCGGTGCGCAGGGGGCTGGCTGAAATGATCTGGCCGGGACGCCTGGAACTGCTTAAAAATAGCCCCAAGTTGGTCATAGACGGGGCTCACAATCCGGCGGCCATTAAGCACCTGGCAGAAGCAATTCCTGAATATTTTAGTTTTAAACATTTAATCCTGGTTTTTGGTATAATGGCCGATAAAGATGCATTGGCCATGATGTCTGCCATACTGCCGCTTGTTGACCGGGTTATTTTTACCAGGGCTTCCATTCCCCGGGCCGCAAATCCCTCCCTCTTATTAAAGATGGCCCTGGTTCAGCTGCAATTTAATAGCGAAAAGGCTCTAGTAATTGAGGATGTTGGGGCGGCGCTGGAAGAGGCGCTGCATAAAGCCGGGCCGGAGGACCTGGTCCTTGTAACCGGTTCTTTTTACACTGTCAGCGATGCCAGGGCTTACTGGTTTCAGCCGGTGAAATAAATGGCGGGTTAAGCTTTCGGCAAGTTTGGATATATGTGAATATTTATAAAAAGGTGATTTATTATATTTTTAATTGGAGCCATAAAAAACCACTCTTTTAGAAGGACTTTGCAATTATTTAACGAAAGTAAGTTAAGTTAATTTGTATAAATATATATTTTTATTTATACCTAAATTTTAGCTGCCATCAAGTAACAAAGCGGCAGTAAATTAGCTGGAAAGGGTGAATAAATTAATGGCCGAACCGTCTTTCAAGGGAGGCGTTCATCCAGCTTACAACAAAGAGGCTACCTCTACGCTGGCCATTGTGAAAATGCCATTACCGCAAAAAGTGGTTGTGCCGATGCAGCAGCATATTGGAGCCCCCTGTGAACTTTTAGCCGATGTGGAAAAGATTGAGAAAGGGTTCGAGGTGAAAGCGGGTCAAAAACTCGGCGATAATAAGGGTTTTGTATCTGCCCCCGTCCATGCCCCGATCTCGGGGACAGTGGTCGACATCGGTCCGTACAACCATCCCCTGGGCATGAAGATTAATGCGGTTACCATAGAGTCGGATGGCCGCGATGAGTGGATGGATAATACTAAACCGGCTGGCAGCCTGGATGATCTTTCTGTCGATGAGATCCGCAAAATAGTTCGCGAAGCGGGTATCGTCGGCCTGGGCGGAGCAACCTTCCCCGCTCATGTCAAGCTTTCGCCGCCGGAAGATAAACCGATCGATATCGTCATTATCAACGGCGCTGAATGCGAACCTTACTTAACTGCCGATCACCGCGTTATGCTCGAAAAAGCAGAAGAGATAATCTTCGGCTTAAGGGTGATGATGAAAGCTTTAGGCGCTTCTGAGGGAATTATCGGAGTTGAAAACAACAAGCCTGATGCATACAAACTAATGGAGCGCCTGGTGGCTGAAGAAGAAAATATCAGTGCGTTCTCCCTGCCGACCAAGTATCCCCAGGGCGCTGAAAAAATGCTTATTTATGTTGCTACCGGCCGGGTTGTCCCGGCGGGAGCTCTGCCCATGGAGGTTGGGGTAGTGAACCACAACGTCGGCACGGCGGTGGCCATTACTCAGGCTATTCGCGAAGGCAAACCTCTTGTGGAGCGAGTTTTAACCGTGACGGGGTCCGGAATAAATCAACCGGCTAACCTCCTGGTCAGGCTGGGGACCCTGGTTTCTGAAGTGCTTGAGTACTGCGGGGGGATAAGCGAGTCAACCCTGAAGCTGGTTGTGGGAGGGCCGATGATGGGCCTGGCCCAACCGACTGCAGATATTCCGGTCATTAAGGGGACCTCCGGCATCCTGGCCCTGACCGACGAAGATGTATATCTTGCCGAAAGCAGTCCCTGCATCAGGTGCGCCAAGTGCGTCAGCTCCTGCCCGATGAACCTGATGCCAACATCCATCGCCCAGGCTGCAGAACACGGCAATTACAAGCGGGCGGAAGAGCTCTATGCCCTTGATTGTTTTGAATGCGGCTGCTGTTCATATATTTGCCCTTCAAAAATCCCGCTGGTCCAGTGGATCAGGATTGGTAAAAATGAAATTATGAAAAGGAAAAATAAATAACTCCGCTATCCGGGAAAGGATGTGATGGTAATAAACGGCAAATTAATCGTATCATCATCACCGCATATAAAATCGGTTGAATCAATCCAGAGCGTGATGACTGATGTGTTGATTGCTCTTTTTCCTGCGGCCCTGATGGCAGTGCTCCTGTTTGGTTACCGGGCTCTTTTGACCATAATAATCGGTGTTTTCTCTGCTATGCTGGCAGAAGCGATCTGGCGGCGCAAGCGTGATTTATTTAGCGATGGTAGTGCAGCGGTTACCGGCTTGCTCCTGGCCCTGATTCTCCCGGCAGCCGTGCCGTGGTGGGTGGTGGTTATCGGCTCTTTCTCTGCCATCATTATCGGTAAGCAGGTTTTTGGCGGGATCGGTTACAATATTTTTAATCCGGCTTTGGTTGGCCGGGCCATCCTGGTTGTTTCATGGGGCGGACATATGGCCGGTGATATTTGGCCCTCGCCGCAGCCTTTTGCTTTTGGTTATGATGCGGCTATTGTAACCGGGGCCACAGTCCTTGCTTCTCGGGAATTAGCAGTTACTTTCAGCCTTCCGGAGATGTTCATCGGCAATATTCCCGGATCTCTGGGAGAAACCTCCGCCCTGGCCTTACTGATCGGAGGCATCTGGTTGGTTTATAAAGGCCATATTGATTACCGGATCCCGGGCGGTTTCATCGGCACTGTTTTCATTTTGGGTCTTTTATTCGGCGGAGGTTTTTATGCTAACAACCTCATGACCGGCCTTTTCCATGTTGTAGCAGGAGGGGTTATGATTGGCGCTATCTATATGGCTACCGACTTTGTCAGCACCCCTGTTACCCCGGTCGGCCGCCTTATCTTCGGTATCGGCTGCGGAGTTATTACGATGTTGATCAGGCTGTGGGGAACCCTGCCGGAAGGGGTTACTTTTGGCATTCTGCTCATGAATGCGGTGACCCCCATCATAGATAATTTTACGATTCCCAGGCAGTTTGGGGGGGTGAATAAGAGTGCGTGATGTCCTGCGTTTATCGATAACCCTGGCCCTGGTCGCCATTGCCTCGGCAGCTCTACTGACCGGGGTGCACAATGTTACCGAACCGGTTATCCAGGAAAGGGAAGAGCGGGATTATTTAGAAGCCCTTGAAAGATTTTTCCCGGAAATTGATCAATTTGAAACAGAAAAAATTAATGGTGATACTTATGACCTGGTTTATGATCAGGCTGGAGAAAAACTTGGGGTTATGGCTACGGTAAAGACCCAGGGTTATGACGGAACCATTACCTATAACCTGGCAATTAATACCGATGCTGAAATAATAGGAATTTTGGTAGTATCCCACACTGAAACACCTGGTATTGGCGATATTATTACCACCGACAACTTCCAGGAGCAGTTCATAGGAAAAAGTTTTGAGGATCCAATCGAGCCTGGCGAAGATGTTGATATAGTCAGCGGGGCCACCTTGAGTACGGGAGCGATGATCAGCTCAATCAGGCGTACCCTCAACACGGTCGGGGAAAATTTCCTGGACATGGAAAGGCAGGCTTTTGAATTCGAAGATCTGGATGACGGGTTCTACCGGGGCACTGTCGATGGCACCTACGGGCCCCTCACCGTTGAAGTCGAGTTCAGAGACGGGAGAATCCAAACTATAGAAATTATTGAACACAATGAAACTGAAGCTTATTTTGTCGATGCTTACCCGGAAATTCCTCAAAGAATAATCGAGGAGCAGAAGCTCGAAGTAGATGTGGAAACCGGTGCGACTTTGAGCGCCGAAAGAATTGTATCCGCTGTAAAAAATGCCCTGGAGGGCGCCCCCGAGGGTGAAAACGGAGGCGGTGATAACTGATGAGTGCCAATAATCCTTATCTGGATGATTTATCACGGGGGATAATCAGGGAAAACCCCGTATTCCGTTTACTGTTGGGAATGTGTCCTGTGCTCGGGGTAACCGGTTATTTGATAAACGGACTGGGAATGGGCCTGGCGGCTGCAGCAGTTTTAATTGCTTCCAACGTGGTCATAGCCAGCTTGAAGAACTTTATACCGCCCCAGGTCAGGATCCCCTGTTTTATCGTGGTCATTGCTACTTTTGTTACGGTAATAGAAATGTTGCTACAGGCTTTTCAACCGGCCCTTTATGAAGCGCTGGGAGTTTTTGTGCCCCTGATCGTGGTTAATTGTGTTATCCTGGGCCGGGCCGAGGCTTTCGCCAGCAAAAAACCTGTCCTGCGCTCGCTGGTGGATGGCATTGGAGTCGGCTTAGGCTTTACCCTGGCTCTTGGTATCCTGGCTTTGGTTCGTGAAGTATTTGGGCACGGCACTATTATGGGCCCCGGTCCGGACAGCGCCATCCTGCTTTTTGGAGAAGGCTTTGAGCCAATGGCCCTCTTTGGCCAACCGGCCGGAGCATTTATCGCCCTGGGCCTTTTGCTGGGGATAACCAATGTAATCTTTAAGAAGTTTAACATAAAATAAAAAAACCGGCTTTTGCAGGTCCAAGAATTGCTTGAGTGGAAAAAAGAACTACCGGTAGCGGGAGGTTTATATGGAACGACTGTTATCAATAATATTTATCTATATCCTGGTTGAAAACTTTGTTTTACAGCGTTTCTTCGGGATCTGCCCTTTCCTTGGAGTATCCAGGAAGATGGAAACTGCGATAGGCATGAGTATGGCGGTGGTTTTTGTGATGACCATGGCCACTATCGTCACCTGGCTTCTCTTTACCTTTGTGCTTGAACCGTTTAACCTGCAGTATCTGCAAATTGTTACCTTTATCCTGGTTATAGCTTCCCTGGTCCAGCTGGTGGAAACCACCTTGCGAAAAATCAGCCCTACCCTCTACCAGGGCCTGGGCATTTTTCTCCCTTTGATTACAACCAACTGCGCCATTATGGCTGTAGCTCTTCTGGCGGTAAGGGAAGAATTTGTTTTTGTTGAAGCGGTGGTGTTTGGGGTTGCAGCCTCGCTGGGCTTTTCTCTGGCGCTTGTTATTATGGCCGGGATCAGGGAGCGCCTGGAGCTGGCGGAGATACCGGACGTTTTACAGGGTTCGGCGGTTACACTAATAACGGCAGGAATCTTGTCCCTGGCTTTCATGGGCTTCAGGGGCATGCTGTCTTTATAGAACATTGTAAACTGTTTTTTGTGACAACTTGTTGGAGCAACTATTCGTTACGAGGTGAGTTGATACGTGCAAATATTTTATGCAATCATTGCCCTGGGCTTAATCGGGCTGCTGTTCGGGATTCTCCTTTCCATGGCAGCCAGAATCTTTTCCGTTAAAGTTGACCCCAGGGTGGATAAAGTCAAAGATGTTTTGCCCGGAGCTAATTGTGGAGCCTGCGGATATGCCGGTTGCGTCCAGTTTGCAGAGGCCGTGGTAAGAGGAGAAGCAGATCCCGGTGGATGTATTCCCGGGGCCGGCGATACAGCTGAAGCCCTGGCCGATGTGCTCAACCTGGAGGTTGGGAAAGCTGAAGCGCTGGTGGCGACTGTATTCTGTATCGGAGACAACACCAAAGCGGTTGATCTTTTTATCTATGACGGGGTGGAAGATTGTGCCGTGGCCGGGCGCTTTAACGGCGGGTTTAAGGCCTGCGGTTACGGCTGTTTGGGACTGGGCAACTGCGTCCGGGTCTGTCCCTTTGATGCGATTGAGATCGGTTCCCATGGTCTGCCGGTTGTTGATCAGCAAGCCTGCACCGGCTGCGGCCTATGTGTTAAAGCCTGTCCGCGGGATCTGATAAAAACCCTGCCCCGCCGTTCAAACCGGGGCCACCTGGTCTTATGCAGTTCGCATGACCGGGGCAAATCGGTATCGAAAGCCTGCTCTGTAGGCTGTATAGCCTGTAAGGCCTGTGTCAAGGCCTGCCCGCAGGAGGCTATTGATATGGAAGATAAGCTGGCTGTAATTGATCTTGACAAGTGCGATGACTGTGGAGCCTGTGTGCCTGTGTGCCCGCCGGAAACCATTTACCCGCGTACGGCCATACCGGCTAATCTGAAAGAACTCGAAAAGCAGCCTCTCGCTGCCGGGGCACCTGAAAGCAGCAGCTGAGGCATTTTGAATCTTAATAGTATCCGTATGTGAAATTATTAATTTAATATTGATAATCTTCAAAAGGGCACCATCTGATGGATTGAAATGGCAATATGGATTTTCAGAACAGCTGTCAGGTTCAAAATAAATTTCGGGTGGCTGATTATAATGAGCAAAAAGTGGTTAAATAACATTGGCATAACCCTGGTCCTGTTTGCTTTCTGGGTCGCCGTCAGCGGCGCTTTTAACTGGCCCCAGATGGTGGTCGGGTTTGCCGCTTCAGCTTTCGTGGTTTATTTTAACCGTAACCTGGTCATCACCGCTGAAGACAGGCCGCCTGTTAACATAAAAAATATTTTCTGGATATTCGGTTACTTCTTTAAACTGCTTCGGGATATTTTTATAGCCAATTTCCAGGTTGCCTATATTGTTTTGCACCCCAAGATGCCCATAGTGCCCAACCTGGTTCCTTTGAGAGTGGAAATAGATAGTGTGGCCAGCCGGGTGCTGCTGGGTAATTCAATCACTTTGTGTCCCGGAACCCTGACCGTCCTGGCGGATGAGAAAGATTTCCTGATCCACGCCCTGACCATCGAAAGTGGTGAAGAAGTTAAAACCTGGCATCCTATTGCCAGGCTGCAGCAGATGGAGCGTGATGTGGAATGATTTTTGAACAAATACTGGATTATACCTATACCATAGGGGCGATCCTGGTTATGCTCATGATTTTCTTTTCCATGATCAGGGCTCTGGTCGGCCCAACGGCACCGGACAGGGTAGTGGCCATTAATATTATTACCACTTATACTTTGATCATTATTACCCTGATCGCCCGCATTTATGAACAGGTTTATTTTCTTGACATTGCCATGGTTTATGCCCTGATGGGCTTTATTACCACTATTGGTGTGGCCAAATACCTGCAGAAAGGGGCCCTGGACTGATCGAAACTGTGCTGAATACAGGACTTTATATAATATCGATACTATCATTTATCGTGGGGATATTTTTCCTGGCCGTTGCCACTATCGGCCTGCTGCGCCTGCCTGATGTTTATAACCGCCTTCATGCCACGACCAAGTGTGACACCCTCGGTGCGGGCCTGGTTCTATTATCTCTCGCTCTGCAGAGTGAACTGGCTGTTGCTATCAGGCTGGCCCTTTTAATTATTTTTATTGTAATTACCAACCCGACGGCTGCCCATGTTATAGCCAGGGCTGCCTATTCAACCGGGATTACTCCCATTATCGGCAGGAGTGAGCCAGATGACCGAAGTGCTGACTGAAGCTTTAAATGTTTTGCTGTTACTGTTTCTTGTGGTTTGTGCTATCGCGGTGGCCCAGATTCGTGATATGCTGAGCGCGGTGATCGTTTTCGCCTCCTTTGGTTTGATCATGGCTATTGTCTGGCAGCAGCTCAGCTCGCCCGACGTGGCTATGGTCGAAGCGGCCCTGGGCACCGGGGTAACGACCCTGCTGCTGATAGCGGCTATCAGTAAAACCAGGCGCACTGAATAAGTATCCTGCAGGAGGGATATTTGAGTGGAAGATATTCTGTTTATCATAATCGCGGCCATCTTTGCCATGAGGTATCTTTTACGCCTTCAGGCCCGCGGTGTATTTACAATTTTGCTGGTCGGCCTGATTGGTTTTTTCTTCAGCTTTACTGTGGCGGAAATGCCACCTTTTGGCGATCCCAACAACCCTGTATTCAATGAAATACCGGCCCGTTATATGGGAGAGGGGATAGCCGATACAGGAGCAGTGAATATAGTAAGCAGTGTCATTATCGATTACCGCGCTTTCGATACCCTTGGCGAAGCGACGGTTCTTTTTGTGGCCATTGCCGCTGTAATAGCAACCCTGAAATCCCATTAAAGAGGGAGGAGAGCCAGCCCTTGGAAGATCAAATTGTCCGCATTACCAGCAGGCTTGTTGCGCCTTTTATCCAGGTTTACGGGATTTATGTGATCCTGCACGGGCACCTGTCTCCCGGCGGAGGTTTCTCAGGGGGAGCGATCTTTGGAGCCAGCCTGGTCCTGGTGGCCCTTTCCTTTAACCTGGAGGTTGGAGCCAAGCAGATTTCTCATGATACCGCTTCGGTCCTGGAAAGCGGAGGAGCGCTTGGATTTGTTATTACCGGCCTGGTGGGAGTTGCTGTTGGGGCCAATTTTTTGGCCAACCGGTCGGCCGGTTTTCCCCTGGGTGAAGTAGGGGAACTTTTCAGCGCCGGAGCAATTTTCATTATCACGGCTTTCTTAGGGGTTAAGGTGGCCAGCACCATTGTAACTTTATTCTATAACATTATCGAGGGGGAAGAGAAAAGTGGAAATGCTCATTAAGATTGCCCACAATTACTATTACATGGTGGCGATCCTGCTCTTTATCATCGGCATGCATACCATGCTTACTCACTCGAACCTGATCAAAAAAGTAATTGCCATGAACATTATGGATACCTCGGTATTTTTGTTGTTCGTGGCTATCGGATATACCTCTGGGGGAGCGGCTCCAATTCTTACAGCTCCGGCCAATGAGGTCCTGTATGTAAATCCTCTTCCCGGATCATTGATGCTGACCGGGATCGTGGTTGCCGTTAGTATTACCGCTTATGCTTTAAGCCTGGTCGTAAAAATATACCGCTATTACGGAACCGTTGATTACGACGAAATTTGCCTGATAAGGAGCCAGGAGTAGTGGAATTAACCAATCATTTTCCAGCATTGATCATGGCAGTTCTTTTAGGCATTTCATTTTTGTCTCCGATTCTATACCGCTGGGCCAGAAAAGCCAGCGCACCGGCCTTAATCACTTCCCTTTCCCTGGCCCTGGTGATGGCGATTTATCTGTTGTTCCAGGTCTTACAGGTTGGTGAATTTACTTATTACATGGGAGGCTGGCCTCCACCCTACGGCATTGAATTCCGCCTGGACCTGATCCGGGTTTATATGCTCCTGGTTGTCCTAGCCGTCAGCCTTTGGATCATGGTTTATGCCTTGAAAGACTTGGAACATGAGCTGAAAACGGAGGTTATGGGCTGGTATTATACCCTCTATGCCCTGGTGGTTGGCTCGATGGCCGGTATAGCCTTGACTAACGATCTTTTTAATCTCTTTGTATTGATGGAAATATGCGCTATCTCAGCCTGTGCCATCATTTCAGTGAAGGAAGATCGGGCCTGCCTGGAAGCCAGCTTCAAATATCTTATTCTCAGTGCCATGGGGACGGGTTGTTTTTTACTGGGGGTGGCCATGATCTATATGGTAACGGGGCAAATGAACTATGATCTGGTCAATGCGGCCCTGCCGGAAGCAGTTGAGCTTTACCCAAACAACATGTTTGCCGCTTCGGCCCTTTTCATAGTGGCTTTTGGAACCAAGGCAGCCCTGTTTCCTTTGCATGTATGGCTGCCTGATGCTCACGCTTCGGCGCCTTCACCTTCCAGCGCCATGCTCTCTGGCCTGGTGATCAAAATATATGCTTTTGCCCTGTTTATCATGTTTTACCAGTTATTTCCCCGGCCCCTGCTGGAGTCAATACCGTTGAATGAAATTTTGCTCTGGCTCGCCTCAATGGGAATTATGTTTGGTTCAATTTTTGCCATGGTCCAGGTGGACCTGAAAAAAATGCTTGCCTATTCCAGTATCGGCCAGATTGGCTATGTATTCTTAGGTATCGGCCTCGATGACACCATTGCTATAACCGGCGGATTCTATCATTTGCTGGTCCACGCTATTATGAAATCTATGCTGTTTATGTGTGCCGGGGTAATTATTTATTCTACCGGCATTCGCCAGATCAAGCAGCTGGGCGGGATCGGGCAGGTTTTGCCGATAACCATGTTTGCCTTCACCATTGGAAGCGCTTCCATGATTGGCATACCCGGGACTGGGGGCCTGATCAGCAAATGGTACCTCGCCCTGGGGGCCCTGGAAATCGGACGTCCTATTTTCGTGGTTATAATTCTGGCCAGCAGTTTGTTGAATGCTGTTTATTATATGCCCATTATCGTCAATGCTTTTATGCAGCAAGAACAATTTGAGTATCAAGTAAAACCGGTCCCCCGCCAGATGCTAATTCCGCTTTTTGTAGGGGTGGCAGCCCTTGTTTTCCTGGGTGTTTTTTCCAGGCCTTTTATAGTGTTGTTAGAAAACGCAGTGCAATTACTTTTTTAATAATAACCGGCCTGTATAAAATATTGCCGTAAAGAAAGTTGCACTATATAATGTATCCTGGAGGTGACTTCGGTGGGTGAAGCAACAGCAATTACAGTTATTCTTTTTGTAATCTTTTTCCCAATCATAATGACACCAGTTTTAATGTCGGTAAGTGCCCGTTCCGAAAAACTAAGGAACATCCTGGCCGTTATTACAAGCGCAGTTACTTTTCTGGCGGTCATCTCACTTTATTCAATGGTAGTGAGGGGCGATATATTACAACATACATTCTTCGAACTGCTGCCCAATCTCGAAATATCAATCAGGCTTGATGTGCTTAGCTTCAGTCTCGCCGTCATAGCTTCTTTTATCTGGTTTCTGTGCACAGTTTATTCCATCGATTACATGGCAGAAGAGCATGGAGGGAGCCGTTACTACCCGGTTTTGATGTTTACCCTGGGCAGCTGCCTGGGTATTTTCCTGGCCGGAGATTTTTTTACCCTGTTCGTGTTTTTTGAATTGATGTCCCTAATATCTTATATTCTGGTGGTCCACGAAGAAACCGAGCAGGCCCTCAAAGCCGGTTACAAGTACCTGGTTATGACCATAATAGGCGGTTTGGCTCTCTTTTTTGGGATCATCATTACTTTCGAGATCGGAGGGACCGTTTCACTTGGTGTCGGGAGCATAATCGATGAGGGCACCCTGCTGGGGCTCCTGGCTTTTGTCTGTTTCCTGATTGGTTTTGGAATGAAGGCCGGGATGTTTCCGCTGCATGTCTGGCTTCCGGACGCTCACCCGGTTGCGCCATCGCCCGCCAGCGCCCTCTTATCCGGGGTTATGCTAAAAACCGGAGCCTACGGCATGTTCAGGGTAGTGTTCAACGCATTTTCCGTTGAGGTTTTACAAACCACCAACTGGGATATAGTACTGGGTGTCCTGGCGGTAATAACAATTCTGCTGGGATCCGCCGTTGCTTTGACTCAAAACGATCTTAAGCGCCGACTGGCCTATTCCAGTGTCGGCCAGATGGGTTATGTGCTTTTAGGCTTGAGTGTCCTTAATGATAATGCCATCACCGGGGCCATGTTTCATATTTTCAGCCACGCAATTATGAAAAGCTGCCTCTTTCTTGCCGCCGGAGCTATTATATGGAAAACCGGCAAGCGGTCGATTTCCGAGCTTGGCGGTATCGGCCGGGAAATGCCTTATACTATGGCCTGTTTTTCTATAGCCGCCCTGGCTATGATCGGCATTCCTCCCCTGAATGGGTTCTTAAGCAAGTGGACCCTGGGCCTGGGGGCCCTTGATGCCAATGCCACAGTTTATGTCCTGGTGCTGTTGATCAGTAGTTTGCTAAATGCCCTTTACTACCTGCCTATTATTGTGCCTGCCTTTTTTGAAATGGTAGGAGAGAATGAGCATGGTCCTGCCCTGCGGTTTAATGTCCGTGATGCTAAACCGCTGATGTTAATACCCATGGTGATCCTGGCTATATTCACCGTTATTTTTGGCCTGTCGCCAATAAACTTCCCGTTTGACCTGTCCCAGATGACAATGGATTTCTTGTTACATGGAGGCAATCTTTAATCATCTGTTATATTAATTGAGGTGGTTTGGCCTGTGGAAACTACATTCAGCACCTTTATCCCTCTTTATCTGATTTTGATTCCCATGTTGACCGGGATAGTTTTGTACTTTTTACCTGAAAGCAAGATGCTGATCCGTAAAGCAGTTTCTATTACTGCTGCTCTGTTTTCGCTGGCCGGTGTGATCTGGCTTTTGCCTTACGTTCTGATGGGAGAAGTCTGCTGCGATCTGATCGAATTCATGCAGTTCGGGCTGTATTTAAGTATTGATGTGATCAGCTGGGTCTTTGCCCTTCTGATAACCATGGCCTATTTCCTGGCGGTTTTGTTTTCCTTTTCATATATGGATCATGAGCATAACCTCCGCCGCTACTACAGCTTTTTAATCTTTACCCTCGGAGCTTTACTGGGTGTGGTTTTTGCCGGCGACTTTTTTTCGCTCTTTATCTTTTTTGAAATCATGACCTTCAGTTCTTTTGTCCTGGTGATCCACAAGCAGGACCGGGAAGCGCTGCAGGCCGGTTCCCTGTACCTGTATATGGCAATTTTGGGCGGGCTTTCGCTTTTATTTGCCATCCTTCTTCTGTATGGCAATACCGGGCACCTGGATATGATTCCGGCCCTAGAGAACCTCGGCACTCAGCGCCTGGCAATTCTGGTCCTTTTCATGATCGGTTTCGGTATTAAAGCCGGCCTGGTGCCCCTGCATATCTGGCTTCCGCTGGCCCACCCCGTGGCCCCTTCGCCGGCCAGCGCCCTGCTGTCGGGGATCATGATTAAGGCCGGGGCTTATGGTATCTTGAGAGTCAGCCTGGTTCTTTTCCGGCCGGCAGGTGAGGGTAGCACCGCTGACTGGATCTTCATTTTTAACAGCGGCTATATCCTGATGTGGATCGGTATCGTAACCATGGTAGCCGGGGCCCTGATGGCCCTTTTGCAGAGCAATACCAAGAGGATCCTGGCCTACAGCAGTATCAGCCAGATGGGATACATAGCGGCCGGGTTTGGCGTGGCCGTGTTCATGGGGCTGGAAGGAGCGATGGGCTTTACCGGCTCTCTTTATCATATCGCCAACCACGCTGTTTTCAAGGCCGGGCTCTTTTCTATGATCGGGGTTGTTTACATGCTGACCCATGAACTGGACATGTCCCGCCTGGGCGGAATGGCCAAAAAAATGCCCCTGGTGACGGTCACATTTGTAATTGCTGCCCTGGGGATCGCCGGTATGCCGGGTTTTAACGGTTTTGCCAGTAAAACTCTCATTCATGATGCCATGCTGGAGTCCTACAAGCATTTTGATCTTTACGGTATCTTTATCGCTGAGCGCTTCTTTTTCATAACCAGCGCTTTAACAATTTGTTATTTCTTAAAGCTTTTCCAGGGAGTGTTTCTTGGCCCGGTGCCGGAAAAACTGGATCGGGACTACAAGCTTCCGATATCAGCCGGCTTTATCACGGTCGTTTTTGCCGCCCTGGTGCTGGTCGTGGGCATTTTCCCCAATCTGCTGTTAGAAAGGCTGCTGGTACCCGGGGCCCAGCTGCTGGGTTTCAGCGATTACAGCATTGCCGGCCTTTACGGGTTCGGTTATTTTGAATGGTATCCCCTGCGTAAAACGCTGCTGGTAACCCTGCTGGCCCTGTTTATTTACCTACCGGCATCGGCCAGGGGCTGGTTTGATTGGACTCCTCCACCCAGACTTTGTATTCAAAGACTGATTATTCAGCCCATTCCGCAGATGGTGCTCTCATTTTTCTTCCGGGAAGTCAATATAAATGACATGGCCCTTGGTCAGTTTTATGAGCATGCTGATAACGAGGATGTGCAATCAGAATATGCCGGAAGTATCGATGTTATGGACCCGGGGCATGACGAAGCAGGGCAGTCGGCATATTATGTGTCCGGTAAGGGGCTCGACCGGGACAGGCGGCTTAAGGAGCAATTCAAGAGCTTTTTCTGGTGGGACCAGGAGCAGTGGAATATAAAGAATTTGAATTTTGATAATCTGCTGCTGGCCTTTGTCCTTGGAGTTATTCTCTTTATCGTTTTTTCATATGGAACATGATTGACGGTAAGTAAGATTGTTAGAGTGCTGGAGACTGTTTTACAGCTAACCGGTTGACTTTAGGGCTTTTATCGTCTACAACAATAGTAAACGTAAATTATTAAGATTAGCTTAGTAATGGAGTGATTAGGATCGAAATATTTATACTAGCAGGTATAGCAGTACCTATAATTCTTGTTCCGGGAGTAATTTTTGGGCCAAAAATTTTGCGTTACATACTGGTGCTCGGAGTAATCGGGGTCCTGCTTTTTTTAGCCTATTATGATTTAACTGTTGCTACCCTGGGATCGGCAGTTCTTTTCGGAGACGTTGTTCTGGCCCCGGTATCTTTTAGTGAACATGACTACAGCAGGATTGCCGTTTTTGGGTTTACCCTGGTCGGCGCCTTTGCCCTGCTTTACGGTTTACAGCTGTCAAGGCCCAGTGAACAGGCAGTAGCCGTAGTGGCCATGGCCAGCGCTATAGGCATTGTTTTTTCTGACAATTTTATAACCCTTTTCATATTCTGGGAAATGCTTACCTTATCTACGGCGGGTTTGATTTTACTCCGGAAGACCTCGGATGCTTTAATGGCCGGTTTATATTTCCTGTCATTCCACCTGGCTGGAGGTTTGATCGTTCTCCTTGGGATTCTTCTTCATTACGAGGAAACACGGAGTTTTATCCTGACCACCCCGGAAGCCGGGCTGGCTTTCTTCATTGTCGGGTTCGGATTTAAAGCGGCCTTTTTGCCCTTCCATTTATGGGTGGCCCGCGGCTATCCTTCTGCAAATTTCCCCTCCAGCGTGATACTGGCCGGCCTGACTACAAAG